>Ga0364887_10235_pt1 | contig 37154 bp, 34 predicted proteins | sample ExccelJu500001D4_4_FD_206924 | JGI IMG/M metagenome (GOLD analysis project Ga0364887, IMG submission 206924) | Enriched cells from Trout Bog Lake Hypolimnion, Wisconsin, USA - BchlTB.July23.5000.01.D4 | ecosystem: Environmental > Aquatic > Freshwater > Lake > Hypolimnion/Profundal zone | place...
AATGGTGACTGGGATTTGGAACCTCACTCAGCAAAACGTTCCGTCTGACCGCGAAAAAGCGGTGCTGACGGAACATTTGTTCTTAATTGAACTTTTTTATATAATTTTTAGAGCCAGAAGATCATTGCGAGTTTATTTAAATCGAGAATGGAGTTTTGCCGTCAGAACCGCTTTTCGTGCTCACAATAATGCGGTGTTAAAGTATGTTACTGCCTTCAATTCAATGTATCCAATTTGAAAAACAGGTAGTGAGAAAATTTTATATCGCAAACTCCACACCGGTATAGTTATGCGGCGTTATCGCCTTCAGTTCCTTCTTCACCTTGGCGCTCACTTTCAGCATACCTATAAACTCATGTATATCCTGCTTTGTAATGCTGGCCTTGCCCCTTGTCAATTCTTTCAGTGCCTCATAGGGTTTCGGGTAATTTTCCCGCCGCAATATGGTCTGTATAGCCTCCGCCACTACAGCCCAGTTCTTTTCAAGATCCTCTTCTAGTTTCTCCTTATTGAGCAGCAATTTGCCCATACCTTTCTCTATACTTAACAAGGCCAGGTAGCTGTGGCTCAGCGGCACGCCTATATTGCGCAGCACGGTGCTATCTGTCAGGTCACGCTGCAGCCGGCTTATAGGTAGCTTGGCGCTCAGGTGTTCGTAAAGGGCATTGGCTATACCAAGGTTGCCCTCCGCATTTTCAAAATCTATCGGGTTTACTTTGTGCGGCATGGCGCTGCTGCCCACTTCGCCCGACTTTACCTTCTGCTTGAAATACTCAACAGAGATATATTGCCATATATCCCTGCACAGATCTATAAGTATGGTATTGATGCGCTTCAGTGAGTCAAACTGCGCAGCAAGGTTATCATAATGTTCTATTTGGGTGGTATACTGCATACGCTCCAGTCCCAGCTTGCGGTTCACAAAGTCATTCCCGAATTGCTCCCAGTCCATTTCCGGAAAAGCCACATGATGCGCATTGAAATTACCCGTAGCGCCGCCAAACTTGGCCGCAAACGGTATATTCATCAGTTGTTCTATCTGGCCCTCCAGCCGCTCCACAAATACCATCAGTTCCTTTCCCAGCTTGGTAGGCGATGCCGGCTGTCCGTGTGTGCGTGCCAGCATGGGCACATCCTTCCAGTCGCTGGCCATGCGGTACAGGGCCAGGTGCATATTAAACAGCAGCGGCAGATACTGCTCCTCCAACGCATCTTTCCACAGCAGCGGAATAGAGGTATTATTGATATCCTGCGAGGTGAGCCCGAAATGAATCCACTCCACACTATCGCCCGCGCCCAGTTCCTCAAGTTTGTCCTTCAGAAAGTACTCCACTGCCTTTACATCATGGTTGGTTGTGCGCTCGGTAGCCTTTATCTTCAGAGCATCATCAATGGTAAACTGGTCATAAATAGCCCTTAGTTTTGCAGGTTTTATCTTGGCAGGTAATTTGATCACTTTTTTCTCCGCCAGAAACAGAAAGTACTCCACCTCCACTTTTACCCGGTACCTGATAAGTCCGAACTCCGAAAAGTAAGGTGCAAGGTTTTCCAGTTGTCTTCTGTAGCGCCCGTCAATAGGGCTGATGGCGGTAAGTGCATTAAGTTCCATCGTGCAAAGATAGAAAAAGACCGTTGGTATCAGTAGTTTTGCATTGGTGGTTTTTAAGGGTGTTTGCAACTGGTATTATTTAGTATTTTTACTTAATTTTGTTTACGTAAATGTTTGTTTATGACAAATAAGGAAATTGAGGAATTCTACCAACACCTGCTTAAAGAAAAGGAGATGGCTGAAAGTGAAACAAAAGAAGAAGCTGATGCATTTCTGAAAAGAGTGGGTATCCTTACTAAAAGCGGAAACGTAGCCAAACCGTATAATCAGATATGGAAGCGCAAACGTATGGTCAAGGTCTGATTATCGGCTATCATGGATGCGATCAGTCAGTGAGAGATCTGCTTATTGCAGTTAATACCGCTTTTAAAGCGAGCGAAAACGGTTACGACTGGTTGGGGCATGGAATGTACTTTTGGGCAGGCGACCCTGAAAGGGCATTGGAATTTGCTCAATTCAAGAAAGATCATCCAAAGCAAGGTAAGAGTATTATTGAAATACCCTCCGTGGTTGGTGCGGTAATCGATTTAGGTTATTGTTTAGACCTTGTAAATTCTGGTTCACTAAAATTATTGAAAATCGCTTACGAACTTCTTATTGCGAAAATAGGGAACAGTAAAGATTTACTGCCATTTAACAAATCCTTGAAAGGTGGGCATGATCTCATTTTTCGGTTTTTAGATTGTGCAGTTATTGAAACTTTGCATAGTGATAGAAAAAAACACAATTCCCCTGCTTTTGATTCGGTAAGAGGCGTTTTCTGGGAAGGCGAAGAACTTTATGAAAATGCCGGTTTTAAGGAAAAAAATCATATTCAGATCTGTATCAGAAATGCTGATTGTATAAAGGGATTTTTTATTCCAAGAATTTCAAGTGAGAAGTAATTTATTTACTTAATGAAAAATACTTCCCTGAATTTATTCCATCCATTCATCAAAGTGAGAAATTGCCTGCAGTATGGCAGTGGACTACATTCAGCAATAGTTTTTATCTTTAATTACAAAACACGCCCACTTAGAAATGAAATCACTGATTTATTTGCTTGCTTTGCTGTTTGTCAATCTGGTATACATCAATACATTGGCCCAAAACAAATTTAATGATACCGGCAAGCTGGCTTCATTGTGCAAAGTGTGGGGAATGCTCAAATACTTTCATCCTCAGGTCGGTAATGGAAAACGGGATTGGGACAAAGAGCTGATGGATAAAATTCCGGATGTGCTGAATGCTGAAAACAGGACTGCCCTCGATAAAATTTATACAAGTTGGATTGCTGCACTGGGGCCAATGGACGAGCTGAAGATTAGCCCCGAACCGGAAACTGTAACTGAATCGAATAAATTTTTGGAATGGAGAAAGGATAGTGTGTATTTCAGCAATGAAACGGACTCGCTGATGAATTTGTTTTTACTCACAGGCTTAAGGGAGAGAATTACTATGTATCTGCTCACCAATTTACCCATCAGGCAGAGTTTGAGAATGAAAATGACTTTAAAGGCCAATTGAATCCTTCAAAAGAAATGAGACTGCTGGCACTGTTCCGGTACTGGAATATGATTGAGTATTATTTTCCATCGAAATACCTGATTGGCGAAGACTGGCAGCAGGTACTGAACGAAATGATCCCGGATTTTTATTTCAATAACCAACTGCCTTACAAAACCGCCTTGCGCGAATTGGTAGCATCCATTCACGATTCACACGGAATGCTTATACCTCCGTATTCTAATAAAACCGGCTACTACTGTGGAGACTTTACGATGAAGGTGATAGGTGATAAGGCGGTTGTAACAGGAGTAATTAAAGATTCAATTCCAAATAGCAGCGGAATGAATTATGGAGATGTGATCACTGCTGTCAATGACACCTTGCTGGCAGATTATATTGCCGCAAAAAAGAAGTATATCAGCGCTTCTAACGATGCTGTAGTTTTAAGAACCATTCCGGTTTCAGATATTGTATGCGGATCTTCAGAAACGATCAGCCTGACTATTGACCGGGGTGGGAGTGTAATGAAGAAAACCATTTACAGAGATACCTGTATCACTGCAAAAGCCATGAAGTTGCGCGATACTTCCAAACCGGTCTTCAGGATACTGGATGATGGAACCGGATATATAAATATGGGTCGGCTTACCGGGGAGATGGTCAAAGAAGCTTATAACCTCGTTGCCGGTAATAGCGCAGTAATTTTCGATGTAAGGAATTATCCAAAAGGAACAATGTATGAAATCTGCAGGCTTTTTGGAAAAGCTTTTGTACCGTTCGTTAAATTTACAGAGCCCGATTTTTCGTGCCCGGGTACTTTTAAATGGGCAAATGTCTACAGGTGCGGCCCCTTATTGCACAAAAAGATAAAGAACCGGAAAATAATAGTACTGATCAACGAACAGACTCAAAGCCATGCCGAATTTACCTGTATGGCCTTCAAAACCCTGCCCGATGTTACAATTATTGGTAGCCAGACTGCCGGTGCAGATGGTAATGTTTCCCTGATTCCGCTGCCGGGCGGATATAAAACTTATATGTCGGGCCTGGGTGTCTATTATCCCGATTGCACAGTAACCCAAAGGATAGGAATAGTGCCCGATATTGAGGTACATCCAACTGTTAAGGGTATTCAGGAGCACTGCGATGAGGTCATGGAAAGAGCAATCAATTATATTAAGACCGGGAAATAGTTTCTTGGCTTTTATAAACTAAACCGGGTATTCCCAAGTTAAGTCCAATACGTAGGAAACTATAAAATGATAGTTTATGTATTATCATTCTTGAAATTGAAAAGCAGACTCGGTGAAATATAGTATTTAAATTACAGGCGTCTGGCAAAACTGTAAGCCCCGCTTTTTCATCAAACTACAACTGATACAGCGCACACAAATTCTTAGAAGGAGGAGTGTATTTCTATTCAAAATTTAATAATAACTTTTTAGTATGCTATCTACCCCCTCAGATATTGCAACAAATAAAATCTGCAGTTAGGGCCACTGATCCTGGCGCAACGCATATTTTATTTGGCTCCTATGCACGGGGTGATAACCATAAAGATTCAGATATATATCTTTTAGTGCTGCTCAATAATGAAAAAATCACAAATGATTACCACGAAAGAATAGGCTATCCCCTTTACGAAATACAGTTACAGGAAAATATTTTGATCAGTCCGGTTATTTATTCAAAAAACACCTGGGATACCCGCCTTAAAATGTCTCCCTTTTATAAAAATGTTACAAAAGAAGGGATATTTTTATGAGCCTTCCAAAGAACGAATTTGTAACACTGATGTTTTCTAAGTTGTTGACAAATACTACCAGGTATCAAGAAAAAAAATGTCCCAAAACAACAAAGAATGGGACATTTTATACCCTGATTTCATTGATTATCAATGCTAATGTGTGGCTTTTTATTTTTTGGGTAAATGCGACATTTCAATTGTCTGAGCAAAATAATCTTACTTCCGCTCATTATGCAGATCTGGTTTAGACAGAGATAGGAAATTTGTCCATTCTATCCCTTCAGCCGCTGATTCACCTTGTCCAGTTGCTCCTGCAGCGCCTCACTCAGCTCTTCAAGGGTTTCCTTGTCCAGGTCTTCTATTTCCTCGTCCCCGCCACAACAACCGCAACAACTGAATTTGCTTTTCAGTTTCTTTAGCTTTTTGCGTGTATCCGATCCCTTTTCTGGTGCATACAGTAAGCCGAGAACTGCCCCAACGGCGAAGCTGGCAGCTACGGTAATAAACACATTTTTAGCCTTGCTCATAATTGTTCTTTTAAGATGCTGACTTATACTTTTGTTAAGGAGCTCATTTTGTCATCGTTCCCAACCTGTCGTTCACTTTGTTCAGCTGTTTCTGGAGTATTTCCTTGATTTCTTCCATCGATTCTTTACCTTCATCAATATGGTCGCCAACTATGCCTGCAAGTTTTTTGCCGCGCTTTACAATTTTGCGCCTGGTTTCATATCCTTCTTCGGGTGCAAACAATACCCCGATGGCTGCGCCTATGGCTATACTTGCGCCTACTGCTGCCAGTAATTTTATTGTCTTGTTCATAACTGTTGATTTTAATGATTTAATATTCTACAGTAAAAGTATGCCATGGGCCATTAATTTGAATTGACGAAAATCACATGGTGCAATGATAGTGGTCGGAATACCCGGTAAATTCAGGTATTACTTTTGAAGTCAGATACAAGTGAGTGTTCATTTTCAGGATTGTTATTCTTAAATTTGCCCAAAATCAAACGTAGAATGAAATTGATCAGAAAAGGAGTTGTTTCCGCATTTTTTAGCATATTTTTAATACATGGAGCACTGCTTGCCCAGGTAGTTAGCGAAGCCCCGGTTAAAATCGGTAAAACCCCTTGCAGTGGATTTATTGCTTTATCCGGAAAAAGCAAGGATGAAGTAACCGGTATTTTAAAAGAGCAGTTGGGCGCTGAAGGCCTGAAAAAACATGGCAAAAAGCACAAATTTACCGATTACAAAGGGGTAGTGTGGCATGTCACTGGCTCCAATAGGGTAGACCTGTATTATAAAGTTACAGGAAATAAGAAGCACTCAAAAGTATATTTTATCGCATCCAAAGGCTACGATAACTACATTACAGCAGCCAATGATCAGCAGGACGCGGCATCTGTTACATCGTACCTAAGCAGTCTCGATGGCGCTATTACCCTGAATGATGAGCTGAAAAAGAAGGCAGAGGAACTCAATGCCCTGAATAATAAACTGGACAAAGAAAAAGCAGCTGTAAATAAAACAGAAGCAGCAAGAACCCAAAAAGTAATGGAGGTAAAGAAAATAGAAAAAACAGAAGCTTACTAAATATTTGATGGATAATGTTTATAGAAACATTCTATACCATAATTTAAATAAGAAGTTTCGTTTGTCGTTCGTTCTGAACAACTTTGCAAGATCGAAATTGGCTTAAACTAATACAGTAAATTATATTTTATGTCGAACAATTTATCTCAGACTACCTCTTCAGAAGGTAGTGCAGGCAAGTGTCCGTTTCCTCATGGCGCCGCCAAGCAAAGTGCGGGCAGTGGCACCAGGAACAGGGACTGGTGGCCCAATCAGTTAAAACTGAATATTCTTCGTCAGAACTCTTCACTTTCTGATCCGATGGGGGAGGGGTTTAACTATGCCGAGGAATTTAAGAGTCTTGATCTGGCTGCTATGAAAAAAGACCTCTTCGAGCTGATGACCAATTCGCAGGATTGGTGGCCCGCCGATTATGGCCATTATGGTCCGTTCTTTATTCGCATGGCATGGCACAGTGCGGGTACCTACCGCATACACGATGGCAGGGGCGGTGCTGGTTCTGGTACGCAGCGATTGGCTCCACTCAACAGCTGGCCCGACAATGCCAACCTGGATAAAGCGCGGCTGCTTTTGTGGCCGGTAAAACAGAAATACGGCAAGAAAATTTCCTGGGCCGATCTGATGATACTTGCCGGCAATTGTGCTCTGGAGTCAATGGGCTTCAAGACCTTTGGTTTTGGTGGTGGCCGTGCCGATGTATGGGAGCCGGAAGAAGATATTTACTGGGGTTCTGAAAAGGAGTGGCTGGGCGACAAACGCTATACCGGTGAGCGCGATCTGGAGAATCCACTTGCAGCTGTTCAGATGGGTTTGATTTATGTCAATCCGCAGGGCCCGAACGGCAATCCCGATCCGCTGGCTGCTGCAATCGATATCCGGGAAACCTTTGCCCGTATGGCAATGAATGATGAAGAAACGGTGGCGCTTATTGCCGGTGGTCATACATTCGGTAAAACACACGGCGCTGCAGATCCGGGTAAATACGTTGGCCCTGAGCCGGCCGCTGCGGGAATTGAAGAACAAAGCCTGGGTTGGAAAAATACCTATGGAAAAGGCAATGGTGATGAAACCATCACCAGCGGTCTGGAAGGTGCATGGACAACCACGCCAACAAAATGGAGCAATAATTTCTTTGATACGCTGTTTGGCTATGAATGGGAACTGACTAAAAGCCCGGCAGGCGCTCATCAGTGGCAGCCAAAAGATGGTGCTGGCGCAGGAACTGTTCCTGATGCCCACGACCCAAACAGGAAGAACAATCCGTTTATGCTCACAACGGACCTTTCGCTGAGATTCGATCCGGTTTATGCTCCAATCTCAAAACGCTTTCACGAGCATCCCGATCAGTTTGCCGATGCATTCGCAAGGGCCTGGTTCAAACTTACACACCGCGATATGGGCCCTAAGGCACTCTATCTGGGCGCTGATGTACCAACTGAGGAACTGATATGGCAGGACCCGGTTCCGGCTATAACCCACAAACTGATTGATGATTCTGGTATTGCTTCACTTAAAGGTAAAATATTGGCATCAGGGCTATCTGTATCTGAGCTGGTTTCTGCAGCTTGGGCATCAGCCTCCACTTTCCGTGGCTCTGACAAGCGCGGCGGCGCCAATGGCGCCCGTGTCCGTCTGGCCCCGCAAAAGGACTGGCAGGTTAACAACCCGGCTCAGCTGGCTAAAGTATTAGGCAAGCTGGAGGGTATACAAAATGAATTCAATGCAGCACAGACAGGCGGAAAACTGGTTTCAATAGCTGACCTCATTGTTTTGGCAGGATGCGCAGGTATTGAGCAGGCTGCTAAAAATGCTGGCCATGATGTGAAGGTTCCATTTACAGCTGGCCGCACCGATGCTTCACAAGAGCAAACAGATGTAGCTTCATTTGCAGTATTAGAGCCTCAGGCCGATGGCTTCCGCAATTATAGTAAACCAGGTTGCCCGGTAGTAGCAGAAGAAATGCTGGTAGATAAAGCACAGCTGATGACGCTCACTGCTCCCGAAATGACTGTTCTCATAGGCGGTATGCGTGTGCTGAACACGAATGCCGACCTGTCGAAAAATGGGGTTTTCACCAAACAACCCGGAACCCTGACTAATGACTTCTTCCTGAACCTGCTGGATATGAGCACCAAATGGAGCGCAACTTCTGGTTCACAGGATGTTTTTGAAGGTCGTGACCGTAAAACCGGTGAACTCAAATGGACCGCCACCCGTGCCGATCTTATCTTCGGCTCCAACTCAGAGCTTCGGGCACTGGCAGAGGTGTATGCCTGTGCCGATGGCACCAGTAAGTTTGTTAAAGACTTCGTTGCAGCATGGTCCAAGGTCATGAACCTGGGTAGTTTCTAAATTGGTTATTTTATTTCTTTTTAAACCGCCTCAAAGTAAATTTGAGGCGGTTTGTATTTTTAGGGCAATAATCAGACTTTAATTTATAGTCTTTTATTAGCAATTAAATCCTTATTTTTGATGAATCTGTAAAAGACAAAATGAAGATATTATATTTATTTATATTCACTATAGCGATTGTTTGCAAGTCTTTTGCACAGGATTTTGTGCCAAACCATTATATTTATTCCGATGGGGTACTTGATGTAGAATCCATACCCAATATAGGCTACGAACATTTTTTCAAACACAAACCAAGGATTAAAAGCTGGCGCGTGGATCTTGCTTACCAGGTACATTACAGCAATCAGTTTGGTATTGTTGCATCACATGGCGATAAGATAAGTGCTGGGGTTTATCAGGGGCCGGCGGCTAAATTTGGTTATTGCCACTATAAAAACAAGAATCGTAAAAACTGGCATAATTATTTCTCTCCCAGCTTGGATGTTAAATATCTCTGGTATGATAGTATGCAGGTAAATACAGGCAAACGAACAACCACCGATGCCTTCAGGATACAATCTGAGAAGTGTTATGCCGCTGTACCGCAATTTGCAATAGGCGCCAAGCATATTAAAGATTGGTTCTGCGCCGATTTCTTTATTGGTCTGCAATTCCCCGTTAAAGACAGGTTAAAAACAGTTTATTGGGACCAAAGCAGTGCAATAAGTGTAAATACCAATGTGCCCTATAAATCCAGCCCGGTTACTGTTCAGCCCGGCATATTGGCAGGTATCACCCTGGGCTTTATCAAATTAAATAAAACTCCGACATACCTGGAAAAAAGCGGGATGTAGAATTTTCAAGCGCTAAATCTGAAATTAGAATTTAGGAATTATCTATTAATGGATATTATTTTAATAAAATAATATGTAATTTTGGTTATATTACCTCGGAGGTTTACATATTACCGGAAATATTATTTCATCCGTTGGTAGCTGTTTTGAAGATCATCCTGAATCACATATGCCTGTTTAGTCTCTACAGTACTCAGTATCAGGTCTTCGGCAAGCTCCACTTTTGTATACGACCAACCCTTAGGCAGTTTGTTTCTGGTACCCATAAAAGAAATATCTCCAAGGTTGGCTTCAGTTAGTGTTGGTTCAGATATCTGTGCATAACTTTGCATTATGTATATATGATCCGGATTTATCAGTTCATATACCATACTTCCTTTCCTGAATACATATTCCGTTGAGCGGGTTACAGTTCTTTCTTCATAGGGTTTGGCTTTACCTTTCAGTATATCGCTCAAGCTTAATTTCACGGTGGCACGTGCCTTCATTTCCAATCCGTTAATATTTGTTTTAGGAGATTCGGCATTTGTTTGGCCTATTTTATCCATCATAAAGTAGCGGGGGCCGTTCAGAAATACAGCCTGTGCATTGGGCTCCTTTTTGAGCTTTTCCGCTTCCTGTTTCTGCCATTTATCTTCAGGGCATTTATTGCATCCCAGCGTATTGTATACTGTAGCTGTCAGGTCAGTTAGCCCGCCGGTTACTACAAGTATTTCGCAATAACGGGTGCCGCGCACACCTGCAATCATTTTTAATTCCTGTCCTGTAACATGGATAGACAGCAGCAAAACAACAGACAAAAAATGTATTTTCTTCATAACATACAAGTTCGAAACATTAGCTAAATTCCATAAAACAGGAATAGCAACAAAATTTATTTTGCTGCTATTCCTGTTAAAGAATTAAGCGTTATTTAGCAGCCCTTATTCCTTTACAAACTTCTTAGTGATTACTTTTTTGGTTGCATCATCGGTAAGTTGCATAAAATAGGTACCCGGTGCAAAATAGCTCACATCAATACCACCTGCCAGTTGTGGGCGGGGCAGCATATACATTGTCCGGCCTATGCTGTTGGTAATAGTGATATAATATACCTGCATTGCAGGATCTGAAAGAGCCACGTAAATCCTCGTATTTGCCGGATTAGGGTAAATAGTAAAATCTGAAGGCTCTTTTTGAATCTGAGCTACGCTGGTCTGATCATCTACCACAAACTGGCCCATCATGCCGCCATCTTCATGTGGCGCTATATGGCAATGGTACATGAACGGGTGGATAGGATCGGCATAATCGGTGAATTTGGCAACGAAAGATACCGTTTCATTTACATGGAGATAATAGGTATCCTTCCAGCCTGATTCATAACTGGCAACCGGCCCCGAACTCCGTGAAATCAGTTTAAACTGAATATCATGGATATGGAAGCTATGCCCGAAAACATTATTATTGGTCACCGTCCATTCATGCACACTGTTCAGGGCCAGGTCCTTGTTAATGTAAGAGAGCACAAACGGAGTATTATCAAAAGAAAATGGGAGACCGCCAGGCCCGGGAGTTCCCTGCGTAACTTTAATGGTATCCAGTACAGTAGCATCGGCAGCTGTCAGGTAAGTATTACTAACCAGTGAAGTTGGTAATGAAGTTATAGCTCCTGCAGTTGCAGCAGTTACATTCATATGCAATACTGTAAAGTTGATATTGTTGAGCAGGCTGCCGAATGGTCCTGTGGCGTTGGGCTCAGAACCCGGAAAACCGAATTCCTGCCCGGCATTGTAGGCCACCAGGTTCAGTGTATCGCCTACGGCACTGGTACCGAGGTTTACCAGTATTTCAGCTCTTTCCCCAATTAGTAATTTTACCCTGGTCACAGGCACTGGTGCATCAAGAAGACCGCCGTCATTGCCTATTACCCAGAAAGTCCGGTTATCACTGAAGCCCAGGTTGTACCCCCTTTCCAGTTCCACATTGAGTATGCGCAGTCTCACATACTGTTTGGGAAGATTCACCTGAGCATTCATGGTGCCGTTTACAAGCATATAGTCACCATAAGGGCTGGTATTGGTGAATGCATTGCTGGCATCAAAACTGCGGCTGGTAAGCGCCAGGGGAATGTCGTCAACCCCATAGGTTCTTGGCAGAGCAAGGGCTGCCTCTACAGGGTCTCTTACAATAATAAAACCGCCAAGTCCCTGCAGCAGCTGCATTTCTGTCTTCATATGCAGGTGCGGGTGGTACCAGAAAGTTGAAGCATTGTTGGTTACTTTCCAGTAGGGTTGCCACACAGTTCCTGTAGGTATGGTCTGATGAGGGCCGCCATCCATTACGGCAGGCAGGTGCATGCCATGCCAGTGCAGGGTAGTAGTGTCGTTCAGATAATTGTGCACATTCATATGAACACTGTCGCCCTGATTAAAAAAAAGGGTGGGCCCCCAGAAGGCGCCGTTGATACCGGCAGTTATGGTCTGGTTACCTGGTCGGTACTGAACAAAAGTGTCCCTCATGTTCAGGTTAAATGTGGTTCCTGAAAGTGTATCAGGTATATGTAAGGTGTTGTATTGCGCCTGGGTGCTCCCGGCCATGTAACATAGTAATATCCCGGTAAGGAATGATTTTATCATCATAAGTATTGGTTGTTTATTGTGTTAGACGAGCATTTTATCTTTTTCCTTCGTGAAAGCTTTATTTTAAAATTTCTGATCTATTGATTAACCTATGGCCCGTTATTTCATTATTGCGATTATCCCGTTAACTTGCACGTTTGCACCTTTGTATATTACTACATTTGCACATTATTTAAGTCCATGTTTGCCGATATCATTCTCCCGCTTAATCTCCCGCAGATACTCACTTACGGGGTGCCGCTCGAAATGCAGGATATCCTGCAGCCGGGTATGCGTGTAGAAGTGCAGCTGGGGAATAACAAACAATATGCCGGCATAATAGAAAACATCCACAACAACAAGCCTGAGGCCTACATGGTAAAACCCATCCGTGGCATTATTGATGAGTACCCGGTAGTAAGTGCCAGGCACCTGCAGTTCTGGCGCTGGATAGGTCATTATTACATGGCAGCTCCGGGCGAAGTAATGCAGGCCGCCCTGCCAGCCCACCTCAAGCTGATGGGTGAAACCCGCCTGGAATGGGTGGGCGACCAATCTATAACTTACGAATGGAGCAATGAGGCCTTTCCGGCTACAGAAGCATTGATTATCCGGAAAGAGATAACCATAAGCGAATTAAGAACTATTATTGGTCCGCGCCACTTCGCAGCCGTACTCAATGAGCTGCTGGAAAAAGAAGCAGTACAGATCAACGAGGCGCTTGAAGCGTCATTTAAACCCAGGCGGGAAAAGGTAGTGTCGCTGGCGGCTGAATATACAGACGAACAGGCTCTGATGGCGCTCTTTAAAAAACTGGAGAAAGCCCCCAAGCAACTGGAACTGCTGATGGCCTACACAGAAATAGCCATGAAGCAAGGCATAGTAAAACAAAGCGATCTTCAGGACAGGGTTAAAGCGCCCTATGCCCTTATTAAAACGCTGAGCGACAAAGGGATCTTCACAGTAGAAGAAAAAAATGTGGACCGCCTCATTTACAAAACCATTAAAGGATCTAAAGAAATCGTATTCACACCAGCCCAACAAACAGCTTATGAAGAACTCAATACAGGCCTAAATGACAAAAATGTAGCGCTGCTGCATGGCGTAACCGGCAGTGGCAAAACCCTGCTTTATATTCATAAAATTAAAGAGTGCATAGCTGCTGGCAAGCAGGCCATATTGCTGCTGCCTGAGATAGGGCTTACCACCCAGATCATCAGCCGGCTGCATGCCTACTTTGGAGAAGTGCTGGGTGTTTATCATTCCCACTTCAGCAATAATGAGCGGGTAGAGATATGGGAGAAGGTGCGCAAAGGCACCTTCCAGGTAGTAGCCGGCCCAAGGTCTGCTCTGTGGCTGCCCTACAATGATATCGGCCTGATAATAGTAGATGAAGAACACGATGGCTCCTATAAGCAGAAAGACCCTGCTCCCCGCTTTCATGCCCGCGATGCAGCCATATATCTGGCAGCCTTGTACGGTGCAAAAGTGATACTTGGTTCAGCAACTCCATCCATAGAAAGCCTGTATAATGTGCAGCAGAAAAAGTATGCCTATGTATCGATCAAAGACCGCTACCAGGGTGTGAAGATGCCGGTAATAGAGATCATAAATGCTGCTTCGCTCAATACGGTGCGTCAGTTAGGTGTAAAGCTGCTCACCCCCGAACTTCAGGCTGCGATACTTGATGCATTGCAGCACAGAAAGCAAGTGATCCTGTTTCAGAACCGGAGAGGGTATACACCCATGCAGCTCTGCACCATCTGCGGCTGGGTGGCGCAATGTAAAAACTGTTCGGTTTCGCTCACATACCACAAGAGTACCGACAAATTGCAATGCCATTATTGCGGCCTTAAAGCTGCTGTGGTGCATACCTGCCCGCAGTGTGGGGGCACAAAACTGGTGAGTAAAACATTCGGCACCGAGAAGATAGAAGAAGAGGTGCAGCAAATCTTTCCCAATGCCCGCGTGGCCCGAATGGACGTAGACAGTATGCGCGGCAAGCACAGCATGACCGAACTTCTGGATCAGCTTGAGAAACGCAAAGTGGATATACTTGTAGGCACACAGATGGTGGTAAAGGGCCTTGATTTCGCTTCGGTTTCTCTGGTTGGAATTCTCAGTGCCGACAGCCTGCTTGGTTATCCCGATTTCCGGGTAAATGAGCGTGCCTTCCAGCTCATGGAGCAGGTAAGTGGCCGGGCAGGCAGGGTAGATGGAAAGGGCAGGGTGCTGATACAGGCCTACAACATTGCCCATCCGGTATTGCAATGGGTGAAAAACCATGATGTGCATACCTTTTACACTAATGAAATTCACTACCGCGATCACTTCCTTTATCCGCCATTCACCCGCCTCTTTAAGATCAGCTTCAAACATAAAGACGAACCCAAAGCTATAGCCGCCGCAGCACTTATGGCCGAGTCGCTCCTCAACTTCCCCGGCATTGCAGTACAAGGCCCCGGCCCGGCCATTGTTACCCGGGTACGCAACCAGTTCATCCACGAAATCTGGATCAAATCGCAGCGTGATACCAGAACACTTGAAACCCTCAAAACCTTCCTCAAAGAGCAGCGGCAGGTGATTCTCAGCAAGCGCGGTTTCAGCAATGTGACCGTACTATTTGATGTTGACCCGGTATAGCTGAATACCCTATTAAAGTTTGTTTTTCTCCTATAAAATTATACCTTCATTTTCCTGTTTGCATATTTGAGATTCAAGCTATGAGCAAAAAACCGGTAACTAAAAAGCTGCTAAGTGATGTAAGGCAACTCATTGAATATGCCCGCAACCGTGTGGCAGTAACCGTAAATTCCGAGATGACGATGCTTTACTGGCGGGTGGGTAAGCGGATAAATGATGAGGTGCTGAAAGGTAAAAGGGCTGAGTATAGAATGGAAGTAATAAATGATTTGGCTCTGAATCTTACAATGCAATATGGCAAAGGTTGGAGTGCTCAGCAGTTAAGACATTTCGTTCGTTTTAGTTCTTCTTATCCCGATGAGCAAATTGTATGCACACTGTGCATACAATTGAGTTGGTCGCATTTTAGGCAGATTATTTTTATTGAAGACCTTCTGAAAAGAGAGTTTTATATTGAGTTATGCAAGCTCGAACATTGGAGCGTAAGGCAACTGCATGAACGCATTGATTCCATGCTTTTTGAACGGACAGCCATCTCAAAGAGGCCCGAAAAAACGATCATACACGATCTTAAGAAGCTGAGGGATGAAAAACAACTATCGCCCGATCTTGTTTTTCGCGACCCTTACCTGCTACCTTTCCTTGGCCTTGCTGATACCTATCCGGAAAAGGACCTCGAATCAGCCATAATCGCCGAAATGCAGCGGTTTGTTTTAGAAATGGGTACTGATTTTGCATTCCTTGCCCTGCAGAAACGCATTACAATTGATAACAGCGATTACCGGATTGATCTGCTCTTTTATCACCACAGGCTCAAATGTTTGGTTGCGATTGATCTTAAATTAGGCGAGTTTGAAGCTGCCCATAAAGGCACTATGGAATTATACCTTCGCTACCTTGAAAAGTATGAACAGGTTGAAGGGGAAAACACACCCATAGGCCTGATATTATGCACTGGCAAAAATGATGAACATGTAGAACTGCTGCAACTGGATAAAAGCAATATCCGGGTGGCCGAATACCTTACTTTATTGCCCACCCGCGAATACCTGCAGGAGAAGCTGCATAAAGCCGTAGAAATAGCTAAGAATAAAATGCTTGCTTTTGGTGATAAGGATTGATGGTGCATTTTCAAAACTATTTTAGGAATGGATACTTTAAAATTTGCCTTTGCTCTTTTGATTGATGAAAATAGATAATGCAAATTTTGTATACACTAAGTACAAAATTTGAATGACAATTATATATAATAAATTAGTCCCCCCGAAAAAATAAATTACCATTCCTCAATAAAATCCATTTAACTTTGCGCCCGAATTGCAGGTAGCATTTCTTAAATGCACCGTATCATGACTTACTGTTTCTACATATCGCCCCTTTTGCTCATTGCCTGATGGCAGAGCTCTGCTTCTCCTTCTTTTACGGAATTTTGAAGTATCTATTGGTTTTAGCCATGGTTATATCGCTCTGCCTTATAATTTTCTTTCAGCCATGGGCCGGTGTTAAGGGTATATCCTTGGCGTAAAGAAATTGATCTCAAAACTTTTTTTACCCCGATCAATTACTGTTATGCACATCTATGCATGGCCTGTTGACCTGCTGCTCTACAAACTCTCCAATGATACAATATGGAATTGGAGTGGAGGTGTTTGCAGTGCAAAATTGAAATAATGAAATCCTTTAAAAAACAAGACACACCATACCCTAACGGATGAGTGCAGCAACTATTAAAAACAACTCAATGAGCAATATAAAAATCAAAGAACTGAGTAAAATAGGGTATACCAACGATCAGGCGCGAAGCCTGGCGCTGAATATTACCGCCCGTCATTTTAAGCATCACACAAAAGAAGAAGTGATTTCTTTACTGACGGCTATTAAAAACAATCCGGAGGAATATGCCAGTGATGCCATAACCGGCAAAATAGCAGCTACCTTTCTGGACAGGGAAGTGGCCTGCAATTACCAGACCTATTCCTTATTGCAGCAAACAGGTGCACTGAAAATTTTTGGCGGAAAGGAAATAGAACCCTCTGCCAAAAAACAAATGCAGACCGCCATGTCGCTGCCTATAGTGGTGCAGGGCGCTTTAATGCCTGATGCGCATACCGGTTTTGGCCTGCCCATTGGCGGTGTGCTTGCCTGCGATAATGCAGTAATACCCTTTGCCGTAGGTGTAGATATTGGTTGCCGAATGGCACTGACTATTATAGATGAACGGGACAGTTTTTTCAGGAGCAACAGCCACCAGATAAAAATGGCGCTTAGAGAACATACCCACTTTGGTATGGAAGGCGGACTGGAACAACTGCAGGAGCATGAAGTGCTGGACCATCCTTCATTCAAAGCTACAGAACTACTGAAGATGCTGCAGGGTAAGGCGGCCAGGCAACTGGGCTCATCGGGCAGCGGCAACCACTTTGTAGAGTTTGGATGCCTGGAGCTTTCTGAAGGAAACGGGCTGGGTTTGCCACCTGCCAGGTATGTAGCCTTATTGTCGCATTCGGGCAGCAGGGGACTTGGGGCCAATGTGGCGCAGCACTATACACGAATTGCCATGGATACCTGCAAACTGCCTGGTGAGGCTAAGCAACTGGCCTGGCTTGATATGAACAGCGAGGCAGGGCAGGAATACTGGTTGAGCATGAACCTGGCCGGTGAATATGCCAAAGCCTGCCACGACCGCATACATGCCAACCTGCTGAAAGCACTTGGACTGCAACCTTTAGCCCTGATTGAAAACCATCACAACTTTGCCTGGAAGGAACAACTGCCGGATGGGCGCGAAGTAATTGTGCACAGAAAGGGCGCAACCCCTGCTCATGCCGGTGAATGGGGTATAATACCCGGCAGCATGACAGAAGCTGCCTACCTGGTAACCGGTAAAGGGTCGGCCAGTGGCCTTAATTCAGCATCGCATGGTGCTGGAAGGGCTATGAGCCGGCAGCGGGCAAAGGAGAACATGACAGTGAGCGGCATGAAGCAAATGCTGGGAAAGGCCGGTGTAACACTTATAGGCGGCAGTGTGGAAGAAAACCCGCTGGCATATAAAGACATTGAAATGGTTATGGCCTCACAAACCGAACTGGTGGACATACAAGGCCGTTTTTTACCGATGATTGTCAGGATGAATAAAGAGTAAAGCTAACAGCCCGTGTTTCTCAGTAAATCACGGGCTGTTTTTTATTAAAAAAAATGATTTGCAATAAAAAAATAATCCACACTATTGCAGAACGTGAACCTGAAAGCTAATTTGGAATAGTAAGGCCTATGAGATTGTCTTACTGAAAGTTGGAAAATAGCGCTGGTTTTATACCAAAAAAAATAAGATTAAGTATCAGTAAAAATGAAAAATAATCAGCTAAATTTGTATATACAACTGAGTGATGAAAACAGCAGATAAAAGGAATAAATCACATCAGTTTATAGGTCAAACCGAAGCATTGGAAGACATTATTGATTTGCTTATTGCGGAAGCGATAAAAGACGAAGAAAGTTTACCATGAGAGATATTTAAGGCATGCTTTATTATAAACAAATAGCGATGTTATTATACGACCCCAGATATTTCCCCATATACCTCTTCCTCACTCCTGCCACCATTATTCTGAATGTTATCTTTAAAAAAATAAGACCTATTTTATTCCTCCTATTTTATACTATAGTTCATCTTTTTTTAATCGCTCTATTCATTCATTATAAATACCATGGTGGAGGTATCGATTTTGAATTTGCTGTTGTATCATTCTTTCAAATGTTTATAGGGATATTTTTTATTTCAATTTCCATTTGTTTCAATAATTTTCAATGGGCAAAAAAATATTGGTGGTTTATCGGAAGCCTTTTATTGGCAGGGATTTACTTAGTCATTAAGACATGGAACGGAATCACAAGATGAAGAGTAGTTAATCATTCCGTATTCAAGTTGATATTTATCCAATAAACATTTCTCCCGCAACTCTATCTGCAAACAACCGGCCCGCATTGGTCAATATCAGTTTCCGCCCATCCTGCACAACCCATCTTTTTTCCTGGAACAAATGACTGCTTTTTTCTACTTCAACCGCATATTCCTCTCCCAATTCCTTTGCAATCTTACCCAGGTCGCAACCCCACATGGTGCGCAGTGATGTCATAATGTATTCGTTCAGGTGCTGGATTGGCGTAAGTGTTTCCACTTCAAACTGTGGCTTGCCGTCCTGCAGGATGCTTTTAGCATATTGCGGGTTATTGGCAATATTCCATTGCCGGCTTTTGCCATCAAATGAGTGTGCCGACGGGCCTATGCCCAGGTAGCTGTTGCCCATCCAGTAGTTGGTATTGTGTATGGCTTGATGCCCGGGCTTAGCGAGGTTCGATATCTCGTAGTGTTCATAGCCCAGCAATGTCGCTTGCTCCATCAATATTTCAAACTGTCCCGCTGCCTGTTCCGGGTCCACAGGCTGAGTTTTTTTATGGAGTATGGCTTGGTGCAGTGCCGTTTTTTCTTCAACAGTGAGCGCATATGCCGAAAAATGGGGAATGCCCAGTTCGTTAACTTTCATAAGGTTATCTTTCCACGCCTTATCGGTTAATCCGGGTGTACCGTAGATCAGGTCAATGGTAAGGTTGCTGAACCCAGCATCCTGTGCTGTCTTTATAGCATGGTCGGCTTGCTGGGCATTGTGCGCCCGTTTCATATACAGCAGGTCTTCATCCCTGAACGATTGCACACCTATACTGAATCTGCTGACCGGGGTATTGCGCAGCGAATGCACATACTGTTTGTTAAGGTCATCCGGGTTTGTTTCAAGAGTTACTTCCTTTAATTTACCAACAGGGTAGTTTTTGAGGATGGTATCAAAAATCCGGTTTATTTCATCAGCCGATAGAAGCGATGGCGTTCCACCACCAAAATAAACAGTTTCAATCTCTGCATCTTCCAGGTAGTTTTTTCGCATAATCAATTCGCTCATAATAGCCTTCAGTACTTCATCTTTCTGTTTTAATGAAGTGGAAAAATGGAAATTGCAATACACACACGCCTGCCTGCAAAAGGGGATGTGCAGATAAATTCCTGCTTTCTTTTTTATCGGTTGCTGATCGGGGAAAATTAAATTTTGCACTGCACCAAAGGTACGGAAATAGCAGTAGTGGCTTATTTTATTTATTTATAGCATATGTTAATTTTATTAAGCAATACTACCTACTTATCGGGAAATTACTATTTTTACAGCTCAACTGAATTTTTTTATAACATAAAAGTGAATTGTTGCGTATGAGGATGCTAAAAAAATTACTGAGAAGGAAAGTACTGCTTATTGGCCTGCTGGCTCTTATGTTCTCTGCAAACGCTCAGAACAAAGCTTATGTAGCCAATCATTTATTCATGGCTACTATTCTGTCTCAGACCTATGGGATTCCGGCTTCGGTAATCCTGGCGGTAGCATCTATTGAGTCATCCGGAGGAAACGGGCCTGCGGCTAGAGTACTCAATAATCATTTCGGAATAGAAGGCAAAAACGAAATTGTTAATAAAAACGGTCACAAGAGCAGGTATAAACAATATGCCAATGACCTCGCATCTTATATTGATTTCTGCAAGCTGATGACCCGTAAGCGTTTCTACCACAAACTGAAAAATAATCCTGATCCGACAGCTTGGGTAAAAGCCATGAGCAATGCCCACTACAGCGAAATGCCTGAAGAATGGGAGCAGAAAGTAATGAGCGTTATTTTTTCTATTAAATCACAGGTAAGTAAGGATTTCATATCACAGCGCCTTGCTGTTAAATAGCTCCATGCCTATTTGCCTGCCCGATGGATCAACTCCTGTCCAAACTCCAGTACAAAAATTATGAACCCGGCGAGTTCACTGCCTTAGAGGAGCGGTCGGTTGATGATGTTATTCAATTGATCAAATCCTTTCCCTGGGAGGAACAACGGCATTTTACCCCTGTAGGACCAACCTGTCCATCGGTAACTATTGAAGACACAGCAGGTAATTATCTTAAGTTCGGCCATCATTATTACGAAAAGTATTGCCTCTACCTGCTTACATCGGAAGGGAAATTGCTGAAGAAAGTTGTACCTACTCTGGAGGACGGTATTCAGATTGTTACTGCATTTTATAACGATGAAAACTTTATTGATGGTTTTGAGCATGAATTTACCTTGCATCCTCAAAGGCATTTTGCAGATAAAGATTTTAAATCAGTAATTGCTTACACCGGCCTGCTTTTTTCCATCAGTTTATTTTCATTAGCGCCATTAATGCTTTTGGGTATGGGGCTGTTGTTATTAATTGCAGGCAACCCCGCCAATACCAATAAAGATGTGCCAATGGTGTTTGTGGAAATTCTGTGCCTTACAACTGATGCAGTTCTTTTCTTCTTTACGGTTATGGCCTGGCGGCTTTTCCTGAATCATTACAAAATTGCCAGAAACCAGTTTATAATAATCTCAAAAGGGCAGAATGAATTTGTTTACGGAACGGAAGAACATTCTGAAACGTACCTGAAGGATAAAATTGTGTTGTTTAAAGAATACAGAAATACCCAGAGCCGCAATCCCTGGTCCGGACTATATTTTACAGAGATAACTTTTGGAGATGGCAAGCACATCAAAATATCCAGCCTGCTGATGAAGAATGGCTATGCTAAATTCCCGGATGTGAAGTGTGAGATGGAGTCAGTATTTTATCCGAATATGAAATAATTTTGAGCCAATTTTATTTTTTTTAAAGCCGAAATAAGCATAGCCTACAGTTTCAATTGTGGATATGAAAATTCAGGATTTATTCAATTGTTTCAACCCTTTTTCCATCGAATACTAAACCGTTGAAACGGTTATAAATCAGTTATTTATTGTTTCCCCCACGGTTGAAACCGTGGGCTAGGTTAGATGCCAATTTACGAATGACAATGTTGCATCTTTCTCACTTCTTCCTCTTCGCCCGCTCATATTGCACCGGCCAAGCAATTTCGTCATATCCCAATTCCCGGGCTGCCCGTAGCGGGAAATAAGGATCACGCAATAATTCCCGTGCCATAAATATAAGGTCGGCCTGGCCATTGGTGAGTATTTCTTCTGCCTGTTCAGCAGATACTATAATGCCCACTGCTCCGGTAAGTATACCGGCCTTGCGTACCGCTTCGGCAAACGGCACCTGGTAATTGGGTTTTGCGTTGATTTTAGCATAAGATACCACACCTCCAGAGGAACAATCTATCAAATCAACTCCTTTATTTTTTACCATTCCGGCAAGTCTAACTGAATCTTCTAAACTCCAGCCACCATCTACCCAATCACTTGCTGAGATACGCAGGAACAGGGGATATTCTACAGGCCATTCGCTGCGAATGGCTTCTATAATTTCAAGAAGGAAGCGGGTATTGTTCTCAAACGAGCCACCATATTGATCGGTCCGTTTGTTGCTGAGGGGCGATAAAAATTCATTAACCAGGTAGCCATGTGCGCCATGAATTTCGATGATTTTAAAACCAGCCGCCAATGCGCGTTTAGCAGCTGCTTTAAAATCTGCCACTATTCTTTTGATCTCATCTATAGTCAATTCCAGTGGTGTGTCTTTTTCATCTGAGAAAGCTATAGGGCTGGGCGCCAGTGTTTTCCAGCCGCCTTCTGATACCGGTATCAGTTTATCGCCGTTCCATGGTTCGGTTACGCTCGATTTTCGGCCTGCATGTGCCAGTTGAACGCCGGGTACACCGCCTTGCTTTTCTATAAACTGAGTGATTCTTTTTAAGGGTTCTATCTGTTCATCATTCCAAAGTCCCAGGTCATGTGGCGAAATACGGCCTTCGGGTGACACTGCCGTGGCCTCAGTAAATACCAGGCCTGCGCCACCTACAGCCCTGCTGCCCAGGTGAACCAGGTGCCAGTCGTTGGCAAAACCATCCTCAGCTGAGTACTGGCACATAGGCGATACTACTATGCGGTTCTTAAGGGTGATGGTTCTTATTTGCAGCGGGGTAAATAACCGGGTCATATTGTGTAGTTTATGCCACAAAAAAATGCGGCTGTTCAAAATTACGGAACAGCCGCATAACAATGAATAATCCAGGAAAAAGTAACTGATGATTTATTGATAATCTACTCCTTCACCACTTTCACATTTCTCTTATTCCCGTTATTGAAGGTTACCTGAAGAATATACATTCCGCAGGCTACTTCGTGCAGATCTATCATTTGTGTTGAAGAGGTCATTGTTCCAGAATATACTTCATTACCCAGCAGGTCACATAAAGTAATTTTGCTGCCGGCAACATTGTTTATGTTGGTTATTATGGTCAGGTTGTCTTTTGCAGGGTTGGGGTATACACTGATATCTTTTGTCTGATTTTTGATCTGGTTCACAATTTCAGTATGCGTTATTTTCCTTACTCTGGAATTATTGCCATCGCTTATATACACATCGCCAAGTTTATCTACTGCAATGCCTGTGGGTCCGTTCAGCATGGCTGATATTGCCGGGTTTCCATCTCCGCCAAAGCCCGCTGTGCCGTTACCGGCAATGGTATAAATGATTCCTGCTGCTGTTACCATCCGCACCCTGTTATTGCCATGGTCGGCAATGTATAAATTACCGGCGCTGTCGGATTTCATCCCATAGGGAGCTCCAAGTTGTGCCAGATTGGCAGGACCGCCATCTCCGCTGAAACCAAAATGCCCCGTACCCACAACAGTATTTATATTGCCCGATGTATCAATCTTCCGGATACAATCGTTACCACCATCTGAGATATACAGATTGCCCATGCCGTCCATCGCCACATCCGACGGATAGCTCAGCAATGCTGACGACGCCGGGCCGCCATCGCCCGCATAGCCTGCTCCTCCGTTACCCGCTATTGTAGAGATAATACCTGATGTATTTACTTTACGTATGCAATGGTTGTTGTTGTCGCATATGTATACATTTCCTGCCCGATCCACAACCACACCTGTTGGAAATTTAAGTTCTGCTCCGAGTGCCGAACCGCCATCGCCACTGTAACCAAAAGTGCCATTACCTGCTATAGTAGATATAATACCAGAGGTAGTTACTTTTCTTACTCTTTGATTGTCCTGATCGGTGATATAAATATTGCCGGCAGCATCGAAAGCAACCGAGGATGGGAAATACATATGTGCGGCTGTAGCAGGCCCGCCATCGCCACTGAAACCATCAGGGCCACCGCCTATGCCACTTCCGGCAGCAGTATTTATTAGCCCGGTTGAGGCGTTTATTTCCCTGATGCGCTGATTGCCTATGTCGGCAATATATAGATTGCCTGAAGCATCTAAAGCCAGATTTTGAGGAGCGCTTAATTCAGTATTTACCGGATTGTATCCTTCTTCAAACAAGCCACTCATGCCCGCAAAGGTGGATGCAATGCCACCCACATTTATTTCCCTGATACGGTTATTCCAGCTGTCGGCGACATATAAGTTATTTGCCTGGTCCCTGATAAGCCCCCAGGGGCCGCTTACCATTGCTGCAGTTGCGGGCGAGCCGTCGCCGCTATATCCGGCTATACCGGTACCTCCAATAGTTGTGATAATACCTGTATTCAAATCTATTTTGCGAATGCAGTGACTAAAGCCATCTGAGAAATACACATGGTTTGATGTATCTGTTACAATACCTGCAGCTGCATCTAAGGTAGCTGCTGTAGCTGGTCCGCCATCGCCTGAATATCCTGCTACTCCTGTTCCTGCAATGATATTCAGGATGCCTGATGAATTCACTTCGCAGATATAATTATTCGCGGTTACACCTATAAACAGATTGCCTTTGTTATCAAGCGCCAGGCCATATGGCCGGCCTATTGTGGTTGCAGTTGCCGGACTTCCGTTTACCAATGTGCCGCCTGAGCCGTTTCCTGCCATGGTGCTGATGATTCCGGAGGTAGTTATTTTCCGTACAACATAATTGTGGAATTCGGTAAACAGGATATTGCCGGTGGTATCGCAGATTATTTCAAGCGGGCCGGCAATCTGTGCCAGTGTTGCGGAGCCGCCGTCGCCCGAATAGCCTGCAGTACCATTTCCGCCTATAGTCGAGATGATTCCCGCAGGGTTAATTTTCCTGATAACATCGAAACTGTAAGAGGTGAAATATACATTACCTGCCCGGTCGGCAGCTATGCCATAAATCGGCCCTATAGTGGCATTGGTGGCAGGGCCGCCATCGCCGGCATTGCCAAACACACCCGTACCGGCAAACGTGGTAATAATACCCGAAGCAGATATTTTGCGTATACGGTAACTACCCAGATCGGAAATGTATGTATTGCCGGCTGTATCGCGTGCTATACCTACAGGCTCAGCGAGCTCGGCCCTCGTAGCCAGACTGTCATCACCTATACCACAACCTGCTATAGTGGAAATAATACTCTGGCCTTTAGAAGCAGGATTAAGGGCCAAAACCAAAAGCAGTAATAACCCTAACCGGGCAAATACAGATTTATTCATGTTCGAAATTTTATCAGTGTATAAGTGGATAAGGAAAACGCTTTAAAGACGAATAAAATTAGGTGAATGTTAGGTTTGAATTAAAATATATTTTGTTAACATTCATTTGCGGAAAGTAATACATACGAAACGCATATGCAGAAGTGCTCATTTAATTTATTCGAAAGTATATTTTACAGTTACTCCTTTATAAACTTCCTCACTTCACTTCCATTGATCTTTACAAAATACATCCCCGGCGGCAGGTTGGCCATATTCACCTCAGACTTATCTGAATTGGGTATAGCTTCATAAACTGCTTGACCAATATAGTTGATGATGGTTAATTGTTGGATTGGCGTTGAAGAACTGATGTTTAGTTCAGTGATTGCAGGGTTGGGGGAGAGGGTAATTGAAGTTGTATTCTTACTCAATTCCGTTACAGATGAAGGAGTGGGATTTTTTAACGTACCGCAAGTTGTGCCGCCGCGGTTGTAATATAGAAGTTGATCCGACTTTACAAGGTAACCGGCATCTATACTTGTCCTGAATGAGCTTAATAATCCAAGAGGGCATTTATAAAGAGATGGGCCGGCAAATACTTCAAAGGGAGGATAATATTCATTACCTCTAATATAATCGTTGTCTGTCAGGCTGTATAATGTATTGGTTATGCAGTAGCTGGTATCATTGGGGTAAATAGAATAAATAGTTGGTTGATTATATTCTTCAGGCATGAGCACGGTATCTATTAATAAAGTAGATCCAACACCAATATCACCTGCTGCTGTTTGGTAATTATATACACCAGGAGGGTAAGGATTCACGAAATAACCACTGCCAATATTTAGGTTTGCTTCCCAACCTGAATAATTATAGTAAATTATTGGAGGTATAGAATCCATGGAAATAATTGTATCTAAAGTGTAATGTGTGGGTGGGTCACAAGCATCATAGGTATATTGTAAAAAACCATCGCAGCTGCTATATTCATACACATCACCTATATTCCATTGATATAATTCTTTTAAAGTCGGATTAACCAGGTTTAGTATTGTAAATCCCGCATTGGTCCATCTGGGTGAAGTAGTAGTAGTTATTAAATCAAGGTAAAAATCTATTCCTGAAGAATATGTGGAATCCGGCCCATGATACGGAAAAGTATACAAATCGAAAACCTGAGTAAAGCCATTGTTCTTACTCAAAATAATTTCAAAACTATCCACAGGGTCAGTGATTACAATACCAGATGGTTTGTGCGCAGTTATGAGTATCTTTTTTACAGAATCCAAACTACCTAAAACTGTCATGGTATCAACTGTAATCAAATCAGCCTGGTAATAAAGCGTTGTGGTATCATGATAAAAAATCCAGGAATCTCCCAGGCTTGCCTGTGTTTTTATTACCACTGTATCCTGCCATAAATTATCAAACAGGAAAGTGCCATCTGCCCTTTGAACCACTTGTTTCCCGAGCCAGCTACCTCCTGTAGAATCTAATATTGAAGGGGAAGTACTGGTATAATATCCCCTTGGCGTATGGTAAGGATAGTAAATAGTAGAATCTCCCTGAGTCTTTACAGAATCAATTCTTATGCCCCGCAGGTAGCTATCGGCATTGGTGAAATAACGCTTCACAGCGGGTTGAAGGCACTGATAATTTTGTGCATAGCTGCAATGTGCTAAAAGTATAAGGGCGAGGATAAACAGCTTTTTCATAGTTGGCTATTATATAATAAAGATAGTCAATTATGAAATGCTAAAACATCTATTCCACAAATTCCTTCGCCACATGCAACGACCGGAGAATCTTGCGTTTCTTGTCTTCATGTGCTGCCATCCGCTTGTCAATGTCTTTGATTGTTTCTATTGCTTCTAATATATGTGGGCCCTTATTCAGCATCACGCACTCTGCTCTTACCGCTTTTACCACGTCACTTATTTCGGCACGGGTGGCAATACCTTTCTTTATCTGGGTTTCCAGTACCTGAGTAGCCCATATTACGGGCAGGTGTGCGGCCTCAGAGAGCCACAATATTTCTTCCTGCACTTCGGCTATCCGCAGGTAGCCTATTTCAACTGCAAGGTCGCCGCGGGCTATCATTATACCGCAATGTTTACTTTGCATTACGGCAAACAGTAATGCCGGAAAATGCTCAAAAGCCTTCCTGGTTTCAATCTTCAGTATAATACCTATATCCTCTCTTTTCAGCTCTTTCAGGTGCCTCTGAAGCAATGCTATATCTTCCGGCCGCTGAACAAAAGAAAAACCCACCATATCGGCATGTTTTACAATAAATTCAAGATGATCAACATCTTCTTCTGTTAGTGCAGTAATATCCAGGTCGCTGTCGGGGAAATTAACTCCTTTTTCTTCCTTCAATTTAAAACCTTCTTCAGGGGCTGTAGTTATTTTCACGTCAATTTCATTATTGCCGGAGGAGGTTACCATACCTCCTATCTTGCCATCATCGAACCATACCCGCTCATTTGGTTTTACATGACCGAAAACATCGGGTGATGTAAGCGGTATAATTTTCTCAATACCACCATGGCCTTCGGTTTCCGCTTTTGTAAGCGTAATTTTATCGCCTTTATGCAATAAAATAAAGGGTGATTTTAGTTTGTTATTATGGCCGGTTGGTTGTGTGCCAATCTTCCCTGTACGTATTTTAGGCCCCTCCAGGTCCATATATATCTTCACATGCTTATCGCTGGCTTTTGCAGCCCTGTTTACATTATGGATCATACTTTTCCACGCATCTTTGTTATCGTGGGCGGTATTGATCCGGGCAATGTGCATACCTGCCTTTACCATATCATGCGCCATTTCATAATCTTCAGCAGCTTCAGCGGGCAGCGTAACCATTATCTTCGACTGTCCCTCAAAAGCAACCTTTCCGAATAACTCAGCGGCATTATGCTTCATAAACCGGTTGCTGTCATTGCAGTCTATAGCAGTATAAGGTTGGCCTGCCTCAGGTGCCTTTCCTGATAGAGCGCAAAGCAAATACCTGATTTTGCCCAGATTATTGAGGGCGTAAGATTCCGAATGGCTGTTGGATGAAATGGCCAGTTCAGAAAGTTCTTCCTGCAGCAAGGTCAGATCCTTTGCCCGGATGGCAAGGTAGTGCAGCAAATTCCGGGCAGAGGGCAAATGATCCGGATGAATATGTTTCAATAGTTCTTTGTTGTTATGTTCCAAATTGAGGGCGGCTGTTTCCAGTGTTTCAATTTGCGCTAAAAGCGAATCAATTTTTTTACGGCTGTACATACCAGGCTATTTAGATCTTCAGCAATGCTGAAACCAGGTGCAAATTGATATTTTTTAATGCTTGGCCCTATGATAAACGTCAGATAATACCGCTTTCAGTGTTAAGTTTAGATTAAGCGGTCCCGGAGTTTGATGATGCCTTTATATTTACCAAGCAATAAAAAACGCCGGTATGCCTGAAGGTAATGCAGTTAACGGTTCAGTGGAAAGCAGACTAAGGGAAATTGCTGCCTTGTTTCTAAGGCTTGGGATAACCGGATTTGGTGGTCCGGCAGTGCATATAGCCATGATGGAGGATGAGGTGGTCAGGAAAAAGAACTGGTTATCTCAGGAGCACTTTCTGGATATGGTAGGTGCGGTAAACCTGATACCCGGCCCCAACTCTACCGAAATGGCCATGCATATAGGCCATGAGCGGGCAGGATGGAAGGGGCTGGTGGTAGCCGGTTTATGTTTTATTATTCCTGCCGTTCTCATTACCGCAGTTTTTGCCTGGGGCTACAGGCTGTATGGCAACCTGCCTGTGGTAGCTCCGTTTATGTACGGCATAAAACCAGCTATAATAGCCGTTATTGTTTCGCTGATGGTAGTTCTGGGAAGAAAAGCGCTTAAAAATGCAGAGCTTGGAATAATTGGTATTGCTTGTGCCCTGGCAAGTATTGCCGGCCTGAACGAAATCTATGTATTGTTTGGCGCCGGGACCACCGGTATGATATGGTACTCTATCCAATCAATCAGGAAAAGATTAAACAGTCTTGTTCCGGTAGTTTTGCTGCATTCTTCCGCAAATCAACTTTCCAGCCTGAAAATTTTCGGGTTATTTCTTAAGGTCGGCTCAATACTATATGGCAGCGGTTATGTATTATTCGCGTTTCTCGATACCGAACTGGTCCGCACTGGTATGCTATCCCGAAAAGAACTGATAGATGCTGTAGCTGTTGGCCAGTTTACTCCCGGGCCGGTATTTTCATCAGCAACATTCATAGGCTGGCAGCTAGCCGGCTGGCCGGGAGCGCTGGCAGCCACATTGGGCATATTTCTGCCATCATTTGTTTTTGTGGCATTTCTTGGTCCCATAATCCGTAAGCTCAGAAGCTCAGCGCTGATGTCTGTCTTCCTTGATACCGTAAATATGGCATCAATAGCTATTATTCTTTCCGTTTGTGTAGGTATGGCAAAGGATTCCTTTCAAGACTGGCGCACAATTGTAATTGCAATTGCCAGTTTTATAACCTTATTTACATTTAAGAAACTGAATACCGCATTTATAATTGCGGGAGGGGCAATACTCGGATATCTGCTACACCTGGTATAATCAGCTGGTAGCCTTACCGGCAGCAAACACTTTGTAAACAAGCCCGGCCAGTATAGCCCCCGCTATGGGCGCAACAATAAACAGCCATAACTGTTCAATAGCCCAGCCACCAACAAAAACAGCCTGGCTGATGCTTCTTGCCGGGTTCACAGATGTATTGGTAACCGGTATGCTGATGAGGTGAATGAGGGTGAGCATCAGGCCTATGGCTATGCCGGCAAAACCCTTTGGCGCACGGTCATCGGTTGCGCCAAGTATCACTATAAGGAACATAAATGTCATTACGACTTCCGTAATCAGTGCGCTCATCATGTTGTAATGCCCGGGTGAATGTTCGCCATAGCCGTTGGCTGCAAAATTGCCTATAGCGCTGCCATTTCCGGTAGTGATAAGGTACAACACTCCTGCTGCTGCAATACCGCCCAATATCTGAGCGATAATGTATGTCAGCAATTCCTTGCCATCAAATCGCCCGCCTATCCATAATCCTACAGACACTGCCGGATTCAGGTGAGCACCGGATATATGGCCCAAAGAATAGGCTATAGTGAGCACCGTTAACCCAAATGCCAGTGCTACACCAACAAATGCAATGCCCATGCCGGGGAAACCAGCCGCTAAAACTGCGCTGCCGCAACCGCCCAATACGAGCCAGAATGTACCAATGAATTCTGCGAGAAATTTTTTCATACGCCTGTTTAATTGTTGAGTAAAAATGAAATCAGGACATTCTTATCCTTTATTTGGTTTTAAAACTACAAAAAAAACCAACTTTTCAAATGATATTTCAGTTAACTACAAAATATTGACGGACGGAACCCGGATTTGCAGGTCACTTTATTCATTTGTGAAGAGAATCCAGGCGTCGTGTGTTTTAAACACTACTTTTTCCTGAAACCTATCTGGCAGCCTATAGATCTAGTTTCAGTAACAGCAACTTCTTTTCCAGACAATAACTGGTCAACCGCATCGGCCAGGTAGTGGTGCTGCACCAGGTCGGCATGGGCGCCATTGTCATCTATAGCGCCATTGTATTTCACAACCCACTTGCCCTGCTCTTTCCATATCACATAGGCATGTGGCGTTTTTTGGGCATTGAAATCTCGCGCCACATCCTGCATATTATCATAGAGGAAAGGGAAATTGAAATGTTCTTCCTTTGCTTTTTGCCGCATCATCTCATAGGTATCATCTTCAAAATTGATGGTATCCGAGGAACTTATTGCCAGTAATGGTACGCCCAGTTTGCTGTATTTAGTGTTCAATTCATTCATACGGCTGTAATACAGATTGGCAAACGGGCAATGATTGCAGGTAAACAGTACCATAAACCCTTTTGCATCCGGAAAGTCCTTCAGTGAAACATATTTGCCATTAATGTCCTTCAATGAAAAATCGCTGATTACCCTGTTATTAATCGTGCTGAAACTGATTAGCAGCATTGCGGTTAGCGATACATAGACTTTAAATACGGAATGATTTTTGTTTGCGTTCATGCTGCTAAGTTAATTATTTAAAAAACCGGGAATCGATATTCCGGTTTATTTTTTTTCAATTAGACGATCAAAAAGGCAACATCCTTCGTCTGCTAAATGTTTTTGGTTCCTGCCAGTCAATGATTATTTACCGGCCTTCTTCCTGACAGGTTTCCTGATTTCATCAATCAGGCTTTCTTTATAAAATTGTTTATCCATAGGCCCATCTTTCAGCAGGTCTTTGTAAATCGCTTCTTTGCCGCTATAATAAAACGGATGGTTATCCCTGATCCAATAGCTGGTATCATAGTTATGGATCGCGGTCGACATTCTTGGGAAAAACTTATTCACAAAATCGCCTGTAGTATATCGCGATACTGAGTCTGATTGCCACTCAAAATTGTCAGTGATACTATATTCTTTAGTTTCAAATCCACCGAGAATAAACTCATTGGTATATTGCCTGCAAATTTTATCCAGGTACCATCTGCCGTGGTATAGCACATATTCAGCTTCCAGGTCTCCGTCCACAAACTCAAAGTAATAATAATGATTGCGGTAGAGGACCCGGTTATTCTGCGGAAAAAAAAATTTGTAATGGTAGTCTTTGTGTCTCAGCGATTTTCTGTGTATTTTCTTTATTGCAAAGGTCTCCCGGTCTATTACCAATTCACCTGTCTCATATGCCTCCTGTTTCAGATCACGTAGGTCGTAATCTCCAAAGCCATGATGATCGGATGTGAATTTGTTGCTGTAATAGGTAATAACGTAATCTTTTGATTTGTGAGTGGTATCGAAATTGAAGATAAAATCATTGAATTTATCAGGGTTCAGTGAGCTGGCCTGCAGATGATAAACAGGGTTTTCAAGGAGCAGATCTGCCGGGTTATCTTCCTGAACATTCATAATATTGTGGTTTTGCTCGCTTCTTCTTAACTGATTGACAGCATATGCTTCATTTGCTGTTATCCGGCTCTTGTCATTAATTAAACGGAACATCACTACCGGAGCTGCCTCATACAGATTTACAAACCGGCCATTCATTTTTTGGTACCTGCGGTAAAATGAGTAATCAAAATAATTGGAATCGGCATAATTCTGCGGTATCGAGGCCACTGCTATCTTTACTATTTCTTCTGCCGACAGCGCCTTTATGGCAACTTCATTCAGCGGATTGGCATAAATATCGAGGTAAATAAGTTCTGTTTTATTAAATGGCGCCTGGAATGTGACTACCGTTTTGCTGCCAATAGCAGCAATGCTTAGGGTAATATGTTTAGTGTTTTTTGGTAGGGCAAAATAAAATGCGCCGTTAATATCAGTTAATGTAGCGGATCCCGATTCCTTTGCGGTAACAGCCGCATATGGTATAACAGTAGAATCAAGTTTGTTCAAAATAACACCTTTGAATAAGGATTGAGCTTGTGCACCGGCCGGGCATCCCATAAACACCAAAAGCACCCGGGCCATCAGGTGGATACTGAAGCTATATTTTACTATAGTTTTATTCAACAGCAAGGGAGGTCTGCAAAATTAAATTTACGGCATACTAAGATATAGACGTAAAAAAACAATAAAATCTTGGGTAAGCACAAAAGTTTTATTATACCAATAAAGGGTATTTAATAGCTATTCATTCATTATACTATTGTCAGTTAGGAGCAAATCAGTTAGATTTTATTTATTTAAATGACCACTTCGTGGTCAAATGTTTATAGGAAAATTAATTTCAAAACAAGATGCGACCCCGATGGGGTCGAACCTATAAACTGAATGATTTGCTATAAACATGTGACCCGCTAGGTCAAAAAACCATAGAACTGCGTTGTATCAATCTATTTCGAAGGAATCGAAAGTTGGCAGTTTATTCCGGGTAGGAATAAAATACTTTCGGCCTATAGTGAGATAAACAGTGCCAATAATAAAGATCAGAATAAGACTGAACAATAAAAATTTAAACAATAACAGGCTTAGGATTAATGGGAGAAAAAGGTAAGCAGCCCCCCACGATAATTTAGATTTCCTCCTGGCCTTAACTGAGGTTACAATTTCTATCAAAGTCATAATATTGAAAACAACCTGCAATAACACACCGGCACATATCAGATAATAGCCACCGAACCAGTGCTGAATTCTGAAAAGAATGCCAATCAGCATTACCGCAAGTCCAAAATAAAAAGGGAGATGGAGATACCGGAATTGCATGGGCTATTATTTTAGGGTTAGGTTAAAACTATCCGATGCTGTCTTGCAAATCCTTCCTCCCTGCCAGCAGGTAAATCACAGCCATCCTTATTGCTACACCATTCTCCACCTGGTCGAGGATGATGGATTGCTTGGAGTCGGCTACATCCGAGTTGATTTCCACGCCCCTGTTTATTGGGCCTGGATGCATGATGATGATCTCTTTTTTCAGGCTGTCGAGCATCTGCCTGTTCACGCCATAAAACAGGGCATATTCGCGCAGGGTACTGAACAGGGGTTTATGCTGGCGCTCCAGTTGTATGCGCAGCACATTGGCTACATCACACCACTCCAGGGCTTTTTTTACATTGTATTCTACCCGCACACCCAATGAGTGAATATGCTTAGGTATAAGAGTAGGAGGGCCGGATACCATTACTTCAGCGCCCAGTTTGGCCAGGCAGAAGATGTTGCTCAGGGCCACGCGGCTGTGCATAATGTCGCCTATAATGGCTATTCTTTTACCCTTAAGGCTGCCCACTTTTTCCCTTATTGAGAAGGCATCGAGCAGGGCCTGCGTAGGGTGCTCATTAGTTCCGTCGCCGGCATTAATGATACTGGCATCTATATGCTGAGCCAGAAACCATGGCGCGCCGCTGGCAGAGTGCCGCATCACCACCATATCCACCTTCATGGCCAGTATATTGTTTACTGTATCTATCAATGTTTCGCCTTTAGATACTGAAGATCCGGATGCGGAAAAATTGACCACATCGGCACCCAGGCGTTTTTCTGCAAGTTCGAAGGAAAGACGGGTACGGGTGGAGTTCTCAAAAAATATATTGGCTACTGTGGTGTCTCTGAGTGTCGGGACTTTCTTGATGGGCCGTTGAAGCACCTGCTTGAATTCATCGGCTGTCTGAAATATCTGTTCAATATCCTGTGGGGTCAGTTCTTTAATTCCAAGCAGATGTTTTACAGATAACGGCATATTTAAGTAGCAAAAATAAAAAATTAAAAACAAAAATCAGCAGCAAGTAATAATTATTCCATCCTAAGCTCCGGCTAAGTAACAAAATCCCAATAACCAATTCCTGAAAGAAGCTACACCTTGTCAATCAGCACTACCTCATCCTTGCCATCTTTTTCATTCCAGTACACTATTACCTTCTGGGTAATTATTGTATCCACAGTATAGCCTGCATAGTCGGGCTGTATAGGCAATTCCCGGCTGAACCTGCGGTCAACAAGTACCAGGAGTTCTACGTTCTTAGGCCTGCCATAATCAACAAGTGCATCCATGGCCGAGCGGATGGTACGGCCGGTATGCAATACATCATCAATTAGTATCACACTCTTATTTTCTATAGAGAACGGTATTATGGTATCATGAGGCGCCTTTATATCCCTGGTCTGAACATCATCGCGGTAAAAGGTGATGTCCAGTTTGCCATAGTCTATTTTCTTTTTCCCGATAATTGCCTTTACCATTGCAGCAATGCGGTCGCTGAGGTAAATACCCCGGGGCTGTATACCAATCAGTGCAGTATCATTGAACGACAGGTGATTCTCGACCAACTGGTGTGCCAGGCGCTGGAGGGTGATTTGTAGCTGGTCATTATTAAGCAGGGTCTTCACAAGCAGTGCATTTGGTTTCAAAATTAACTATACGCAGCGTATTTTACGAATTACTATGGTAAAAATGTTTTTTACTTAATTTTCGTGTTACAGGAATGTGGTACTTTCGCATCCCTGAATAATTGAGTTATGAGTATTAGTTCCCATCCCCTGCAGCAAATAAACAGTTTTTTCGAATCATATGCCAATGCTCTTGAAAACTATGATACCAAGGGTATGGCTTTTTTGTACAACATACCCTGCACGCTGGTTTCTGACGATACCACAACCCTGTTCAATGATTATACAAAATTGGAGGGTTTCTTCAATATGGGTGCTGGTTTTTACAGGCAGTTTGGTATTGCCAAAGTGCGCCCTGAAGTGTGGAACCGCCGCGACTGGACAGGTAAAATCATCAATGTAAAAGTGAACTGGGAATATTTTGATACCAACAACAAACCCATTTATAAATGTGACTACCAGTATGTGCTTAAGCTGGATAAAAATAATCACTGGAAAATTATACTTTCGGTATCCGTAAATGAGAAGGAGCGGATGGAAGAATGGAAAGGAGGCGCAGGAGACAAAGTAACAGGTTAATATGTTTTTGGAATTTGGAATTTGGAATTTGTGAATTTGGAATTTGGAATTTGTGATTTGGTTTTTGAAATTTGTATTTTGGAATTTGTATTTTGGAATTTAATAAAGTATGGAGCAAAAGAAATTATCGGGTTATGAGATAATGGTGCTGGTGGCTTATGGCTACTTTGTGCTGCTGGGGCTAACTTTCCTGGTAATGCGGCTGTATTTTTCCCATCAGATGAGTTATATGGCCTTATTAGTAATCGGCGTATTCGCTGCTCAGGCCTGGTACCGGCATAAATTGTCTAACCTTATTATTGGCGTTATTACCCTGGGGGTCTCCATTTTTTCATTACTGGAGTTTTTAGCCAGCGGATTTGCCAATCCGGTCAATCTGTTTTCCGGCACTATGCTTTCTCTGGCAGTTTTAGGTATACTTTTTTCAGGGTTACTCATATTCAGTTATGTAAAGCTGAGTTTTATGGAAGTCTGATATCTTAATAATTCAGTCCGCTTTTTATCAAATCCAACTTATTTTTAACAGCTGTCTGTTTCTTTTATTCACACCATACAGGTAACTTCATTTAAATAATCAGATTCTATGAAACAGATTGTTGTCACATTCGGGCAATTGTTGGCAGTTATGGTATTTATAGGTTACTCCTGCAAAAAGAGCAGCAATAATAATCCCTTTGGCTCAGCTAAAATTGCCACAGCAATGATCTCAAACAACGGGGCGGTTGAAAACTACCAGTTCTTTTATGATGCTTCCAATAACCTGGATTCGGTTTCTCTTACCGGCAGCGGATCGGCAGCAGGGCTGGCAAGCTATTTGAAATACAATTACATCGGCTCTTCCTGGTCTATAACCAGCCCTGCGGGCAGCTTTATGGTTTATGGCAATACAGCAGGGCAATTACTAAAAGTACTTGTAGCCGACACGCTTACTTATACCTATACCAACAACCAGCTTTCAGAAATTAACCAGTATGCGGTTACTCTTTCTCCTCCTTATTATATCAATACTCCTACTTATTATACCTGGCTTAATGGTGATGTTACCAAAGCAGTAACCGGCTCACAAACCCAGACGTATACATATAATACTGGTAAAAACGGGCAGCCTGGCGATCCAGTCCGCATAGCTGGTTTCCTGGCCTATGGTGTATCTCCTGTAAAAACTACACATCTGCCTGAATCTATCTCCAACAGCAGCACACAGGTCGTCAACTATTACTATACATTCGACAATAAGGGCAGAATAAATACACTAACAGAAGTTGCTTTTAATAAAACTTTAAGCACCACCGATACTACCACCTATGTTTATACGTATTACTGATGTTAAGGTTGAGCTAAATGACTATTGTCATTATTAGCACTAACCTGAATCAATTTAATACTTC
>Ga0364887_10241_pt1 | contig 36595 bp, 34 predicted proteins | sample ExccelJu500001D4_4_FD_206924 | JGI IMG/M metagenome (GOLD analysis project Ga0364887, IMG submission 206924) | Enriched cells from Trout Bog Lake Hypolimnion, Wisconsin, USA - BchlTB.July23.5000.01.D4 | ecosystem: Environmental > Aquatic > Freshwater > Lake > Hypolimnion/Profundal zone | place...
GCCGCAGCTCAAATCAGAAATTGAATGGCTAGGCGAAACACACAGTCAAGTATTGCAGTCTGTGAGCCTGCATCTTTCCCGCGCATTCGTAAACTTTTTTGAGCGTAGAGCGCAATATCCGCAGTTCAAAAGCAAACACCGCAAACAGTCGATTCAATATCCACAAGGTGTGAAGGTAGTAGATGCTTGCAAAGTCTATTTACCTAAAATCGGGCACGTTAAAGCGATCGTGCATCGCGAGCTTGCTGGATCGATTAAAACCGTCACCGTCAGCAAAGACCCTAGCGGTAAATACTTTGCATCTATCCTTTGTGAAAATTTGGTAGCGATGCCAGATATTTCGCTCAACGGCAAGATACTAGGCATAGACGTAGGCTTGACAGACTTGGCCGTCACTAGTGACGGCTCGAAGTTTGCCAATCCAAAGCACGTATTGAAAGCGCAAAAGAATTTAGCCAAGAAGCAACAGCACCTTAGTCGAAAGGCTAAAGGCAGCCATACAAGAAATAAAGCGCGACTGCTCGTCGCTAAAGCGCATGAGCGCGTAGCTAATGCACGTCAAGATTATTTACACAAACTCTCTACACGGCTGGTGAACGAAAACCAAGTCATCGCTGTGGAAGATTTGCACGTCAAAGGCATGATGAAAAACCATCAACTAGCACGCGCCATCGGCGATGCTGGCTGGGGAAGTTTCACTCATATGCTTAAGTACAAAACAGCGCGACAAGGCAAAGGCTACATTGAAGTGAATCGATTCTTTGCTAGTTCTAAAACCTGCTCATGTTGTATGCATGCTCAAGCGAAAATGCCGTTAGAAATAAGAATGTGGATTTGTGATCAATGTGGCACTCGGCACGATAGAGACATCAATGCCGCCATCAACATTCGCGATGAAGCACAACGTATGATAGCGGCCGGTGCGGTCGCTACTGCTAATGGAGGCACTGTCAGTCAAGCCAAGGGACGCAAGTCCTCTGTCCTTGCTCGTGCCGTTGAAGTTAGAAGCCCCCAGCTTTAGCTGAGGGTAGTTCACAAGGTTTCTGAATGTAGTCCAGAAAATGCAAAGAAAATAAGTTTAGTATTTATGATAAAATATAAACCATTAAATAGTTATTGAGTTGATCTTTTGTTGTAATCTCTGGACCTTTGTCACATAAAGGCGCTTGTCAGCAGATCAATAAGCCAAATTAGTAAAGGCATGCAATGGTGTAGGCCTTTTTTAATTTTGTGGCTTGGGTAAAACTAAATTCCTTAGATCTCACTCACTACATTAGTTTTAAGCATAATCGGAGTAAATATGTACACTACTAAAATTCTTGAATACATGAAAAAACATGGTCAAAAACTAGACAGAGAAATTGCTAAAGATACTGGAATATCATTGGATCAGGTGCGCCAGGCTATTGTAGCTTTACAAAACACCAAAGAGGTTTCTAGTTGCAATGTAATTAACTTTGAAGGTACTGTCGCTATTGAAGGTTTGCTCTGCCGAATTTCTGGTTACATACCACCTGCAGCACCTGGCAGAAAAGCCACAGCACAAGCGGTTGCATCATAAACTATTAGACCCATTTTTTTCTGATAAAACTACCCTCAGGCCCAACAAAAGCCCTTTCACTTAAACAACCCTTCGCTTGGCTTATTTCAAATGGCTATTTATTAGTTGATGACAGGACTTGGGGAACCAGGTATCGAGGGCAAATTTTGATCCATGCGAGTAAGGGTTTATACAACGAGTATTATGACTACTTAAATTTCAGCACGAGTATTCAATTACCAGCCAAGGATAAGCTGGGATATGCTGGTATTGTTGGGATTGCAAATCTAGTGCACTGCTGCAGAAAAAGAGAATTGCCAGTAGACATAAGTCATGAACAGCGCGCCAGTTTTTCAGGAATTCACGAAGAACACTTTGGATTTCTATTTGAACAGGCACTACCTTTAGCGCTTTTACCCTGTAGAGGAAAGCTTGGGATATTTGATATTGATGTAAGTAGGCTATTGCCTGATGGACCCTCTGGCCAGTCTGAATTATTTTAATGTGGTAAATCAGTAATCTTTCTAAAACAAATCCCAAGAAATCTATTGAAGAAAAAATTGCCGCCTCCATAATCTGAGGATCGTAATACATTCGTAGAAGTGCAGTTGTATTTAATTGAAAGATTTTTAACTATATGAATAAATTAATAATTTTATTAATCCTTTTATCTATTTATTCGTCTAGTGTTCTAGCCGACTATAAACCCTCTGTTTCGGATGAAAAAACGATTGAGACTATTACCGTCAAACCCAACGGTTCCAATGTTACGGAATATGAAAATATCACTTTAATTGAAACTGAGAAAGGCGTTGATTCAGATAGCCAACAGGATATTGAATACAACAGTAAAACCGAGTCAGTACAAGTGTTAGAAGCTTATACTCTTCAGGCAGATGGGAAAAAAATAAAAGTGCCTAAAGATGGGATTCGCACTACTGACGACCCTATCAGTAATGGTGCACCCATGTTCAGTGAAACTAAACATAAGGTGGTAATTTTCCCGGATGTTAAAGTAGGAAGCCGCCTCTATATAAGATATCGCAATATTGAGCATACCCCTCAATTTAAAGGTCATTTTTTTATGGCGCACTTTTTCTCACCACATTTTATTTACAGAAATTTCGAGATCAACCTTATTGTAAGCAACAAAATACCCGTTCAGGTAGATAGCAAAGGGTTGTTAGGTAGCTTCGTAAAAGAATTGAATGGTCAAAAATTTTACCACTATGCATTCAAACAAGAGGTTGCATTACCTCCAGAACCAGGTCAAATAGACATAGAAGACTATGCACCATACTTCACAGCTTCAAGCTTCAAAGATCAAGCAGATATTGGTACAGCCTACCAAAAAGGGGTTAATGCGAGCACTATAGTCACACCTGACATTCAAGCGCTTGCTAACGAAGTCACTAAGGGAATGACTGACCAAAAATCACAAGTGGATGCCATGTATCGCTGGGTAAGTAAGAACATTCGCTATGTTGCAGTTTACTTAGGCAATGGTGGCGTAGTTCCGCATGCGGCACAAACCATCTTAAACAATCGCTATGGAGACTGTAAAGATCATGCGGTTATTTTAGAAACATTACTTAAGGCTAAAGGCATAGAAAGCAGTCAGGCACTGATTAATCTAGGCGAAGCCTATACTTTACCCAAATTAGCAGTAATGGCTCCACAGAATCACGTGATCAATTACATTCCAAGCCTAGATATCTACTTAGATGCCACTGCACAATTTGCACCATATGGATCCCTGCCTATGGGTGATATGGATAAACCTGTGATTTTAACTGCACTAGGTCGCATTGGGCATACACCCTTAATGAAAGCCAAAGAGAATTTAATTGCAACTAAGGTTGACATAACGATTGCAAATGATGGTTCAATGACAGGAACGAGTCACAGCAGGATGACGGGGGCGGTTGAAATTAATTACCGTGGATTGGAATCAGCTGAAGCCGGTGTTGAAGATGAAGAACTAGCTCGGCACAGACTTGGCCCTGTCGGTGAAACTGGTCTCGGAAAGATCACTGCGAGCGACCCCTTTAATCTGGCAAAACCATTTGAAGAGAGCACATCATTCACACTAGATCCGAACTCAAATTTTCCTGGCCCAGGGGCTATGAAAGTACCTGTAGGAATTACTGAAGGTGCGATAGCAAGGCTAGGAAGAAATAAACCTAGGGATACCATTAATTTCCCGACCGCATGCTTCTCTAATACCATGGAAGAAAGTTACTCCGTCACCTTCCCGCCCAATACTCACATCACACATATTCCATCAGATGTAAGTTTTCAGAACGCCAGCATTAGTTACAAGGCTTCTTATCGCTTAAATGGACAAAAAGTTGATATTTTCAGACGTTATCAATTTGAAAACGCTTCAAACGTATGTGATGCCAGCAGTAATATACGTAAGCTTGCTTTCTTTAAAGTACTACAGCGAGATTTAAAAAGTCAGATATTCTACGATTAATAAGAGCATATTTTCTAATAGATTTTAAAACACTATAAATAAGCATTCACTAATGATTCGCAATTTGTGGAGCTAATGCCTACAATGCAAGTTGGTAGGCTGGACAATTTCTGAATCAATTAAAACAAATGCAAAGACTTAAGGGGTAAATTATGAGTGATGAAAAAAAAGAGATTTGGGTTAATTACCTTGCATTAACTACAGTAATATTTGCAGTTTGCGCAACACTATCAACTTTTAAGGGCGGCGGTTTCTCAACGAGATCGCTTATCAAACAAGCACAAGCCTCCGACGAATGGGCGTACTTTCAGGCCAAAGGTATTAAATCCTACATATACCAAGTTCAAGTAGATAAATTAGAGCTTGAGTTAACGGGCATTCAGCAGGGCTCAAATCAAAAACTTTCATCGGGGTATACACAAAAGATTGCAGATTACAAAAGTAAAATAGAAAAATACGAAAAAGAAAGATCAGAAGCTCAAGCCAAAGCCAAGCAACTTGAAGATGAGCGAGATGAAGCCCAACTTCATTCCAAGGCTTTTGGTATGGCTGTTATCTATTTACAAATTGCAATTCTTTTATCATCAATAGCTGGTTTATTGAAAAAGAAGGTTATTTGGCTCACAGGCACTATTGCAGGCCTAGTAGGTGTAATCTATTTCGCTGACGGTTTTCTTGTATTTTTGTAAGAACTCTATCTAAAATTAATGCATCACTTCTGAGCAGTACAAACTGCTTAGAAGTTCAATACCTAGATTTTTTTAAAATAAATAACTGCAATGCCCCAACAATTATAATGATTGTACCTACAAAAAGAACATTAATGGTCGCCAACTGTTCTATTGGTAAATTAAGTATAAGTGGATAAATAATCAACATCACTCCAAGCATAATATTGAATACTTCCTGCCCTTGATCTACAAATCTGCAAACAGATATTAAGTTAAAGAAAACAAGGACCACACCAAGTCCAATAGCACACTCTGCAGCAGAATCATTGAATGCGTAATTTAATTTCCATGGTGATAAGATAAGCCAAATACCCAATAAAATATCAACCCAATCAAACCTTCTAATCTTCTTTTTCACATCAATCCTTTCGCATCAATCTTTGGTGACTAGCCCCTGAAGATCTCAAACGGCTCTATCTTCAACACTCGCCTGATACCAAAATAACTTGAAACCGCTGCAATTATCAATACCATTCCAAATGCAAATTCCAAGTTCCATAACGTTATCATTGCTGCGTAATCTGGCAATCTCAAACGTGCTAGATAAATTGCTAATGAACATAAACCCACCCCAAGACCATATCCGATGAATGCAGTGAAGGTTGCCATAAACAATATCATGTATATTAGTTCCCTACTCTTTGCACCAATAGCTTTTAGAGCGCCAAATTTTTCTAAATTTTCTAAAATGAAAGTATAAAAAGTTTGACCAGATATAGATAAACCAACAATAAAACTAATCATTGTCATTAACATAATATTAGTCCCAATACCTGTTTTATAAGTATAGTAATCTGCAACTCTTAAATTAAACTCATCTTTTGTAAGTGCTATATAACCTAACTTAGCTACTTTATTTTTAATACCTGAAATAGCCGAATCGTTTTTTGGCTGTACTAAAATATACGAGTTAGTAAATCGCGTGGTTGGTATATACTCAATTGCGCGCGCAAAGGTTGTATATAAGGTTGGGACTCCAGTGAGTGCGCTTTGAGAGACCCTAGCAATACCTACTACTACTCCACGATGATCGTTGAGCTCAAATGAAGTGCCAATTTTGGGAGACTCCATTTTCAAGAACTCAGAGTCGTTAACCACAATAAATGAGTTGTCTGCATATATATCTTCAATATGTCCCTGCTCTAATTCAGGTCGTCCAAATAAACTCGTATCATCTAATCCAACCACATTAACAGATTGATAGGTTCCACTTGCCAGCTTAACTTGAGCACCACCAATAAAAAGTGGAACAGCATAGGTCACCTCACTCATACTTCTAACTGCATCAAGCAAGTAATTAGGTAATGGAAAAGAGCTGGTAGGAGTAAAGACAGCAGGATCAATAATCCACATACTTGCCCCAACATTGGTGACCGTCGAATATGCACGATTAAGAATGCCCGCAAACATTGCAGTCATTTGCACCATCAAAAAAACAGAAAAAGTGATTCCAATTAAAAGCGCTGAAAACTTTGCTTTGTCATTGACTAGCAGCTTAAAACCTATTCGGAAGATTCCACTATTCTTCATGGCACATGCTCATCTTGATTGGTACTGCCTCCACTCGTCCAACCTCCTCCAAGCGCGACAAATAGCCCCACTGTATCCTGATGGCGTTGAGCGACAGCCTGAAAATAAGCGATGGTTGCCTGATTAAATTGTATCTCAGCAATTAATACATCGACATAAGCAACAAGTCCTCCTTGGTAATTAGCTTGAAGTAAATCAAGAGCCTCCTTCGATGTGCGTTTTGCATCAGATTGAGCCTGCAATGCATCTGCATCATTCTTAAGTGCATTCAAATTATCAGCCACCTGTGCAAAAGCATTAAGAACCGTTTGCCTATAGTTTGCTTGAGAAACTTGAAAAGCATCAATTGCAGCTTGACGAGCATACTTTAAACTACCTCCTCGAAATAACGGGAGTGTAATCCCTGGTCCAATACTCCAAAATTTTCCAGCAGCCCCTCCAATATTCCCAAAGCCATTACCAGCAACGCCATAAGTTGCACTTAAATTAAAAGAGGGGAACATCGTGGCAGTAGCGACGCCAATATTTGCGCTAGCGACATGGAGTTGAGATTCAGCAGCAAGAATGTCTGGACGTTGACGTACCAAGTCTGATGGAAGACTCAAGGGTAAATCAAGCGGAAGGGAAATCTCTGCAAGCTCAACGTCTAGTAGGGTGACGTTGAACGGCTCAACACCCTCTAAAGTCGCAAGTAAATGGTCTACTTGACTAAGCCTCTGCCTTATTTGAGCCAGAGATGCCTGATTACTTGCAATTAAAGTACGAGTGCTTAAGATGCTTGTGTAATCTGCGTTGCCATTATCAAATTGTACTTGCGTAATGTGAAGCTGCTCATTCTCTAATGCAATTAACTGCTCGGTCGCTTTAATTTGGGCTTTATATGCAGCGTGAGCAACGCACGCATTGACGACATTGGCAGATAGCGTCACATAGGCTGCTTTGTTCATGTAATTTTGGTAGTCTGACTGAGCCTTTAACCCTTCAACAGCCCGCCGTTCACCTCCAAAAACGTCTAAAATATAACTTATTGTTCCACTAGATGTGACCACATTGAAAATAGAACTCGGGGTATTCAAGCCATTTTGCAATGGGGCATTTCGCGCTCGATAAGCAGATGCTCCGACATCAACTCGAGGATAAAACACGCCATAACCAGCAAGAAGATTATCTTGACTCTGACGAAGACTTGCCTCTGAGGCTTGAAGCGTTGGATTATTAGCAATCGCCTGATTAACAACGGCATTCAGTTGGGATGATTTAAAAAGCTTCCACCATTCAGATGGAATGGTTGCCCCAACCGTGAATTTTTGTTCTTTTCCATCAGCCGTGTTGGCTACTAATGGCTCTTTAATGTAATGAGTCGAAACCAAGGCCGTTGGTCGAGAAAAATCAGGGCCTATTGAACAAGCGTTAAGTAAACTCATAGTACATAAGCCAAGGTACAGTCTATTAAAGCCAAAATATCTAGATTTAAATATTGCACAATACATCACGAGAAATTGTTTTACTTGGGGCATCACTTCTCCCCTATATAAACATCAACTAGTTGACCTGGATAAACACGTGTTAAGGCTTTTTTCTGGAACCTAAAAATAACAGGTAACACACGTAAATCAACTTTTTCTTGTCGTTGGTTGGACAGCTCTATCTTGGGCGATACATAAGGCTGGATTCGAACAAACTCAAGTGGGATTTTAATATCGGTTCCACGAATAGATAATTGTGCACGTATGTGCTCTGGGGCTGGGAGTCTAGTTAGCAATATCTCATCCACATAACAACGTACTGCTAGATTCTCTTGGCGTCCACCCATAACAATTAATGGACCAACCTCTTGCGTATATGCGTTGTATGCACCTTGTGACGATACATAACTCCCTGTGGCCGCATTGATTGCTAACACAACACCATCTACTCTAGATTTTACATCATACTTTTGAAGCAACGCGTTTGCAGCGTTATATGTTTGCCTGACAGCATCGTACTGCCTTTCTTGATTGGCAATGTCGTAACTCCAGGCTCCTGCTTTAACAAGTTCATACTGCTTGCGCGCTACATCTAATCCAGCCGCAGCTTGATTAAAGCTATTTTCTGCAGTATCTAAAGCATCTTTGCTAATAGATTTAGAATCAACATCATAAGATATTCGGCGTTTATTGTATTGGTCGCGAGCTGTTTTTAATGATGCCTGAGCTAAATCGACTTGTGATTTTGCAATGTCCAGCGTTTCTTTTCTAGGTTCTGCTTTAAGTTCATTGAGTAAAGCCAGAGCGGCTTCAGACTGAGACTTGAGCTGCTCGGTCGTCGCTTTCTGAACCGAATTATCAATACTTAACAAGGTCTCTCCAGCGGATACTAGCTCACCTTCACGTACAAATAATTTACTCACCTGCCCAGAAACCTCAGGGTAGATGTTTATATTTGAGCCCCCAAATTGCTCGCTTTCAATAATGCCATTAACATAAATAGCATTTTGATAGGGGTTACTTATAGGCTTAAAAAAAGGAGGCTCTGGCTTCCTTTCTATTCTAAAAAGATAGGCACTAAAAACCCCAGCCAACAGGCCAATAATCGAGATGAGTATAATTATTTTATTTCTCATTCAACACCTTCTTTCAATCCTTTAATTCGTCCATCTTCCATATAAATAATGCGGTCAGCATACTCATTAATACGTGAGTCATGGGTCACAACCAAAATACATCGATTTTCATTCAATATTTTTTCTTTGACGAAGGAAATAATCATCCTGCCTGTATCACCATCAAGAGAGGCTGTCGGTTCATCTAGAATCAGAATTTCCGGCTGACTAACGATTGCACGAGCAATAGCTACGCGTTGCTGCTCACCCCCGGACAATTTTACGGGTAAGGTATCAGCGCGATTATTAAGCCCAACTATATCAAGGTATTTTGTTGCTTCAACAATAGATTCATCCCAGTTATTTTGTTTTAAAATTAGCGGAATTGCGACGTTTTCTGCAGTTGTAAGTCGTGGAAACAAATGATAGTCTTGAAAAACAAAGCCAATGGTATGAAGACGAAAGTCAGCCAACTGATCGCCCGTCATTTCCCAAATATTTTTACCGTCAACAGTCACTGTTCCAGTATTTGGACGCAAAATACCAGAAATCATACTCAGAAATGTCGTTTTTCCACTACCGGATGGGCCAACAAGGAAAACTATTTCTCCAAAATATGCATCTAAACTTGCATCTTTGACGGCAAATGTCTTAGTCTCCCCTTCTCCAAACCACTTGACTAAACCCACTGCAGATATTGCTAACTTGGCCATAAAAAATACTTGTTGTTAAATTTCATTTAAAAACCTCTAAATATGAAAACATCACAATCACAAAGTATATCCTGGCTAAATTTAACCATATTGATTTAGATCATTTAGTTTAATATCTATTCACAGGAGGTGAAAAGCTTGAAGTAATGGGTCCTGTTACTTAACGATTAAGCTCAAAGAAGACAGATTAAAATCTCCAGGGCATATTCTTTTTTTGGCATTGACGTTAAAATTGAAATTAAATATGTAAACTATAAAATAAGAACAATATGCTAAATTTTTTAATATCAACAATTGCATTTTCGTTGGCAATGTATGGCATGAACCGATATTTTGAAGGGAAGAGTACTTCTCGTACCCGCTCACGGAGTATGTTGATCATGCTTGCAGCTACATTAACTTCAATAGGTGCGGGCATGGCAATTGATCGTTTAGATGGCGAGGCCGAACTCCACAAAAAAGATCCATCGTTGATCGAAATGTTAAAAAGTGGGGACTCATTACAAATTGCTAAAGTGTTGACTGGCTTTGATTAAAAATCAAACCCACCCTTGTAACCAGTAAACACAACCCCTTCCAATCAATGACTTCTTTGCGCTTCGTATAATGCCAGAAGGCAAATCTGGCGGAATCAGAGCAGTAACAGTAAAGTGCTTTTCTTTATTACTGGGTGAAACGGCCGTCCATTTGCTGTTCAGAAGCTTTTTAGGGTTTATTTTAGACTCACTCAAACCTAACCTAATTAAGCTTAGGCAACTTTGCCTAAAAAGTCGCCTTTGCCAATCTCCACACCGTTATGACGCAAGATGGCATAAGTGGTCGTGGCATGAAAATAGATATTCGGAAGCACGTAATCTAACAAGTAAGGTAAGCCTTTAAAACTAAGTGTACGATCACGCATAGGTACGCTGATATCCCGATCTTCAGATCCATTAATTTGTTCTAGTTTAAATGTTTCCAGTAGCGATATGATTTTATTGATACGTGAAATTAACTCTGCGAAGCTCGTCTCATTATCTTCATATTTAGGAACTTCTTCGCCTGCTAGTCTTGAAACACCACCCTTAGCCATATCAGTTGCAATCTGCACCTGACGCGATAGTGGGAACATGTCAGGATAAAGCCGCGCATTGAATAACACTGATGGGTCAATATTTTTCAACTCCGCATGTTCGGCTGCCTTTTCAAGAAGGTGACGCAAGTTACTTAAACAACGAATGATTACTGGTACTGAGGCTTGATACATGGATATGGTCATTTGAGTATTCCTAAAATATGATACGTACAGTTTAAAAAATTTTATTCGACATCAAGCTCACGCAGCTCATAAGCATCGCGGAATTTAGCATTAATGGTATTCATATCATCGTCTACGGACTGACTATGAAATTCGATTGCCTGTTTAGATTGAGTGGAACCTGTAGTTTCCGATGGAGAGTCAGAAAACCATTTAGTGAATGGACTCGCTTCAATGCCTGAGGGTACATACCATAGTTTTAATTCCGCATTCCATCGTGCACCTAATGACTTGGCTTGGTCTTTTTCACTAAAAGGCACTTTAAGATTGATATTACTGATGGCATCCATGATTTTCCTGTGAATATCTATTAATTTAACAATCCCATTTTAACTCAGACCTTGATTGACTCATCGAATAAAAAGTTAATTAAGTTTTTTGTCATAACTATCTGCAAACTCATGATTAACTTTGCTATGCCCCTGCTCATCTTGACGTACTGCTTTGATTACGTCCACTAAGCGTGCATCTGCAGGCAGATGCCAATAATCTATAGCAATTTTCGGCGCAGCGATATTAGAATTTGGATTATCTTCCACTTGCTTTAAATAAGCAGTGTAGCTGATCACAGCCTCTTCCTCAAAATATCCAACAAGGCGATGACAGGTTCGCGGCACAAATACATACATCACAAAGTAAATATTCCAAAAAACAGCTTGCGCAATCAGAATTAAGCAACGTTCTAGAAGATTTGGTTTGGCCACCTGCACAAAGGTCATCAAATGCATGCGCTCATTTTCAGCCTCATCTAAAAGCACTTTAATCCAGCCTCTATCATCCTGAAGACGACGCAGACATGTAAGATGTTGCCACATTCCCGCAACCATACCCGGCACTGCCGCAACGGTCTCTAGAACAACAGCCCTATGCCCATATCGTTTTGCAAAAAAAGTATCGGCAAAAAAACGTAAGACTAATGTAAATGTTTTAGCGAACCAGTCGCTAGCATTAACTGGTATGTGGTTATTCATGGTAAAAATATATGTCCTAATAAAAGCAGATTAATTAATTAGTAACTCACGTATCAGCGAAGTTCAAAATATGATCTTTGCAACCTGTTTATAATAGGAACTAATAACAAACACATTAATAATGTTATATCTTGAGATAACAAACTATGCAAAACGAAGCGCCTTCATCCGCTAAGCAGCCCAACAATCCGTTGCACGGCATTACATTAGAAAAAATATTGACCTCATTGGAAGCTCATTTTGGCTGGGCTGGTTTAGCAGAACGCATTCCAGTACGCTGTTTTAGCAATGATCCAAGCATTTCTTCTAGTTTAAAGTTTTTACGTAAAACACCTTGGGCACGAGAAAAAGTAGAAAGTTTGTATGGCTTAATGCAAGGTAACATTAGTCTTACTGAAAATGGCGCGAAGAACGAGATAGTAAAATAGCTCAATTATTAGTACACATAATTTTACTTGCGCAAGGGATCAAGTAAGTTCGATAAGCCGTTATGATCAATTTCCTGCATTAACTGTAACAAGCGTCCTAAATCAGTCGCTGGGAAACCCTCACGTGCAAACCAATTAAGATACTGCCCAGGAAGATCAGCCAGTAAACGCCCCTTATATTTTCCATAAGGCATACTCGTTTTGACTAAGCGTTGTAAATCATCGGAATTCATATTTCTTAACGACCTTTAGGGTTAGGCGCTTTTTATCTAAAAAACACCAAAGAGTAACCCATCGAATTTAACATTATAATAAAATTGTCTCATTATTATGATAACTTAAGAGAGTCTATAATTGAGTTTTGGAATACTTTCACTAAAAATTATTTAAGGAACTTACCTTATGATCGATAGCAAACTACTCACTCTGCTTTCTATTTTAGCCTTAGGCTTAACAAACTCCTCCGCTTTGCTGGCGAGAGATGTTGCGAATGAGCAATATATGGTCACTGTAGCCCAAAAAAACTATGACGAAGCGCAGGCCAATGTCGACAACCTATCAAAAGTGATACAAAAACAAGAAAAAGTGGTGGCACAAGAGCAGTTAATACTCAAACAACAGCAAGATAAATATGAAGTAGCAAAAACAAAGCTAGAAAAGGCTAAAGCCCAATTAGAAAAACAACAGAAAGCGCTAGATGAGGCTTGGAATAAAGACAAGCATTAAAAGATAGTGCATTTGCAATCAAGCATAAATCTGTTACTCTAAGATGGCTTTTAAAATGTTGTCAATAGTGGATTTGCGATACATACAGGCAAAACTTAAATAATAAAAACAGCACTTAAATGCAGTTTAAAGACATAAAAAATCATGATTAGCCAAAATTTAGAGACCATAGCATTCCCCCAAGTCAATGATTGAACACTTTAAAATTGCCATTGTAGGTTCTGGACCCAGCGGCTTATCGGCAGCAGCGCAAGCAGCTGAGTCCGGCGTATCGCATATACTCCTTGAGGCAGATGCACAACCCGCTAGCGTGACGCGCAGTTATCAAAAGGGTAAGCATGTAATGGCAGAGCCACGCGCCCTACCCTTACGCAGTCGCATGTCGTTTGGTGCCGGTCGCCGTGAAAATATATTGGAAAAATGGGAATCCGAGCTAGAACAATTTAACATCAACTTTCGCCCCAACGCAAAAGTCAGCGCCATCAAAAAAGTAGATGGGATTTTTCATATAAAGCTCGAATCTCGCGTAAAAATTACTGCAGATTTCGTGATTCTTGCTATTGGCCTACAAAGCAATATTCGCAAGCTTAATGTGCCTGGGGCAGACCACCCACGTGTGCAGTATCAGCTGGATGACCCTGATGAATTTAATGGTGAACGCATTGCAATTATTGGCGGAGGCGATGCCAGTATGGAAAATGCACTTGCCTTAATGGCCAATAATTCTGTGACCTTCATCACACGCTTAGATGGTTTCTTCAATTGTAAGCCAGATAATGAAAATCAGTTGCGTGATGCAGCAAAACGGGGCGACATAACACTTCTGCTCGACACTCAAGTGGATGCTGTAGAGTGGACTCAAGGCAACATCAATCCCTTGAACATTATCGCCAGAGCACCACATGGTAGAGAAGAAATTGCCTGCGACAGAATTATTGCCCGCTTAGGCGCCGAACCGCCACGCAAGCTACTGGAAAGCTTTGGCATTACATTTGCCAGCGCAGAGCCCTCATCTCCCCCACAACTTTCACCCACATACGAATCTAGCGTACCGGGACTATTTGTTGTTGGGGCATTAGGTGGTTACCCTCTGATTAAACAAGCAATGAATCAAGGTTACGATGTGGTACAACGCCTACTTGGTATTGACATAAAGCCCGTAGACGAAATGTTGTTGGAGGAAAAGTTCAAGGTCTGCCCCCACATTAAAAGTGTCGAACACGGACTAGATAAGATTCGCGTAAACTCAGAATTACTTTCCAAGCTCTCACCTCTTCAGTTGCGTGACTTTATGCTGGAAAGTAAGCTCATCACTTTAAAGCCAGGTGATATTGCATTTAGACGAAATGATTACAGTAACTCACTCTACTTTATAATTGAAGGAGAGCTAAAAGCCTATGTTGCTGATGGCGATATTGCAGATTTCAACCTTCAGGCTGGTCAATTCTTTGGTGAAATGGGTCTTATTTCAGGACGTCGTCGAACGGCTACGATTGAGGCCACTAAAAACTGTATATTAGTCGAAGCATCTAATCACACTATGCAGCGCTTGATTCATACTATGGAGCCAATACGCGCACTAATAGACGACGCGTACCTGCGCCGAGCCGTACAAATTTACTTAAGATTGCCACTGTCTAAAGCCACCCTTAACGGCCTGATGGCTGAAGCCAAAATTAATCACTATGAAGCAGGTGAAGAGCTATTTCATGAGGGCGATGTGCCCGATGGCCTTTACATGATAAGACGCGGCTCCGTCACTTTATCGCGAATAATTGGCGGCAAGGAAGTAGTGCTTTCTTACGTCTCTGCAGGTAACTATGTAGGTGAGATGGCTTTGGTGTCTGGTCAACCACGAGTAGCTACTGTCCGAGCGACAGTAAAAACTGAAGCCATTTTACTGACATCAAAAAGCATACAAGAAGTCATCGCCCAATACCCTGCAATACAGCATGAAATGAACAATCGTTACCTTAAACATGTTGAGCACGAGATACAGGATGCCGCCACCCAAGCCAGTACCGATGCAGGCAACCTAATTAGTTTCTTAGTTCAACAAGGCATAGGAGATGCAACAGACGTTCTGCTCATTGACGAGTCGCTCTGTATAGGTTGCGACAACTGCGAGAAAGCCTGTTCAGAAACTCATGAAGGCACATCTAGGCTAGATCGTAAAACTGGTCCTATTTTTGACCAAGTACGCGTTCCCTCATCATGTCGTCACTGCGAAAACCCACTATGTATGACAGAGTGCCCTCCCGATGCTATCCGACGTGAAGTCAACGGTGAGATTGTTATTTTAGATAACTGCATAGGTTGCGGCAATTGTGTCACGAACTGTCCTTATGACGTGATTCAACTCGCATCAATCGACCCCAATCGGAAACGTGCCAGCCCATTAAAATGGCTATTTGGCTTAGGTGCAGAACCAGGAGCATGCTCTTCTGGTGCTATGGATGCGGTTAAATTGGCGGTAAAATGTGACATGTGTAATGGTTTAGATGGTGGTCCTGCATGCGTGCGCTCATGCCCAACTGGTGCCGCTCTTCGAATGGGACCTGAAGAGTTTTTAGATTATGCAGTTTGGCGCAATAACAAGGTAGGCGACTAATGCGTAGCCGTAATTTTTTGGAGTATCGCGACTTTCTCTACCTTAAGTTATCACTTATTTTGATGGCGGTAGCGATTGCAGCTTACATCATACACAGCCCGACTATCGGTGCTTACGGAGGCACTTGGCTAGGGTATGTTCTAGGTACCATATCAACAGCCATTGTCGGCTTATTGCTATGGCTAGGCGTGCGTAAGCGTAGCTATTTTGGCGCAGGGACTATGCAGGGATGGTTATCAGCTCACGTTTATTTAGGCATATCTCTTATCGTATTAGCCACATTACACTCTAGTTTTCAGTTTGGCTGGAATGTACATACATTAGCTTATGGTCTTATGATGGCGGTCATTATGAGTGGCTTCTATGGCTTATATGCTTACTTCCGTTATCCACATTTACTCACCGAAAATTTAAGTGCTGATAGCTTTGATGGCTTAATGCAAGAAATTAGCAAACTGGATAAGTTGGCACGAATTAGCGCATTGCATTTACCAGACGAAATTATCACAATAATCAATAACGCCATTAACAACACGAGGATTGGTGGGAAGGTCTTAGAGCAAATAAAAGGCAAACAGGCAGATTGCCCAACCACCTCAGCTGTAAAAAAATTACACAGCTTGAGTAAATCAATACCGGTATCTCAAATAAAAACACATCGAGAACTCTATACTTTAATGTTAAGGCGTGAGTCTCTGGTCGCGCGCGCGCGCCGTGATATTATGTTACGGGCAAGATTAAGCGGTTGGCTCTATGTTCACGTGCCGCTATCAATTGCCCTTCTTTTCGCTTTATTTGCCCATATTACCGCGATCTTCTTTTACTGGTAAGTTCCCAATGATTCACTGCTTACTCATCCAAATTACACAAAACCCACGTGGACAAGAAATACGCCAAGAACGTGATGTTAGCTTTGAACGCTTAACTATTGGGCGAGGTTCTGATTGTAAAATTTATTTACCCGATGACAGAGTAGCCTTGCATCACGCAAGCATTCAGCATGGTGAAGATGGCAAACTCTATATTAGCGCCGAAGCTAGCCGCACTATTGAGGTTGATGGGCATTTAGAAGAGGTTGCCGCGTTAAAACCCAATATGCAAATCATGGTAGGGCCATACTCACTTCTAGTAGAAGGTATGGACGGCGAGGATGATATTACACTTAGCTTCCGGCTTACACAGGAAGCAACCTTGATTACACAACCCATTTTTGCAACTAATTTAGTTGCAACTGGATTGTCTATGCGCAAACCGGCACTGTGGTTAGCCGCGATCATTGCCCTTATCTTTATAGCGCTACCAATGACTTACTCTTTAAACCCTTGGTTGCAAAATGTAGCACAGAAGGTCCACTTACCTCTGAATGAACCACTTAATGCCGGGCACTTATCGCCAGGTCACCTAGCATTGAGCATTAAGTGTAATACCTGCCACCTGAAGCCATTTACGGCCGTAACTGATGAAGCTTGTGAAAGTTGTCACAAGTCAGTTAACCACCATATTGCTAACCCAGCTTTGCATGAAAAAGTATTTAAAAATGTACGTTGCACAAGCTGCCATATGGATCATCGGGGTCAGAAAGGCTTAATTCGAAAAGATAGTGAGCAATGCGTAGCCTGCCACGGCAAAATTAAAACAATTTACGGGGATAGTACACTTAGTAATATCCATGATTTCAGTACCGACCACCCCGCTTTTAAACTAAGCTTTAAAGACGGAACAAATGGTCTGGATACGCGTGTGGCACAGAGTGATAAACGGCAATTAGTGGAACATTCTGGCCTTAAATTTTCGCATGAAGAGCATTTCGACAAGGCGCTAATTCAAACGTCTAGTGGTCACAGCCGTGATATAGATTGTGCAGATTGTCACGTACCTAATGATGCGAGCACTGGATTTAAGCCAATTAATATGCCGTTGACATGCCAGCAGTCTAATTGTCACTCACTACAACTAACGCCGCCAATAGAAGGTCGTGTCGTACCGCATGCCTCAGAAAAGATAGTGATGACCAGCTTGCGAGAAATGTTCGCAAGCCGAGCGATGAACAATGTGGATCGTGAAGAATCAAGCTCAAATGCCCTTGAGAAGGTACGCTTATGGGCTAAAGCGCAGACCAACCGAAATGCCAAAGCCCTCTTCACTAAAGAGGGCGAAGGTACTTGCTTGGAGTGCCATGAAATAACAGCCAACCCTAAAGATAAAGAAACCCCTTGGAAAGTTGCATCAGTGCATATTACCGAACACTGGTTACCAAAATCTCGTTTCCCGCATGACAAACACAGCACAGCAAAATGCACCAGTTGTCACGATGTGATGCACTCAGATAAGAGTTCGGACATTGCAATGCCAACTATAAGTAAATGTCGAGAATGTCATGTAGGAAGTAAGCAAGCACAAACTTTGGTCAGCAGCACCTGCACTACATGCCATGGCTTTCATGACGTCGAAGTAAAGGGAACAATCAAGAATTCTAAGTAGTTTTTTTAATAAGCTAGATTACTTTGGCGTAACCACACAGTTGAGTGATATCAAACTAAAGTAAGGGTCATTCACTAGCTGCTTTGCCACTTTTTCTTCGGCATCGATTAATGCACCACACTCAGCAAAGAACTCATGAGGTAAGTAAACTTCCGCTTCAACCTTCGCCCCTATATAATGAAATATGACACGTTGTGGGGCTGGAAAGCCTTCCAACAGAGGCCATAAATGTTGCATTAAGAGATCGCGGCCAGGCATGTGGCTTGCGTGACTATCATGTTCTAAATCATCTTCTGGATCCACATGCACTAACACATCGGCTACGGCAGGATGATTTTTGAGCACCCGAGCGCGGGCGCGCTCAGCGATGCAATGCCCTTCAGATACGCTGATGCGCGGATCGACCAAAATATGCGCGTCTACCAATGCTCTATGTGCCATGCGCCGAGTTCGCAGTTCATGCAAATTCACTACACCATCAGTATCAATTAGAGTGAGACGAATGCTATCCACTTCTTCAACAGAAAGACCTGCATCAATCAGCTCCTGAAACGCATCCCAAGCGAATACTACGCCCATTCGCACAATCATAAAGCCTACTACAATGGCCGCAACCGAGTCCGCGTAAATGAAACCAAGTAAATTTGCTCCAATACCTAACGCCACCACCAAAGACGAGGCCGCATCAGAGCGGGCATGCCATGCATTGGCTATCAGCAATGGGGAACGCAATCGCTCGCCTACATGCAACATATAACGAAATAAACCTTCCTTAGCGACCAAGGCAACTCCAGCAACCCATAATGCCAAAGGCGCCACCGGTGGCAAGTGACCAATATGTTGAAGTTTTATGGCAGCCGCTACCATAATGCCAACACCCGTTAATACCAAAATCGCACCCAATACAAAGGAAGCGGCGGTTTCTACACGACCGTGTCCATATGGGTGACCAGCATCGGCAGGATCTTTACTATGATGACTGGCCACAAGCACTAAAAAATCACAGACAATATCTGATAGCGAATGCAGTCCATCTGCCATCAAGCTTTGAGAATGCGCTAAGAATCCTGCCATGATCTGCAGTAATGTAAGCGATGTATTAACCGCCACACTAATCCAGATAGAACGATTTGCGAGGCCACCTCGCTTTGGGTCATCGTAAGAAAAGTTATTTGAATCTTGCTGGCTCATGACATGAAGTTTGTTTTAATATTTTTTAGATTATACGGCTATTTCTACAATTAGATCATTAGCTAATTTATTTAAGTGCTGAAACTTATTTCCATACTTTGCTTTAGTAACTTGATATAAATCAAATATAACTTACGTAAACTAAAATATATTTCGATCATACAAATCATTATTACTTAAGAGGGTTTGGCAATGATAAAAACTTTAAAAAGACTTCTGCTCCTAACTTCAGCGATATTCACTCTTTCACCGATCACTAGCTTTGCAGTTCCATCATTTGCACGACAAACGGGAATGGACTGTGCAGCATGCCATATTAGCTTTCCAGAACTAACGCCATTTGGTCGAGAATTTAAACTTAACGGTTATACCTTGGGAGAAGCACAAGCACTTCCAGTGGCAGTGATGGCCCAGTTTGGCGTGACCAATATGAATAAGCCGTCAACAGATGGAACGCCTTATATAACGAAACAAAATGATCCGCAGTTTGAGACGATGAGCGCCTTCTTTGCTGGCAAAATTACAGATTATGCCGGCGCCTTCGTTCAATGGACCTATGATAATGTCAGTGATTTAAGAAGTAACGGAAGCTTTATCTCACACAGCCATACTGACCAAGTTGACATTCGTATGGCAAGCAACAGCGAGGTTGTTGGGAAGAATTTGATCTACGGTTTAGATTTGAATAACAACCCCTCAGTTCAAGACGTGTGGAATACTGCCCCAGCATGGATTTACCCTTTCAATGTTTCTCACGTAGCTGGACTTAGTCCTGGAGGTGTAAATAAACCAAGCTATGCCACACAAATTGATGGCGGACTTGCTCAGCAAGTCGCTGGTGTTGGTGGTTACTTCTATTGGGATAGACATTTATATGGAGAGCTGTCGTTTTACGGTTCAGCTGATAAGGTTTTCAGACCATTAAGCTATGGTGATTGGTACACTTCATCTCCTGTTATAGCTGGCAGAGATAATCCTTATTGGCGCTTAGCATGGAACCAAGATTGGGGCTCTAACTCGTTTATGATAGGTACTTATGGGATGCAAGTTAATATATTCCCAGTTGCTACTAACAGAAATGGTCCGACCGATCGCTTTACTGATATCGCATTTGATACCCAATATCAGTTCTTGTCCGACCCACATGTATTTTCAGTGCAAGCAACCTATATTCATGAAAAGCAACATTATGATGCTTCTTTTGACCCAACCTCATGCGGAAGCGGAAGTGGAGCGTCATGCAATCAAGATAATCATCTTGATACATTAAAGGCTAAGGCAAGTTATCTTTTTAATCGTAAATATGGGGCAACATTGGCATACTTTCAGACAACTGGAAGTACAGACACGGGTCTTTATATAAATGGAAAGCCAGATAACCGTGGTTATATTGCTGAATTAAATTACAACCCTTGGACAAATGTACGAGTTGCACTTCAATATACCGGATATACAAAAATTGACGGTGCAAACATTGGTTATGATGGCAACACAAGAAAAGCCAGCGATAACAATACTATTTTTCTAAACACTTGGTTTGCTTACTAACCCTCTTAGGAGAATAGTCATGAAATATCGCATATTGTTGTCTCTTGGATTAATTACTTTAGCACTAACTTCAACTGCTTTTGCCGCGACGTCGGGTGCTAAAATTGACAGTCAACTCTGTTCTATTTGCCACGGTCGGGGTGGCACTACTACCAATGAGCTTTTTCCTCAACTTGCCGGTCAGCCAATGCCGTATTTTATTGCGCAAATGAAAGCTTTTAGAAATAAATCTCGTTCAGAAGAAAATGCTAAACGTTTTATGTGGGGAATCTCTTCAAGACTTTCAGATCAAGACATAGAAGAACTTGCTTCATTCTATCAAAAACAAATACCTTTAAGCTTAGGTAAAATTTCTAATCAACCTCAGTATGATTTAGGAAAAAATATTTTTACCAATGGTCTTCTTGATAAAGCTGTCCCTCCTTGCATGGCTTGCCATGGAGAAAAGGGTGAAGGTAGTGAATTAACCCCAAGACTTGGTGGTCAACATGCAGCTTACCTAAAGAGGCAACTTAATGTTTTTTATGGCAATGAACGACCGGCAGCATTAGCAATGCATGAAGTAGTCAAAGGTTTGTCATCAAGTGATATTGATGCCATAGCGCAATACCTTCAAGCACAATAAATATTTCTTAACCTACACGTGTCAAACAACCGACTGTTGTAGGTTAAAATAATTTAAGTCAACTAAAAGCCCGATAAGTTGACGGTACTTATCATCAACACGTATCATGCAACACTATGAAAACTCCAACCAGACTTGAACCGTTACTTGAAGACGGCCTAATTGACGACGTTATTCGACAACTCATGAGTGGCAAAGAAGCCACTGTCTATGTGGTTCGTTGTGGTGATGACGTTCGCTGCGCCAAAGTATACAAAGAAGCTAACAAAAGAAGCTTTCGCCAAAGTGTCGATTATACCGAAGGTCGAAAAGTTAAAAGTAGTCGTCAATCACGGGCCATGGAAAAGGGTTCTAAATTTGGCCGTAAAGCACAAGAAGAGGCCTGGCAAAGTGCTGAGGTGGATGCACTATACAGACTCGCTGATGCTGGAGTGCGGGTTCCCAAGCCATTTAACTTCTATGAAGGTGTCTTGTTAATGGAATTGGTAACTGATGCTAATGGCAATGCAGCACCTCGATTGAATGACGTAGAGTTTAGTGCTGAAGAGGCGAGAGCTCACCACCGCACACTACTAAAGGAAGTCGTAAGAATGCTGTGTGCAGGCATCGTTCATGGTGATCTTTCTGAATTTAATATCCTGCTGAGTAGCGATGGTCCAGTGATTATTGATCTGCCACAAGCCGTTGATGCGGCAGGCAACAACCAAGCAAGCGCAATGCTAGAGCGCGACGTAGCTAATCTTGCCAGCTATTTTGGTCGTTTTGCACCCGAGTTACTCACATCTCAATATGGCAAAGAAATTTGGGCGCTTTACGCTCATGGCGATTTAACAGTGGATACAGAACTCACTGGTCGATTTAGGGCGGAAACTAAAGCCGTTGATTTAAAAAGTGTGATGCGTGAGATTGACGATGTAAAGAAAGCGGAGGCCGCACGCCTATTATTTAAAGCAGAAGCTGAAGCTCGTCCAGATTAAATAAGTGATAATTGCCAAACATTGTTGCACATATCAGCATTTAAATTAATCAGGATCATCCGCGGGGTGCCAATACCTAAGCAGCAAGGCATTAGAGACAACACAAAAGCTACTTAAAGCCATAGCGGCACCTGCAAGCACTGGGCTCAGAAAGCCCATCGCGGCCAATGGAATACCTACTATGTTAAAAATAAAGGCCCAAAATAGGTTCTGCCTAATTTTGGCATAGGTGCGTCTTGAAATTTCAATAGCGGCTGCTACTAAGGCTGGGTCGCCCCGCATCAAAGTAATGCTAGCCGCATGCATTGCAACGTCAGTGCCACTAGACATTGCAATACCAATATCCGCTGTTGCTAACGCAGGCGCATCATTGGTTCCATCTCCTACCATCGCTACCAGACCGCCCGATAACTTTAACTCATTCACAACACGTGCTTTATCTGCGGGAAGCACTTGCGCGTAAACACGCCTAATGCCTACTTGGCTGGCAATAGCGTTAGCACTGCCCTGATTATCCCCAGAAATTAACACAGCCTCGATACCAAGCTTACGCAACCGCTCAATCGCAATGGGTGCACTGAGTTTCAAGGAGTCCCCAAACACGAGCATGCCTAATAACTGAGGTGCAGCTCCTATGACTACATAACATAGCCAAGATACACTTTGGCCTTTTTCCTCCATTGTGGAAGCACGCATCTTAAAAGAGGTAAGATCAACGCCCAACTCTTCCATAAGACGAGTATTGCCCAAATACAACTGTTGCGTGCCAATCATGCCGCGTATTCCACGCCCTACTATTGCATGCATTTGCGTTGCCGATTGAAATTTTAAGCCCTGCGCCTGCGCGGACTTGAGGACAGCCCTGGCGATGGCATGCTCACTGCCAACTTGAAGGCTAGCAGCTAACTGCAATATATTTCCATCAAAGTCCAACGCAGGTTCAACTAGAAGCAATTCCGGACGACCCTCAGTTAAGGTTCCCGTTTTATCAAAAGCAACAATTTTAATGGCATGCGCCAATTCCAGGGCTTCGGCATCCTTAATGAGGACCCCATGTTGAGCGGCAACGCCAGTACCGACCATAATAGCGGTCGGAGTTGCAAGACCAAGCGCACAAGGGCAAGCAACTACCAACACCGCCACCGAATTAAGGATAGCCAACTGCCAGTTACCAACTAAAAAACCCCATGCGAGTAAAGTCACAAACGCTATCAGAATTACTGTTGGAACAAACACGGCACTAACCTTATCCACTAGGCGCTGAATAGGTGCTTTTTTTGCCTGTGCCGATTCAACCAAACGTACAATACGCGCTAAAACTGATTCTGCACCAACTGCGGTGGTGCAAATATAAAGCAAACCATCACCATTAAGAGCACCTCCAGTTACTTGATCGCCAATCTTTTTGACTACCGGTAAACTTTCACCAGTGATTAAGGATTCATCCACCTCGCTTTCACCCTCATTCACATAGCCATCCACGGCAATGCGTTCTCCTGGCCGAACCAGCACCACATCTCCTAATCGAACCTGCGCTATAGGCAATAACAACTCTTTACCATCCCGAAGCACGCTGGCACGTTCTGGACGCAGAGCATTGAGTGCGCGTATTGATGCTGTCGTTTTCTGCTTAGCGCGGCTTTCAAGCCACTTACCTAGCAATACCAAGCTGATGACGATACTAGAGGACTCAAAATATAAGTGCTGCTTAGCCCAGAATGAACCATTTAGGCATAGATAAACACTTAGTCCATAAGCTGCAGAAGTACCTAAAGCAACTAATAAATCCATATTGCCGACACCCGCCTTAAGTGCACGCCAACCCGCTTTATAAAAGCACCAACCTAGCCAAAACTGCACTGGAGTAGCCAATATCCACTGCAATAATGCTGGCAAATAGACTTGCCAACCCAACCACTGCCCTAGCATAGCAAGCAACATAGGTGAAGACAATAAAACTGCAAGCAAGACGGGCCAGCCAGGTGTTACTCTAACAATAGTTGGAGTATCAGCATAAATCAATGATGCTTGATATCCTGCACCAACAACTGCATGAATCAATAATTCAGGCTTTACCTTGCTCTTAACACCAACAACCTGCGCAGTTTCTAAGGCGAGATTAACCTCCACACTTATTACCCCAGGCACTTTGGCCAAAGCCTTTTCAACTCGATTTGAGCATGAGGCACAGCTCATACCACTAATCGCTAATGTCCACTCGTTGCTTGCTGGCTGAACCAATTTGTTGTCCTCAACAGATTAAATCTACTTTAGAAGATTGGTTGATATTTTATTAAAACATATCCTACGTGCATTATAATCCTCAAGTAATGCCAGTAAGTACTTAAGATTGACGACCCTGTGATGTTATGGATAGTGGAAATTATGAGCACATCAGAAATTATCGGCTATATTGCTGCGTTCCTAACCACGCTGGCCTTTGTCCCACAGGCTCTTCATTCATGGAAAACTAGAGACTTATCTGGCGTTTCATTGCCAATGTATACCTTATTCAGTGTGGGTGTGCTCACCTGGTTAGTCTATGGCATTATGATAATAAGTTGGCCAATTATTGCCGCTAACAGTGTTACATTAGTTTTGGCTTGCGCAGTTCTTGGCCTCAAAATATTGCACCTAAGAGACTAAACACTTATTGTTATAACCATTACCTAGGTAAAGCATACACCATCATATTATCACCAGCAGTGTAGCCAAAGATTGAATTTCCGCCTGCAGCCACTGCAATATATTGCACACCATCAATTTCATAACTAATAGGGGGAGCATTGACCCCAGCATCTACTTTAGTTTGCCATAACAATTTGCCATTACTACTGTTATAGGCATTAAAGTTACCGTTACCCTCACCCATAAAGAGCAGGCCACCTTGTGTTGCCAATAACCCGCCAGTGAGTGGCTGATCTGTCTTTACCTGCCATTTCATTTTTCCGGTACCTAAATTAATCGCTGACAAAACACCCCATCTAGGATCCTTGGTAGGCTCAGAAGAAGCATAACGTATCGGTGGCAAGCCATCTTTGCCCTCTTCTTCAACCAAAGTGTAGACAATGGGCGCGTGTATTGCTGAGACAAAGCCAATCTGATTAGCTTCATCTAGCGCAGTTGGACCCCAGTTAGCGCCACCCAAGATACCAGGATAAAGTACTGTGCCCGATTTGGTTGCTTTAGCAAACAGATTCTTTTGTGGTACAAAAGCATCTGACTTCATTAGCAATTGCCCAGTAGTTCTATCATTGACATAGTACCAACCCAACTTACTGGCTTGACCGACTGCAGGAATATTTTTTTTACCTTGCTGATAATTAAATAATACTGGTGGACTGGCTACATCATAACCCCACACATCATGGGGCACCTGTTGATAATACCATTTGAGTTTGCCAGTTTCAGTATCTAAAGCAACTAAAGACACTGAGTATAAATTGTCCCCTGGACGAGATATATCATTCATCTGTGGGGATGGGTTTCCCGTTCCAAAAAATAAGGTATTGGTCTTAACATCAATCGCTGGCGTACTCCATGCAGAAGCTCCACCAAAATGCCAAGCTTCTCGGTTGTTCTTCATATTGTCTTTCTCTGCAACAGTATCTCGATTTAACAAAATACCGTCTGAGGTTGTTTTAGCAAAAACACCCTCCCAGCCTTGAGATGGAATGGTATCAAACTGCCAAATACGTTTTCCATTATTGACATCATAAGCTGCTAAAAATCCTGGGCGTCCATAACGACCATCAACCCCAATCACAGCACCTAACGGAGCATCAACACGTGGTTGATCGACATGGAGACCATAGCCAACGCCGGTAATACCAACAAAAACTTTGCCGTTATAAACTACTGGCGCCATTGCAATCCCCACACCAGTTCCGCCGTAGGCTTGCTGATGACTCTTTGCATCTGCTTTACTTAAAGAACTCGTGCTTTCTGTTAATGCAGTATCATCAGCGACATCAATATCCCAAATTTTAGCGCCATTCTTTGCATCTAAAGCAATTAAACGAGCATCTACGGTACCAATGAAAACTTTACCGTTACTTACTGCTACTCCACGATTAGCGGGCCCACAACACATTTTCCAATTAGCACGACGCACATGTTCATAGCGCCATAATTCTTTTCCAGTTTTAGCATCTAAGGCTACAACATGATTGAAGGGTAAAGCCAAATACATGACTCCATTAGTAACAATAGGAGTGGCTTGGAAACTAGCAACCACACCACTTTTAAATTGCCAGGCAAGCTGTAAATTTTTAACATTACTTTGATTTATTTGACTCTGAGGTGACAATCGTTGATTAGTCAAATCACCTCCAAAACTTGGCCATTCTTTATTTAATAAACTGGGCAAAGCAGATGTGTCTGCTAATGCTCTTCCCGCAATTAATAGGCATAACGTTGCCATTGCTAAGAGAGCATTGCGTTTTAACGACGCAAAATTAAAGCGTTTAGACATAACAGCTTCTTCTTCAATAATATAATGAATGAAATTTCACTATACAGACGTGTATATCGTTTGCCAAGCAATGCGGCATCAAAAAATATATTTTTATTAAAACCCTTTAAATTTTGAAATGGCGTGTATTCTTTTAATTGAAAGTAAATAAATAATTTAGCCGAATTGAGTTTGTTATGAACGAGCGCATACAACAATTACTTAATGAGATTACAGCCCTCGAAGACGAGTTGCGTATTACTTTGAACGAACAACCCTCCACCATTTTTTTTCAAATTAAAGGTAAGCGCGTAGAGTTTGAGAAGTCCATGCAGGAAACACACCGCCGCATGAAGAAGAACTTTTTCCACTGGCTTGTCACTGACCGGCCTCAGAACCTGATTACCGGTCCTATTATCTACTCAATGATTATTCCACTAGTAGTGACAGATTTTTTTATTAGTCTTTACCAATTTAGTTGTTTTCCGATATACGGGATTAAAAAAGTACGTCGAGCTGACTATATAATTTTTGATCGCCAGCACCTTAACTATTTAAATTTTATAGAAAAATTCCATTGTACTTACTGCGCTTATGGGAGCGGTATGATTGCCTATGTAAGCGAAATCATAGGACGTACCGAGCAGTATTTCTGTCCAATTAAGCATGCTCGTAAACATCTAGCCAGCCATGATCGCTATGCACACTTCTTAGCATTTGGTGACGCTGAAGACTACCAGAGCAAACTGGAACAGTTCCGTCAAGCCCTAGCAAAAGTTAAATAAAGCAAATTTACAATCCTATAAGCCAAGTGCTTGATTCTTCGCATTTGTAGCGACGCATGATATTCTGTTTGCCTTTAAGTTTAGAATTTTTATCATGCACACCACAGAAACATTTATCCCAAGCAAAGATGCCTCTCTTGAATCTTCAATATGCACGCTACAAGGTAAGCTACTAGCGCTAGGTTTTCATGTGGAAGAGCGTTCGTGGCTCAACGAAATTGAAAATATTTGGTCGGTGCATGTGAGTGATCGGGATTGCCCTCGGCTATTTAGCAATGGCAAAGGTGCTTCACAACTAGCCGCACGTGCCAGTGCACTTGGTGAATACTTTGAGCGCCTGAGCACTAATTATTTTTGGACGCATTTTTACTTAGGTGAAACTATCGCCAAACAAGACTTTGTACACTATCCTAACGAGCAATGGTTTGCCATTAACGGTGACCAGTGGCCGGCGGGTATACTTACTCCTGAACTACAAAAATTCTACAATCCAGAAAAAGGTGTTCTTGCTAGCCAGTTGGTTGATTTGAATTCAGGCAATGCTGAGCGTGGTGTTTGCACTATCCCTTACACCCGTTTACGTGATCATAAAACTGCATTATTTCCAGTCAATCTAATCGGTAACCTTTATGTCAGTAATGGCATGTCTGCTGGCAACACGCTGATGGAAGCCCGCACTCAGGCACTTGCTGAGATATTTGAACGTGATATCAAGTTCCGTATTATTCGTGAGGGAATTTGTTTACCCGATGTCCCTGAAGCCGTAATTAATCGTTACCCGCGGATTGCATCTGGCATCAAAGGCTTACGCGCCGCTGGTTATGGTATTTTAGTTAAAGATGCCTCACTAGGTGGACAGTATCCAGTTATGAATGTCACCCTACTCCATCCAGATGATCAAGGATGCTTTGCGAGCTTTGGTGCACATCCTCGATTTGAAGTAGCCTTAGAACGTGCATTAACCGAATTACTTCAAGGTCGCGCCATCGATGGCCTCCAAGACTTTGCCGCACCTGGCTTTGATATGGAAGAAATTGCAGATTCACAAAACCTAGAAATCCATTTTGTTGACTCAAGTGGCGTCATAAGTTGGGAGTTCTTACGTAATACCCCCGATTACGAATTTGTTGATTGGAATTTTGGAACAACTACAGAGGAAGACTATCAATGGTGTGTGGCTAATATTCATGGTAGCGGTCACGATATTTATATTGCAGACTTCACGCATCTTGGCGTTTATGCCTGCAGAATTTTTGTGCCAGGCATGTCTGAAATATACCCAGTAGAAGAGTTGCAGTGGGAAAACAATACCGTTGGCAACTTAGTTCGTCCAGCAATGCTTCGATTGCCTGAGCTTAATGAAGCCGAGTGCCGGGAATTACTCAATACCCTACTTGATCTTGAACTTGCCGACGAGTTACCCGTGACTACATTGATCGGCTTGTGTGCTGACCCAAATACTTCATGGGTTGATTTACGTGTAGGAGAAATGAAAGCCTTGTTAGGCCTAGCCGTTGGTGACGAAGAAGTCATTCTTGATGGCTGCGCTTGGGTGAATCAATTTGGTCAACTAGATGCTCAACGTGCACAAGTGTATCGGTGCATTGAAGCAATGATGCAGCTAGATGACATTGCAGCCTACAAATCGAGCTTACAACTGCTTTATGGTATTGAGGCAACCAAGCTAGCAGAAGCACTTATTAAGCGTGAGCAGCAATTTTTTGGCCTATGTCACCTAGGTCCAAACATGGAGGGTAGCAAAATGCATCAACAGCTTCTTCTAGCTTACAGCAAGGTCTGGCCAAAGAACTAATTTCAAGCCCATGATTCTCGACACCCTCGCTAATTCTGAACGCTACAACGCAATACATCCCCTGATTAGTAGGGCTTTTGATTTCGTAATCAAGACTGATTTAAACTGCCTAACTAATGGGCGTCATATGATTGATGGTGATCAACTATTTGCTATCGTTGAGCGTGTACCTGCGCGCAAGGTTGCTGAAGCACAGCTAGAGTGTCATCGTAAATATATCGACATTCAATTAGTACTCGCTGGCGTGGACACTATGGGCTGGCTACCCTTGAGCGACTGCAGGCAACCCGTGAGTGAATTTAATCATGAGCATGACATCCAATTTTTTTTGGATCCTCCAAGTACTTGGGTCACAACGCCTGCAGGTTCATTTTGTATATTCTTTCCAGAAGATACGCATGCGCCACTAGTGGGCACAGGACCTATTCATAAAATAGTGTTTAAACTCGCGGTGAACGCTACAACATAAATGCCTACAACTCCACTCATTGAATGGCATGAAGGCCAGCCATATTCCAGCCAGTTTCAAGACATTTACTTTTCTAGCGATCACGGCCTTCATGAAACTGAATACGTATTTTTAAAGGGTAACAATCTTTCAAAACGTTGGGAAATATTAGAAGAAAAATTCTTTGTCATAGCTGAAACTGGATTTGGCACTGGGTTAAATTTTTTGTGTGCAGCTAAATTATGGCTTACATTTGCGCCGATAGATGCTTGCCTACATTATATAAGTACAGAAAAATACCCCCTATCTTTAGCAGACCTCACACAATCTTTGAATCTTTGGCCTGAGTTAATTGAGTTGAGTACCCCACTTCTTCTTGGCTATCCAGACTTAGTGCAAACTGGCACACCGCTGATGCTTTTTCAATCACGCATTAAACTTAGCCTATTAACAGGGGACGCCACGCAGTGTTTAAAGCAATTAAAACCAGACGAAAATCTTGTAGATGCATGGTTCTTAGACGGCTTTGCCCCCGCTAAAAATCCAGATATGTGGCAACCAGCCTTATTTACGCTAATGGCGACACTTTCCAGTAAATATAGTACTTTCGCCACCTTTACCAGTGCTGGCGCAGTCAGGCGCGGATTGATAACCGCAGGCTTTTTAGTTAGTAAAACCCAAGGCTTTGGTAAAAAACGTGAAATGCTATTCGGGTCAATAGGAGCTAAACTTGAAGGTTAAGCACGCTGTAGTCATCGGCGCAGGTATTGCTGGTTGCAGCACCGCTTATGCATTAGCTCAGCAAGGCCTTCAGGTAACCTTAATCGAACGTAACTCCTCAATTGCAAGTGAGGCCTCAGGCAATCCACTTGCGATGCTCTATCCACGCTTAAGCGGTGATAATGCATCAAGTCAATTTGCATTAGAAGCTTATTTGTTTAGTTTAAATCTATATAGTAGCTTAGCTCTATCACCAGAAGACTTTAATACTTGCGGTCTTCTTCAACTTGCATTTAACGCAAGAGAGTTAGCACGCATAAAAAAGGTAGCCAAGCAAAATCACCCCCATCATATTTTAAAAACCCTAAACGCAAACGAGGCAAGTGGCATTGCAGGTATTCAAATAATACACAATGCTCTGTACTTTCCGGGCGCAGCATATGTTAACCCAAAGTCACTATGCAGCCGCTTAGTTGAACATAAAAATATATCATTAATTACATTAGAAAATATTAATAAATTATTGAAAATTAACAATTTATTTGAAATTTATAATAATGATCAATTGATCTCAAGCGCAGACATTGTAGTGTTAGCTAACGCTCATGCTGTGCAAGAGTTGCTTGATGATAACTTAGGTAGCGAGATGCAATTAGCATCTGTACGTGGACAAGTCAGCTTATTAAATAGCACTGCCGAGTCCAATAAACTTCAAAGCATCATCTGTGGGGACGGCTATTTAAGCCCAACTGTAAAAGATCAACATTGCCTTGGAGCAACTTTTACGCCAAAGAATACGACAATGGATATATCAATGGCAGACCACAGCGACAACTTAGTTAAACTGATGCACATTTCCCCGGATTTAGCACAAAACTTAGATCAAAAAATTATTGGCGGCCGGGTATCTATGCGCTGCACTACCAATGACTATTTTCCACTGACTGGGGAGCTATTAGATGGGGCTGTATTAGCTGCTTGCCTACCACGCCCTAGCGCTAAACCCAGTAGCTTAACTTGGAATAAGGGCTTGTATATTAACGTAGGCCACGGTACCAAAGGCTTTACTACGGCACCACTATGTGCAGCCATATTAGCCCAAGCAATATGTAAAAAGATACCACCCATTCCACTAGAGCTCTCAGCCCTTCTTAATCCTAATCGTTTTTTGTTGCGTACATTTGGACTAAAACGATTGGCAAAATCATTGCCAATTTCAAGTGATTAAGTGTTTTCAGAGTAAAATCAAAATATGTCTGAATCAAAATTCATTATCGCTTTTAAGCTATATCGTGCAGGGCAGCTAAAAGAGGCCGAGACAGCGCTTGAACAGTTACTCACAACCCAACCTAAGTATGCTGATGCCTGGCACATTCTTGGCATTATCTGCTACCAAAGCCATAGACCTTCTCTAGCTATAAAGCATATTAAACAGGCTTTAGCATTGAATCCACATAATCTGGATTACCTTAATAATTATGGTTTGATATTACGTGCTAACAATCAGTCAACCGAGGCCATACCTGTGCTACGACAAGCACTGGCATTGCAGCCTAAAGACTTTGATATACAGTTAAATTTAGGTAATACTTACCTTGAACTTAATCAATTTGAATCTGCTGCTGGTTGTTACCGACGCGTGGTGCGCGCCGCTCCACATAAAACAGATGTGCGCTTAGCACTTTGTCACTGCCTAACAAAGTTAGGCAATCAGGCACAGGCGCTGGGCCACTTCATTCAAGCCGAGGCTTGCTTTCAAGAATCAATACAATTTAATTTACGAGATGCTACTTTATATTACAACCTAGGTAATGCACAGCGTGAGCTAGGCAAAGCTTTACAGGCAGCTAACTCATACAAACAAGCCCTACTTTACCACCCTGATGATGCCGATATCCATAACAATCTCGGCAATGTCCAACGAGAAATGGGACAGCTCGACTTAGCCATTGCTAGTTACAGTAAAGCGCTCTTACTCGATCCACAGCTCTATCATGCCAAAGTTCACTTAGTACATCAAAAGCAACATATCTGCGCTTGGACCGGCCTAGAGGATGACATTAAAGAAATAAGGGGCTGGGTTAACGACGTGCCAAGTGCACAAATTTCACCGTTTGCATTTTTAGCCATGCCAGGCTCCAATGCACATGAACAAAAAATTTGCGCTAACAACTGGGTAAATAATCGTTACAGCGCAATGATTAAGATAAACCAGAAATATCACTTTAGTTTACCCACCCAGAAACAAAAAATTAAAATCGGATATCTATCAGCAGACTTCAGACTGCACCCATTAGCATTTTTAGTCAGCGAATTACTTGAACTTCACGATCGCACACAATTTGAGATTATTGCTTTCTCCTATGGAGTTAATGATAAAACATCTGTCCGAAAGCGACTAATTAAAGCTTTCGATCAATTTAATGACATTCGGGAATTATCCGAAATAGAATCTGCACAAAAAATTAATGATTGTGGAATTGATATTTTGGTAGATCTCACTGGTTTTACACAAAACTCTCGCAGCGGCATTGCCGCGCTGCGACCTGCCCCGATTAATATTAACTGGCTAGGCTTTCCTGGCACCATGGGCAGCGTTAGGTCAGAAGGAGGTCAAGAACATCCTTTATTTGATTTCATTCTAACCGACAACTTTATCACACCACCAACCAGCACACATCATTACGCTGAAAAACTGGCGCTATTACCTGACTGCTATCAGGCTAACGATCGCAAACGCCCAGTAGGCAAAACGCCAAGCCGGGAAGCCTGCGGATTGCCATTAACTGGCTTTATTTTTTGTTGCTTTAATCAAAGCTTTAAAATTACTGCCGAAATATTTGCAGTATGGATGAGACTGCTAAATGCGCAAGATAACAGCGTACTTTGGCTACTGGATTGCAATGTTTGGGCCAAACAAAATCTTATAAGAGAAGCCGAGTTACTTGGAATCAATCGAAATCGTTTAATTTTCGCACCACGTGTGGATATTGCAGACCACCTTGCCCGTCATGTACATGCCGACTTATTCTTGGATACCAATCCCTACAACGCACATACCACTTGTAGCGATGCATTATGGATGGGAGTGCCGGTACTCACTTTGGCAGGCGACACCTTTGCCTCACGTGTTGCAGGAAGCTTACTACAGGCAGAAGACTTAAATGAACTTATTAGCTATGACCTACAAGACTATGAAATTAAAGCACTTAATTTACTAAATAATCCTAATATTATTGATAAAATTAAGAAAAAATTAAAGGATTCCAGGGGTCGCTCTTCTTTATTTGACACGCCAAAATTCACGCTAGACCTAGAAAAAATATATCTAAGCTTATGGCAGGAGCATTGCACCATACTAAAAAATCAGTCTAATTTAACGAGTTAATCATTAAAGTTACTAGTAGAAAATATTGCTGCTACAAAGATAAATGCACCCCCTACCAATTCATTAAGCGTCATCGTTTCATTAGCTAGGTAATAAGAGGACAACGCTGCAACTACTAATTCAAATAAAAATATTACTGATGCGCGAGTAGCGGCTATTTTTGCAATTCCATACTGCACAAGCAAAGTAACAGCAATGAGAAGCACTGCAATTAAAACCATGATGAGCCAATGACTCCATATAAAATGGCTTGGTACTTTGAGTCCATTCGGCCTAAAGAGGGAAAAGCAGATGGCTACTAACACAGCACCAAACCAAACAGCAGAAGACTTAGCTCTTATCGACAAATGATGAGATTTACGTGCAATTACATTACTCAACGAAAAACCAACTCCAGCTGACAAAGCAAGCCATTCTGCTGAATTTCTCGGCAAAGGCAAACTGCTTACATTTGGGTTATACAACATAATAAATGCGCCAAGCAATGAGGTGGCAATCGCAATATACCCAATTGGTTTTGTTTTTTCTTTAAGTACGAAATGTGAAAGGATTAATGTCCACAAGGGCGACAAATAAAATAACAGCATTACGCGCATAACTTCACCGTCAATGACGGCAAGCACGTAACTGAGGTTAGTCCAGCCTGCAGCGAGACTTAACCAAATAATACTTGGGGGTAAATTAAATGCACTACGCCAGTGCTTAAAGTAAAAAATACACCCTATTAATGTGGCAATACCAAAGGTGTAAAAGCTTGAAGCTACCCCAGAAAGACCCGCTTCAGCCAAAATTCGGTATGGGTACCACATAATGCCCCAGGCCACTGCACCAAATAGTAACCCAAATATAGCGAATGCTTCGTGGGATTCAAGTTGCTGAGTTTGATCTATTTTTTTCACTGTGTCACTTTTACCGAAAATATGGGGTTTGAATTAATAAGTGCACTATATACAGCCTATTTAATTTGTCAGCAGACTTAGCGCACACCATATATTACAATAGCGACTATGAATCCCAATCTTAATTTACTTCAGCCTTACCCTTTCCAACGCTTACGGGACCTTTTTAAAGGTACAGTGCCAAATCCAGCCTATAAAGCGATAAATTTATCAATAGGTGAACCTAAGCACGCAACACCGCAACTTATTAAAGATGCTTTAGTGAATAACCTTGCAGGATTAGCAAGCTACCCAACCACAATGGGATCATTAGAGTTAAGAATGGCAATATCAACTTGGATATCTCGCCGTTACAATGTGCCGTCATTAAGCCCTGAACATGCTATCTTGCCCGTTACAGGAAGTCGTGAAGCGTTGTTTGCCTTTGCGCAGGCTGTGATTGATCGCACAAAACCTAATCCTGTCGTGATCTGCCCAAATCCTTTTTATCAGATATACGAAGGCGCCACATTTTTAGCCGGTGCTACACCTTATTTCTTAAACACCCTTCCGGAAAATCAACACGCAATGGATTTTTCTAGCGTGCCAGTAGACGTTTTACAACGCACGCAACTCGTGTATGTCTGTAGTCCAGGCAACCCCTCAGGAAAAGTAATGAGTCTTGCACAGTGGCAGACTATTTTTGAGCTATCGGATAAATATGGATTTGTAATTGCCGCTGACGAATGCTATTCAGAGATCTACTTTGATGAGGCTTCCCCGCCACTCGGTGCATTACAAGCGGCGCATCGACTAAATCGAGACTATAAAAACTTGATTATTTTTAGCTCACTGTCTAAAAGATCTAATGTGCCAGGTATGCGCTCAGGTTTTGTAGCTGGTGATGCCGGCATCATTGAAAAATTCTCTCTATTTCGTACCTATCATGGTTGCGCAATGAATCCCGCAGTGCAAGAGGCTTCAATAGCCGCATGGAATGATGAAGCCCATGTTGTTGAAAATCGCCGTCTTTATGCTGAGAAATTCAAAATAGTTACTCCGCTTCTTCGTGATTTACTTTCGGTTGAAATGCCTGATGCAGCCTTTTACCTATGGGCGCGCACCAATATACCAGATACTGAGTTTGCACTAAAAGCCTATCGTGATTTTAATGTTACCGTATTACCAGGTAGCTTTTTAGCGCGCGCCTCACATGGCATTAATCCAGGGGAAAACTTTGTTCGGCTTGCATTAGTCGCTAGTCTAGATGAGTGCGTTGAAGCCACAAAACGCCTTCAACACTTAGCCTAACAGAATCTCAACTTGAGCAACTTCATAACAAAAACACTAAAAAAATGCATAAATTTCAGGTCCTACCAATACTGCGATCATTACAATAGAGGCGCTTGGGGAATGTAAGCACTTTAATGCAGGCATAACGAGTATAGAGAATGATACTGCTGAGGTTGCAGTAAATAATGGTGAATTTATTTAAGTCGATAAGCTCTGATCAGGCTAGTTCATCTTATGATTTTAAGTGTTGCTCTATTTCCTGAAATACTTTCTCTTGAAGATTTGGATCTAAGCAGTCTAGCTCTAGACTATCCTTCATGCCACGTAACCATGTCAATTGGCGTTTTGCCAATTGGCGAGTAGCGAATATGCCTCGATCACGCAGCTC
>Ga0364887_10154_pt2 | contig 36494 bp, 23 predicted proteins | sample ExccelJu500001D4_4_FD_206924 | JGI IMG/M metagenome (GOLD analysis project Ga0364887, IMG submission 206924) | Enriched cells from Trout Bog Lake Hypolimnion, Wisconsin, USA - BchlTB.July23.5000.01.D4 | ecosystem: Environmental > Aquatic > Freshwater > Lake > Hypolimnion/Profundal zone | place...
ACTTTAACCCCGGATTTCACCATTAAATTTATACGAAATTGTACCGTGCTTTTTTACTCCTAATATGTGCCTGTTTTTCATCTAATCTTGTTGATGCCCAATCAACGAAGTATGAGTTCAGAGGGGCATGGATTGCTTCTGTAGCCAATATAGACTGGCCATCTAAGCCCGGCCTGTCGTCTGTTGAGCAGAAGCAGGAGTTTATCACCCTGCTCGATAACCTCAAGGGCCTGGGCATCAATGCTGTTATAGTGCAGGTGCGCCCGGTATGCGATGCCCTCTATAGCTCTAAAATAGAGCCTTGGAGCCGATACCTGACCGGCACGCAGGGCGAGCCACCTGTGCCGCTTTATGATCCGCTGACCTTTATGGTGGAGGAGACCCATAAGCGCAATATGGAATTTCATGCATGGTTCAACCCCTACCGGGCACTGATGGACAGCAAGAAAAACCCTAATCCGGCATCGCATATAACCAAAAAGCATCCCGAATGGGTAATCAGTTATGGAGGCAAGTCTTACCTGGATCCCGGCATACAGGAGGTGAGAGATTATGTAACCAATATAGTAACAGATGTGGTGAAACGCTATGATATAGATGGGGTGCACCTCGACGATTATTTCTATCCATACCGCGAAGCAGGAAAGGAATTTGGCGATGCAAAGACATTTGCAAAGTTTGGTGGTGGCATGAACAAGGACGACTGGCGCCGCGAAAATGTAAACCTGATGATACAGCAACTGAATGCCAGCATAAAAAAGGTGAAGCCGCATATGAAGCTGGGTATCAGTCCGTTTGGTATCTGGCGAAATAAAAGCAAAGACCCGAAGGGTTCAGAAACCAAGGGTGGACAAACGAATTTTGACGACCTCTATGCCGATGTGTTGCTGTGGATGGAAAAGGGATGGATAGACTACCTGATGCCACAGCTCTACTGGGAGCATAACCATAAGGCTGCCGCATTTGAGGTACTGATGCCATGGTGGTATGAGCATTGCTTTCAGCGGCATGTATATTATGGCCTGGGGCTGTACCGGATGGCTGAAGCCCGCAGTGGTCCTTTTACCAATGTGCATGAACTGATGTGGCAGCTAAGAGATATAAGGGGGCATTGTCCCAACTCAGGCTATTCGTTTTTCAGCGCTACCTCATTCGATAAGATCAAGTCGCCTATCAAGGACAGCATAAGGCTGAACTATAATAAGTATCCGGCACTGGTGCCACCCATGCCCTGGCTGGACAGTATTGCCCCTGCTGCCCCTGTACTGAAGGTGGAACTGAGTGCAAAAACAGCTGTGCTTAAATGGACAGAAGCCAATCCGGCTAAAGAGCCGCTGCGCTATGTGGTATACCGCTTTGTAAATAATGAAAAAGTGGACCTTGGCCGCAATGACCGGATCGTATCCATACAGCAAGCTACAGAATTTACAGACCCGGATGCCAAAAAATACAAGGAGTGCAGCTATGTGGTTACCGCCATGGACCGTATGTGGAATGAGAGCAAGGGGAGTAATGCAGGGGTGGTGAAGTGATGGATTGATTCAGACATTAGTCATTAAAATTATATTCATTTTCTGGACGGATAAGATAGTTTTCGTTTTGCCTACGGTCGAAATCTGTTTTCCCAAAAACCCGGAAGTAATATTCTTTGGTCATGCGATCCCAATGAATTAAGCCCATGGAGTATTGGTAAGTTTGAAAAATATTGAGAAATACCAAACAAAACAGCAAAGAAAAAAATGCCGTCTTTTTCAGTTTCGTGGCTGAATTATAAAAATGTTCGATAATTGCTGCCAGTGGAAAAGAAAGAAAAACAAAGGACTCTATTAAAGGTCGGCAACCGAAACTGCCACCATACCACCATTGCTGCCAACTAAAGACAGCATAAATCATGATTGTTAAAAATAACGCTGTTGGAAACATTAATCTTGCATTCTTTTTCCATAAAAAGTAAAACCCTAAACAACCTATAAATGATAATGGTGTATATAAAAACCAACCCTTACGGAAACTGAATAAACCATTCAGAATATGAGGGTGGAGGAAATCAAATCGTTCTCCGGTATAAGAATACACCAGCCAATTTCCAGTGATGTATTTCCAATAGTAAAACTGGATAAAAGCAACCAGGAAAAAACCAGTAAGAACCAAAAACACTTCTTTATAATGGTGAGTCAAAAACCAGAATCGCTCCTTAAGGTTAAAGGGATTTTGAAGCAACCATAATAAAGGGATTAATACAACTATTATATTTATAGGCCGAACGATAAAAATCATACCGAGTACCAGACCAAGTAACCCTGCAAGCCGATTGAAGCTCTGGTGTTTGGGTACTGAATATATCAGGTTGGTAATATATGCCAGTAATGAAAACAAGAAGAAAGAATAGGGGTGACTCATTCCAATATTGAATGAACTATAGGCGTATAAATTGGTGCCAAAGGCTATGCATAAAATTGTCAAAACAACTATATTATCATTAAAATACCGGTTAAGAACTTGTCGTAAAAATAGAAGTCCAACTATTACCCAAAAGATATTGCTGAATAGGCCACCTAACTGATAGGGTAATGAATAGCCATCAGGTTGGTACTGGCCGGTTATAAGACAATAAAGATGGGCGGTAATAAAAAAGGGAAATTCGAAAACGGCTACACCGGCAGGATATTTATTGAGTAAGTGATCATTTGTGTTGTTTTTATAGAGAGTGCAATTCTTATCAAATGGGTGATTGTATTGGGAGTCTATCTTATCATAAAAACTCAGTTTTCCTATGTCATGATAAATGAAAATTGCAGGCAGGTAGAGATAATATCCGCCTGTATCAGAAGCGAATTGATTCTTGTGTGGTTTATCTTCATTAAAAACTATGATAACACAAACAAGAGCGAATAAAAATATAATGAATTTTGATTTCATTATTGTTGTAGTGGGGTTGCCAGAATTTGGAATAAAAATATTGCAATCCGGATTAATGTGGCATCAAAAAAGTTGCAAAAACTGTGAAATGTATCAGTTTTATAGCAGCGATATCAATTTTGTTGCAAGAATGACTGAAAAACACCATAAAAATTTTGCAAATCAATCCACCACCGAAACTCCATTAGAATCAGTGGTCAGTATCTCGCTCATAAAATCGAGAAATGGGCGCAGGGCTTTGAAGGTTTCATTGGCTTTTTTTATGAAGTATGGGCTAAGTACTTCTTCATCGGCAAAGTCGTGCCGGAACAGGTATTGCTTGTAGCGCAGGAGCTCAATGGCAGGATGGTCTTTACTGAATCCGCGGGGAGCTGAAAGCACCTGGTCGCCAATCATTTTGCCAAAGGTTTTCGCCAGGGTTTTGTTAGTCAGCATTTTATGCCAGGCTTCATAATTATGATCTATATCCTGGCGGATGCGCTGGGTGTCGTTTTTGTCGGGCCCCCAGAAGCCGCCGGCAAGGAATGAGCCACCGGGCTGAATGTGAAAATAGTACCCGCCCCTCAGTTTGTTGGTAGCTCTTTTGAAAGAACCACTCCAGTGGTTATTGTAGGGCACTTTCTCCTTCGAGAAACGCACATCTTTATATATCCTGAAAAGGCTTTGCTTGCCCGATGTAGTTTCTATATGGTCATGTTTATTCATTTCAGCCAGTAAGGCTCCTGCAAATTCAACCATATTGGTTTGAGCTGCTGTATAGAGTTCTTTATGGTCATTAAACCATTCACGGGTATTGTTCTTTGCCAGTTTTTTAAGGAAATCAACCGAATCTTTCCTGATAATTGTTGCAGCCATAACTGTTATTAATTCTGAGTTCCAAAAGTAATGAATGGATCAGGTAATTGCTGTTTTAAGGTATAACTGAAATTAAAAGACATAATGAATTTATGAAAAACAGCGTTTATAAGTGAAAATTTCAAGATGTTAATATCTTGTGCATTTTACATTGGCGTAACAGTGAAATATTGAAATTGCACGTACTTTTGATTAACTTTGATTTAAACGATGTGCATATGTTTGATGATGATATAGACGATGAAGATTGGGGGCCATTTGATGAAACCCTGCGCAGGTACGAAGAAGTGAAGAAAGGTACATCTACAGGTATTCTGGATGAAGAGGAGTTTGAGCGGGTGGTGGAATATTACTTTCAGAACAGTAATGAAGAGCAGGCTTTGCTGGCCTGTGAAATAGCCAGAACGTATTATCCTTTCTCTACCTCCATACTTCTTCTGCGTGCCGAAATACTAACCCAGGCACAGAAATATGGCCAGGCCCTGAAAGCGCTGGATGAGATGGAGCAATCGGATAACAATAACCTGGATGCGGTATTGCTGCGCTCAGACATTCTGCTTTCGCAATTCAAATATGACCAGGCTGCCTTATTACTGGAGCAACGCTCGGGAGAATTTCATGGCAAGGAAAAGATAGAAATACTGCTGGAGCTGAGTGATGTATATGATGAAAGTGAGGAGTTTGACGCAGTATTTGATACCCTGAAGCGGGTAATAAAAATAGACAGGCGCAATGAGGAAGCGCTGCAGAAAATTTGTTTCTGGGCCGAATTTACAGGCCGGCTTGAAGAGAGTGTGGCTATACACACCCAGTTATCGGATGATGACCCATATAATGCGCTGGCATGGTTTAACCTGGGGGCAGCCTACCAGGGCCTGAAGCTATACGAAAAGTGTATAGATGCTTATGAGTACTGCGTGGTAATAGATGAGAAATTTGAGTTTGCCTACCGCAACATGGCTGATGCCTATATGCGGCTGAAATGGTATGGCAAGGCTCTTGAGGTTCTGGAAAAACATATTGAGATTGCCAAGCCTGAGGATGTGATTTTTGAGGCCATGGGTTTCTGCTGGGAGAAACAGAAGGATTTTGCAAGGGCCAGACAGTTTTACCGCCAGGCATCGCAACTTAGCCCTCAGGACGATGGTATCTTTTATAAAATAGGCGAGACCTATGCCCGTGAAAAGCAATGGGAAAAGGCAGTGAAATCTTTTTCGGTAGCGCTGCATCTGGATAAAGAAAATGCATCTTACTGTATGGCTATAGGCAATTGCCTTATGGAGATGGATGTGAAAAGCGAGGCGCTGGTGTGCTACCTGAATGCGGTGCGATTAAAACCCGGCAACAAAACTACCTGGGTGGCCCTTATTCGCGGGCTATACATAACCGGGTATTATGAAGAAGCCATAACCCAGCTGGAAGTAGCCAGGGAGCATTGCGGAGAGAAAGGTGATTTTTATTATTATCATGCCGCAGCCCTGTTTGAAACAGGTAAGGCTAAAGAGGCATTGCTGCAGCTTGAAAAAGGACTGAAACTGGCACCAACCAAGATAAAGGTGTTTACTGATCTTAACCCTGAATTTCTGCTCAGAAGCGCGGTGGCAGATGCAATAAGCAAGCATAAAAAGAATAAATAATGAAAATATTACTTTGATCCGGCTGCATAAACTGTAGCCGGATTTATTATTTCACACCAATTGCTTTCAGACTGTCGCGCAATTGGCGATTAAATACTACAGCACCTTTAAAGTTTAAGTGCGATGTATTTAAGAACATGCTGTCGGAAAGGGGCATTTTGCTGAAATCGAATAGGCTTACATTGCTGAAGGATCTGAGCGTGTCTGTAAAGCGGATGGCCATTTCAGGGTTCAGGAACTTATCAAAAAACGAACTATGGTAGGGGGAGATGATAAAAACAAATTTACGGTCGGCATGGGTAGTAATTAGCCGGAACAATTTTTGGGTCAGCAAAGTATCGCAGATAAAAAGTGTAGGGCTGTTTCTACGTTGTGTCACCAATTCTGCAAATTCCCAGGATGGCAATTCATTTTTTTCTATCGAAGCGCCTTTATCCATTACTTTGGTCAGTTCTACCTGTTCATTAACATAAGAACGGACATAGGTTTCAAATCGTCCATAATACTTCAATAACGGGAGACGGAAATAGGCCCTGTATTCCTCACCCAGCAGGGATTTTACCTGTGGCAATCCTGAATTGGGAATATAATTGGCTATATCGCCAAGGCCATAAAGCAGACCATCAAGGTCAAGATTAAGGATAATCCAGGGGGTGGTTTTCTTCTTCATACACTCCTGTTCCAGGAAGAAAAGTGTAACATCGTATTTTGAACCAGATAGGCCATAATTAAAATAGTTTTTCCCCAGGCTGTCTGGGATAAACCCCCCTTCAGCACGCGATGAACCGAATATGGGTATCTCATCGGGATAATCGGAATTAATAATCCGATTTACTTTATATGCCCCGCAACCCTGATTCTGCAGAACTATTTTTTTTTCGAAAAAGAAATTAAATATATAGCCGCAGCCACTGACTATAAGTATCAGCGGTAGCAGTATCCTGATCAGGAACTGTTTAAAACTGGAAATAGATGAATTCGGCTCCGGCATTTTTACCTAAAATAATAATTATAAAAGTAGTAATTGCCAGGAATGGCAGGCTGTTTTTTAATTTCAGGTCATAGGGCAGCTTATAGCTGAGCGCCAGTAAACCAATTACTAAAAAACTAAGAAAAAGATTCAGTGGCCCTTTTTCTGCTGAGAGTTGCACCAGATTTGAGGAATAATCACCTGCAAACAATTTATGAATCATGGCACTGGCTTTAGAAAAACTTTCGGCTCTGAAAAATATCCAGGCGAAAGTAACCAATACAAATACCACCAGCCTGCTGAGGATAGTTTGCAAAGCCGGAAGCCTGTTAAAACCTGTGGCAGCAGCCAATTTTGTCCAAGAGGTTCTGGTAAGCAACCCAAACAGTGTATACATACCGTGCAATGCTCCCCATACAACGAATGTCCAGCGGGCGCCATGCCAAAGGCCACTAACCAGGAAAACAATAAGGAGGTTGCGGTACATCCGCCATTTGCCGGCCCTGTTACCTCCCAAAGGAATATAGAGATAATCGCGGAACCAGGTGGAAAGGGATATATGCCAACGGGTCCAGAATTCGGAGATTGAAGTGGAAAGATATGGCCTATTGAAATTGATCATGAGGTCGAAACCCATAACTCTTGCTGTGCCCCTGGCAATATCAGAATATCCGGAGAAATCGCAATAGATCTGAATGGAGAAAAAGCAAACTGCCAGTAATACCGAGAAAGAATTGGCATTTGCCGGATGCAAATAAACCTGGTTAACATATTCGGATAAACGATCTGCCACAACTATTTTTTTAAAAAGGCCATAAACAATAAGATTCAGTCCATGCACAGCATTATTATAATTAAACTGATGGCGGGCATAAAACTGGTGAATCATATTCTGGGGCCTTTCAATAGGGCCAGCCACCAATTGCGGGTAAAACATAACATAGAGCGCATATATACCAAAATGCCGCTCGGCCTTTTGGTGGCCCCTATATACCTCAATGGTATAGCTCATAGCCTGGAAAGTGTGGAACGAAAGGCCTATGGGTAACAGAATACTAAGGTAGGGTATATTTATTTTTAAGCCTCCCAGGGAGGCAAGACTCGTGAAACTACCATCGAGAAAATTGTAGTATTTGAAGACTGCCAGGACACCTACATTGGCAAGAATGCTGAAGACCAGGTACTTTTTCTTTTTTTTCTTATCCGGTTCGTTTTCGAGCATGATACCTGCCACATAGTCTATAACAATGGTAAAAGCCAGAATAAGAATATAAACGGGCTTAAAAAACATGTAAAAAAAGCAGGAAGCAACAAGCAGCAAAAACCACCTGAATTTATGCGGAAGCAGAAAATACAGGATTGTAACAACAGGAAAAAAAACTAAAAAAGGTATGGAGTTAAAAAGCATTTTATAAGATAAAAAGCCAGAAAGCTGATTTAATAAAAACTGCTGTTAGCTGATCTGTGCCAAAAATAAAACAATTGATGTGATTTGCAGCAGATGGATTAAAAGGTGAACCATTTTTATAGCAGTCAAAGGTGGGTAGTTTTAAATTTTTCCTATCCGGATCACAATAATTTAATATAGATTTTCGTTAGTTTTGAAGTGCAAATCCTTCTGGTAATGATTAAGTATTGTTTGCTTGTAATTATTCTGGTTATCCTTGCTCAGAGTACTTTCGGTCAGGAAAGGCAGGATTCTATTCAACTCATTAAGAAAAGATGGGGGTATTTAATACCTGGATATCAGGGTAAGAAAATAAGCAGTTTCCATCCCTTCAGGGACTACAGGCAAATAATGAAGTATGACCCGGAAGCAATTAAATACCTCAAGCGAAGTAAAAGATTTATGATTGCAGGTATAGCCGTCGAAGAAGTGGGACTAATTGCGTTTCTCATCTTTGAAACAAATAGAGCACCTGTAAATTCAGCAAGCTATGGCAGTATAGATCCAAATATTATCCCTTTCGCAATTGTAACCGGATTCGCGATGTCACCTTTTATTATACAATCTGGTAAAAATACCGTGAAGGCGATAAATACCTATAACGGCAATCTGCATAAAACAGGGCTAAGAAGAATAAAGCCGGAGTATTATTTCAGGTTTACAGGTAATACTTTGGGGTTGGCTATGAAGTTTTAACTCAAAGAATATTTTATTGTAATCAGATTCTCATTTATCTTTGTTTTATGAGCATAATTATACTTCTTCTGCTGGTAATGGTTTTTGTTTTGGTAATTATGGGTTTCGCATTCGACCTTGTTATATCTGTAATAAGAGGCGTATTTGATCTGCTGATAGCTATTATCAGAGGGCTTACCGGTGGCTTCAGGAGGTAGCAATTAGCAGAATGAGTAATTACAATTTTACCCGAAATTATTTCAAAGAGTATTGTAGTCTCCTCAATTTGGCCTTTTGCTATCAGTACATGCTGAAATAAAAGTAAATCGCATTTTCAATATTCAAAACAATAAAAATGTTCTTTCTTTGTTTAAAGCTTAAAGTAAAGAATCAACATTGAATTCCCCAAAAACAGCCAATTATCTCCTGCTTGCAGGCTATTTGCTCTGTATGCTGCAGATATGGCTACAGGGTTATTTCCTTACCGGAGACGGGCCCTGCCACCTGTATAATGCACAGATACTGCATGATCTCTGGTCGGGGAAAAACATCGCCTTTTATGAGCGTTTTTTTGAGGTAGTGGGCAAGCCGAATCCCAACTGGATGACTCATGTATTGCTGGGCGCCTTGTTGTTTGTGTTTAAGGGGATTGTTGCAGAGAAAATTTTACTGAGTGGTTATGTGGTTTTATTTGTCTCGGGGTTCACAAGACTGCTGAAGCGGCTGGATAGTGCGAGCCTGTTCTGGCCTTTGGTCGTGTTTGTTTTTGTGTTTCATTATGTGCTGGCTAAGGGATTTTATAATTTTTCATTTAGTATGGCATTGCTTTTCTGGATGATCAATACATGGTTGCTGGTGCTGGAACGGATTAATGCAGTTAGGGTTGCAGGTTTCTTTGTTATGGTGTGCCTTACCTTTTTTGCACATCCGGTGGCTTTTGCTTTTGGAGGTTTTTGTTGCCTGGCACTTTTAGTTTCCTCATATGCTCTTGAAAAGGAAAACCGCAAAGAGCGCGAAGAAGCAAAGAAGGCGCAAAGAAATGGCAGACAAAAATTAATTTTTCAGAATCTGCTCCTCTTATTTTTATGCATCCTTCCGTGCAGTCTGATGTTATTAAAGTTTGCGGCAGGTGAAGCACATGAAGGGGCTATTGTGTTGCATCCGGTTAAGAACAGGATAATTGAATTTGCTGATTTTAACTGCCTTGTGAATGTGAGCAGCAGTGAGGCAATTCTTGTACGGGTAGTTTGGTTTCTGCTGTCAGGGCTTTTGCTGTATGCGCTGTTTCAGCGATTCAGAAAAGGGTTTCAATGGCAACGATATGATGGCCTGTTTGGGGGCATGTTATTTGCACTATTTCTTTATTTGTTCTTCCCCGATAAGCTATTTGGTGGCAGCTTATTTGCTATCCGGGCGCAGTATTTGTGGGGCTTGTTTATGGTTTGCTGTATTGGTTATATGGTGCCTGCGGGCAAGTTGAAAAACGGGGCAGGGTTAGTTTTTTTCTTAGCTTTTACCGGGCTGAGTATTCCTAGAATGCTATGCATGGCCTCCGCATCGGATGGCGTAAAAGATATTGTTTCGGCAGAGCAATTTATTAAACCTTTTTCTGTCGTCCTTCCGCTGGATTTTTCGCCTGGAGGGCTGGATAAAAAAGGAGCTGTTATAGCCGACAGAAACTGGTTGTTTTGCCATGCATGGCAATATTTGGTATTTGATAAACCATTGATAATACTTGATAATTACGAGGCCAATACTGGTTATTTTCCTTTAGTGTGGAAAGATTCAACTAATCCTTATCACCATCTTTGTACCAACGGGGCAATGGAAGGGCAACCACCCTATGCAACCATCAATTATTATAAAAGTAAAACAGGCGTTACCATAGACTACATAATGCTGTGGTGCTACCAGGATAAATGGCTTTGGGACGAGCATTTCAGGAAATTGTATAAGGAGATTATGGCTGGTTACCGACTGGTTTATAAATCGGAATCGGGTAGGGTTGAACTCTATGAAAGAAGGTCTTCGCCGGTTAGTATTGAGGCTGTTTTGCCGGAAGGCCAGACAAACCAGGATTAAAATAAGATATCTCTATTGTGCATTGGCGGGATTTTAGCCTTTCGCGTCAATTAATGTGCTTATATTTGTAGTTATAAATTTCATTTTAATGAGTGTTCAATCGTTCCAGGAGCATTTTGACAGCCTGATAGACAATGAGGTTACCATTGAGCCCAAAGACTGGATGCCCGAGGACTACCGGAAAACCCTGATACGGCAGATATCGCAACATGCACACAGCGAAATAGTGGGAATGCTGCCTGAGGGAAACTGGATAACCCGCGCCCCGAGCCTGCGTCGAAAGGCAGTCTTGCTGGCTAAGGTGCAGGATGAGGCAGGGCACGGACTATACCTGTACAGCGCGGCAGAAACACTGGGCGTAACAAGGGATACACTTTATGACCAACTGCATAGTGGTAAAGCCAAGTATTCATCCATATTCAATTACCCTACAATTACCTGGGCCGATATGGGCGCCATAGGCTGGCTTGTGGATGGCGCTGCTATTATGAACCAGGTGCCACTATGTCGTACCTCTTATGGCCCCTATGCCAGGGCGATGGTCCGGGTATGTAAGGAAGAAAGCTTTCATCAGAGACAGGGGTTTGAAATAATGCTGACCCTTTCAAAAGGCTCAGAAGTGCAGCATAAAATGGCGCAGGATGCCTTTAACCGCTGGTGGTGGCCGAGCCTGATGATGTTTGGCCCGCCAGATGCTGAAAGCCCGCATACGGAGCAGAGTGTAAGGTGGCGCATAAAAAGGCTGACCAATGATGAGCTGAGACAGAAATTTATAGATGTAACTGTAGAGCAGGCCAAAGTGCTGGGCCTTGAAGTGCCTGATAAAGACCTGAAGTGGAATGAAGAGCGCGGCCATTACGATTCCGGACCTATAAACTGGGAAGAGTTCTGGAATGTGGTGAAGGGCAACGGCCCCTGCAACAAGCAACGTCTTGAAACCCGTAAAAAGGCATGGGATAATGGCCAGTGGGTGCGGGATGCGGCAATGGCTCATGCAGAGAAAAGGAAAGCAAGGAAAGTGGTATTGGCAGCATGATGGTTAAACACAATTAAATGAGGTTGTTTTTATTTTTTATTGCCCTACTTTCTCTGCCTTCATGTTTAATCAGAATAAACGATAACGGCTACAGGGATATGCATAAAGATCAGGTACGTTCGCTGAAACCGTTTTTGCTTGATGAGACAGATGCTTTACGTAATCAGGCAACTGAGCTGTCTCTGGTAGAGATCACCGGCCCTGATATAAATAAATGTTTGCAGAAATATCCTTATACTATTGTTTACCTGTGGAGGCCTTATTGCAAATCTACATCCTGCAAGCCGTTGTTTTACTATGAGCTCATTGACCGGAAGTTCAGAGACAAAGGAGTAAAGTTATTGATAGTATCGGAAACCTACCAATATGAACTGATAAAACGGAATGCCGAAAAATCAACCTACGACCGCGACCTTTATGTAATGAAAGATGCGGAGTATGGCCATAAGCACAAAGCAGGGCAGAAAAAAATAGAACGGGAAATTGCGCCGTCATATACAAAAGACGGGCCGGTAGACATTGCAGAACAGTATTTTATTTTTAAGAAAAATGATCTGGTTTATCATGGTTATGAAATTTCGGACCATATAGTGGATAGCGTACTAAAAATCAATTGAAGATGGCAGAGCAAAGCAGACAAAATAAAAATGAATGGCCTTTGTGGGAAGTATTCATCCGCAGTAAGGCTGGACTGGATCATAAACATGCAGGCAGCCTGCATGCCGCCGATGCACAAATGGCAATAGAGAATGCCCGCGATGTATATACCCGCCGCATGGAAGGGGTAAGTATATGGGTAGTGGAAAGTAGAAATATTATTGCATCGGACCCTGGTGAAGCTGATTCACTTTACGAACCTGCCAATGATAAAATTTACAGGCACCCAACTTTTTATAACCTGCCTGATGAGGTAAAATATATGTAATTTCCAATTCCAAAAGAAAAATGAAACTAGACTATACGCTAAGGCTGGCAGATGATGCATTGATAATGGGGCACAGGCTGGGTGAGTGGTGTGGCCACGGGCCTATACTGGAGCAGGATATTGCACTTACCAATACCTCGCTCGACCACCTGGGCAGGGCAAGGTCATTATATCAGTATGCGGCACAGCAATTCAGTCAGTTGCCGGCGGAAAAAAAAGCAGGTGTGTTTTCATCTGTTGTCCTGCAGGAAACCATATTGGCAGGGAAGGACCTTGATGAAGATGACCTGGCTTTTCTTCGCGATGGATGGGACTTCAGAAACCACCTGCTGGTGGAACAACCCAATAATGACTGGGCATATACAGTAGCCCGTTCATTCTTTTTTGATGCCTTTAATTATTACTTCTATTCAGAACTGCAGCAAAGCACTGACGAAACGCTGGCTGCTATAGCTGAAAAATCATTGAAGGAAGTTACCTATCACCTGCGCTGGAGCAGTGAGTGGATAGTGCGCCTGGGAGATGGTACCGATGAAAGCCATGCAAAAATGCAATATGCCGTAGATGAACTCTGGATGTATACCGGCGAGCTGTTTGTGATGAATGATACTGATAAGGAAATGCTGCACCAGGGCATAGGTGCTGATCTGGAAAAGATAAAACCGCTTTGGATGCTCAAAGTGAAAGCAATTTTTGAAGAGGCTACCCTTAATATACCTGCTGGCAAATGGATGCAACAGGGAGGTAAGGAAGGCCGGCACTCAGAACATCTGGGGTATATACTGGCTGAACTGCAGTTTATGCAGCGGGCATATCCGGGTATGGAATGGTGATACCAGAAAAACATTAAACAGATTACGAAGTAGGTAAACGCACTTGATTGTGCACTAACATTGATATATGAAAATAGCTATTTTTGCATTTTATTTATTACTTCTGCTATTTTCATGTAAAACAAATCAATACTTTGAGACTTATCCTGCAAATTTGCGCAAACCATCAGTAATTGAAAGCAAGATGGTTTATAAAAATGTTGTTTATGGAAGTAATCTTAAAGAACAGGACATGGATATTTATTTGCCCGCAGGCAGAGATAGTATTAATACCCCAGTTGTAATAATCATACATGGTGGGGCTTGGATGATGGGCGATAAGTCTGATTTAGATCAATTCGGGTATGATACTTTTTTTAATGCCAATGGTTGTGCTTTTATCAATATGAATTACCGGCTTGATACTACTGCACCCTATCCAGCGCAACTTGATGATATAGGCAGCGCTATTGAGTATTTGAAAAGTAAAAGGGGGGAATGGAAAATAAATACTAACAGGATATGCTTGTTTGGAGGTAGCGCAGGTGGCCAACTTGCCCTTAGTTATGCCTATACCCGCAATAATGACAAAAGTATAAAAGTTGTTTTAGATATTTCCGGACCGTCAAGTTTTACAGTTTGCTACCAGGAAGGAATATTAGTAAACAATATTACCAATCTGATAGGTAATTATGATTCCACGGCGCAACTTTGGCATGACTACAGCCCTCTTTATAATTTGAAATCAGCTGTGCCAACTGCTATAATGCATGGCACTGCTGATTCGTTAGTGTATTTTGTTCAATCTGTGATGCTCCATGATTCTTTGAATTATTATAATATACCCAATCATTTTATCCCATTAAGCGGTGGAGGCCATACGATATCAACAGCTGATTGGGTTGAATGGAACATTCCTGTTTTGGTCTGGATAAAAAATTATTTATAATTGTGAATTTGTTTTACAAACCAGATAAAAACAACTAAAAAGCAATACAGGCATGATCAGATAGGCAAATAAATATCCAGGGCTACTCTTATTTTTGCTGATATGGCTGGCCTTTATTGTGGCAGATGGCCGGCAGGTTATCAATTATTTCCCCACCTAGCATTCACCAGTTGTGTAAGGCCGATTGCATGGCATATTCATTGAATTATTATAAAAAGAACATCGGGTTTCTGCAGCCTTCATTTTATAATCTTGTAGTTACCGGAGGCAGGTATATAAAAGAGATTCCTTTATTTTATTAATTTGTTGCTAAACTTTACCACCTGTTTGGCATTCACTGCTGGGCACTGAGGGGCTTACTTTTTTAAATTAACTGGCAGGCATGTTTTATTTATCAGGATACACCCTTTCTCTAAGGCAATCACTGATGGCTGTTTTACGGGTAATGATACTTGCTACCATACATTATTTTAATTATATGCTTAAAGTGAGCGATGAGAAAATAACTTCCAATATCTTGCTTGTTCTATTCCATTTTTATTTCGTTGCAATATCTTTAAATAATACATTATTAGTAGATTCTACGCCTTGTTATAAGATAATATAATTTTGCAATATGGTAGGAGCTATAATCTCAACGTTCCATAAAATGGAAAGCACAGAATAGTTTTCTTAAATTCTTTACTCCTTTCCTTATTCTTTGCGGTACCAGTTATTCGGTACTCTGGTTCGAATCATTTACCGATTTTTGGTTTTTAACATAAGGAGTTAGGAGATATATGCTTGTAAAGTATTAGCGCATCTCATATTTTGAATTCATTAATTATTATGGATATCCTTCGGCATTTCGAAAATACAGATGCCGTTAAAATAAATATCAAGTTTTGCCTAACCTTTTTACTTTTTTAGGCTCATCGGTTAATCGTGTGATAACTAATATGTCATTTTTATATTCAGGTCTAAATTGCCATTAAAGAATAAAATTGCAGTTCTGAGATTATTGATGTTTCTATATCCATATGCCACTCTTTGTAGCCTGGCAATCTTATTGTTTCCCTGCTCTGCTCTCGCATTACTGAGTGAACTACCTATTTGATTGATGATGCCCTCCAGATGATTTTTCAGTGTTTTTGCAGCTTGTTTCATTGGGGCAATATTGGAATGAATTACATTTTCATACCAACGGTCGAAAAATGCTTTTGCTTCACTCTTCGTTTTGCATTCATATAATTCCAGAAAGTTTTCTCTCATTCTCCATGCCTTTGCTGTTAATAAATTGGCTGCATTGATCTGGTCAAACTTAGCCCGTTGATTCGCTGTCATTGTATCCAATCTCTTCAATACGGCATATCTTGATTTTTTCAGTACCGGCGCTGTTTTGACCTCCTCTCTTCGTGTTTTATCTATACCATCGCTCAGGTAACGGACCACATGGAATTTATCATGGACCAGTCTGGCATTCGGACACTTTTTTTAAGCGTATTTATAAACGCATCCCACATATCACAACACACTTCCTGGATTCCATCCAACTGTTTGGCAGTAAATGTTTTATCAATCAGTTCCTCTACAGATTTGGCATCCCTGCCTTCTTTTGCTTCCAGGGCAGCTCCCGTCTGGCCATTGCTCAATATGCTGATGTATCGTTGTCCTTTGCCTACGCTTTTTTCGTCTATGCATAACTGCCTGACCGGTTCTTTATCTAAGTCCCGTCTTTCCAATCCCCGGGCTACTGCTGAATGCATAATGCCGCATATCATATCCTCACTCGTATTCATTAACTGGGATGCCTGCAGCCGATTATGTGTACCCTTTAAGGTTGCAATACTCCTGTTTTCAAAATGAATTGTATGGCTTGCTCCCGGTTCCATCCAGCTTATACCCATCGTTTTTATATCTCCATTGGCATTCTTTATTCGGGGTAAACGGCAGTGAATATAGGTTGCATAACCCAGGCAATCCAGATGGCGCCATTCCCGTTCCTGCCGATAATCGTATATATTAAACACTTCTCCAGTTTCTGAACATGGCCCTTCTTTCAGCTCATAATTGATATAAATATCTACCCGCTGTCGCTTTTCATCTAGAATCACCGACGTTACACTCCATGCAGAACCAAAATTCAATAGCCTTTTGTAAAACAGTTTTATGTCTTCCATCCGCCAAAACTAATTAAATCATATTAGTTATCACACGATTAACCGATGAGCCCTTTTTTATACGCCTTATAGTAGTTGAGGTATCGTTTTAATTATTTAGAAAAAACATTATTTAAAATTTATTCGTTTTAAGGTTGGGTTTTTTTATCAAAATTTGTTAAATCCTTTTGATATTCCCGAACAATACTTTAACTTGCTAAATCTTTTGGATAGCTTAATTTTGTAATGACTGTTTTTTAATAGAATTCGAACAAAAAAATACCGGTAAAAATAATTTTTCAACGATTTTATATTCCATTTTATGAACCGTAAAATTACACTTATTCTCCCCCTATTCATTTTAGGATTTTTATTTAACGCGCAAGCGCAATGCCCGCCGAATATAGACTTTGAAACGGCCGGGACTGCTGATTGGCTATACTGGCGAGGTAGTTGTTATAATACGGGCACAGCAATAAGTTATACATTTACATCTACTGCGCCGGTGCCTGGATTGCATACACTTACTACCATGGTGGCTACCGATGCTTATGGTGGTTTTCCTGTAGTAGCTCCAGGTGGCGGTCTACACTCCTTAAGGCTTGGTAAAGATTCAGCCAACCAATCAACGATGAAATGTGCCTATAATGTACATGTACCCTCAGGACCAGGTCTTTACAGCTTTATATACAGGTATGCCGTAGTTCTTGAAAACCCGGGTACCTCTCATGCTGAGTATCAGCAGCCGAGGTTTATTGTAGAAGCGCGCGACTCCATTACCGGAAATATTGTAGCGTGTGACTCATACAATTATGTAGGTGATGGTTCTGAACCAGGATTTCTTGCTTCTTCTATCCCTGGCTCGGATGTTACGTACAAAACCTGGACTATGGGAAACCTTAAATTTCCGGGTGAGGCAGGCAAAACAGCTACTGTATCTTTTATAGCACAAGGTTGTACACTTGGAGGTCATTTTGGTTATGGATATCTGGATATGAGTTGTGGTTTTGTAGCTGATAATATTGTAACCTGCGCATCAGGTTCTACTACACTGACAGGACCAGACGGATATTCCGGTTATTCATGGACTGACTCACTAACATTTACAGCGACGTATGGCACGAGCCAGTCGGTTGTCGTTACTTCCCCAACTGTTACCACTACATATGCAGTTATCCTTACACCTTACTCAGGTTATGGCTGTACGGATACCTTGTATACAAAGGTCTATCCGACATCATTGACATTGCATCCAACGCATGATACGACAATATGTTCCGGAACTGCAGTTACCTTATCTATGGGTGCAATAACGCCTTACTCAACACCTCCAACTTACTTATGGGGGCCATCACTGGGTTTAAGTTGCGTTACCTGTGTTAATCCTGTTGCAACTCCATCAGTATCTACCAACTATTATTGTACAGTAACTGACTCCGCAGGTTGCCAGCTTGCCGATACCATACATATGACAGTAGTAGGCGCTCCCGGCCCAATTACAGGTCCACTTACGGTGTGCCAGGGACAAACGATTACCCTTAGTGATAGTCCGCCGGGTGGTACATGGACGAGTACAGCGCCAGGAATAGCGAGCATTGCAGCGGTATCGGGCGTGGTTACGGGTGTTACGGTGGGTACAACAGCAATTATAACTTATACGTTGGGAGGCTCGTGCAAAGCATGGAGAGGTGTAACCGTAGTTGCCGACCCGGCACCAATAACGGGAGGGGGCACTATGTGTATAGGTACATCAACTACTCTTTTTGACGCTACCTCGGGAGGGACCTGGAGCTCCACATCCGGCCTTATTTCAATTGTGGGAAGTTCGGGTGTAGTGACGGGTATCTCGGCAACAACCGCACCCGGCGCTATGGTTACTTATACTATGCCATCGGGTTGTTTTGTGACCAAATATGTTACTGTTAATCCATCGCCATTCACTATTAGCGGCAGTGGTACATTAACTGTATGCGTAGATGGCAATGCGATTGAGTTTGATGGATCTCCGGGCGGAACCTGGAGTGCATCGCCATCCCTATTAGGGACTATTAATCCGGTAACTGGTAATCTTACTGGGCTTTCAGCCGGAATCATTACAATCACTTATACACTGTCAACGGGCTGTTTAACTACTGCTACCGTGAATGTGCAATCAATACCAGGGCCAATATCCGGCCCGACACAGGTGTGTATAGGTGATACAATTACACTTACGGACCCTACATCGGGAGGGATCTGGGTTGTGAGCGGATCAGGATCAACAATTTATATTCCTAACCCTTCTTCAGGAGTAATGGTGGGTGTAGCCCCCGGAGGTGTAGATTCGATAAATTACACTGCAGGTACTTCCCCGTGTCCATCGATATATGTAGTTACCGTGAATCCTCTGACAAGCCCGATTACGGTGCCAGGAGGAGGTCCGGCAGTAGTATGTGTAGGACAGACACTTCTTCTTACAGATGCTGATGCGGGTGTATGGTCGGCATCCAATCCGCTAATAACAACTATAGGCAGTGCAACAGGGCTTGTTAACGGGATTGCTCCTGTTTCAGATACAATCACTTTTACCAATACATTGGGTTGCAAAGCGACTATGGCTATATCTGTTAATCCGTTGCCGATGCCCATTACAGGATTAACCAGCTTGTGTGTAGGCACAACTATTACCCTTACAGATGCAACACCTGGCGGTATCTTTACCACCAGCGGCCCACATGCCATTGTGTCGCCATCCGGCACAGTTACCGGTATGGGAGTAGGAACTCAGCTGATTACTTATACGGTTTCGGGATGTTATGTGACCTATCTGGTTACAGTAAACACTACCCCGCCTCATATTTCGGGTGTGCTCAGTGTTTGCCAGGGTGCGACCACCGTTTTATTTGACAGTATCTCCGGAGGGATTTGGAATATTACTCCAACCTCAATAGCTACTATAATTGGCACGATAACAACAGCAACTGTGACCGGTGTAGCTCCCGGAACTGCTACTGTGACTTATACATTGGGTGTAGGTTGTTCTACCTCATCAATAGTTACAGTAAACCCTATGCCAGGGCCTATTACGTTATTACCTGCAACAGCAGTGTGCGTTGGAAGTACAATAACTGCTTCCGACCCTACTTCTCCCGGTGGTACATGGTCACCTATAACAGGTACTTATGCTGATATAAATGCAATTACCGGCGTTATAACGGGTATTAATAATGGCTTACAGGTATTTACCTATACCGCAACTACCGGTTGTACAAGGCCGGTTACCGTAAATGTAAATCCGTTGCCATTGTCAATAGCAGGGCCTACCACTGTTTGCGTCGGATCAACAATAACACTTACTGACGGATCGGGCGGCGGAACATGGACAAGCCTGAATCCTACTATTGCAACAATTGTTGGTTCAACAGGAGTACTTACCGGTGTTGCCGGCGGATCGGCTACCATCAGGTATCAGTTAGCCTCAGGTTGTGCAACAGCAGCAATAGTTTCAGTTAACCCGATACCACCATTGTGCACCATGACCCCAGCTACAGGTACATATAGCTATTGTGCAAGTGGAACCGGAATAACTATTGGCCTTACCTGTTCATCAGTGGGCATAAACTATACCCTTAAAAATGGCGGTACTGCTGTAGCAACACTGCCTGGTACCGGCTCATCCATTACTTTCGGGCCGCAAACCGCAGCAGGTGCCTATACTATTGTAGCCACTTATCCTTCATCTGGCTGTTTCAGGACAATGACCGGAACAGTTACAGTAAGCATTAATCCTTTGCCTGTAATTACCGGGCCAACCGGATTATGCGTAGGCGCTATAGCGACATTGTCGTCAAGTATACCCGGCTCAACCTGGGGAAGCAGTATACCGGGAAATGCTTCAGTAGGATTCACAACAGGGATTGTGACCGGAATAATTACAGGTTCATCAACTGTTATTACTTGTACGACGCCTACCGGATGTACATCAAATGTTACTGTTAACGTTACTCCATCTCCAACTGTAGTTACAGGCCCAGCTACAGTTTGCGTAGGAGATTCAGTTTTGTTTACAGACGGAGTACCCGGAGGAAGCTGGACCAGCAGTGCACCTATTGTTGCTTCTGCTGGAACTTTCAGCGGATATATATATGGTATAAGCCCAGGTACTGCGACTATTACGTACTCACTGGGGTCGGGATGCCAACAAACAAAGAGCATTACGGTTATAGGCCAGCCGGCATCAATAACAACAGTATCAGGTGCGCCAATGGTAATCTGCCAGGGGGCATCGTTGCCATTGCATGATGCAACTACACCGGGAACATGGTCTATTGCTCCGGTTTCATCAGCACTCGCTACCGTATCGGGCACAGGCGTAGTAACTGCTGACATAACAGGCGGAACTTTACAAACTCAGGCAGCTGTAGTATATACAAGTACTTCTACAAGTTGCCAGAGCTGGGCTTATGTTACTATTAACCCGCTACCCGCGCCAATAACAGGTACCTTCCAGGTTTGCCAGGGGTCATCTACTGTCCTTACAGACCCTACAAGTGGTGGATCCTGGAGTATTTCTACTACTGCCTATGCTACCATCAGCACCGCATCAGGTACATTAACCGGTATTAATTCAGGCAGCCCTTCTATTGTAAGCTTTACAGTTGCAGGTTGTTCAGCAACACAACCTGTAACGGTTAACCCTCTTCCGGGAACAATTACCGGAACATCGCATATCTGTACAGGCGATTCTTTAACATTAAGTTCATCATCACCAGGTGGAACATGGACCGTTGCCCCTGTAACCACAGCTACCATTAACCCGACTACGGGAAGTATATATGGTATTGTACCCGGAACAGGTGTGGTAACTTATACCTTACCAACAACTTGTTTGCGGACGATACCCGTAACAGTAAATCAGACTCCTGCGCCTATTACCGGGCCATCTGGTGTATGTATTCCAAACGGGGCATCTATGGCTGACCCAACAGCTGGCGGAGCCTGGAGCAGCAGTAACCCTGCAATTGCATCTATCGGCGCAGCTACAGGTTTGATAACTACCGGGCCTACACTGACAGGTACTGTTACTATTTCCTATACTGTAGGAAGTTGTGCAGCAACTACACCTTTCAATGTATCTCCGCATCCTTTGCCTATAACCGGTACTTTAAATGTATGTGTAGGAAGTACTACGACTCTGGCAGACGCAACTCCGGGTGGCGCATGGTCATCAGGCAGTCCATCGCTGGGTAGTGTAAGTACTTCTGGTGTAGTAACGGGAATTTCTTCGGGAACTGTAATTATTACTTACGGAGCCGTTGGTTGCAACAGTATAGCGCCGGTGGTTGTTAATCCTATTACTCCTGTTATCGGTGATTCGGTAGTCTGTGTGGGCCAGACAATAGGTCTTACGGACGCTACACTAGGCGGGGTATGGACCAGCACTATTTCTTCAATAGCGTCAGCAGGCTACACGACAGGTATTATTACGGGTGTTTCAGCCGGAACAACAGCAACAATTAATTATACTATTCTGGCAACCGGGTGTACTGCTGCAAGAACAATAACTGTAAATCCGCTGCCATCAGCTATATCCGGCCCGTCAACGCTTTGTGTTGGCCAGACTGGTGTTTATACTGACCCAACTTCAGGCGGCGTTTGGAGTACAAGTAATCCTACTCTGGGCTCAATAGATGCTTCCGGAAATCTGACCGGAATAGCTAACGGAACTATTAATGTTACTTATACATTATCTGCCACAAGCTGCTATGTAACTTATCCGGTAGTTATCAATGGTCTTCCATCTGCTATCTCAGGCCCTTCTGCTTTATGTTTAGGATCAACGGCTAATTATACTGATGCATCTGGTGCTGGTACCTGGACGAGTTCGGCCACTGCTATTGCAACCATCCTGCCAACAACCGGGACTGCAACTGCAAACCCTACAACAACCGGTACTACTACAATTGCCTTCACTTTATCGGCAACTGGTTGCGTAACAACTATGCTGGTTAATGTGATCAACCCGCCAACTGCAATTTATAGTTCTGTTCCGGCAGTAATTTGCGAGGAACAATCCTTAACACTTTATGACAGTTCGGGTGCCGGTACTTGGGCATTAAGCAGTTCAGCTATTGCTTCTGTAACGCCGGCTGGCGTTGTTACCGGTCTTCTGCCAGGAACTGATACAGTTACTTATTCAACCGGAGCGGGATGTGTTACCCCTCCATTTGTTGTAACCGTAAATCAGACGCCTAATGCGCCAACATCATCAACTGGCAGCTTTAGTGTATGTGTGGGCCAGACACTTACTTTGTCAACCTTTCCTGCAGGCGGAACATGGTCGAGCGTTACTATGGCTGATGCAACCATTACTTCCCTGACTGGTGTTGTAACCGGCGTAGCAGCAGGTAGTTCGGTTATATCTTATGTACTTCCTGCAACCGGATGTGCAGTTTCTACACTAATATTTGTGAATGCTACACCGCTGCCAATTACTGGTATCAATACAGTCTGTATCGGAATGACCTCTCCACTGGCTGATGCTACACCTGGTGGTGCATGGTCCAGTTCGACTGCTGCTGCAACAGTTTCAACTTCAGGTGTTGTTTCAGGAGTAAGTTCAGGAACTACAACTATATCTTATTTGGTGGGCGGTACAGCCTGCCCGGCAATGATGGATATGACTGTTAACCCCGTACCAGGCCCGATATCAGCTACAACAAATACGGTATGTGTATTGCAGAGCATCGTATTTGCAGATGCAGTGCCTGGCAGTGGCTGGAGTAGCGACAATACAGGTATTGCAACAGTAAGTTCATCTGGTGTGGTAACCGGTGTTTCCGGTGGTACTACTACAATTACCTATACATTGGGAGCGGGATGTTATGTAGATACTACCGTAAATGTAATTGCGCTGCCGGGAGTAATATCCGGCGGAGATTCGGTATGCCAGGGACAATCACTGTTCTTTACTGATCCTACACCTTCCGGTACCTGGACCAGTACAGTGCCAACTGTTGGTAATATTGGAGCGACATCTGGTGTTATGACCGGAGTTGCCGCAGGAACCACAACAATCAGTTATACAGTTAACGGTTGTTCGGTATTCCAGCCAGTGACAGTAGATGTTCAGCCAGCAGTAATAACCGGGAACCCGATTGTGTGCCTTGGCGGTACATCGGCCCTCAGCGATGCTGTTGGCGGAGGTGTATGGTCAAGTTCAAATTCCGTTATAGCTCCTGTTTCTACAACAGGCGTGGTATTCGGAAGTGCAGTTGGATCTGCTACAATCACTTATATGCATTCACCGGGTGCCTGCTATTCTTCGCTCAATGTTACTGTGGTGCCATTGCCGCTCATATTTAATGTAACAGGCGGCGGCGCGTATTGCGATCATGGTATTGGTGTAAATATTGGCCTGACCGGTTCAACAGTTGGTGTAAACTATATGCTGTACAACGGTTTGGTTGCTACCGGCTCCTTCGGCGGTACCGGGTCACCAATAGGATTCGGCCTTCAGACAGTAGTAGGCAGTTATACAGTTATTGGAACAGCTACAGCCACAGGTTGCAGTGTTACTATGGCGGGTAGCGCTCCTGTTTCTACCATACCCAATAGTGTACCAGCAGTTAATCTTACCATCACTCCGGATACTACTGTATGTACAGGAACTACAGTTGTATTTACACCAGCGCCTACTAATGGCGGACCAGTTCCGGTATACCAGTGGCATGTTAACGGTACCAGTGTGGCTACCAGCAATACCTATACATTTATACCAGCCAATGGCGATGTAGTAGGAGTTACTATGACCAGCAATGCGATTTGTCCTTTACCAGCCACTGCAAGTGATTCGCAGAGAATGCATGTACAGCCATTCGGTCATCCATCTCTGACACTGACTTCCCATCCGGGAGATACAGTATGCCAGGGTACTGTGGCTGACATTACAATTAACCCGGTTTATGGTGGTAATGCACCATTGTTTACCTGGATGAAAAATGGTGTTATTGTGTCTTCAGCATCAGATTATTCGTTCCTGCCGGTAAATAACGATGTTATCTATTGTATTATGCAGAGCAACTATCCTTGCCGCCTGGAAAATACCGATACAAGCGCCAACCTTGTAATTAAGATAGATACGCCAATGGTACCCGTGGTAACGATAGCTACTACTCCAGGTACGATGGTTCAGCTGGGTGCAAAGGTAACCATGACTGCAAGTGTGGTTAATGGCGGTGTGGATCCAACCTACCAGTGGTTCAAAAACAGCTATCCGGTAGCAGGCGCAACAACCAATGTATACACAGACTCTGCCAGTGTGGCACAGGCCGCTGATTCAATCTCTTGCCAGGTAACGAGCAGCGGTTATTGCCGCGCTACAGGACACCAGTGGGTATATATACAGGTAGCCAATGTGGGTGTAGGTCAACTAACCAACACCATTGGAGACATCAGCGTAGTACCAAACCCGAATAAAGGCGACTTTATCATCAAGGGCAGCGTGGGTGTAAACAATGAGGAAGTTAACCTTGAGCTTACCGATGTGCTAGGCCAGGTAGTGTATACCAGTAAGGTTATTGCTACCGGCGGTAAGCTGAATGAGCATGTGACCCTGGGAACCAAACTTGCCAACGGTATGTATATACTCTCTGTTCGCACCGCCGAAGAAAGCAGGGTATTCCACATGGTTATTGAGCAATAGAATAACCTACTATTGAGAATATATTAAAGGGCTTTCCGTTATGGAGAGCCCTTTTTGCTTGTGGAGTGTTTGGAGTGAATTTTGGAGATGGTTATTATTTTCAGGCGATAAAATCCTTCAAAAATAAATTTCATAAAACACACATAGAATTTAAATAAAAGGCTTAACTTAGTGAAAAATATACCTATGAAAGGTAGACTTATCTTAATTTTTTGCTTCTTCTTATTAGCTGTTAGTGGTAATGCCCAAATCATTACCACTTTTGCCGGTAATGGTACCGGTGGATATAGCGGAGATGGTGGCCCGGCTACAGCCGCACAAATAGACCTGCCCTGGGGTATTGCCGCTGATGATTCAGGCAATGTATATATAGGAGGTAATAACTATACTGCATATGGTTATTGCACAGTCAGGAAAATTAATACTTCCGGCATTATTACCACTATTGCCGGAAATGGAACCTGTTCATTTGCCGGGGATGGCGGGCCTGCTACCGCTGCTTATGTAAAAAATCCGAATGGGGTTGCTACTGACGCCTCAGGAAATATATATGTACTGGGGTAATCTCAGGGTTAGGAAAATCAATCCTTCCGGGATTATTACTACCATAGCCGGTAATGGAACACTAGGATATACAGGTGATGGCGGCCCGGCTACAGCAGCAGAAATAACTGATATTGATGGTATTGCATCTGATCCATATGGCAATATCTATATTGGAGAAAGTTCACATTGCGTGATACGCAAGATAGATACTTTTGGTATTATTACTACAATTGCCGGAAATGGAACATCTGGGTATTCAGGTGATGGCGGCCCGGCTACAGCAGCACAAATGGGAGCAATTTATAGTTTAGCTGCTGATGGATATGGGAATGTATATATAGCAGATTATATCAACTCCAGACTCCGAATAGTCAATTCAGCAGGTATTATTTCTACAATTGCCGGAAACGGAACAACTGGGTTTTCAGGCGATGGCGGGCCTGCTACTGCTGCTCAGGTAATACCCAAATGGGTAGCTGTAGATATTGTTGGTAATTTATATTTAAGTGATAATTACGAGCATGTTCGTAAAGTTAATGTTTTAGGAATTATAAGCACCATTGCGGGGACTGGAACTGCAGGTTTTAGTGGTGATGGTGGCCCTGCAACGGCAGCAGAATTATATACCCCAAGTGGTATCGCAGTTGATCCCAGAGGTAATGTGTATATAAGTGATTATACCAATGTCAGGGTACGTAAGATCACAAATTATAATCATTCACCTTATTTCGTAGGAGGACACAACCAGAGTATTGCAGTTTGTGAGTATTCAATTGCTAACTCTATCAATTCTTTACTGACAGTTTATGATTCTACTACCGGACTGACTGCCACATGGTCGTTGATTGCCGGCCCTGCGCATGGCTATGTTAACCTGCCTTATACGATGACCACAACTGGATTTGTTCTTACTCCAACTGGATTATCGTATATTACAACTACAGGATATTATGGAACAGATACTTTTAAAGTTCGTGTAACTGATGGTATCAGTTCTGATACTACAACAATTGCCGTAAATGTTACCCGTTTTGATGCCGGAATAATTACTGGTTCAACGTTAGTCTGTCCGGGAAATACTATTACACTTACAGATACTACAGGTGGAGGAACCTGGAGCAGCTCAAATACAGCCGTTGCTACGGTGGGGAGCACCGGGGTGGTAACGGGTACAGGCACAGGCACCGGATTAATTTCTTATAGTGTTACCAGTAGCTGCGGCACAACATCTGCCCTTCATATGGTAAATGTGGGCCTGCCTATTATAACCACTGTTGCGGGTAATGGCACCAGCAGCTATTCAACCGGAGTTGCGGCAACATCCACCGGAGTTGCGTATCCGACAGATATTGTGATGAGCAGCGCAGGGAATCTCTACATAGCCGATTATGGCAATAACCGGATCAGAATGGTAAATACTTCCGGCATTCTATCGAATTTTGCCGGTAACGGCAGCGCCACTTATGGCACAGATGGTATGGCGGCCACATCGGTTGGTATCAACCATACATCGGGTATTGCGATGGATGCGGCTGGGAATATTTATTTTGCCGATTACAGCAATAATGCCATCAGGAAAGTAAATACTTCGGGCATCATTTATACAGTGGCCGGAACAGGCACATCCGGCTATTCGGGCGATGGGGGAGCTGCAACCGCAGCAATGATTAATACGCCATGGGGAGTAGCGGTTGATAATTCGGGTAACGTATATATAGCCGACCGCTTTAATAACCGGATAAGAAAAGTGAATTCATCGGGAGTAATATCTACCATAGCAGGCAACGGCACGGCAGGGTTTACCGGTGATGGCGGCCCGGCTACCGCTGCAGAAATATATGGCCCTGTGGGGTTAGCCCTGGATATCTATGGTGATCTTTATTTTACAGACTGGTCGAACAACAGGATAAGGAGAATAAATACTGCGGGCATTATTACAACAGTAGCCGGAAATGGGATCGGAGGATTTTCGGGTGATGGGTTAGCGGCAACAAGCGCCGAATTGAACCATCCGGTAGGCGTATGTGTGGACTCAGCCGGGAATATCTACATTGGCGATTACTATAATAACCGGGTCAGGCAGGTCAATACCTCTGGTATAATTTCAACACTTACAGGTAACGGAACAGCAGGATTCACAGGTGATGGCGGAAGCCCTGCATCGGCTGAAATAAATACCCCTTACAGTATAAGAATGGGGAACAATAATCAGATTTATATTTGTGATGCATTTAATTACCGCGTAAGGGAAATAAGTATGACGAGCCCGGGCCTTTCGGCTATATCCGGTCTTTCCTCAGTATGTGTGGGCAGTACCGTGATATTATCGGATTCGGTAAGCGGTGGAACATGGAGCAGTTCAAATCCAGCGGTAGCCACTGTAACCAGCGGAGGCATGGTAACGGGAATAGCGACAGGAACGGCCACTATTACTTATACAGCAATATTCAGCTGCGGAAGCATGTTCCGTACGAAAACAATTACGGTAAATCCATTACCATCAACCATTACAGGCGCTTCGTTTTTATGTATAGGAAATTCGGTTCCGGAGAGCGATTCAATAGCCGGAGGGACATGGAGCTCTTCGTACATTGTTGTCGCCCCGGTGGTACCCGCAACAGGTGTTGTAACCGGGATATCGGCGGGAACAGCCATAATCACTTACCTGTTGCCGACAGGCTGCCTGGCAACAAAAAGCGTTACTGTTTATCCGATGCCTGGTCCACCGGTTGGCCCGACAACTGTATGTGCAGGGTCATCTATAACCCTGAGTGACGGCGGCGGGGGCATATGGACTACAACGAGTACAAATATTACATTGGGCACGGCTACCGGAGTAGTTACGGGGGTAACAGCTGGCTCTGCAGTGATAACTTATACACTGAGTACCGGCTGCTTTATAACGAGGCCCGTGACAGTAAATGCCAATCCGCTGCCCATAACCGGGACATCGGTATTATGCAGCAGCACTATAACCTATCTGAGTGATGGTACGCCTGGCGGCACCTGGACCAGCAGTAATCCATATGTAGCTTCAGTTACTCCATTAACGGGTGTTGTAACCGGCATGGCTGGTGGAACGGCAACCATAACTTATATACTATCCACAGGTTGTTATACTACTTTTACTGTTACTATTAATCAAACACCCTCGGCCATAAGCGGCCTTACAAGTATCTGTGCAGGGATATCTACCACATTAAGCGATTCGGTGGCAGGTGGCACCTGGAGCACCAGCGATGTTACTATTGCACCCATAGTAGCCGCAAGCGGCGTTTATACGGGCTACAGCCCCGGAAGCGCCACCATCACCTATGCTATGTCTACCGGATGCAGTGTAACAACAACAGTAACTATCAATGCGATGCCGGGGACAATCAGTGGGATTACATCAGTGTGTGTGGGACTCAATACCACATTAAGTGATGGCATGCCTGGCGGAGCGTGGAGCAGCGCTTCCTTACCAGTAGCAACTGTGGATCCGGCCACAGGTATAGTTTTGGGTGTAACCCCAGGTGCAGCAACAATATTTTATACGTTGCCCGATGGATGCGCGGTTTCCACGACTGTAACGGTGAATAATACGGCAGGTGCCATTGCCGGCCCGTCACAGGTATGTTTGAACGGGAATATTACGTTAACTGATCCTTCAGGCGGTGGCCTCTGGACCAGCAGCGCACCGGCTACAGCTATGATTGGCTTCTCATCAGGAATATTAACCGGCCTGCTTACAGGTACGGTTACTGTAACCTATGCTATAGGGGCCGGATGCAGTGCAACGAAAGTCATAACGGTCAATCCTTTGCCTGCTCTTATCACCGGAACACCAGTGGTATGCGTGGGTTCCACAACTACCCTCAGCGACCCAACCTCGGGCGGTAACTGGAGCAGCAGCATAGCCACTAACGGAAGCATCAGTGCCAGCGGTGTACTCAGCGGTATTGCTGCAGGTAATACTGTAATTGATTACACCTTATCCACAACTGGTTGCAGCCGGTCGGTAACGGCGACAGTTAATCCGCAGCCTGCTTCAATTGGCGGGCCATCGGTGGTTTGCCAGGGAGCAACGATAATGCTTACTGATGCTACAACGGGCGGCGTATGGAGTGCGATAGCTGGGAGCGTGAGCGTGGGGAGTGGTACAGGTATGGTGACAGGCTTGGCTACCGGAACAGCTACTATTACTTATACCCTGGCAACAGGATGTGCGCAAACAAAGCTGATAACTGTAAACCCACTGCCATCGGTTATATCCGGTCCAGGGAGTGTGTGCCAGGGATCAACCACAACCCTTACTGATGCCGGAGGAGGTATATGGAGTACCATTAGCGGAGCAGCCACTATAGGCAGCACATCCGGGCTGGTTACCGGAACCTCAGCAGGAATAGCATTGATCACTTATACCATCAGCACCGGATGCTCTGTGACCCGTGCAGAGACGGTTAATCCGTTGCCTGCAGCCATAGGCGGCCCTTCGGCTCTGTGTATTGGTTCAACCATAACCCTTACAGATGGAGGCGGAGGTACATGGAGCAGTATGACTCCCACGGTGGCAGCCATTGGTACATCCACCGGAATTGTGAGTGGCGGCGCTACAGGAACAACCACAATTATCTATACATTGCCAACAGGCTGTACAACCGCGGAAATAGTAACGGTAAGCACTACACCGACTGCCATTTCAGGCTCACCAACTGTGTGCGCAGCCAGTACCACTACGCTGACCGATGCGGTGGCCGGTGGCCTGTGGACAAGCACCAATCCTGCTGCAGCAACTATCGGGAGCCTTAGCGGTATTGTTACCGGAGTTGCAGTTGGGGTAACAACTATTTCCTATTCGCTGGGATCGGGCTGCACTGTGGCCAAAACAATAACTGTAACCGCTTCGCCGGCAGCCATAAGCGGCGGCAGCAGTATCTGTATCTCGGGAACTACACCAATGACGGATGTAACCTCCTCAGGCACATGGTCAATCAGCCCTGTTACTACAGGGACAATAAGCGCCACAGGCGTGGTAACCGGCGTTGCAGCCGGAGTTGCAACTATAGATTATACTGCGGCAGGATGTTCGGCCACAAAACCAGTTACTATAAATAATACCCCCACAGCTATAACCGGAAGCGGGACCGTATGTATGGGCTCAGTAACCACAGATGCTGATGCAGTAGCCGGAGGGACATGGAGTACATCAGGAACCGCAATTTCGGTTGGATCTGGGAGCGGTATTGTAAGCGGCATTTCAGCAGGTATGGGTACTTTATCTTATTCCATAGGCAGTTGCAGCGTATCGCGGACCATAACCGTTAATCCGGTGCCTTCTATTACGGGATCAACGGGATTATGCACAGGCACAACAACCACACTTACATCATCAATACCGGGATGCACCTGGAGCACCAGCGGAGGAGTAGTTACGGTAGGTAGTACTTCGGGCATAGTAACAGCACTATCACCCGGAACAGCAACTACGATATGTTTTTCGCTGGCAGGTTGCAGTGCATCGGTGGTGGTAACTGTAAATGGTACACCCGGAACTATCAGCGGTACGTTGCATGTTTGCGCAGGAGCGACAACCGCACTAAGTGATGGCACAGGTGGTGGTATATGGAGTATATCGCCCGGCACTACAGCAAGTATAGGATCAACAACAGGTATTGTAAATGGTATTTTAACAGGTACAGCTACGGCAACTTATTCGCTGGGCAGCGGCTGTACGGTAACGGCAATAGTAACAGTAAACGCAGTACCTGCGGCTATTACAGGAACAGCGCAGGTTTGCGCCGGGTTAACAACATCGCTGAGCGATGCAACAACAGGAGGTACATGGAGCAGCGGAAGCTTTGCTACAGGTACAATAAGCAGTACAGGTATCGTTACCGGCATAGTGGCAGGGTCAACAACTATTTCTTATACAGTAAGCGGCTGTTCAGCTACCTATCCGGTTACAGTGAACCCGCTGCCATCACCAATTACCGGCACATCCGGCTTGTGTGCAGGGCTTACTGCTCCGTTTACAGATATCACAACAGGCGGCATATGGAGTGCAGGGCCGGGGAGTGTGAGCGTTGGGAGCAGTAGCGGTGTAGTAACCGGAGTTTCGGCGGGAACAGCGGCAATTACTTATACACTGCCAACGGGCTGTGTGGCTACGAAATCAATCACCATCAACTCCGCTCCGGCAGCAATATCAGGGAGTGGAATGGTTTGCATAGCTTCTTCCATTGCATTGACTGATGGCACAAGCGGCGGAACATGGAGTTCTTCAGTTCCAACGGCAGCCACGGTTAGTACTACAGGTGTTGTAACAGGTGTTAGCATTGGTACAACTGTTATCAGCTATATAGTGGGAGGTTGTCCGGCTACTAAAACAATAACTGTTAATTCTTTGCCGGGAGCTATTACAGGCCCCGCAATAGTATGTATTTCGGCCGCGGTAACGGCAACAGACGCAGGCGGCGGGTTGTGGAGCAGCAGTAATCCTGTTATAGCCACAATAGGTTCATCAACGGGTGTCATTACAGGAGTGGCTGCGGGCACAGCAACGATTACTTATTCGTTGGGAGCAGGATGCACGGTAACAGAACTGATAACAGTTAATCCATTGCCTGCGGCAATTACCGGCAGTAGTTCAAATGTGTGCCTTGGCGCTACGCTGGCCCTGGCCGATGCAACACCGGGAGGGGTATGGCTCAGTGGTTCTCCGGCTATTGCTGCAGTAAGCACAACGGGTGTAGTGAGTGGCGTATCGGGAGGTGTTTCCTTAATCACGTATAAAGCGCCATCGGGTTGTATGGTAACGGATGCAATAACGGTGATCAGTGTAGCTCCGATATCGGGAGTACATAACATCTGCGCCTACGGCGATACCATGACCGTGAGCGATTTGCCGGGAACCGGTTTGTATCTCAGCAGCCTGGCCACGATCACCAATCTGGGCGGAGGACTGGGGCTGGTAACGGGTCATACACCGGGCAGCGCCAGTGTTACCTATATGCTGCCATCGGGATGTACTGCCATGGCTGTGTTTACGGTTAATCCGTTACCCGCTGTTATAGCCGGCAGCGGGCATATCTGCTCCGGTTCTACTGCAACGTTAACGGATGCCACACCGGGAGGCACCTGGAGCACCTCGGGAACAGGTATATTAACTGTGGGCAGCCTGACAGGAATAGTGACAGGAGTAGCAGGAGGTACAGGATATGTAACCTATACACTGGCATCAACAGGTTGCAAGGTGGATACAGCAGAGGTGGTATATACAATGCCAGCTGCAATTACCGGCGCTGCAAGTCTTTTCCTGGGTACACCCATAACATTGAGTGATGTGGTAACAGGAGGCGCCTGGAGCAGCAGCAATACACTGGTAGCAACCGTGGGTACTGGAACCGGGCATGTGACCGGCATCAGCGTAGGGTCAGTAACGATAACCTATGCAACAGGTGGAATATGCCCTGTTACCAAGCATCTGACAGTGATGCCATCAGCAGGACGAAGTGGACCACTGGAGGTGCAGAGCGGGGAAACAGAGCGGGGGAATGCTGTTCGGGTATCGCCCAATCCGGGCGATGGCGGATTTACCATTTACCTTACCTGGGCAACAGAAGAAACAGTACATATAACGATAAGTAATGTGGCAGGGATAAAGATAAAGGACTGGAGCGCAGCGACGGTTAAGGATGGGACCGTTTCCATTCCCGTGCAGATAGATGTGGCATCGGGGGTGTATTTGCTGAGTGTAGAAGGGATTGATTACAGGTATGTGACCAAAGTGGTGGTGGAGCGGTAGATTGTTTCCTGCACATACTTTTCACTAAATTTCAAGATTAGTAAGGAAGGTAAATTTATCATACTGCCACAGGCGCACTTATTGCCGGATGAAACTGGTAATTTTCCAGAGTAAAGTCCTCATAAGTGAATGAGAAAAGGTCTTTTACCTCCGGGTTGAGTTTCATTTTCGGCAGTGGAAAAGGCGCGCGGGTGAGTTGCAACCTGGCTTGTTCGATATGATTGTTGTACAGGTGCACATCTCCGAAAGTATGTATGAATTCGCCCAGGGCCAGGCCGCATACCTGTGCTATCATCATCGTAAGCAAGGCGTAGGAAGCAATATTGAAGGGCACACCCAGAAATACATCGGCACTGCGCTGGTAGAGCTGGCAGCTCAGTTTGCCATTGGCTACATAAAACTGCACTAGGGCATGGCACGGACTCAGCTTCATTTGCGGCAGGTCGGCTACATTCCAGGCATTGATGATCATGCGGCGGCTGTCGGGGTTTGTTTTAAGCTGGTGCAGCACATCAGCTACCTGGTCGTAAGTTTTACCATCTGGTCCGGTCCAATGGCGCCATTGCTGGCCATATACCGGGCCAAGATTACCGTTTTCATCAGCCCATTCATCCCATATCCTTACACCATGCTCTTTAAGGTATGCAATATTGGTATCCCCTTTCAGAAACCATAACAGCTCATAAATTATGGATTTAACATGCAGTTTTTTAGTCGTTACCAGGGGAAATCCTGTATTAAGATCGAAACGCATCTGGTAGCCAAAACAGCTGATTGTTCCGGTACCTGTGCGGTCGCTCTTGGATACCCCATTATCAATGATATGCTGTAACAGTTGGAGATATGCCTGCATGATATAAATTGTGTGGCAAAAATAAAGATTAAACGGCATAAGCCGAAGGATGGATTTCCGGGTATCCACATTTTAATCCCATTTAAACACTTATTTTTGAAACCGCAAATTGTAAACTGCAAATTCTAAATTGATAAAGATGCCTGTAATTCTACCCGTAAATGGAGTTTCGCCCCAGATACCAGAAAGTTGTTTTTTAGCGCCCAATGCTACCGTAGTCGGAGATGTGATTATGGGCCCCGATTGCAGTATCTGGTTCAATGCCGTGGTTCGTGGAGATGTCAACAGCATACGGATGGGCAGTAAAGTAAATGTGCAGGATGGGGCCTGCATCCACTGCACCTACCAGAAGACCAAGGTTGTAATTGGTGATAATGTATCCATCGGGCACAATGCAATAGTTCATGGTTGCACGGTAGGCAACAATGTGCTGATAGGCATGGGCGCCATAATTATGGATAATGTGGTAATAGGTGAAAATTGCCTTATAGCAGCCGGAGCGGTGGTGCTGGAAGGTACAATAGTACCATCCGGGAGCATTTTTGCCGGGGTGCCCGCTAAAAAAGTAAAGGATATAAGCCCTGAACTGCTGAAAGGCGAAGTAGACCGAATAGCCAATAACTACCTGATGTACAGCTCGTGGTTTAAATAGCAATCAACAATTATTCAAATGGAAAACAAAATTTCAAAAAAAGGACTTACTGTATTCGAGCAAATCAAACAAGTTGATGAAAACGGCAATGAGTTCTGGAGTGCCCGTGAACTTGCTAAAGTACTGGATTATGTAGAATACCGCAATTTCAAACCAGTTATTGAAAAGGCAAAAGAAGCCTGTAAGAACAGCGGCTATGATAAAGACAACCATTTCGTGGATTTCCACGAAATGGTCAAAATCGGTTCGGGTGCGGAGAGAGGTTTTAATGATGGGATAAAGCTTTCCCGTTATGCCTGTTACCTGATAGTACAAAGTGCGGACCCATCAAAAGAAGTTGTGGCATTAGGACGAACTTATTTTGCAGTACAAACCCGTTTGCAGGAAATTCAGCAGATGGATCAGTACCATCAATTGAAAAATGAGGTGGAAAAACGTCTTTTTCTCCGTGATGAACTGGCAAAACATAATTCACAATTAGCTGCTGCTGCCAAACAATCCGGAGTAATTGAGTCGATTGATTATGCCATATTCCAAAATCATGGCTATATGGGGTTATATGGCGGACTTGATGCAAAGGGAATTCACAAAAAGAAGGCACTTAAAAAAAGTGAACAGATTCTGGATCACATGGGGAGTACTGAATTGGCTGCCAACCTCTTCCGTGCCACTCAGACAGAAGAAAAACTTCGCAGGGAAAATGTAAAAGGCATACCAAAAGCTAATCAAACTCATTTTGAAGTAGGTAAAAAAGTGCGTCAAACAATTAAGGATCTGGGTGGTACAATGCCAGAAAATCTACCCGTAGCTGAGAATATAAAAAAACTAAGTAAGAAGAAAGATTCCCCCAAAATGGGCAAGGCTAAGAAAAAAGAAGAAAGATCGTAGCTTTTTATACGGGCTTACAAATGGTTTTATTACCGAAAAAAGGAGAGGTCTGGTTAAAATAATTATTCCATAAAGTTATGGTTTTTTCGAAATGACGATTATATTTGCTCTCTAAATAAAACACACTAAGTATGAAAAAACTGATCCTTGCGATTTTAGCATTAGGAACAATAACAGCAGCCAACGCTCAGGAGCCACATAGTATTTTGCTTTATGGAGATGCAACCTTCAATACTGTAAGGAATGCAGACCTATCCAAAACAACTAATTGGGATGCAACTCCAACTATTGGTTATCAATTTAATCATAACTGGACTGTGGGTCTGAGAATTATGTGGGGTCAGGATGCCACCAAGGATGTTGCAGCCAATAAAACTACAGTTAATTCGTATTCAGTAGGGCCATTCGCACGTTACTCTCATTACATTGGCAAAAGCGAAACTTTCTTCTGGTTTGGCCAGGCTGATTTCGGATATGCGGGTGGTTATACTACCAACGAAGGCAATCCGGCAGTTGATAAACATACAGGCGTAGCGATAGACGTATGGCCTGCTTTAGGTGTAAATGTTGGCCGTGGTGTTGCACTTAACTTCCAGGTAGGCGGAATTGGTTATGGTACTGATAAATACAGCAATAATACC
>Ga0364887_10244_pt1 | contig 36184 bp, 33 predicted proteins | sample ExccelJu500001D4_4_FD_206924 | JGI IMG/M metagenome (GOLD analysis project Ga0364887, IMG submission 206924) | Enriched cells from Trout Bog Lake Hypolimnion, Wisconsin, USA - BchlTB.July23.5000.01.D4 | ecosystem: Environmental > Aquatic > Freshwater > Lake > Hypolimnion/Profundal zone | place...
GATAGTAGTCCATTTAGTGCCGGGCCCAACCAGTATTGGCGTACCACTTATGGTTTTTCCTTTATAAATTTTTATGCCTGCATCGCCGGTAATACTGACAATGCTATTTAAAAGCAATTTTACTTTTAATTTACTTAGACCTGCAAAAATTCTCACTTTCCTAATCTTGGCAACTTTTTTTGAAAGAATCACAGTAATGCCATACGCCCCAAGCATCTTTACATTGTTTGGATAGAGTTTTTTCAAAAACTTCACTATTGCACGGATGTGAGCCAGCACAGGCGCAAATTCAGAGTCCCTTTTTTGGCGGGCAGTTTCCGAATTTAGCGTGGCTGTTGCAGAAGCTGTTTGTTTTACCAAAGCTGCAGCACCATTTGTGGCATTGTCGGTGAGGCTAATGTTATTCGTAGTTACATAAGACAGTAGGGGACTAATGGCGGGCGAAATATAGCTGTCGTTTTTTGTTTTCATCAGCGAAAAAAGATCCATCCAGCCAACAGAATCGCTTGGATATGTGAACTTTCCGCTATCAGAAATAGTTGCCCCCCAATCACCAACTGATTTAAAGTTTGGTTCGAACAAAGATTTTAGATTCTGGAAAGACCCAGTTGTGTCTTTCGAGATTTTTTTTATTGCTGCTTTACTTTGTTGCCTCAAGTTTTGGCTTGTTTTTCTTAAAGCCTTGAAAGAAGTGTCGTAGGCCATGGCAATCACTCCTGTTGCCACATCGGCATCTATATCTATGCCTTTGTTGGCAAGCATTACCACCAATAGCCCCGTTGGTCCATCCAAATCTATTTGGGCTTTGATAGCGTCTAAGAGTGTAATCTTTTGTTGAAAAGGTGAAGGAATAAGTGCGCGTGACATAACAATCTGTTTTAAATATCAAATAACATTTCTGATACCTGCACAAACTACACTTACTGTGATACTTTGAGGATATACTTTGGATTATGAGGTAATAAAAGGTGCTTTTGGGGCAGAATGTGCATAAGTTGTATGACTTTAACAGTAATTAGTAAAAAATATTGGTTGAAGGAGCTTTTTAGTGTAAAATAAAGTAACCCTTTTGGGGCGTATTCCATAATCATTGAAACTGTTTTTTTCATTATCCGTTATATTCGCCACAAGGATTGAAAAGTATTGTAAAGTTTCACATTATTAATTAACTGTCTGTGGAGGAAAAGCGTTTTACCAACCCGTTTTATATATTTTTTCTGGTGTTGCCGTATGGTATCAGTTCGGGTTTCGTCTCCGTCACCCTACCTTTTCTTCTTACCAAGAACAATTTTCCTGTTGTGATGACAGCAGCCATCGTTTCCGCTGGTGTTGCCTCAAATGTCTGGCGTTTTTTATGGGCTCCCGTTGCCGATTTGACCCTTTCCCTCCGAAAATGGTATTGGATAGGCGTTGTGGCATGTACTACCACTTTATTGTGGCTTTGTATTACGCCATTAACCATAAAAGGCGAATTTTTATTGATTGTAATCGTGTTTGTTTCGCAGGTTTCTGCCACGTTTGTGGTATTGCCCGTTGGCGGAATCATGGCTCACCGTATAGAAGAACACAAAAAGGGGATGGCAGCGGGCTGGTACCAGGCAGGAAACCTCGGTGGCGTGGGAATAGGCGGTGGTGCTGGGTTGTGGCTGGCTACGCACTATAGTTTGATGGTGGCTGGCGTGGTATTATGTGCCGCTTCGGTGGTGTGTGCGCTGGTGGTGCAACTGATAAAGGACGTGGAGAGTAACAAAGAAAATACAATTGTGCACCAAACAGTACTGATGGGCAAAGACCTGCTGAGTATGGTGCGAACACCAATTGTATTGTTTATATTGATAGCCTTTTTGTTGCCAATGGGCACTGGTGGTGCATCGAATTTGTTTTCGGCAATAGCGGGAGACTGGAAAACTGACGCAGATACGGTGGCATTGGCTACAGGATTGTTGAGTGGCATCATCAGTGCGGTTGGTTGCGTGGTAGGCGGATGGGCAGCTGACAAATGGGGGGTTTGGGTAGGGTATTTTGGGGCGGTAACTGCGGGTGCATTGGTGGCTTTGGGCATGGCAGGGCTTCCTTATTTGCCAATTATATACATTGGTGGCGTATTGTTCTACGCTTTCGGGTTGGGATTGGTGAATGCCACATTTTCGGCACTGGCTTTATACGCAACTGGCAAAAAGAACGCGGCTACCAAATATGCTACTTTATCATCTTTGGCAAATATCCCAATAGTTTATATGACTACAGTAGATGGATGGGCGCATGATAGCTACGGTAGCAAAGGAATGCTGGTGATTGAGTCGGTATGCTGCTTATTATCCGTTGTTTTGTGCTTGATTGTACTAAAACGCATGAAAAATAGAAATTTAGTACTGAAATCAATAGATTAATTGTAAAGGAATAAAACCTTACTTAAGTTTTACTGACGGCTGCTTTCTTTTTTAGTGAGACTTTTGTAAATAAAATTGCACCTGCTATTACCAAAACCAAAGAAATGATTTCAGCTTGGGTTGGTTGAAATGGTAAACTTTCGTATTTTGTATTGACCCTAATCTTTTCAATCGTAAATCTCTCAATTCCATTCAGGATAAGGTATAAACCAGTCATCTGACCAGCTGTTTTAAGCTTACTTCTCAAGGAAAATAACACAAAAAAGAGGATTGTGCAAGCAACAGTTTCGTAAAATGCTGTAGGAAAGACGGGTATTGGCAATTGCGCGCAATATTGTGGCGAATCGCAGCCTACAATCCGCACGCCTTCGCTGATTACGTTGTGGGGAAAGTTGTAAGCAAACAACCAATTGGGCAAATGCCAGAAAGGTTGTACTGATATGTGACGAACGGCATCCAATGTCTTGAACTGACTGACGTAATATTCCATGTTATGCCCCAATTGCATGCTGAAATCGGTGGGTGTTGCCGGAACAATTTCTCCTGTTGGCGTAGAAATGAAGCTACTGTTCAATACTCCCCAATCTCCATCGCCACTTACTTGACATCCTATGCGACCAATGGCGTAACCAATCATTAAAGCAGGCGAAAAGGCATCTGCCAAGTGAATAATTTTAATCTTATGCTTATTTGCATAGTAAGCAATGGCAAGTCCCGCACAGATAAGTCCGCCATAGAAGGTAAGTCCGCTAAAAGATATCAGTGCAGCGATTGGATCTTTGATAAAATCGTCCCAATTCTCTAAGTTATGAAACACTTTTGCGCCAGCGAAACCAAAAATAGCGGCAAAAATTACCAAATCGCCCACACGATCGTGCGGCCATATACGAATAACCCTATGTTCGGGGTTAGCTAACTTCTCTTTGTTCTTTTCCCACCATTTAAGTCCGGCAAAAACTGCCCCGAGCAATAAACCAACAGGCAAATTCCCTTTAGTTGATAAGATAAACGCCTGAGGGTCGCTCATTGCATCGGGCAAAAGGAAAGCACCAATGATTTTATAGCCCAATAAAAAGCCTAAAAGGAAGTTTATGATTAAATCGGCAATAGAAGCAGGGCCTCCAACGAGTATTTTTTCTTCGGTATAGGTAAGAAGCCCTTGTCCTTGCTTGCGTTTTAGCTCGTTTGTAACCACCCATGCAGCAACAAGGAAGCAAATAGCGACGAAAAAACCAAAAGAATTAACAAGTTTCAGGAAATTCCAATCTACTTTAAACCAATCCTTGAAAGCGTAATATAAATTAGGGTACATATTGCGTAAGTTACTAAAGTTAAAATTGGTGTCGTTGAAAAGACTGCAATGATAATTAATAAAAATTATCTTGCTGTGAATCAATTGCTAATAAGACATAAAAAGCCCCACTTTGCAGTGAGGCTTTTTAATTTAAAGCTAATAAAATGACTAATTGCAGTATTTATCAAACTCTGCAATGAGGTGTTGTGCAATAACTTGCGCAGGACGACCTTCTATTTGGTGACGTTCTACCATACTTACCAATTCACCATCCTTAAATAAAGCGATTGCAGGAGAAGATGGGGGATAAGGCAACAATAACTCACGAACTTTTTTAACGGCATCTACATCAAAACCGGCAAAGCTTGTTGCTAAATGAGTGGGTTTCTTATTAGCATTGTTAATTGCCATCAAAACACCAGGCCTGCAAGCACCTGCAGCACAACCGCACACAGAATTAATGACTACTAGTGTAGTTCCTTCCTGTTTAATGGTGTCATTTACAAGGGATGCAGTATTCAAATCCTCAAATCCATTGTCAGTTAACTCTGCCTTCATAGGCAATACTATTTCTGCTGGGTACATAAAGTTATAATTTTTAATTAAGCCGCAAATGTACAACAAGAATATTTCTTAATCACTATCATAACAGGTCGTTTTGCCTTTTTGCGGCTATCGAAAGCGACATTATTACTGCACAAGGCACTCTAATCTGACATAAAGTCGCGAAAAAGAACTGTTTTTTGCCGTTGGAATATCATTTGCAAAATGATTTCACGTAAACAAAATTTAATAACAATAAAAAATTAATGATTATGACACTCGTAAAACACAGCAACCCAAGAATCATCAATGATTTGTTTGATGAAGTATTTAAAGGGTTTCCAGCAACTTGGGGAAGCGACAACTACGCACACAAAGTTTTCCCCGCAGTAAACATTCACGAAACAAATGAAGGTTATCAGTTAGAGTTAAGTGCAGCAGGGCTTAACAAAGAAGACTTTAAGATTCATGCTGAAAATGATTTGTTGACAATCAGCTATGAAAAGAAAGAAGAAACTGAACAAAAAGATGCTAAAACCATCAGAAGGGAGTTTAGTCATCAAAGTTTTAAACGTAGCTTTAGCTTAGATGAAAAGATCAATGTAGAAGGCATTCAAGCTAAGTATGAAAATGGCGTATTGAAGTTGTATCTTCCAAAGAAAGAAGAAATAAAGATTTCTCCTAAAGAAATTACAATAAGTTAAGGTTAGGAGAGTAGTTGAAAAGCCCAATGATTTTGCATTGGGCTTTTTATTTTGATTCATTTATTCAGCAACATTGAAATAGGGATGTGTAATTGCATGTAAGAAAATACCAAATACTTTTGGCTTCAAAGCTATTGAAAAAGCGATACCAAATATTGCACCCCAAAGGTGGGCATCGTGATTTATATAGTCACCACCTTTTCTACTCATATAAATAGTGTAACCCAAATAGAGGATTGCGTATATGATTGCAGGAAGTGGTATTATAAATACATATAAAGTACTCCAAGGCATTAAGAGAATCATCGAAAAAACTATAGCCGATACTGCCCCTGATGCACCTAAACTTCTGTAGCGATAGTTATTTCTGTTTTTAAGATAACTAGGTATTTGGCTTGCTACTAAAGCACCCACGTAAAGGACAACATACCAAATCTTTCCTACACTTAACTCTTCACAATATGCATATTCCCAACTACGTCCGAAGAAGTATAGTGTGAACATATTAAATGCAAGGTGCTGTATATCTGCATGTATAAAGCCTGATGTAATAAACCGGTACCATTGATTATCCCTGGTGATAGCAGGGGGGTAAAAAATAAGCTGATTGATTAATTTTTCATTGGAAAATGCGAGAAAAGATACCAACCCGGTTATGGCAATAATCAATAGTGTTGTTGTAATCATGATTTGAGTATTAAAATAAAAACCGCCTTAAAAAATTAAGACGGTTTTAAATAAAATAACTTACGTAATGATATTAGAAAACTCTTTTAGCACATTTTAACTGTCCTCTGCCATTAGGATTACGTGGAGAATATAAATCATCACCACTCCTTAAAGCATTCAATCTTATATTCACTCTGATTTGAAAAGAATAATAAGCATCATTGTTTGCAGGATTACCTCTTGGATAAAGAACACCATCGCTAGTTGGTTTTTGAGGAATAAGCCTTGCATTACCTTTGTTGTCTATGTATCTCCAACTATAATCCTCTGCCAATTGAAGACGTTTTGCCAAAGCTGCGTCTTTTAATTGATTCTTTGCAATACCTATTCCAGTTTGCCAATCTTGATTAGATATATAACTATTAGTACTTACATCATCCAAGTAGTCAGTAAAAAGCTTTCTATAATTTGCTTCGACTGCGATAGACACTCTTTCGGATATCTCGAAGCGTACTCCACCACCTAGTTGTAAGTTAACTTGATTTAAGTTATACTGTCTGTCGGCATATTTATAAACTATGTTTCCTTTGCTGTCAAAACTTGGAAGGTACTGTCCTTCGGTACCTAAACTATGTAAATCCACATCGCCCAAACTATCTATAGGCCTTAAAGGGTGTGGATCAAAATGATATACAGAAAATCCACCAAACAAATAAGGTATAATGCTATTAAATGAATTATCAACTAAGTCGTATTCTCCCAATAAAGCAGCTTCTTGAATATTAGATTTGAAATTGAGATTTCTTCCTTTAATACCTGCTTTTGGAGATTTCGAATCATCTCCTTCTATACTCATAGAAGATAAATTAACCCTGAACCTATATCTATTTGTTACATCATAAGTTGCACCTAAACTAATACTTGGCTTGAAAGCTGGCGTATAGCCAGTAGCTAAATCACCGAGGTAATTACTTCCACCTACTGAACCAGTTAGACTAAGATGTTGCCCATTGACTAAATTAAATGAGAAAAATAGAATCATAACGAATCCAATATTTTTCTTCAAATGTTTAGTAAAAATTATTTTATTCATATGTCTGTTTGTTAAATGCTGATTTAAAGACCACTAAATTTGTTAGTTCGTTCATTATTAATGAAATGCGATGCAAAGTATATAAAAAACTTGTTAAAAATGAAAATTGAATAAAATATCTTAAAATAATGCAAGAATAAACGCTTTAACCATCAATAATGATTCAATTTAAGTTTAATCAAGATTGTTTTTTGAGATAGCATATTAAGAAAAAGGGCACTGTTCAGAAATCTCATCCATATTTATTCCATAATGGCTTTCTTCGTAAATACATTCTCCTTTATTTATTAATATTACTTGAGGGGATTCATGGTGAACATGAAAAAGAGTCGAAATTGTATTAGATATATCTCTGTATTTTATTAAGTCTAGATAATAAAAATCAACATCTGAAGGGGGAGTGCTTTTTTCTAATCTATTCTTTGCTACACTACTAATACTGCAACGAGTACTATGCTTAAAAATAACTTGAACCCGTTGGAAAGACTTTTTTTTAATGTCTTCCAACGAGTTCAAGTCTGTTAATTCAATCCAATTCATAATCAATAATTATCCAGTAAAATATCTTCTGTTGGTAGCAGGGCAACCTTTGTAACGCTGTGACGCACAGGACGATATGAATACTGCTACTGCCAAAACCAAAACACCACACAATAATAATCTTTTCATATTTTTTCAAATCAGATTACAAATGTAGATAATTGCGTTTATTCAGACACCTTTAAGTTTTCCCTGATGTTAATAATTAACCAATCGATACTTTACTAATCTCTTTTTGTGACCAGATTTATTGTTTGATTATGGTCTGATAATGGTAAGTTTTCCATCTCTTTCCCATTTGATTACCGAAGAAGGTGTTTTAGAAGTATTGTCATCCTGCCTGTATTTTACCACATAATCTACCCCTTCAATGATTTCATTTTTTATCTCTGAATAAAAAGATGGTGTAGGCTCCCCACTGATATTGGCGGAAGTACTTACAATGGGTTTTTGAAAACGCTTTAAAAGGTGTTTGCAAAAAGCTTCATCGCAAATGCGTATCGCAACACTGTTATCTTCTCCTAGTATATTTTCTGCCAAGCCAATAACTCCTTCGTATATAACTGTTGTGGGTTTGGTTGTTGTATTCAGGTAATCAAAAACGGCAAGGTCTAGCTGGGTAGCATATTGCATCACTTCCCTTTCGCTTGCCATCAATACAATCATTTTCTTAGAGTCTTCCCTTTCCTTCAGTTTATAAATTCTTGCTACTGCTTTCTCGTTCGTTGCATCGCACCCAATTCCCCACACAGTATCTGTTGGGTATAGTATCAATCCGCCATTCTGTAATACTTCCAAGCACCTCTCTATGTCTTCCGAAAATACTTCCATTTATTGTAAATTAGGCTGCAAATAAAGCTAATACTATCTAAATATCATGCTCATTACCCCGCTCTTCTTATGTTTGCAAAAATTGTTTGATTATGGGACAAGAGTTAAAAGAACGCATAGAAGCCATCTGGAATGATAGGTCTTTAGCGAAAGAGACGGAGTATATTGATACAATCCGTGACGTGATTGAGTGTGTAGACAAAGGTCGTTTGCGTACCGCATCGCCAACAGAAAACGGATGGGTAGTGAATGAATGGGTAAAGCAAGCCATCCTGTTATACTTTGGAATTCAAAAAATGGAAACTTATACATTGCCTCCTTTTGAATTTTATGATAAGATGTTGTTGAAGAAGGATTATGCCTCTCTTGGCGTTCGTGCTGTGCCTCATGCAGTGGCTAGATATGGAGCTTATTTGGCAAAGAATGTAGTGTTGATGCCAAGCTATGTAAACATTGGTGCGTATGTGGATGAAGGTACGATGGTGGATACTTGGGCTACCGTTGGCAGTTGCGCCCAAATAGGAAAGCACGTGCACTTGAGTGGTGGTGTAGGTATTGGTGGTGTACTTGAACCGTTGCAAGCAAGTCCTGTTATAATAGAAGATGGATGCTTTTTGGGTAGTAGGAGCATTGTGGTAGAAGGGGTAATTGTGGAGAAAGAAGCTGTATTGGGTGCCAATGTTGTATTGACCCAATCTACAAAGATTATTGATGTGAGTGGGGCAGAACCTATCGAGTACAAAGGCCGTGTACCTGCAAGGAGTGTAGTGATTCCTGGTACTTATGCCAAGAAATTCCCTGCAGGAGAATATCATGTAAACTGTGCCTTAATAATCGGTACCCGCAAACCAAGCACCGATTTAAAGACTAGTTTAAATGATGCGCTTAGGGACTTTAATGTAAGCGTTTAAACTCAGTTATCAGTGAACAGTGAACAGTGAGCAGTTATCAGTAAACAGTTATCAGTAAACAGTAAACAGTTATCACTGAACGGTAATCTGTAGTCACTGCATAATAAAAAACGGCTCTCTGTTCACTGTTTACTGATAACTGTTTACTGCTCACTGATAACTTATGAAAAAACAACTAAGCATAGCGGGTTTCGGTATCGCACTATTGGGTTCGATATTATTTTCTACAAAGGCAATCTTTGTGAAGTTGGCTTTCCATGCAACGCACACAGATGCCGTTACGCTGCTAAGTCTCCGGATGTTGTTTTCTCTTCCCTTTTATTTGGTGGTTGCTTGGGTTGCTTCAAAGAAAGAAGGTACGGTTAGTCTTACTGCAAAGCAATGGTTTTATATTGCAGTCACTGGTTTGTTGGGTTATTATATAAGTAGCCTGTTCGATTTCATTGGGTTGCAATATGTTTCTGCTGGATTGGAGCGGTTGATTCTTTTCCTTTATCCCACCTTCTCCGTATTACTGAATACTTTTCTTTTTAAATCAAAGCTCAGTAAAAATCAAATCATAGCACTCTTTCTTACTTATGCCGGCATTGGATTAGCTTATTTTGGTGAGTTGAAAGTGGATACCAGCAATCCTAATTTCTTTTATGGTTCATGGATGATTTTCTTGTGCAGCATCACTTATTCGTTTTATCTTGTGGGTACGGGTAGGTTGGTCAATAGGGTAGGGGCTACACGGTTCACTGCTTATGCAATGCTAGCTGCTACCCTCGGAATCTTTGTCCATTATGCTTGCACCAAGCCTCTAGAAGGTTTTGTGTTCACGCCAACGCTGATAGGTTATGGCTGTGCGTTAGCCATTATTGCAACCGTTGTTCCTTCGTTTATGATATCGAATGCAATTAAAAAGATAGGTAGCAACAATGTATCCATCATCACTAGCATTGGCCCTGTAAGTACCATTATACAGGCACATTATGTATTGGGGGAAAAGATTTTCACCGAACAAATACTCGGTACTATCCTCGTGGTTATTGGGGTGTTATTGATAGGAGGGAAGCAATAAATATGAAATATGAAGTATGAAATAAAGTCTGTAATAATATTTCATATCTCATACTTCATATTTATTTTACATCGGGCATACATCAGAAACAACTATCCCTTCTGTATCTCTGGTAAATACGGCTGCGCCCTTATCGAAGGTTACTACCCAGATGCTATCAAAGTCGTTATCGTCCCAAGAAATATCTTGACTAACGCCTAGTGCGTGCAATATTGGTGCAATAGCTTTGTGTTCCCAAACTACCAATACAGTACCCTTTTGTTTCAGGATATCAGCGGCTAGTCCGTTTGCATCTTTTTCTTCGAACTTAGTATTTAGTGTAAGATTAAATTTCACTGCCAATGGAACCGCCGTTTCAAACATCCTGCAATGCTTTGTTTCAGAGCCCAAACCAAGTGCCGAAACATAAACATTTGAAGGAACGCCAAACTTATTGCTGATGGTGCGTGGCAATTGGAGCGACCTATTAAAACCCGCACAAGTAAGGTTACTGCCCTTAGTTGGCTTCTCGCCATGACGGATAAACACTACTTTAAGCGATGCATCCTGACCAACCGCAACATTGGTTGCGCAGTAACTGCAAACCAACACAACCACTAGGGCAAACATTCTTTTTCTCATCTTTATTTATTTGTTTGTTAGATAATGAGTGACAAATGTATGTGTAAACAGAACAGCAAGCCAAAATCAATCAGCTATAGTATTACAAACAAAAAGTGCAGCCATACTTGTAGTAAGTAGCTGCACTCTTTTTATAAGAATTAACTTCCCTTCTATTTCTTAAGATAAATCAAAATCAATCCAACTGTTACTGTAACCTGCCCAATCCAAAAAATAAACATCCACTTAATCATTTCGGATTTAGTCTCTGCAATTTTCAAATTTGTTTCTGCAGACTTTCCTCCCACCTCTTTCCTTAATAGCTCCAAATCTTTAGATTGAAGCACTTGGGAATGGACTATTTTATCTTCAACTCCATCTTTTACCATTTCTTCTACATACTCAATCACCACAGATGCCTCTTGTTCTGAGAACCTTGACTTGAAGATGTCATAAACCTTTAATTCCAAAGCACTCATACCTTTTTATTTGAAACGAAACTAACCATTAATACCCACAAGTACTTTTTTATTTCTGCGCCCTACTCTTTTACAAATCCAACCCCACTCACATTGCCATCAATAGTTTGAATACGAATATGATAAACCCCTGCTGGTAAACTACTTACTGACAATGTAGGATTTGTTGCATCCCTCAAAGTAACAACCTTCACCACCCTGCCCATATTATCTATCACTTGCACATTAGCTATATGATTACCACTTATAGTAACTGAACTTCTTGCAGGGTTCGGATAAACTTTAAATGCTTCACTAACCCCTAACCCCTTACAACTAACAACTACACTGTAAGTACTTGCCCCATCCTTATCCACACTTTGCAAGCGATAGTAGTTGATGCCATTGGCTGGTTTGTTATCTGTAAAACTATAACTATTTGCCCCACTGCCTATTGCTTTTACTGTACCTATATCTGTAAAGGAACTGCCATCTGTACTGCGCTGTATGATAAAGTGGCTTGTGTTTAGTTCGGTGGCTGTTTGCCAGTTGATGGTTATAGAGCTATTTTTATTTTCTGCTTCCATATTTATTATGGTCACTGGCGTTAATACACTACAAGACGTTGGCACATCAGCAATAAAATTACCGAAACTATAAGGACTACCTCCTACATCCACCGTTGCAATTACTGTATTTATTGCTGTATTGATAACGCTTACTGTATTGTCATTATCATTCGTTACATACACTTTCGTTCCATCTGCGTTGACACTTATACCGTAAGGGCCACTACCAACCACCACATTTGCCAATAATGTATCATTATAGGTATCGATGACGCTTACTGTATTTGAAAATTCATTTGCAACATATACTCTAGTGCCATCTGGACTAATGCATATTCCATCTGGATTAGTATTATTACCTAGCCTTAACGTACCTATCACAGTATTATTCTTGGCATTAATAATACTTACGCCCTCGCCACCAAAAGCCACATACACTTTCATACCATCTGGGCTAACGATTACGCCTTCAGCAGGAATGCCTACCGGAACAGTTGCCACTACTGAGTCATAAGTTGTGTTGATTACACTTACTGTGCCATCATTTTCGTTAGCTACATACGCATTTGTGCCATCAGGGCTAATGCATACGCCAGTAGGACTATCACCGACAGCAAGGGTTTTCATTACAGTATCGGCGGCAGTATTAATGACACTGACGGTATTGTCAGTATAATTAGTAACATATACTTTTTCTCCATTTGGGCTTACATATATGCCTGAAGGACCACTACCCACAGCCACAGTTTTCGTTACAGTATTGGTGGCGGTATTAATTACACTAACAGTTCCGCTTTTTGCAGAATTTGCAACATATACCTTTCTCCCATCTGGGCTAACGCTTACTGCCCAAGATTCATTACCCACACCCACTTTTGCAACTATTTGGTTGGTGGCGGTATTTATAACTCTTATTGTACTACCCGGACCTGAAACGTAATCTACTATATATGCATAAGTTGTGTACCCTGTAGAATTTGAGAAAGAGCTTGCGGTGGTTACTAGACCATTAGATGTAATAACTTTTATTGCGCCGGTATCATTTGCTGCTATCCAAGCTGTAATGCTATTAGAACTATTAACAGTAAAAGAATCCACTGCCTTTCCTCCCACCATTACAGCCGTTACACCGATAAAGTTTGTACCAAAGATATGAAGAGTAGTAGATGAATCAGGGCAATTGCCAGGCGGTGTAAAAGAGGAGATAGTGGGTTGTTGGGCATTTACATGGATTGATAACAATAAGGCTGTGACGATTGCTATTGAATAGCGGAGTAATAAATTTTTCATAACTGGCAATTTACGGTTTAATAAAAAAGTTTTTTAAATGATAAGATTTATTTGATGAATGCTGCTTTAAATCTTAGATTAATCTTTTCTAAAGAAGTTTATTTTAAACAAAAGAAAGAAATATTGATTGGATGTGTTGCAATCCTTTTTAATCATCCTAATCCTACAAATCATAGTTCAGAAAATTTACAATAAGCACAGGCAGCAAAAACGTGAACGGGTAGAGACGGATATCAATCCGTCTAGGGTGCATCATCAATTTGCGTTGCTAATAAGGCGGATTAATATCCGCCTCTACAGCGTACCCATTTTCGGTTAGTTCCTTGCGGGATTACATAGACATATTTATGTTAGATTTCTCCTAAGGTCGAAATGACGTACCCTGTGAGCCGTCATTTCGACCTTAGGAGAAATCTCATTGTGCTAAGAAAACTACCCGAAAGTTGCAACTTTTGGGATGTTGGGCAAGTTTCATCCCCCAAAACCGTCCTCCCAAAAACTATTTTACACCTAAAAAGATTTTTATTGAAAATAAATGAACAGTTATCAAAATTAAGTCCGTAGGTTGTGCCTCGAATAAAACGATACACAATGTTTTCAGTGCCTTCTTCTTCAATAAAATGTACACGAGCCATCCTGGCGATTACATCTATTGCAAAAAGACTAGCCGAGGTTGTTTCGCACCTGCTCTCCCTCTACTTTGGCACCATGTATCCCGCACAATCATCCGCACATCCCCCTGTTTAGTTTAGTTTTAGCTAATTAAACCCCTTCTTTAGCTAAAGAAAGAGTATTTGTAGCTAAAGAAACCGAATATTTAGCTGAAGAAAGAGTATTTGCAGCTAAAGAAACCGAATATTTAGCTAAAGCAAGAGTATTTGCAGCTAAAGAAACCGAATATTTAGCTAAAGAAAGAGTATTTGTAGCTAAAGAAACAGAATATTTAGCTAAAGAAAGAGTATTTGCAGCTAAAGAAACAGAATATTTAGCTAAAGAAAGAGTATTTGCAGCTAAAGAAACAGAATATTTAGCTAAAGAAAGAGTATTTGCAGCTAAAGAAGTCCTCTAAGCATAAATATCTAAGGTAAAATGTGGTTTTTTCTTTTATAAACTTTTAAATTTAAATAAAATGTCAGTCAGAAGGTTAATAATAAGCTTAAGGTTAATCAAGGCTTTCTTGATGAGTGAAATTTCTGCCAAGGCATTGGCAATGAGTGCAGCAATATTTGGTCTTCCACTTGTGTTCACGGGTACAAAACCTTACACTGCTTTACAGATTACAGGGTTGGTAAATACATTCAACACCGCAAAAGCCAATTATAAGGTTGGTGGTTTATTGTTCAAGCCAGCATACTTGGCTGCAAAGTTGGCATTGTTGAATTGTATATTGGCGTTCGGGCCTTATGTGGACAGCATCGCCTTGGGAGATGAAACAATATCCGACATGAGCACATTGCCTAATAATAAACCCATTGACTATGTTGCATTGATATTGGCAGGGTTAAAGGCCACATTTATCACAGGCACAAAAGGCGTAATTTCTGGGCAATTGGTTACCAATTGCAAATCAATTGCATCTGGAGTTGGCTATTTTGCCATATTAAGTGAAGGTGCGCAATTGATGGCTGGTTTTACCATTACCAGCAATGGGCAGGTTTGCATCCCAGAAGGGATGACAAACAGGGTGTTTATAAACGTGACTGCTTCCCGCAGGAAAATATTCAATAACCTATTGCCCAACACGCAGTACTACCTTACGTATGTGCTGATTTGTGGCGATACCGTGGGGCTAATGAGCGACCCAGTGCCGGTTAGTTGCGGGGGAATCTGAGATAGTTGAGAGTGGTGAGTAGTGAGTGTATGAAAAAAGAGGCTGTTTTGAAGGTTATACTTTAATTCAGCCTCTTTTTCACTAACCCCTAATCATTAACCACTTACCCCTAACCATTAACCATTAATCATTAACCATTAAAAACTCCTATTTTTACTCCTCAATTAAAACAAAAAATAATGAGCATTGTAAAAGAGTTTAAGGAATTTGCCCTTCGGGGAAACCTCATCGATACGGCAGTGGCGTTTGTGATGGGGGCATCGTTTGGCAAACTTACATCGTCGTTTGTGGATGGCGTGGTAATGCCATTGGTAAGCTTGCTAACGGGAAGCGTAAACTTCAACAACCTAAAAGTAGTATTGAAGGAAGGCACGCCCGAAACCAAGGACGCCGCCGGCAAAGTAGTAACAAAAGCCGTGGAGGAAGTAGCCATAAAGTATGGTGCATTCTTATCGGCAGTGATAGATTTCTTGATCATTGCAATAGTGGTTTTCTTGGTAATAAAAGCAATCAACGCCATGAAAAAGAAGGAAGCCGCCGCACCTGCCGCTGCACCAGAACCTAGTAGCACCGATAAATTATTGATGGAAATAAGGGACGCATTAAAAAAATAATTCATTATCTTTGTTTTCTTTTTTCCCGTTTGTGTGAAGTTTTTTGCACAAGCGGGTTTTTATTTTAGGCAATATAATGTTTCTACCGAATGTTGATGATTTTACTGTTAATTTTCTGAATTTTAAAAATCCTTTTAGAGTTTGTATTAAAAAGCCCCTTATTTTTACGCAATAAAATTAAATTGTCAAATTATGAAAAAAGTATTTTTACCTCTTAGTGCCATTATAGCACTTTCAGTAAATGTTTCGGCACAGAGTGCTAGAATTTTCGCAGTAACTGGCGATGCAAAAGGAAATGTAACCTGGAATGCTTTCAGGGAAATTAGTAGCTCCGACGGTGCTTTGAAATCAACAATTTATTCACCTTCTGCAAAACAAACACTTACTTACCAATCATTTTCAAACAGGAATGTAACGCCTACTGCCGAGCCTGCTATTTCAGCAGTTGCCGCATCTGCTTATGATGCAAAAACAAACAGGTTGTACTACACCAATATGCGTGGCAATACCTTGAACTATATTGATTTGAATGAAAATGGACTGACCGTTGTAAGCAACGAAGATGCTGTTTTTAATACTGGCGATAAGTTTAAGACAGAAGCAAACATCATTACCCGTATGGCTTTTGGGGCTGATGGTGCCGGTTATGCTTTGAGCAATGATGCAGAACATTTGATTCGTTTTACAACAGAGAACAAATCTGTTGTAACAGACCTAGGAAGGCTGATAGATGGCGCAAACAATGGCGCAAATTCTATTCATAACAACATCACAAGTTGGGGTGGCGATATGATTGGTGATGCTTTTGGTAATTTGTATGTATTGAACATGCACAACAATGTATATAAAGTAAATACACACACATTGGTTGCCGATTACATTGGCTCTATCAAAGGCTTGCCAGAAGGGTTTACAACAAACGGTGCTGCCGTTGACGAAAATGGTGATTTGATTGTGAGCAGTGCCATCTATACTGCAAGCTATTTTAAAGTAGATTTTGCTTCTTTGACTGTAACTACACCAATAAAGGGCGAAGAAGGCGTATATAATGCATCTGATTTGGCTAGTTCTAATTTGTTGTATCAATCTAAAGTTACTGCTCCTGAGTTGTCAGTTATCAAAGAACACGTGAGTGTTTATCCTAACCCAGCAGTTGGAAAAACTTTCCAAGTGAAAGTAGCTAGTCCTGAAAATGACAAATATTCAGTGAAAGTAACAAACCTAAGTGGTAAGGTAATTTATGAAAGCTCTATTGCGGGTAATTCTTCTTTGAAGGTTAACTTGCCAGAAGGTATCAGTGCGGGTTTGTATTTCATAAAAGTTACAAATACTGCAAAACAAACTATTTATAACGAAAAGGTTGTTGTAGAATAATTGTTTGACTAACTAAATTAATAGGAAGAGGCTGGCTTTTATAAGCTAGCCTCTTTTGCTTTTAGGGACATATTGGGAAAAAATTACCACAATGAATTAACGGTATTCTTGTTCCTTGCCCTTTTTTTGCTTCATTCTGCCGATTAGTAATTTAATATAACAGTTTAATTAACAGTTTACAAGTTGTTGTAGGCAACAAAAAGCTAATTTCAGCATTCTTAATTAGTCACTTAAAACAAATTAATGTATTTAAAGGTTTCTTTTTTTCTTTCGTTTATTGTTTTCTGCATGGCTAGTAGCGTATTTGCTCAAACCGATTCCACCAATGAATTTCACATAAAGAACAAAATATTAATCAATAAAATTGATACTTCCAAAGAGCGCGACATTGCAGATGTAATACATAGCTTCTCAAAAAAGAAACAAAATGATTCTACCCGCCGTGATACAGATGTAAAAAAGTACCACCTTTCCTTTGTGCCTGCGGTTGGCTATACCTTGCAAACAGGTTTTGCAGGTATTGTAAGTGAAAACCTTGCGTATAGGGTAGATAGAAATCCTGCAACCAAACTGTCGAGCATCACTACCAGTTTTACCTATTCACAGTACCATCAAAGCATCGTTCCACTGCAAGCAGATATTTGGACAAAAGGAAATAAATACAATATTGTTTCGGACAACAGGTTTATTCAATATCCATCAGATATTTACGGGTTAGGTGGAAAGACTGACCCCAGTGTAGATATAACAGTGGACTTCTCAGGATTAAAACTCCATGAAACAATTTTGAAGACCATTGCTAAAGACTTTTACCTAGGTGCAGGTATTTATTTTGATAAATTTTGGAATATTAAAGGAGAAGCGGTTGATTCTTTATCCAATCGAAGGGTTAATAGAATTTTAGGAAAAACAGAGGTTGCTTCGGGGCTTGCCTTTAAAGCACTTTATGATAACAGGCTTAATCAGCTAAATCCTACTATTGGAACTTATGCGAACATTGTTTTCAGACCTAGTTTTACCTTTATGGGAAGCCAAACTAACTGGCAATCCCTTTTGCTTGACCTTAGAGAGTATTTTACTTTCCCAAAGAGCTCACACAATGTTATTGCCATTTGGAATATCGAATGGCTTACTACTGGAGGCAAGCCCCCTTATTTAATACTACCTAGCACTGGATGGGATGATCAGTATAACACAGGTAGGGGATATATTCAAGGGCGTTTTAGGGGAAACAACATGTACTATGTGGAAAGTGAATATAGGTTCCGTATATCTAGAAATGGGTTAATAGGTGGAGTAGTATTTGCCAATGCTGAAAAGTTCACAGGTAATTTTTCCTCGCCATTCAATTCTATTCGACATTCTGTACCCATTGAAACAAGTATTGCACCCGGTGCAGGAGTAGGGCTAAGGCTTAAGCTCAATAAGTTTTCTGGAGCTAATCTTTGTGTGGATTATGGCTTTGGCGAGAACGGATCAAGAGGTTTCTTTGTAAACCTCGGCGAAGTATTTTAATCTCAAATAGAATCCAAATTCTTCTCTCATCAAAACTTTTTCTCAATCCGATACGTTTTAAGTGCTATTAGTTTGTGAGTTTATCGCAAATGATGCATTATTGCATTTTAAACCTTTCTTAAATAATAACATGGAAATATTAATAAAGTACCTTTCCCCTTACCGTTGGCAACTGGCATTGGCTATGTTGTTAGCAGCCATCAATCAAGTGTTTTCATTGCTGGACCCAACCATCTTTGGTAAAATAATAGACTTCTTGAATACCTCCGGAGTGGTAAATAAGAAAGGGTTTATGGTTAATCCTACAGTTACTTCAAGTTACTTTTTAAGTCACATAGCATTGTTGATGGGAATGTCCATTGGGGTGGCGATGGTATCTAGGATTGCAAAATCTTTTCAGGATTATGTGGTGAATGTAATCATACAAAAGTTTGGTGCCAAGGTATTTACCGACGGGTTGCAACATTCAATGAGGCTTCCTTACCAAGATTTTGCCGACCAACGGAGTGGTGAAACATTGTCGATACTGCAAAAGGTAAGACAAGACAGTTCGCAGTTTATTGGCTCATTCATCAATATCCTTTTTCCTATCGTTGTTGGGATAATATTCTTGATGATAATTACTTTTCGCATCCATTGGAGTTTGATATTGGTATATTTTGCTGGCATTGCAATCCTAGCTTTCTTGGTAGGCGTATTGAGCAAAAAGATAAAAGCGATACAAGGTAATATCGTGAGGGAAACTGCATCATTGGCAGGAAGTACCACTGAAAGCTTAAGAAATATTGAGTTGATAAAGAGCTTAGGACTTACGCAACAAGAAGTAAAAAGGTTGAACATAAACACTTATAAAATCTTAGGACTCGAATTGTCTAAGGTAAAAAGGGTAAGGAGTATCGCCTTCTTGCAAGGGACTACGGTACATTTTCTTCGTGCAACCATCTTGTTTATCCTTTCTTATCTGGTATTTGGTGGAAAGCTTACTACTGGGCAATTGATATCGATGCAGTTTTATAGCTTCTTCATTTTTGGCCCATTGCAGGAGTTGGGTAGCATTATCACTTCTTATCGCGAAGCAGAAACTTCTATCAACAACTTTGATAGATTGATGAAAAAGCCTGTTGACCCCAAGCCACATACGCCTATTGAAGTGGGTGAGATTAAAGAATTGGAATTTGAAAACATTTCTTTTCAACATATCACTTCAAACTACAAAGCCTTGGAGGACATCAGTTTTTCAGTGGAACAAGGGGAAACCATCGCTTTTGTGGGGCCAAGTGGCGCAGGTAAAAGTACCCTCGTAAAGTTGTTGGTGGGATTGTACAGACCACAAGAAGGCGATATTTATTATAACGGAAAGCACGGGAACGAAATAGATTTTGATGAACTGAGGGGACAAATTGGGTTTGTTACCCAAGATACGCAACTGTTTAGCGGCACCATCAAAGAAAATCTTTTGTTTGCTGCGCCGAATGCCACGGATGAAGATTTGTACGATGCCTTGCACAAAGCTAGCTGCGAAAACTTATTGAAAAGAGCCGAGAAAGGATTGGATACCATGATAGGAGAGGGGGGATTGAAATTGAGTGGTGGTGAAAAACAGCGTTTATCTATTGCCCGTGCATTGATTCGTAAACCTCATTTATTGATTTTTGATGAAGCCACGTCTGCCCTTGATTCTTTGACTGAGGAAGCAATCTCAAATACTATCAGGGCTATTTCTGATGAAAAGAACCAGATAACAGTGATGATTGCGCATAGATTGAGTACCATCATGCACGCCGAAAGAATTTATGTTTTGGAAAAAGGACAGATAGTAGAAACGGGTAGTCACAATGAATTGCTCTCTGAAAAAGGACTTTACTACGCCATGTGGAGGCAGCAAATTGGGGAAAGGAAGCTAGTAATGGCATAGCTTCTAAGCTCGCGGCACATACTTCGAGTCTCGCGGCATATGCTTCGAAGCTTGCGGCACGTACTTCGAGTCTCTCGGCACATACTTCTAAGCTTGCGGCATGTATTTCGAAGCTTGCGACACGTACTTCGAAGCTCGCGGCACGTGCTTTGAAGCTCGCGGCATGTGCTTCGAGGCTTGCGGCATGTGCTTCTAAGCTCGAATATCCAACCTTTTAACATTCAAACTCCCTTATTTTCTCACGAATAGACGCTCAACAATATCTTTGTCACACACTTTTGCCGATGTATTATATCGTTTATTATAGCTTCTACCTCGCTTCTCTACTGCCTTGGTTTGTTATTTATCTATTGAGCGATTGCTTTTATTTTTTGATTTACCATGTTATTGGCTATCGCAAAAAAGTGGTGATGAATAATTTATTGACGGCTTTCCCCGATAAGTCAGAAAAAGAAAGAATTAAAATAATGGAGGAAATGTACCATCAGTTGGTTTCTACATTCCTAGAAACCATCAAGCTGATTTCCATTTCAAAAAAAGAGTTGAACAAGCGGTTCAAATGCAATTACGAGGTAGTGAATGACCTTTTTGAAAGCGGGAAGAATGTACAATTGCATGGTGGTCATTTTTTTAATTGGGAGTTTGTGAACCTTGCCTATTGCATCAATCTCAAATATCCTTTCGTTGGTGTTTATCAACCGCTGACCAATAAAATTTTCGATAAGATTATGTACGATATGCGGGCGAAGTTTGGTACTGGGATGATTGCAGCGACAAAGTTCAATCGTGAATTTATCAAATTTTCAAGAGGGAGGTATGTGCTTGCATTGGGCGGGGATCAAAACGCTGGCGACTTGGCAAACTGTTATTGGTTGCCTCTATTTGGAAAGATGGCACCTTTTGTTACAGGGTTGGAAAGGATGGCAGTAGCAAAAGATACCGCCATTGTTTTTTCAACTACTTATAGAATTAAGCGTGGATATTATCAATCGGAGTTCAGTTTATACACTACCGAACCCAAAAGCTTGCCAAAAGGGGCAATCACTATTGCTTTCAGGGATTTTTTGGAAGACCAAATCAAGCAACGTCCATCCAATTATCTATGGACACACAAGCGTTGGAAGCACCATTATGATGCGGAAAGATTTAAAGAAATGACGTTGGAGGAGGTTTAATGAGCGTTTATTAATCTTCAGTCTTACTCTTTAGGGTTTCTAATAATTGCTGTAAGAAATCAAATTGGTTTGGCAGTTGAAATTTGATTATTCTCCACATTATCTCATAGTCAACACCAAAGTATTCATGAATGAGAACATTCCTAAACTCTTTGATTTTCTTCCATTCAATATGAATGTTGTTATATCGTAATTCTTCAGAAGTCATGGAAGCAGCTTCTCCTAATATTTCAAAATTTCTCGTTACTGCATCAACAGTTTTGCGGTCTTTAATAAAATTATCAAAGGATAAATCTCCGAGGTAGTCATAGATGGTTGTACAACTATCAACCATATCTTCTATCAGAAGAATGTCATCCCTTTTAGGCATAGAGTAGGTCTTTTTTAATGGCATCGAAATATTTTGGCTTAATTGCTTTCTTGGAAACTACTTGGACTTCTTTTGGTTTAAAGGTGTTTTTTAACTCATCTACCAAATCAAAATATTCAAAACCTAACGGAAATGAAAAGGATACCATAACATCAATATCACTTTTTTCGGTCTGACCACCTCGACTGTATGAGCCAAACAATGCCAATTCAGTAACACCATACTTTTCAGTAAGAACTGGTTTAATATCTTTCAATGTCTCCAAAATGGTATTCTTATCCATACTTCTTTTTTGTAAAGGTAATTTAATTGTACATTACCTAATGAGCCTCCAGCCAATTTTCGCCAACACCAACTTCTGCTTCCACTGGTACATCGTTAGGTAGCAATAAAGCAGTTTTCATTCCTTCTAAAATCAAAGGTTTCAGAATGTCTATTTCTTCCTTTATTGCATCGAATACCAATTCATCGTGTACCTGCAATATCATCTTTGACTGTAGCTTTTGTTCTTTTATTGCCGCATGAATTTTTATCATTGCCAGCTTTATCATATCGGCTGCAGTTCCTTGAATCGGACTGTTTACCGCATTTCGTTCTGCATAACCCCTTACCGTAAAGTTGCTGGATGTAATATCACGCAACCATCTTTTCCTTCCAAGCAATGTTTCTACGTAACCATTCTCTTGCGCAAACTTTATAGTATCAGCCATGTAAGTTGTTATCCCCACAAACTCTTTCTTGTAATTGTCTATTATCTCTTTTGCTTCCGTGCGGGAAATACCAAGGTTGTCTGCTAAACCAAATGCCCCTTGTCCATAAATGATTCCAAAGTTTACACTCTTTGCTTTATAGCGTTGCTCTTTGGTTACCTCGCTTTCATCTATTCCATAAACTTTTGCAGCGGTTGCTGTATGAATGTCTTTTCCATGTTTAAAAGCTTCGCACATATTCGGGTCGCCACTAATAGCAGCAACAATACGCAACTCTATTTGAGAATAATCGGCACTAACCAAGATATGTTTATTATCTCTAGGAATAAAAGCCTTTCTTATTTCTCTCCCTCTTTCTGACCTGATGGGAATGTTTTGCAAGTTCGGATTATTGCTACTCAACCTACCCGTAACTGCCACCGCTTGTGCATAGCTTGTATGAACCCTGCCAGTTTTGCTATTAATCATCAGCGGCAAGGCATCTACATAAGTGCTTTTTAGTTTAGTCAACTGCCTGAAGCCAAGTATGTCTGCCACTATTTTATTCTGGTGGGAAAGCTTTATCAACACATCCTCGCCTGTTGCATATTGCCCCGTCTTTGTTTTCTTAGCTTTAGGGTCTAATTTTAATTTATCAAACAACACTTCTCCCAATTGCTTTGGAGATGCCAGATTGAATCTTACTCCTGCTTGTTCATAAACATTGTTCTCAAATATCTTGGCTTCCTTTTCTAGTTCTTTGCTATAATCATTCAAGAAGTTTTCATCAACCCTCACCCCTTCAAACTCCATATCAGTCAGTACTTTTACCAATGGGTTCTCTGCTGTTTCCAATACCCGCCCAACTTCTTTCGATTTAACCAATGGCTCAAATACTCCTTTCAATTGTAATGTTATATCCGCATCTTCCGCAGCATATTCCTTCACTTTTTCTATCTCCACATCGCGCATCGTTCCTTGCCCTTTTCCTTTCTTCCCAATCAATTCATCAATGTGCACTGGCTCGTAGTTAAGGTATTGACTACTTAATAAATCCATACTGCGCCTACCTTCTGGCTCTATCACGTAATGGGCAAGCATTGTATCGTACAAGTTTCCTTTCAATTCAAACCCATACCATTTCAACATCAATAAATCATACTTGATGTTCTGCCCAACCCAAAGAATCTTTTCATCATCAAACAAAGGCTTCAACTGATTGAGAATTGCCGTTGTGGCGTCCCTATCAGCTGGGCAAGGGATATAATACCCTTCTCCCTTCTTCACAGAAAAACTTAGCCCCACAAGGTCTGCTTCGTTTGCATCAATATGTGTTGTCTCTGTATCGAAACATATTTCTTTATGAGTGGCTAGTTTATTAATCAGTTCATCAATCTTTTCTTTTGAATCAATCAATTCATAATTGTGTGGCGTATTTTCAATATTGGCAACTGCAATTTTTGTTTCTACATGACTTTCATCTACTGATTGAGGGTTTGAAGAAGGTATTGGTTGATCAAACACACTTCCAAACAATCCAACTCCAGGTAGTTCTATTTTAGATACCGGAGGTGATGCCATTGGAGTAACTGTAATCGGCTCAAAAAGATTCCCTTGATTAGTTGGTGCATTGCCAGATGCCTTTTTAGTTGAGGCAAACGAAGGTGCTGGCAAAGGCAATGACTGCCCCAATATCCGCACAGCCATTGTTCTAAACTCCAGTTCAGTAAATATTTCTTGCAGGGCTTCTTTATTCCATTCCTTCTGCCTAAAGTTTTCTTCATGAAATTCTACAGGTACTTTGGTAATGATGGTAGCCAATTTCTTGCTCATTATCGCGTTCTCTTTTCCTGCCCTCACTTTCTCGCCCAATGCACCCTTTATGTTGTCGGCATTTTCTAATACACCCTCCAATGTTCCGTATTCTTTCAATAGTTTGGCAGCAGTCTTTTCACCTACTCCTGCAATGCCGGGTATATTATCTACAGCATCGCCCATTAGTCCCAAAATATCTATTACTTGATCAACTCGTTCTATGTTCCATTTCTCACAAACCTCTTTTGGCCCCATGATTTCCACATCACCACCAGCATAACCTGGCTTGTAAATACTGATTCCATCCCGCACTAACTGCCCATAATCCTTATCCGGTGTCACCATAAACACTTCGTAGCCAGCATCGTGTGCTTCCCATGCAAGCGTCCCAATTACATCATCTGCTTCATAACCTTTCAAACCAATCACAGGTATATTAAATGCCTCCACCAATCTTTTTATATCAGGTATTGCCAGTATCAAATCCTCAGGTGCATCCTGACGGTTGGCTTTATAATCTGCAAAGTCCGTATGTCGTTCAGTCGGGCCTTCCATATCAAAACATACAGCAAGGTGCGTAGGTTTTTCCTTTGTCATCAGTTCTACGAGGGTATTTGTAAAACCAAACTGTGCATTTGTGTTCTTGCCAGTACTCGTGATTCGAGGGTTGCGGATAAGCGCATAGTAAGCACGAAAGATGAGCGCAAAGGCATCAAGTAGAAAAAGTTTCTTTTGCATCGGGCTAAGGTAAGGATTGAAGTTTAAGGCTCTTCTTTTTTTATTTGTTCTGTTTATTTTTCTTACCAATCCCCTTTCAAATCAGCCAATTTAAATCCTCATCCTCTCCAACAAACGGGGTTATCCACAAATGTTTACTGAAAGTTGATGCCAGTCAATCTTATAATGATAGATAATGGTTTTCTTTGTTAATCTTGCAGTAGTTAATTTAAATTGTAGTTATGAAAAAGTTAGAGCATAGCAGTCGGTTTATTAGTCTTAGCGGATTAAGTGGCATTTTTGTGGGTCTTTGTGGTCTGTTGGCAACGTATATTCTGCACAACCTTGTGACAGGGGATAACACAAAAGGCGATCAAGAAATGACCAACATCATCAGTAGTTTCGACTATTACAACCTCACCGTACATGTTTTTGTTGGCGAGCATCTTATCTTCTTAGCTATTTATACAGTCATTTTCGCCATTCTTCTGGCCTTTTATTTCACTTATAAACGTAGCAAAAGACAAAAGCACCCTATTTGGGACAGCCTTGTTCAGGAGCAGTTAACTGTATTTAGTCTCCCATTGATTGTAGGGTTGATATTTGTAATTAAGCTAGTCAGTTCAGCAAATTATGCACTTATCGTTCCTGCATTATCTTTTTTCTATGGCATTGCATTAGTTAATATCCGCAGGTTCACTACTGGCGATATAGCCTTTTTGGGCTATGCCTTTATAATACTTGGCACAGTGAATCTATATATGGCAGGGTGGGGCATTTTGTTCTTCGGACTAGGCTTCGGCGTTTTCCATATCATTTATGGCATCATCACCTTTTTCGTTTACGAGCGTCACACCGTCAAATCAATCCGCAGTACAGGCAAGTGGTAAGTAGTTAGTTATGAGATTTGCACTATGAGTTATGAGTACAGGGAATAGAATTAACCATAACCCATAATTCAAATCTTACAACTATAAGTATTGTACTATTCTCCCACAAATCTTCTGGATACCTACAAGAGCAACCTATCAATACCTGTTTATATCAGAAACTTGCCGAGTTTTAAAATAAGCAAACCCTTTCTTTAACCTGAACAAATAAAATTCATAGTATTAATAGCAATTCAATAAATAATATCCATTATATAAAACTAAAAAATACCTTTGTAAGTATTATTAATAAGCACCCACAAGAAGCAGGGAATAAATGACCTCTAACTGTTTACTGCTAACTGTTCACTGACATCTGATATGGAAACAATAAATTGGAAAGTAGAAGGGATGACGTGCAGCAATTGCGCATTGAGTATAAACAAAGTTCTGACTAAACAAGGAATGCTGAAAGTTCAGGTGAACGCTATCTCTGGCGATGTTTCCTTCGAAAATACCGGCGAATCCCCTGCCTTGGACACTGCCCGCCGCAACATTGCCGATTTAGGCTACAAAGTGGTGGACGATACCCTTCCTCAACAAATAGAAAAGAAGAAATTCTTATCTACTTATCTTGACAAATTCTTCTTTTGCCTTCCTTTTACCCTCGTTTTGATGGCTGGTCATTGGGCCATGACGTTTGGTTATCATTTCCTTCACAATCCTTGGTTGCAATTGGTTATTTGCCTACCTGTGTTTATCGTTGGAATGAATTATTTTGGACGAAGTGCAGTCAAAAGCCTAAGTAAAGGCATACCTAATATGAATGTGCTGATTGCATTGGGGGCTTCGGCAGCATTTATATATAGTCTGATTGGGACGATTACGGGCGACATGAACAAGATATTCTATGAGACAGCGGCATCTATCTTAACCATTGTTTTCTTTGGTAATTGGATGGAAGATTACTCGGTAGAAAAGACACAAAAGACCATCAACGAGATGACGAAAGTTCATAAAGTGATGGCAAACATGATAGCCTATGACAATGACCACAACGAAAATATTTTTCCCGTAGAGAATACTTCTCTAAAGGTAGGGGACTTGATTCTGATTAAGACTGGCGAGCAAGTGCCGATGGATTGTAAGATATTGAGCGGCGATGCAGAAGTGAATGAAGCCATCATCAGTGGCGAAAGTGTGCCTTTGTTCAAGCAACAAGGCGATATTTTGATTGGGGGGAGCATTCTAGCAAATGGTACGGTGAAATGTTATGTTACTGCCACCGGAAAAGACACAGTGCTAAACGGTATTGTAACGATGATGAAGCATGCACAAGGTCAGAAGCCGCCTGTGCAGTTGCTTGCGGATAAGATTAGTGCTGTCTTTGTGCCTTTGGTTACGAGCATTGCCCTATTGACGATTGCGCTTAATTATTTCGTTTTCCATCTGTCCTTCGAAGAAAGTTTGATGCGGAGTATTGCGGTACTGGTCATCAGTTGTCCCTGTGCAATGGGTCTGGCAACGCCCGCTGCCATTGCAGTTGGCTTGGGTAGGGCAGCGAAGTATGGCATCCTCTACACACAAACAGAGAGCATGGAACTTTTTGCGCAGATAAAACAGATTGTATTCGATAAGACCGGCACATTAACCACTGGCGACTTTAAGATTGAGAAATCGGGAATCGTGAATCGTGAATCGCAAGTGAGCGACCCAAAGCTTGCGATTCCCGATTCCCGACTTACGACTCCCGACTTTCAAAAGATAGTTTATTCCCTCGAAAAGTTCTCTAGTCACCCCATCGCCAAGAGTATTGCCAAAGAATGGAAGACGAAGGAGGTGATGAAATGGAAAAAGATTGAAGAAATAAAGGGCTTGGGGATGAAAGCCACCGATATGGACGGCAATTTATGGATGATTGGCTCTGCTAAAATAGCCGAAAGTATTGTTGACAAGAGCCATCATTTGTATGTGACAAAGAATGGCAGTTTGATTGGCTGGATAGATATTGCCGATGAGATTAGGCAAGATGCAAAGGGGGTGATTGATTATTGCAAGGCGAATAAAATAAAGACAATCCTGCTCAGTGGCGACAATGCCGCCAAGTGCAAGCAAGTTGCTGATGCTTTAGGTATTGATGAAGTAATTGCAGAACAAACCCCCAAACAAAAGCTCGACACGATTGAGGCTTTGTGCGTAAAAACCCCTACTGTGATGGTGGGAGACGGCATTAATGATGCTCCTGCCCTAGCAAAAGCTACCATCAGCATCAGTTTGAGCAGTGCATCGCAGCTTGCCATTCAGAGTGCTTCCGTTGTGTTGATGAACAATGGCTTACAGAAACTGCCGATGGCAATGCAATTGGGTAGGCATACCTATAACACCGTGAAAGGCAATCTTTTCTGGGCATTTATTTACAATATCATTGCCATTCCGTTTGCAGCTATCGGTCTTTTTACCCCCACGGCAGGTGCGTTGTTGATGGGTTGCAGTGATGTGGTATTAGCTATTAACAGTTTGAGATTGAACTGGAAAAAGATTAGGTAATTGATGATAAAAATAAAACCCTTAATTTAGATTAAAATTTTTGTATGCGAAATGTAGCAGTGTTGAAGAATGAAATCTCGAACTTTAATTATGAAGAATTAGAGCAGGTTGAGAATATCATCAAAAAGGAAAAGACTAAACGAAAGCTTGATGAAATATTGCAAGATGCAATTGCGGCAAGAAAGGAATCTGCCGAAGGAAGAACCTTAGTTGCTTCAAATAAAAAAGAAATGGCATCAATATTCAAAAAAATGATAGATGATGAAGATTGAATTTTCATCCCCTTATCGAAAAGCTTTTAAGAAATTAATATCAAAAAACCCAGACTTAGTTTTTGTAGTGTTTAATAAGTTGTTTGTTTTGTCAGAAAATATCAATCATCCATCTCTCAAATTACATAAGCTAAAAGGTGAACTAAAAGACTTTTATGCAATACCAATCGAAAGCAATTTAAGGATCATACTGGAGTTACATGACGATGGAATACTATTAATAAACATTGGTACGCACGATGACGTGTATTAAATATTAGTTACTTATAAATTATCAATTACAAATTGTCTTCTCCTCAACATATACTCGAAAAATACTGGCAGCATACTTCGTTTCGTGGCAATCAATTAGCAATTATTGATGCGGTACTTAACAAAAAGGATGTACTAGCCCTGTTGCCTACTGGCGGGGGTAAATCTATCTGCTTTCAAGTTCCGGCGATGATGATGGAGGGCGTGTGCATAGTTATTTCCCCATTGATTGCATTGATGAAAGACCAAGTAGAGAACCTAGTTAATAAAGGAATCCCTGCTGTTTCGTTGCACGCCGGATTGTCTAAAGATGAAGTAGAAGATGTGTTGGAAGCAGTTGTTGAGGGGCAGTATAAATTTTTGTATCTCTCTCCCGAAAGACTCGAATCAAACCTTTTTAAGGCTTATCTTCCTCAAATTGATTGCTGCTTAATTGCTGTGGATGAGGCGCATTGCGTGAGCCAATGGGGCTATGATTTCAGAAAACCTTATTTGCGCATTGCCGACATCAGGTACGAACTCAAAAAGGTGCCGATGATTGCCCTCACGGCCTCTGCCACGCCACTAGTGCAAGAAGATATTGTTGATAAACTAAAGCTTTGGAACGTTGCTATCTTCCGGCAAAGCTTTGAGCGGGACAATCTTTCTTATTCAGTTATCCATTACGATAGCAAGGTCAACAAGGTGATTGACATATTGAATAAAGTGGCAGGGTGTAGCATTGTTTATTGCAATAGCAGAAGCCATACGAGGGCAATAGTGATACTTTTATTACGCCAAAACATAAGTGCCGATTATTACCATGCCGGTTTGACAGCAGAAGAACGAAGCCTTAAACAACAAAGCTGGATGGAGAGCAAGACCCGTGTCATGGTTTGTACCAATGCCTTTGGGATGGGCATTGACAAGCCTGATGTGCGAACGGTGATTCACCTTTCAGTACCCAATTGTTTAGAAAGTTATTATCAAGAGGCGGGCAGAGCCGGAAGGGATGGCAAGAAGTCTTATGCGGTGCTTCTACTTGATGAAAGAGATACTTCAAAGTTGCAATCATTGGCCGATTGGCAATTTCCTTCTTTTGAGGATATTAAAAAAGTGTACCAGGCTATAGCCGATTACTTACATATAGCTATTGGATCGGGAGAAGGTATTTATTATGATTTTGATGTGCATGCATTTGCCACTAACTTCCACTTAACCGCACGTTTAGTAAGTGGTGTATTCAAGACATTGGAACAAGAAGGGCATCTTTCTTATGAAGAGAATGTATTTCTCGCAACAAAAGTTATGTTCACTGCGTCTAAGAGTGACTTGGAAAATATTGAGACTGCCCATCCTCAGTTGGATGCAATAGTTAAGTGCCTACTACGGGGCTATCCTGGTATATACGACATCTATGTGGGCATCTCTGAGAAACAAATTGCTCAGAAACTACGAATCACGGAGGAAGATATAAAAGGAAAGTTAATGATGCTGCGGTCACTAGGCATTATTAGGTATCACCCACGAAAAATAAAATCGCAGATTCATTTTATACTCAACAGGGCGCCAGCAAAATATCTAAGCATCAATCACGAAGCGTATCTGGAAAGAAAAAATGCATTTCAGGAAAGGGTAGATAAAATGATTGCTTATCTAAACCTCGATAAACAATGCCGGGGCCAATTCATTGCGCAATACTTTGGTGACAAAGAGGCAAAACCTTGTGGGATATGTGACGTTTGCTTGAAACTAAAGAAGAAAGCTAGCTCTGCAGATGATATATCAGCCATTCAGCAACAACTTTTTGATTATTTACAATCAGGCAATCCCTCTGTAAAAGGATTGTTGGACAGCATCACGCTTATTTCGAAAGATAAGATTTGGGAAGTATTGAAGATGCTGCAAGACCAAGGTAAGATTACGATTGATGATGCTGGAATGATAACAAAAAGATAATGTAGATTTATCTAAAAGGAGAGCCTCCATTCTTTAGTTTATTGAATTCTATCCTAGTTTGTTCTATAATTCTTCTGTTTGCATTGATATAATATTCCCCATCGGGTGCCACACCATTTATCCCAGCCAATCCTTCAATAGTCCATCTATGGTTTTCTTGGTCACGCCAATGCCAGTTGTCCCTTTGGATAAACTCCGCAGGGAATATGTAATAGTTACTATACTTTATGAGGTAATAGCTGTATGGGAACTCCGTAACATTATTAGCCCAGAACTCTATAGTCTCTGTTTGGGATAAAGTGGCGGGGTCAATGATATAAAGGTGAATTATATTGTCGATATTAACTGGAACGGCAGCCGCAACGTGGTAATTCCACATATTGTTGAGCGTTCCTTGTTCTCCTTTCAGAAAGTAACCGCTAAAAACCCAGCCTTTATAATTGGGAATCCGCCATTGATCGAGTAAAATAGAGATGGCGTTTGCCCTATCCTCACAGTCATTGTGTGCATCGGACCATTTAAATAACCAATGGTGTTGAAAGAAATTGAAAATATTATTTGCCTGCTGCAATGTGAGGGCATTGTTCAGGTAAATCTCGTCGGAGAGATAATATTCGAAGTATGTTTTTGCATCTTGTCCGTACATTGGACTAAAATAAGGCTTTTTCATCAATAGGCGTAAGTCATAAGGCCTAAGTCGTAAGTTAAGAGAGAAAATAGTAATTTAGTTACGTTTTATCGCTTATGCTTTATGACTTACGCCTTATGCCTTATCCCTTAATATCCGTATTCATACACCACCTTCCCTTCCAGTTCTTTCTTTTTGTTGAAGCAGGATTCGGTTGTTTTCAAGCCGTTATCATTGTAGGTATATTGCCAAACGAGGTAATCTGTGCCGCCCTTTATCACTTGCGTCATCTTTACTATTCGGGCATTGTCATCGTATTCATACACAAAATCTGGCAATAGTTTCTTCGCTGCATGATTAAACCGAACCACATCTGTAAGCAATCCATCCTCATTGTAATAATAGTAGTAATGTTCTGCTTCGTACCCCTTCCGCATCCACTTCTCTTCGGCTACAAACCCTTTTTCATCATAAGAAAACAACACTATTGTCGTGTCGCCACCATTCTTGATGTTCAGCATTTGCGTGGGCGCATTCTTTTCATTGTATTGCCAAAGATGTTTCTCCGAAAAGTTACCCGCACTAGATGTTATTGTATCCAGCGAAGCCGAAATAATAGAGAGGATACCCCCTTGGTCGCTATAAGTATAAGTGGTATTGGTGGAAACGGTGGATAAAGGTTGCACGATACTATTGATGGAAGAAATCAGTTTGTCGTTGCTATAAGTATTCTCCAATATGGTAGTGCCACTGTTGGGCAACACGGTTGTGGTGATGATTTTCTTGCCTCCATCCAGTATCTTTTGCTCCACGCTGAACCCATCAGACAATGTATCAGCATTGTAACTAACGGCTTTCACTTGTTTTACTTTTGTCGCAAGCAATAGTTTGTATTGAAAATCGCTTTGCCTGTGTGAAACGATATCGGTAAAATAATACTGGCACTTTGCAGATGTAAGGGCGGTGCAGAGGGTGATAACAAACAAAACTACTTTCATATTCAGCGATTAATTGGCTGTAAAAGTAGCAGTTACTATGAAATTAAAGTATCGTGGAAACAGGTTTGCCACTGAAACACTTAGAAACCAGAGAAATCTTTGCCTCAAGGGTTATATTTTCTCTGTGCTTCAGTGGCATAAAAGGATTACTTGCTAATCAAAAGCTTTTGATTGTAGCTGCCTTCAGTGGTAGTAACTGTTACAACATAAACGCCGTTAGCCAATGTTTGGGTATCCAGCTTAAAAGAAGTGGTATTTCCTTCAAATGTTTGCTGCGCAACAGTCTTTCCTCTAAGATTGCGGACTGTAATTGTTCCTGTCTCGATAGTTTTATTAAAATTAATTGAAACAAAATCCTTCGCAGGGTTTGGAGAGATTGTAAACTGATGCGCAACGGTCGCCACGCTCACCACATTGCTATAACTAAAGCTTCCATTGTTATCTACCATTTTCAGTCGATAATAGGTAGTTGTGTTATCTGCTGCATTATCATCCGTAAAACTATATTTACTGTTGCTGCCCATCGCATTCACTTTCCCGATTGCTTCAAAAGTCTTTCCGTCATTGCTGCTTTGTATTTCAAAATAAGCCCCTTTGGTTTCAGTTCCTGACACCCATTCAATCAAATTGTTATCGCCAATTCTACTAGCAATGATATTTTCTAGTTTAATAGGCAAAGCCGATTTCCATATACCAACGATGGCAGATGAATCTGCGCTTTTACCTGCATGAGACAACCCGTACAAGTCCTCCAATGTTCTCAACACGTTGTAATGTGTTATGCGTTGGGTATAAATTCCCGCCTTTATATTTTGACCAATGATGATGGTCATAATCTGGTTAGCTTCCGAGAGGGTATCATCTTCATCAAACGTAAGTACAAAAAGGCTGTTATGGGTTTTGCACCAATCGATATAACTACCCAAATGTGTTTTTAACCAACTATCACCTTGTTGAATACTGGCACTGTGCATATCGTCCAACAGGTTTGGCATTACAAAAGACAGCGTAGGCAACTTAGTATAATCCGTAGGAAAAGAAGTAAGTGGCTGATTGCAAGTAGCGGCTGTTTGGTTAGTTCCTGTGCCTTGCCAGTTAGTCCATGGGCAATGCTTGGCTGCATATTGACCAGAAGTTGCACCTGTATAACCCACTTTAGGCAATCCTTCGGCATATCCTGTGAAAGTAAATCCTTTTTGAATCAACTCAGCCCCCAAATTGGGCGTAGTAAAAGGTATGTTTGGCGACTGATTATCGTCGGTAACACCTTGATTGGAGCCAGAATATAACATCAGGTAATTGGGTTGGCTAGGGTGTGTCAATGCAAAAGACTCTGTAAGTACTGCTGCATCAGTATCGTTTAATAATTGGTTAAGGTAAGGTGCATTAGAACTGTCTTTTACATCATCATAGCCTACGTTTTCCAAAATTTCTATTACCACATGGTCCGGACGGATTTGTGCCGATGCCCTGCCACCTATTAATCCCAATAAAGCAATAAGGGTAAAAACTTGTTTCATAATTTGATTTGTTTAATGATGTTTGTCTGACCAATTAGTGATACAAAGAAATAAAAAGTAACATTATAGCAAGATGAACTTATTGTTACCAAAGTGCAAACAAATATAAATAACTGACCTTACGCATATTTATTGACACTTACAATTGTGACCTTATTCTTACCACATAGGCAGATTAGGCAGATGGAAAAGGTCATGTAAGTCAAGAAACGTTTCACTTTAAGGTCACATAGCGTCGATAATTATTTAAAAACTATTTCTTTTTATGTTTTCTAACTATAAAACTATGTGCCTTATGAGCCTATGTGGTAAAAAAATTACATGGGTTTGCCCTTATTGTTACCAATTTACTTGTAATAAACCTTCCTTTTCAATTGGTGGCAACTGTTTCTAATTGCTTTATTAGTATTTATTTAAAGAAAATCCTTTTGGTGTTGGATTATCATCCGTCTTTACGCCAAAATATATTCTTTTCCATTACTACTAATAATAACCCCATCTTTGTGGGTAATAAAATGGTTCAGGCAGGTATTGGGGTAAGAATTTTTCTTCATCGGGTTTACATAAACCTTTTACAATTACACTAAATGAACACATCACTATTGATTGCGCAGCAAAACCTTCTCTTTTTTCTTCATAAATACCCCTCTTTTTTTCTTAACAACCCATTTAATACCAGCATTTTCTTTGGTTGCGCGCTTATAGTGCCGCTAAAGAAGGATGGTTAGGGCAGATTTGGGCGATAAAGGTGACCACCCAATTGATAAAGGTGACCACCCAACCGATAAAGGTGACCACCCAACTGATAAAGGTGGCCACCCAACTGATAAAGGTGGCCACCCAATTGATAAAGGTGGCCACCCAACTGATAAAGGTGACCACCCAACTGATAAAGGTGACCACCCAACTGATAAAGGTGACCACCCAACTGATAAAGGTGGCCACCCAACTGATAAAGGTGGCCACCCAATTGGTACAGGGGGGGATTTTAAGTAGGTAAATATGGTTTCAATTAATAAATTTTCTTTTCAATTTTAAAAAAAATAGTATGCCAAACGGTTTTATAAGTAACTCAGTAGATATTTTCAATCATCAACAAATAAATTTTTGTAGTAAAATAGGTAATTACACTTTCGATGAAGTTACCGCTGCGGCCATATTGGGGATAAGGGCCGATACGGCTTACTTGTCGTGGGAAATTGCAAGTAAAAAATCGTACATACTCAATGGTGAGGCGTGGACGAAGTTTGAAAATATATTGTATGATGGAGAAAATAAGGGGCTGCCGGCTGTGCCGCCGCCGACTCCTACCATTGGTACGCCGCCAACAGCGGTGGAACCAGATATGCGTGGGAGGTACAGCGATATTGCTGCTGCCTGTAAAAGGAGTACCGGCTATACCAATGCCGACGGGGTGGATTTGGGAATTGTGGCTGTGGTAACGCCGTTTGTGCCAGGTGATGGGCAGCCCGTGGTAACTGAAACTTTGCACGTGGGGCATCCATTTTTAAAGTATGTAAAAGACCAGTACCAAGGTACTCAGATTTATAAGGACAGTGGCGACGGGCATGGTTTTGTGAAGTTTGACAAGGCAATAAATGCCACTTATACCGACAACTCGGCATTGCCGGCAGCAGGTGTGGCTGTGGTTTGGAAATATAAATTTGTGTATCTCTACAAAAGCGAAGAAGTGGGCACGGCAAGTTTGGTGGTAGAGGTTTTGGTAACGGGAATGTAGGACAGTTAGCAGTTAGCAGTTAGCAGTTATCAGTGAGCAGTAAACAGTTAACAGTGAACAGTGAGCAGTGAGCAGTGAACAGTGAGCAGTGAGCAGTGAACAGTGAGCAGTAAACAGTAAATAGTAAACAGTTGAAAGGTCAAGAGGTAAAAGTTTAAAGACTATTACTTTTTGACCTTTTTTTGTTTTTATTGACTTAGATAACTACTAACTGATAACTGTTTACTGATAACTGTTCACTGTTTACTGCTCACTGCTCACTGATAACTGCTCACTGTTGCTACCTAAACTGTATTGCTTTTACCGGTGAGAGTTTTTTTACCACTATCGTGGGAATGATTAGAGATAAAAAACAAACAAAGCCTGTGCAGAAACAAACCAATGCCACCTGCCACCCAATGATTTTGATGGGGGCGTAGGAGACGTAATACGAACTTTCGTCGAGGTGGATG
>Ga0364887_10237_pt2 | contig 36042 bp, 31 predicted proteins | sample ExccelJu500001D4_4_FD_206924 | JGI IMG/M metagenome (GOLD analysis project Ga0364887, IMG submission 206924) | Enriched cells from Trout Bog Lake Hypolimnion, Wisconsin, USA - BchlTB.July23.5000.01.D4 | ecosystem: Environmental > Aquatic > Freshwater > Lake > Hypolimnion/Profundal zone | place...
TGTTGAAGGGTGCTTATGCAGTTGATGAACACGTACAAAAAGAGAAATTTGATAAAAACATACCCGCATTGATGGCTTTAATTGGTATTTGGTACACCAATTTCTTCAAGGCGCAGAGCGAAGCAATCTTACCTTACGACCAATACATGCATCGCTTTGCAGCTTATTTCCAACAGGGGAATATGGAAAGTAACGGTAAAAGCGTGGACAGGAATGGTAACAGTATCGATTACTCAACTGGCCCGGTTATTTGGGGCGAACCTGGTACCAATGGTCAACATGCTTTTTACCAATTGATTCATCAGGGTACGTTGGTGATACCGTGCGACTTTATTGCTCCCGCAATTAGTCACAACCCCATTGGTGACCATCACGTGAAATTAATGTCTAACTTCTTTGCCCAAACCGAAGCTTTAATGAACGGGAAGAGTGAAAATGAAGTAAAGATTGAGTTGATGAAAGCGGGCAAATCGGAGGAAGAAAATAAAAAGTTAGTTCCTTTTAAAGTATTTGCTGGTAACAAACCCACCAATTCTATCATTTTAAAAGAAATAACGCCTTATTCGCTCGGTAGCCTCATCGCTTTGTATGAACATAAAATATTTATTCAAGGTGTTATTTGGAATATCTTCAGTTTCGACCAGTGGGGTGTGGAATTGGGTAAACAACTGGCTAATAAGATTCTGCCAGAATTGGAAAATCCAGAACCTGTTAAAAGCCACGACAGTTCTACAAATGGATTGATTAATATCTTCAAGAAATTCAGGTCGTAAGATAATAGCTTAATGGTTAGAAAGGGTATCCAGAATGAAAATTTTGGATACCCTTTTGTTTTATTCACCAATTGCATTATCCACCAATGCTTTCAATTCGATATATCGCTCGTGCCTTCCCTTGAAGTTGACGTTGAAAGAGAAAAGAATAGCAGCGTATTTCTTCTTGTTATCCACCCAAGGGAATGTTCCAAACAATCCTGGGCTTGACAAGGTGTTTGCCCTATCTATCCCATCTTCTATTACCCATTCACCAAAGCCATAGCCCCAATCACTTGCTTCTTCGGGGGTGTAAGCCACCGTTGCACCCTTCGCATAGTTTTGTTGCATGGCAATGATGGATTCTTTGGTGAGGATTTGCCTGCCATTATAATTTCCCTCGTTCATAATCATACTCAAAAAACGAATGTAATCTTCTGCACTACCCACAGCACCACCACCAAGAAAAGCTACAAGCCCGTTGCCAAAGGTAGTGTGCTTCATGCCGCAAGGTTGGGCAATCCTTTGTTGAAAAAGGTCTTCAAAACGTTGCCCACTAATCTTTTCCAATATTGCCCCAACTATTTGCAGACCCACATTACTATAATGAAACGACTTTCCATGCTCACTTTCCATCGGCAACTTTGCCATGTTTTCCATCGCCTCATCCATCGTTTTATATTCTTGCTGCTCGGCAATGGATTCCTTTATAGGCGGTGCTTTTATGCCCGTTAGATGGCTCAGGCAATCCTTAATCCTAATATTTCCCTTGCCGTTTTGGGTCATTATCGGTAAGTATTTTCCTATTGAATCATCTAAACCCAACTTTCCTTCTTGCACAAAAGTCATAATCACGGCGGCTGAATACCATTTGCTGCAACTTGCTAGTTGTTTCGGGGTGCTTTGGGTAAAGTCCTGCAACTCTTCGCTATCATCCTTTCCTTGCTTTCTGGCAAACCATTTTATTGCCATTCTCTCCCACAGGTTCAGTGCATTTTCGGCGTGGCTATATAGTATTTTTCCATCTTTCCATACCATTATCACTCCTCTGCCCCCTATTTCGTGGAGGTTGTCGTGCAGCCATTTATCAACTTGAGAAAAGTCTTGCTGCGCCATACAACAATTGACTATCATCAATGAAAAAAGAAAAGAAAATATTTGTTTAAGCATGATTGAATGAAATTGATATTGGTTCGAAGTTAAAGGAAATTCAGGTGAGATATATTTTAGAAAGTTGCTGGAGTAAGTTTATGGGATTTAATTTATTAGCAGCTATGCTAACAACTCTTTCACATTTACAATTCCACTTAAATTAGTTTCGTTTCAGAATGCTTCTTTAATGAAAATGATTGCACCATATTCTTCCGTTTATAAATACTTGCTAGATTTACTTTTTCTGGCCTCTTCCATCCATTGCCCACCATAATTTTTGGGGGAGAATATGCTACTTGCGAATTATTGCGTACTACTGGAAAATAACTCAATCTTGCATTGGGTTTATTGCATCTGACATTGACTTTATTGCATCTGACAATGACTTTATTGCGTCTGACATTGGGTTTATTGCATCTGACAATGGATTTATTGGGTTTGACATAGGCTTTTGCGCATCTCTAAGTAGAAAAACCCTCCCTGACACAAAAAAATGCTTTTACACCTAAAATGGGGTTTTGAACCACCCTTTTCATCCGATTATACCACTGATTAAATGATTTGAATGATAAGAATGATTGATTCCCTTGATTTATACCAATTAACAAAATAAAGAGCTGATTAATTCGTTATGAATTAATGGCATCAAGAATTAAGATAACGGTTACCGAGGATTTACAAGATTTAAAGCGTCTCTATCATAAACATCCTGCTCACTTGCATAGTCGGATACGGATGCTTTATTTGATAAAGTCAGGGGTCACAGAATCAACCAAAGTATTAAGCGGGCATCTCATGGTCGGTTCAAGGGCTATCCAACGTTGGAAAAACGACTATCTGGTTGGGGGCATAGATAACCTTTTGAATTATGAAAAGGGCAAACATAAAAGTAACGGCATCATAACGCCCACGATAAGTGCCGTTCTTAAAGAGCAATTGTCATCCCCAACATCTGGATTTACCAGTTATGTTGATTTGCAACAGTGGTTACAAGAGAACCATCTACCAACCGTGACTTACAGGGTGGTACACCACCATGCCACGGTAAAACTCAAAGCGTCGCTAAAAGTTGCTAGGAAAAGCCACATAAAGAAAGACCCGTCGGCAGTGGAAAATTTTAAAAAACAATAGACACCACGCTTGAGGCTATTGTAACCAAGCAAAAGGGCAACTTCGAGAGCTTCAATGTGTATTTTGGGGACGAAAGCAGGTTTGGATTGTTTACACGCAATGGTAAATCCATTACAATCAAAGGGGTCAAGCCGGTATGTCCATTTGTGCAAGACTTTAAAAACACCTATTTGTTCGGCGCATTTTCTCCTATAACAGGCAGTAGTTTATTGTTGGACATGCCTTACTGCAACACTGAATGTTTTGAAATTTTTTTGAATGAATTGTCCAAGCAACAACCTGGGGAATATAAAATTCTATTCCTTGACAATGGTGCATTCCATAAAGCAACGAGACTCGTAATACCCAACAATATAGCCTTGTGCTTTTTGCCGCCTTATAGCCCGGAACTTAACCCGGCGGAAAAAATATGGGCTTTCCTGAAAAGAAAAATCACAAACAAGGCATTCAACAAACTTGAGGATTTGCAGAAATTCATGGACAACATCATTCAAAAGTATTTAGATACAAACACGATAAAATCAATAACCCGTACCGATACTTATGGAAAGGCTATTAATAAGACTTTTATTTAGTAAATTGGCATATGATGCCTCTGTATTGTGTTGTGGGTGTACACCGTCTGCAAATAGGATGACTTCATCTACTTCCAATGCCTTTTCCAATTCACGGAATGAAGCTACAAAGGCTTCCTGTAAAGCCTCATCTGCTTTTGATGGGATTAGTTTGGTCTTCTTGTATACAAACCCTAGTCGGTGTAGCAGAGCTGTTGCACCACTCTCACTATACTCAATTTGAAAGGTCTTGGCAATGAATACGGCAACCGCAGCTGCCGTGCTGCATAGATGCAATGATACATATTCCTTCACTGCCGCTAGCTGTTCCAAAGACAGTTTGCCTGTACAGGGTTTGTAATGTACTGAAAGATAATCCTCAAAACTAGATGCCGATTGGAAGGAACGAAAATGACGGTTTACTGTTGTCCTGTCAACACCAAGCATCTCTGCAATAAATTCCTGTGACAGCTTATTGTACAACATTATTAGCGTTGTCAGCTTTTGATAGCTATCCCTGTCAGAAGTATTGCGCTGTAATTCCTTGAGTAAGGAAAGCTCCGATTCACTGAATTGTAAGGTCATCAATAAAAAAACGAATATTCTAGCTTTTTAGTGTGCAAACCTAATGGGGATTAGTATACAAATGGAATAAGCTTAATAAAACTTAAAAGTGCTGGTAAGTCCAAATGAGTGGTGGCTGCACTTTTTGTTTTAGTAATCCTTCTGATACAGAAAGGGTATCTTTGTAGAAATAGAATGTAATGACAGATAATGAATTGAAAGAATTGGTGGCGGGATTGGCAGTATCGCAGGCAAAAACGGATGAACAAATGGCAAGGACAGATGCAAAATTTGCAGAAACCGAAGCTCAAATGAAACGAACAGATGCAACTTTGGAAAGAGTGGGCATCCGCTTGGGTAACATTGCAGATAACAATGGCTCTAATGCCGAGGATTACTTTTATAATTCATTGTTGGATAAGCCTGAATTGGGGGGCATTGGGTATGATACTATTGTTAAAAACTTTATTCCAAAGTCAAAATGTGGTCAAGGGGAGTTTGACATAGTAATGTATAATGGAGAAAATATTGCACTGATTGAGTGTAAATACAAGGCACATAAAAGTGATGTTGAAAAATTGATAACAAAACAAGTGGAAAGTTTTAAAAAGTTGTTTCCCATATATGCTAACCATAAGTTTTACCTTGGTATTGCAAGCTTTTCATTTTATCCAGAATTGGAACAATTTGCAAAAGAAAATGGAGTGGCAATCCTAAAACAAAAAGGAGAGGTTGTGGAGATAGTGGCGGATAATTTGAAGGCGTATTGAATTGATAATTGATAATGGATAATTGATAAAGTGCGGCTAGTACCTATGGGTGTTGGCTGCACTTTTTGTTTTGTTGCCCCTACAGCCCTAAAGTCTATTTGGAATCTACAAATTGTGGGTGGTTTCTGACCTGTTTGTAGAAGCTACTTGTTTTTGAAGAGCCACCCCGGCCTATTGGCCACCTCACGATGAGGGGAATTGGGACGCTGATGCTAATAAAATGCTGAGCTGTAAGTAGATGTTGGTTGTTTTTGAGTAGGTGGGTGGTAAGATTGTATAGAAAGACCTGTTTGAAACTAATTATGTTCGTAGTACTGATTTGAAATGTATGCTGTAGTGAAATCCTCTTGCAGGGTATATCTTTTTTGCTACTGAGGCACTGAGATAACAGAGAAAGAAAACATTAAACAGACTCTATTCAGTTTTTTTTCAGTGCATCTGTGGCAATATTTTTTGATAAATTTGAGCGGAAGTGAAATAATTGCAGAACAGCATACATCCTAAATCACTACCTATGTTCGTTAATCGTATTAGACTAACTGGCATATAAAACTTCTTTTAATTGTTTTGCACACCTCAAATCCTTATCCAATAACGGCTTTACTTTTTTGTAAACACAATGTGAAAAACCTTGCCTTCTCATTTCTTTTTGCAGTCGTAGTATTGTACTCTAGTCGCAACAATTACCCCAAACAGTGTAAGAAAATCATTAAGGGAAAATGCAATAAGCATCCCCTGATGTGGCGACGACTTTATCATTAATTTGAAAGATTGTATGGATACGCAGATTGAACCGATTTTACAGGAGAACAAAGACAGGTTTGTATTATTTCCGATTACACATCAGGATATATGGCAGATGTACAAACAAGCTGAGGCGAGTTTTTGGACGGCTGAGGAAATAGACCTTACGCCCGATTTGCAGGATTGGGCAAACAAATTGACGGAGGATGAGCGTTTCTTTATTAAGCACGTACTTGCATTCTTTGCTGCAAGTGATGGTATTGTAAACGAAAACCTGGCTGTAAACTTCCTGAAAGAGGTGCAATATCCCGAAGCCCGTTGTATGTATGGGTTTCAGGTGATGATTGAAAATATTCATAGCGAAGCATATTCTTTGTTGATTGATACCTATATAAAGGATGTGGTGGAAAAAGATAGGCTGCTACACGCAATTGATACAATTGATTGTGTACAGAAAAAAGGACAATGGGCACTGCGTTGGATTGATAAAGGAAGTTTTGCTGAAAGATTAGTTGCTTTTGCAGCGGTGGAAGGAATATTCTTTAGTGGTAGCTTCTGCTCTATATTTTGGTTAAAGAAAAGAGGGTTGATGCCGGGACTAAGCTTCGCGAATGAGTTGATAAGCAGGGATGAAGGTTTGCATTGTGATTTCGCTTGTTTGTTGTACACGCAACATTTGGTAAATCCATTGCCTAAAGAAACCGTTACGAAGATCATCACCGATGCCGTAGAGATAGAGAAAGAATTTGTATGCAGTGCATTGCCAGTAAGATTGATTGGGATGAATGCCGACCTGATGTGTCAATACATTGAGTTTGTAGCAGACAGGTTACTTGTGGCATTGAACTGTAATAAAGTATATAATGCTACCAACCCTTTTGATTTTATGGAATTGATTTCACTACAAGGTAAAACAAATTTCTTCGAGAAAAGGGTAGGGGAATATCAAAAGGCAGGGGTAAAAGAAGGGTCATCAAAGGCATTCTCAATGGACGAAGACTTTTAGAACAGTGAACAGTTGACAGTAAGCAGTGAACAGATGCAAATCTTAAATTGATTACTGGTTACTGATAACTGTTCACTGAATTTCATATTTCATAACTCATAACTAAATAACATGTTTGTAATTAAGCGCAGCGGTAAGAAAGAAGCCGTACATTTTGACAAAATCACGTCGAGGATAATGAAATTAAGCTATGGGCTACAGCTTAAAAGTGATGACATTATCGAGATAGCCAAGAAGGTAATTATTGGTATCTACAACAACGTAACTACTACCGAGTTGGATAACCTCGCCGCCGAAACTGCTGCTTCGTTTACTACCAAGCATCCTGATTTTGCTGTGTTGGCTGCCCGTATTGCTGTGTCTAACTTGCATAAGAATACTGCAAAGTCTTTCTCTGAAACTGCTGGATTGTTGTATAACTATATTGATGATAAAACAAACGAAGCTGCGCCTTTAATTGCCGATGATATCTATGCAATTATTCAAGAGCATGAGGATGTATTGAATGCTTCCATCATTTATGAAAGGGATTATCATTTTGATTACTTCGGTTTCAAGACGTTGGAAAAATCTTACTTGCTAAAGGTTCATGGAAAGATTGTTGAACGTCCGCAGCATTTGTTTATGCGCGTGGCATTGGGCATTCATAAAACTGATATTGATGCAGCAATAGAAACCTATAATCTGATGAGTGAGAAGTGGTTTATCCACGCCACTCCTACCCTATTCAATGCCGGAACGCCCAAGCCGCAGATGAGTAGTTGCTTCTTGTTGAGTATGAAGGATGATAGCATTTCAGGCATTTATGATACGTTGAAAGATTGTGCGATGATTTCACAATCTGCTGGTGGTATCGGTTTAAATATTCATAACGTTCGTGCAACAGGTAGTTATATCAAAGGAACAAATGGTACATCGAATGGCATTGTTCCAATGTTAAGGGTATTTAATGACACTGCTCGCTACGTAGATCAAGGCGGTGGAAAAAGAAAAGGAGCATTCTCTGTTTACTTAGAACCATGGCATGCCGATGTGTTTGAGTTTTTGGATTTGAGAAAGAATCATGGCAAGGAAGAAATGCGTGCAAGGGATTTGTTCTTGGCATTGTGGATACCTGATTTGTTTATGAAACGTGTTGAGGCCGATGGGCAATGGAGTTTGTTCTGCCCTAACGAAGCACAAAACCTTCATACCACCCACGGAAAAGAATTTGAAACTTTGTATGAAGGTTACGAAGCAGCGGGTAAGGCAAAGAAAACAATCCCTGCCCGTGAATTATGGAATGCAATCTTGGAATCACAAATAGAAACAGGTACTCCTTATATGTTGTATAAGGATGCTGCCAACGAAAAGAGCAACCAAAAGAACTTGGGTACCATCCGTTGTAGCAACCTATGCACTGAAATAATAGAATATAGTGATGAGAAAGAGACAGCGGTTTGTAACCTTGCTTCTCTTTCATTGCCTCGCTTTGTGGAAGGCAACAGGTTTAACTTCGAGAAGCTTTTGGAAGTGACTAAGATTGTTACCCGCAACCTGAACAAGGTTATTGACAACAATTACTATCCTATCCCAGAAACGTTTACGAGCAACATGCGCCATCGCCCTATTGGTTTGGGTGTGCAAGGTTTGGCTGATGCTTTTATGTTGTTGGGTCTTCCTTTTGAAAGTGATATGGCCAAAATGCTCAATAAAAACATCTTCGAAACCATTTATTATGGTGCTTTGGTTGCTTCGAATGAGGTGGCAAAAGAGCATGGTGCTTACGAAACCTTTAAAGGTTCTCCATTGAGTCAGGGTATTTTCCAGTTTGATATGTGGAACGTTCAACCGAGCGACCGTTACGACTGGGATGCACTTAGAAAAGAAATAAAGAAAACGGGTGTACGCAATTCTTTGTTGCTTGCCCCAATGCCTACCGCTTCTACTTCACAAATTTTGGGTAACAACGAATGTTTCGAGCCATATACTTCCAACATTTACAACCGTCGTGTTTTAAGTGGCGAGTTTGTGGTAGTAAACAAACATTTATTGAAAGATTTGGTAAGCCTAGGTTTATGGAACGACAATATGAAACAACGCATCATTGCGGCTAATGGCTCGGTGCAAAACATTGAGGAGATACCTGCGCACCTAAAAGAAATTTACAAAACTGTTTGGGAGATAAAGCAACGTACCATCATTGATATGGCTGCAGACAGGGGCGCATTCGTTTGTCAGTCACAGTCATTGAACTTGTTTGTTGAGCAACCAAACTTTGCAAAACTTTCTTCTATGCACTTTTACACCTGGAAGAAAGGGTTGAAAACGGGCATGTATTACTTGCGTACAAAAGCTGCGGCCGATGCAATTAAGTTTACTATTGATTCTAATGTTTTATCACAAACAAAAACAGAAGCCGCTGAACAAATAGCTTGCTCGCTCGATAACAGGGAAGCTTGCGAAAGTTGCAGTGCGTAGTAACACAATAGATTAATAACATAAAAAGAGAACCCGTTTAGAATATTCTAAACGGGTTCTCTTTTTATATATTCCAATTGTTGAGTATTAATTTGTTGGAGCAACAGGGGCGGCAGGTGTTGGATTTGTACTGCCAGTAATAACCCTTCCTTTCATTTTCCTTTTGTTAACTTCTTCTTTGGTGAGTTCACTTGTTTTTATCATGATACTCGCTTCTGTTCCAGAATGAATGAAATAGTTCTTTCCTTCATAAGTAATCGAGCCATAATCTCCAATCCAACTGTTTGCAAGTACTTTGTATGGGTCAGTATCAGTAGCGTATTTTGTTTTTCCGAAGGTTAGGAACTTGTCATCGCCTACTTCAAATGAAACAAGGATTTTATCTGGCAATACCTTGGTACACACGCCGGGCGTGTTCTTCTTTAGGGTAATAATATTAAGATTCTTTCCATTTTCAAACCTTACGATACCACTAGTTACTTTGGTTTCATCTTTTAGTATCTCTCTCGAAAGCTCTACATCCCTGTCAATATAATACTGAAGCTGAGTAAGCGGCGTACCAGAACTTTCTACTTTCCGTCTGATTTGTGTACTGAAATACGTTTTGGAACTACTGCAAGATGCAAATGTTGCCGCAGCGATAAGGGCGATTATAATGTTACTTTTCATTTTGTTTATTTTGAATTATTTCTGCCAAATCTATACCACGTAATTAGAAATAAACACGTATTAACCAGCCTTTCACAAAAAGGGTCAGTTGAACTGTTTAATCATTTCATCCACCGATTTTTCTTTATCGTAGAAGCTTGCCAATTTCCTTATCACGGTTTCTACCAAAGCGTCAGGACAGCTTGCCCCACTTGTTATCAGTACTTTTACTTTGTCTTTTTCAGGGAGGAACCCTTTGATGATTGATTGTTCTTTAGTTACCCAATTGCAATGGGTAATTGTATCCTTATCAGTAATCCGATTGGCACTATCAATAAAATAGGTAGGCAGTTTTTTTTCACATAATTCGACTAGATGAGATGTATTACTACTGTTATAACCCCCGATTACTAATGCAAGATCTGCCTCTGTTTCCAACAATCCACTCACCGCAGTCTGGTTATCATTTGTAGCATAGCAAAGGGTGTCTCTTGTATCTGCAAAACGCTCACTAATGGTCGCATCAGTAAGTTGGTAATGAGTCTTTACTGTTTCTTTTAAGTAATCAGAAATGGCTTGTGTGTCACTGGCAAGTTGTGTTGTTTGGTTCACCACGCCAAAACGTTGCAAGTCTTTAGTTATATTAAACCCTTCTGAGAAGCGACCTTTGAACTCATTGTCAAACAAAATAGCATCTTTTTCTCCGGTAATATACTTAGCCAACTCAATGGCTTCTTTCATGTCATTCACAATTACACTTGGACTATTCTGTGCGGCATGAGAGAAAGTTGCTCTTGTTTCTTCGTGTTTAGGTTTGCCGTGTATCACAATGCTGTAACCCTTCTTAGCAATCTGTTCGCTTCTGTTCCAAACCTTTTCAACAAAAGGGCAAGTGGTATTATACTTCTCCGTAACAATACCTTTTTCATTCAGCAAAGCCTCGATGCTGAGTGTGGTGCCAAAGGCGGGAATCAAAACAATGTCCTCTCTGGTAATTGTATCAAAATCTATTAATTGCTTACCATAAGTATCTTGAAGAAATTGTACCCCACGAGCTTGTAAATCTGCATTTACCTGTGGGTTATGAATCATCTCGCTGAGAAGAAAGATTCTTTTGTCAGGATTTTCTTCAATCGTTTTAAATGCAATTTCAATGGCATTCTCAACTCCATAACAAAATCCAAAGTGACGTGCTAGGTAAATCTGAAGTTTGCCAAAATCTAACAGAGTGGGGGAGTAGTCCTTCTTAAGCTTATCATCAAGCTTGCGTTTGGTTTTGATGGCATTGATAAGGGAACTGCGATATATATTGGGGATTGTAAACTGCTTCATAATTGTAAGTAAAGATTTGCCACAAAGAAACTAAGGCAGAAAGAAGCACAAAATAAATGTAGATTATCCTGCAATCAGGGTATTCACTATTAGCTTAGAGCCGACCAATGTCCGTACGGATGCTGCTATAGCATTGGCATCGTAACCGCATTCATTGTACAATTCTTTTAAGGAACCGTGCTCTACCAATCTATCGGGGATGCCTAATATCTTGACTTCTGCTTTGTAGTTATGTTCTGCCATAAACTCTAGCACTGCACTTCCAAAACCACCTACTACAGTACCATCTTCAACCGTGATTACCTTATCGAACTTTGCAAATACTTCGTGTAATAATTCTTCATCGATAGGCTTTACAAAGCGTATGTCGTAATGCGCAGGATTGATTCCTTCGGTTCTTAATGTCCTGATGGCGGCTTGTGCAAAGTTGCCAGGATGACCATAGCTTAATATAGCTACCTCTTCACCATCTTTCAGTTTCCTTCCTTTGCCGATGGTTATTTCTTCCAACTTGGTTTGCCATTCGGGCATCACGCCATTGCCTCTTGGGTAGCGGATAACAAACGGAAGATTGGTAGTTTCCAATTGGGCTGTGTACATCAGGTTACGCAATTCTTGCTCGTTCATCGGAGCAGAGATAATCATATTTGGTATGCAACGGAAGTAAGCAATATCATAACATCCGTGGTGCGTGGGGCCATCTTCTCCTACTAATCCTGCCCTATCCAGACAGAATACTACAGGCAGCTTTTGTATGGCAACATCATGAACTACTTGGTCGAAAGACCGTTGCATAAATGAAGAATAGATATTACAGAACACCCTTAATCCTTGCGTTGCCAACCCTGCACTTAATGTAACTGCATGTTGCTCGCAGATACCTACATCAAAAGCACGGTGAGGCATCTTTTCCATCATGAATTTCAACGAAGAACCGCTTGGCATAGCAGGTGTAATACCTATTATCTTGTCATTCTTTTCCGCTAGTTCTATAATTGTATGTCCAAATACATCTTGATACTTAGGCGGTTGGGGGGCATTGTATGCTTTCTTTACAATCTCCCCAGTAATCTTATCAAACAAACCTGGTGCGTGCCATTTGGTTTGGTCTTGTTCTGCCAAGTCATATCCCTTACCTTTTGTGGTGATGATATGCAATATCTTAGGACCAGGAATATTCTTCAAATCCCTAAGCGTATCCACCAACTTAGTAATATTATGCCCATCTATCGGACCGAAATAGCGAAGTTTCAATGCTTCAAACAGGTTACTGCTACTGCTCACCATCCCCTTGACGCTGTCAGCAATTTTGTGCGCCATTGTGCGGCTCATCCTTTTGCCCACAGGCAGTTTGCCCATCATCTTCCAAACGTCATCCTTTATTTTATTGTATGTGGGCGAAGTAGCAATGTCTGTCAGGTATTCTTTCAATGCACCAACGTTTGGGTCAATGCTCATACAGTTGTCGTTCAATATTATCAGTACATCACTATCTGCAACACCAGCATGGTTCATCGCCTCAAAAGCCATCCCTGCCGTCATACTTCCATCGCCTATTATGGCAACGCTTTTCCTGTTTTCGCCTTTGTATTTTGCCGCCATTGCCATACCCAAAGCAGCAGAAATGGACGTGGATGAATGTCCTACGCCAAACGTATCATATTCACTCTCGCTTCTTTTAGGGAAGCCACTCAGTCCGCCATATTTTCTATTGGTACTGAAATTATCTCTTCTTCCAGTCAAAATCTTGTGTCCGTAAGCTTGGTGACCTACGTCCCAAACCAATTGATCGTAAGGGGTATTGTAAACATAATGAAGCGCAACCGAAAGTTCCACTACACCAAGACTAGCTGCAAAGTGACCGCCATGCACGCTAACCACGTCAATAATATATTGACGTAGCTCATCACATACCTTGTGCAAATCTTTCTTTGCTATTTTCTTTAAATCATCTGGGGAGTTGATTTCTTTGAGTAATACGCCAGCTTCAATGTCCATCTAAACAGATTTTTGTAAAAGTAATGCTTTACGGTATATCAGCAATACTTTGCACAAGAACAGTAGTGTTTAAATATTGTTCGGAGGGATATTGTTAACCATTATTGTACAGATTCGTGAATGCTTACACATAGGCTCAATAAGCAAATATCAAATGACTAATAAAACAAAAAACATTTCAATTAAAGGTCGCATAGGGTTGTGTATCTCCCAAAACTATCTCTCTCTATATGTTCTTGAATAAAATATGGTGAAAGAAATCTGACTTTGTGGCTCCTCAAAACCACCTTTCTAACCCCTCAAATCTATATTACTACCTCCAAAAGTAGTCGGATGCCTCGGATTTGCTTTTGTTCCCTATGTTTTCCAAATCCGATGCCTCGGATTTGCTTTTGTTCCCTATGTTTTCCAAATCCGATGCCTCGGATTTGCTTTTGTTCCCCATCTTTTCCAAATCCGGTGCCTCGGATTTGCTTTTGTTCCCCATCTTTTCCAAATCCGGTGCCTCGGATTTGCTTTTGTTCCCTATCTTTTCCAAATCCGAGGCATCGGATTGGCTTTCGTTGGCATCGGATTACTTTTTGAGGTAGAAGGGTTGGATATGAGCCTTTTACTCCTCGCTTCATTCAATTACAAATGTTGTAAAACGCTTACAGCTTTGTTAAGTTATGTGCCACTAAAAACTTTTAATTACACCATATCCCCCAATATTTACCTCATAGACTTCTTATTTACCATTGATAAATAAATTGTTGGGTTAGGCTACGGTCTATTTACTTTTACAGCTACGATGAAAAACAGATCGCTGGTTTATTGGTGTTGTCAGATAGGTGGATGGCTTGCCTATGGCTTATCTATTTTGCTGTACACGTTTACTTCCAACCAACCCTTTTCTACTATAATGTATGGCAGGTTGGCAACGGGTATCTGCTTCGGATTCCTGTTTACACAATTGCTGCGGACGCTGATTATCAAGTTCAAACTCCCTCCACCCATGCTCAACAAAAAGTGGTGGGCATTGCTGGCAGTCGTACTATCAACGGCCATTCTGTATAGTATTGTAAACAGTGTGTTCGTGGAATTGACTCATTTATATAACCCCGAAATAAAAGTATCCGTTAGCCGTCGCACCCTCTATACCTTCCTTTCCGATACGCCTGTGCTGCTGGCGTGGGTAAGTTTTTATTACCTATGGCATTACATAGAAATAAATACCAAGAGTAATTTGGATAAAGTTCGATTGGAAAGCTTGGTGAAGGACCTTGAATTAAAGACAATCAAGTCGCACATCAACCCGCACTTTATCTTTAATGCACTCAATAGTATCAGGGCTTTGGTGGATGAAAACCCCGAACGTGCCAGAACCGCCATCACGCAATTGAGCAATATCCTTCGTAGTAGTATGCAAGCCGAGACACTGGAACTGGCACCGATGTCGAGGGAATTGGGCATTATAAAAGATTATCTGGCATTGGAAAAGATACGTTTTGAGGAAAGATTGAACGTTGTTTATGATATAGATAATGATACCCTCAGAAGCCCAGTGCCACCGATGATGTTGCAGACACTAGTGGAAAATGCGTTGAAACATGGCATCAGCAAACTGAAAGAAGGCGGTGACATTAAGATTGTTTCTTTGTTTGCAAATAATCACCACGAGATGAGCGTTCAAAACACAGGGCATTTGATTGAACCATTTAATGAGGAAGGCTTCGGCATTGCAAGTACACAAAGCCGCCTGAACTTGTTGTATGGAAAAGAAGCGATTTTTCAATTGAAAGAAATAAAAGACAACGTGGTAGAGGCGAAGATTTGTATACCAATTTAAGAAAGTCGTGAATCGCAAGGAACGTGAATCGGTAGTTCGGGTAGTTCACTAGCGATTAACGTTCCTTAAGATTTACGACTAAATAAAAGATTATGACTATTACAGCAATAATAATTGACGATGAACGATTGGCTCGGACAGAGCTTAGAAAGCTTTTGCTTGACTATACCGATATAGAAGTTGTGGACGAAGCTGCCAATGTGGATGAAGGTTTGGAGAAGATAGAACAGCATAACCCCGACCTTATCTTTCTTGATATTCAGATGCCTGGAAAGACTGGTTTTGATTTATTGGCGGAGATAGATAAAGCACCCAAAGTAATCTTCACTACTGCTTATGATGAATTTGCATTTAAAGCCTTTGAGGTAAATGCAATGGACTATCTGCTGAAACCAGTTGAACCTAAGCGTTTGTCGGAAGCCATTAGTAAGATTCGAGAGGAGATTGCTCGGGAAAAAGCGGATGCAACTCCAGCATATAATCGTGGGCTGCTTAATGAGAACGATCAAGTGTTTGTAAAGGATGGGGAACGTTGTTGGTTTGTGAAGCTTGGTGAAATAAGGTACTTTGAAAGCGTTGGCAACTATGCCAAAGTATTCTTTGGAACCAACAAGCCTTTGATATTAAAATCATTGAACGCTTTGGAGGAACGATTGGATGATAGGATATTCTTCCGAGCTAATAGAAAACACATCGTAAACCTTCGTTGGATAGAGAAGATAGAACCTTACTTTAATGGAGGATTATTGGTGGATTTAAAGGGTGGCGACCGTATAGAAATCAGCCGTAGGCAAACTGTAAAGTTCAAGGAAATGATGAGCCTTTAATAGTTTTATTTAGGTTGAGATATATTGTAGTTCTTTAATAACTCGTCCCTCTTTTCTATTTCTTTCTTTAGTTCTTCTGCGGCTTCCTTGTACTTATTTTCAATTCTAGCACTCTTCTTCAACCTTGTTTTTATAGCTTTAAGAAGTTCTAAAATGGGTACAGGCTTTACTAGATAATCATCTGCCCCCAAGTTCATACCCTTTCGGATGTCCCCATAACTATCGCTGCCAGTAAGAAACAAGAATGGAACATTATAATACCCTAGGTTGCGAAAAATCTCGCAGAACTCATACCCATTCATGCCGGGCATCGTTATATCGCAGATTACAAGGTCGGGTTCGGTGTGTTGTGCATACGCCAACGCATCCTTACCATTGGTAAAATGGATGACTTGGTATGTGGGGGCATACTCAATCATCAGCTTAATATTATTAGCCAACACCTCATCATCCTCCAAAAAGAATATTATTTCCTTCATCGGCTAAAGATATACTTTTTATTTATATTGAATAAGAACTACTAACCCTAGACTCAGAGTTATGTTAGTATCTTATTAATAAACTGCCTTCTTGGTTTGAGAGGTATGTGCACTAAAATAGCCCAACGCACCATTGCTTAAATTGGTTATTGGGTCTGCTGGAGATGTAGGCTGCCCATTGGTATCATCTTGTCCACTTAGTTCTTCGAGGTAATTATATACGTTTTTATCAATACACTGCATCTCAATTTGTACGGTGGCGCGATGCTGTATATAGTTACTATCATTAAACAATTGCTTAGTTATATACCTGCCATCTGATAACCTATCGCTAAAGGTAAATATTTGTTTGGAGGGCATGCCGTTGATTGTTTCTACAAAATTGTAATAGTTGGCAATGCCAGCAGGATCCTGAAAATTGATTACAGGATTAGTCAGTGGTTTGCCGAAACCATTATTGGTCATAAATGTAAGTGAATCGAAATTAACTACTTGTGGCATTGTTGATGATGCTTTGTATTCCTTCCCGCCACTAATTACATCCAACAAGTAAGTATGACCAATAACCCCTACCAATTTAGAAGTACTGTACACGCCCGAACCTATGGGATTCTCTGTTAATGAATCCGTGACTCCTATTGTGCTGTCGGTAATCTTAACTACGGCACCACTCACTTGTGGGAATACATTGCTATTATAGAAACCCACTGTCTTGGTTATTGAAACCAGATAAGGCCCTGGTTGATTGTTTACATTTCCCTCAATAACTATTGTTGTAGGTGCTGTACTCAAGTCTAACGTAACTACCTTTTTACAAGCAAAGAAGGTAGCGATGCCCAACAAAAGAAAGTATTTTATATTGTTTGTATGTTTCATTTATAAGAATTTAAAGTTGTAAGTAACCGATGGTATCAGCTTAAATAAAGTTGTTTGCACAGCTTGCGTCTTGGTAGGATCGTTGGGGTCTGTTTGAAAGTTTATACTGTAAGCGTTTGCCCTATCCAGTGCATTATATATCGAGAAGCTCCAATTGCTGTCATACTTCTTCGTCTTCTTTCCTTGTAAGGTAGCCGCCAAATCCAAGCGAGCGTAGTTAGGCATGCGATATGTATTCCTATCGGGATAATAGAAATAAACCTGTCCATTCAGGGTGTACTTGCCACTAGGATAAGTAACTGCATTGCCCGTGTAGTATATGAATGTAGAGGAGAAAGTCCACTTATCATTCTTTTTATAAATGCCTACAACTGATAGCTCGTGCCTTCTGTCTTGCGTGGCATCGTACCATTGATTATTGTTGATGCCATCTATCTTTCTTTCGGTTTTTGCCAAGGTATAGCCTATCCAGCCATTCAATTTGCCATATTTTTTCTTTAAGAACAGTTCCAATCCATACGCCCTGCCCACACCGTACAACAATTCACTCTCCACATTAGCGTTTGCATTCAACTTAGCTCCGTTCTTGTAATCAATTTGATTCTGCATCCCTTTGTAATAAATTTCAGCAGAAAACTCATATAAGTTCTTCTTGAAGTTTTGATAATAGCCCAATGCAACTTGGTCAGCAATCTCTGGCTTCACATTGTTGCTGCTGCCCACCCATAAATCAGTAGGGTTTGTGCCGGTTGAATTGGATAATAAATGTAAGTTCTGTATGTTCCTTGTATAAGAAAACTTGATTGATTTATCTTCCCTCAGCTTATAACTCGTAGCAAACCTTGGCTCTAAGTAAGTATAACTCTTAACCACCTGACCCGATGAATAAGTGCTGCTGTCTTTGGTGGTGCCATCACTATTATAGGTATAGAATGTTCCTGGGCCCAAGGCACTAAAGTTGGATAACCGCAAGCCATAAGTAACATTAACCTTCGGGCTTGCACTCCACTCGTGAGAGATATATGCAGCACTTTCCAAGCTAAGTTTCTTCTCCAAATTCAAATCATTGAAGCTCGAAGTCCCTGATGCCGTGATGGTGCCAGGCAAAATGCTATGCCTTTTTATATCAATCCCAAAGTTTAGTTTATTGTCTTTATTGATAAAGTTTTGAAAGTCTTCCTTCAAGTTCCAGTCTCGTATTCTGGAAGTAATGGATATGTCGTTGCTGCCACTATTAATGTCAATCACATAGTTATAATTGGAATAGATAAGCGAGGTGTTGGAGAACAAACGGCTATTGTAAACGTGGTTCCAGCGGAGGGTACTTGTAAGATTTCCATAGGTTAATCCGAACAAACTACCAAAACCCAAATCGTCCCTTCCGGTGTAGGCAGATAGGTAAAGATGGTCTTTGTCGCTCAGTTTGTAATTGGCTTTTGCATTGATGTCATAAAAATATAGTATGTCTTTATTGAGGGTAGTATCGTGCGAAAGCTTTAAGAACAAATCGGCATAAGTCCTTCTTGCACTAACTGTAAAAGAACCTTTGTCTTTAGCTATTGGGCCTTCAACACTCAATCTGGAAGCTATCAATCCAACACCGCCACTCACCACGTACTTCTGGTTGTTGCCGTCATTCATCTTAATATCTATCACTGAGGCCAGCCTTCCGCCATATTCCGCAGGCATCCCTCCCTTATATACCGTAACATCTTTTATCGCATCGGAATTGAAGGTAGAAAAGAAGCCCAACAAGTGTGACGGATTATACACCACTGCTTCATCCAACAAAATAAGGTTTTGGTCAGCAGAACCACCCCTCACATAGAAGCCACTGTTGCCTTCGCCGGCACTTTTAATGCCCGGAAGCAGTTGAATTGTTTTCAAAATATCTTGTTCGCCAAATAATACCGGAATATTCTTAATCTCTTCAATGGACATCTTCTCTACGCCCATTGTAGCCCTCGAAACATTGTCGCTTTTGCGCTTGTCCGACACAATAACTTCATCCAATTGCGCACTGGTTTTTGTTAGATTAATCTGTAAAGTTTTGTTTTTATCAAGCACCACATCAACCGTATCAATCGAATATCCAGTAAAGCTCACAATGAGTTGATAATGCCCCGGAGCAGCAGTAACCGAATAGAACCCATACGAATTGGTTACGGTACCTAACCCATTCTGCCCAATGAAACTAACGTTTGCACCAATAAGCGATTCGCCCGTGCCTTTATCCAACACTATCCCGCTGATGGAGTATTTGTTTTTTGCCTGTTGACTAAAGCCGATAGCTGGAGCAAGCATTAGTAAAAGAAAGAAGTTTATTAATGTATGCTTCATAGTACTTTTTTATGGGTAAAATAAGTTGGTGGCGAATGTAGCCATCCTAATTACACTTATATGTTATAAATGTTACAAAATAGGCGGAGGATAATGGTTAGGGATTAGGTGTTGGTGGTTAGTTTTAAAGAGATTATTAAAAGTTTGGGCTTCAGAATAGCTTATTTTTATTCGATAATTTTCCCAAAAGCCATCGGAAAGGTGACTGACAGCGTTTTTTTAGTATCCTTTCCGACCTGCAAGGTGACTAAAAAAACAATTTTAGTATCCTTTCCGACCTACAAGGTGACTAAAAAAACAATTTTAGTACCCTTGCCGACCTACAAGGTGACTAAAAAAACAATTTTAGTACCCTTTCCGACCTATAAGGTGACTAAAAAAACAATTTTAGTACCCTTTCCGACCTACAAGGTGACTAAAAAGACGCTGTCAGTCACCTTTCTCATGTGTTTTTGGAGTTTTTGATAGTTTTAAAAAAGGTAAATGCCTAGTGCTAGTGCTTGTTATTAACCATTAATCAATTATAAATCATCAATTATCAATTAACCTCTACCTTGCACGAAACTTATTTATGAAAGATTCAAATGATATTGATTATTACGAATTGCCCCCTTCTTTTGCTGCCGATGTGATATTGCCAATGTACGAGATTGCAGATGGCATTACAAAAATATTACCCCAGATGACATTGCATCAAGACTTTGATGAAGACAATGTAAAACTAAAAGCAAAACTGGCGGCGGCCGATTCTGAAAGCATAGTTGAACTGAACCATAAGGAATGTTTGGTGATGTGCCAGATGATGGGGATGATTAAATTTTATTATCACTACATTATCGTTACGGCTACTGAAGTAAAGGATAATTTAAGTGCGGAACAGTTGGAGGCGCGGGAAGTGTTCGATGAACTCATTGAACAAATAATAGAACTTGGTGATGATATTTTTGAAGTTTTCCCTGATATAAGAGAACCTTTTTATGCTGATGAAACAAACAGAAAGAAACAAAAAGACGAAGCAAAGACACTTGGACTAAACAAAACTAAAGTTGTAACAAAAGTATCAGTTGCCGACCCAGCAACTGCACATTTTATATCAACAGTGTTTGGCATCTTCGAATTTTTCATCTTCCATGGTGTATCAGAATTTAGTGAGCGTGTGCGAGAAGCAGATTTTTGTTGCGTTACTGAAATACATGAGGTAAGGGACAAATACCATAAAGCAGTTGAAACAACTAAGCGAAGGAAAACGTATGCATTCCCTCTTTCATTAAGGGATATTGTCGTACTGTTGATGCTGAACAGTATTTTCCAAAAGCTTTATTTCTCCGACGCAGGCGATGAATTACAAGGCATATTGGAAGAGACAACACCCAAAGGTGGCAAAGCAACAGGTACAGATGCGAGAAACTATATGCTTAAAATGGCCAAAGCAATGGAAGACCATCTCTTCAATGCTGCCATTGATACAGAAGGTTTTGAAGAAGTAATACGACCAATCTTGGACTTCCCTGTGTAAGATTAGAGCTAATTAGTTAATGATACTTTGTCTAATCACTAATAATTTACTATTTACAATTATCACAATGTGCATTTATCCCCCAAAAAACAATTAGTTGTTAACCATTGAAATGTTAAGGGTAGAAAGCTTTGACAATAATGTATTTTTGAATATTCACTAATAGTCATTCATTATGAAGTTAAGTACAATTACCATCGGATGTGCCGTATTATTTATGGCAACAAGTTGCAAGAATCAACCAAAGGAAGAAGTAAAAGCACCAGTGGCAGAAGCCCCCAAGCCTGTACCGGGTACACCCATAAAGTTCGACAGCAGTAAACGTTATATCTATTTAACGTGGGATGATTCTCCCCAACCTCCGGGAACAATGGTTTGTATGGATTTATTCCGCAAGGAAGGTGTAAAAGCAACATTCTTTTCTGTGGGCATGCACGCCTTCGACCTACGTCGCAAAAGGCTTGTAGATGAAATACGTAACAGCTACCCTCAGTTTCTATTGGGTAATCACAGCTACACACATGGTTTTCAAGATAAATACAAGAGTTTTTACAACCTGCCTGACAGCGCTGTGAATGATTTCTTGAAGAATGAACAAGAGCTTAAAGTACCTGTGAAGATAATTAGGCTTCCGGGTTGTAATTCTTGGGTGCTTGATGGAGAAATGAAGGGACAACCTTCTACAAAGAAAGTCTATGAAAAGCTGGATGCATTGGGATATAGTGTAATCGGTTGGGATTTGGAATGGCGTTTCCTACATGGCAACGTGCCTGTGCAGAGTGCAACTGAAATGGCGAAAGAAGTAAACGAAAAGTTTGAAGATGCACTTACAGTTGCCCCAAATGCAATAGTGATATTGGCGCACGACCGTATGTTTGCCAAACCACAATACGCTGATTCATTGTCACGTTTTATTGATCTTCTAAAAAGCGATCCACGCAATGTGTTTGAAACAATAGACCACTACCCATTGATTAAATACGCCGTGAAAGACACTTTGAACAAGAAGCATTAATTGACAATGGATAATTGATAATTGAAATAAAAAATCCTCAGATGATAATGTCTGAGGATTTTTTACTTATTGAAGGTCTAATTATCAATTATTAATTCTCAATTGTCAATTCTCTCTCCTCGTTCCATTCCACTATGAAATTGTTTTTCCCTTCTCCTATTAGCAATGTCATATAGCGTTGTTGGGATAGTTCAAGTAAAGATAGAAATAGGAATAAAGCATGAATTCTATCCTTACATAGTTCGAATATCTGCTCGAAAGCAACTTTCTTTTCCTTCTGAACCAAGGTAAGCATGTGTTCTCTGCTGCCTTCCATCGTATAGTTGTACTGAACTACTGTGTGTACAGGTTTATTCTGACGTTCGCTCACTCGTTGTATTACCTTCTCAAATGCTTTCATCAATTTGAACATAGTGATAGCTTGTATCTCTGTTCCCTCGCCGCTTTCTTCGCCAATAGCAGTCAGTTCTCGTTGTAAGTTACCACGTTTCACCATCATCAAACGTTCTGCTTCCATTTCTGCCATCTTCAAGGAAGCTTCTTTAAAGCGTTTGTATTCGAGAATCTTATCAACCAATTCCTTACGTGGATCTATTTCATTTCCTTCAGAATCTATTTCTTTACGAGGTAATAATAGCCTTGCCTTTATACGCATCAATGTGGAAACAAACAAGATAAATTCACTACTCAACTCTATGTTAAGCTTCTCTTGGGTATGGATAAAGTCCAAGAAGTCATTCATTATTTTGGTGATGGGAATATCATAAATATCCAACTCGTCCCTTTCAATAAAGAACAACAACAAATCGAATGGTCCTTCGAAATGTTCAAGCTTAATCTGATAGTTTGTTGTATTCATAGTGTTTACCGTTTACCGTCATCCGTCAACCGCCATCAGTTAACGGTTAGCTATCTGCCAATTCCGTATAAAACTGATGGAAATAAGGTATCGTTTCAATGCCTTTGTAGAAGTTGAATAAGTCATACTTTTCATTAGGACTATGCAGGTTGTCACTATCCAAACCAAAGCCCATGAATACTATTTTGATACCCAACTCTTGCTCGAACAAAGCACAGATAGGAATGCTTCCACCACCACGAACAGGGATTGGGGCTTTGCCAAACGTAGTTGCAATTGCTTTCTCGGCAGCCTTGTAAGCGATACTATCAATAGGAGTAAGGTATGGTTCGCCACCGTGATGCTCCCAAGCATTTACAGTTATTCCTACTGGAGCTTTACTCTTGAAATAACTAATCAGTTTCTCTGTAATCTTAGCCGAAGACTGATTAGGCACAAGCCGTGCTGATATCTTAGCATAAGCCTTTGAAGGAAGAACAGTCTTCGCACCTTCGCCCTGATATCCTCCCCAAATGCCATTTACTTCCAATGTTGGTCTGATGCCTGTTCTTTCATTGGTGGTATATCCTTTTTCTCCCCACAAACTTTCTACTCCTAAATCAGCTTTGTATTCTTCTTCATCATAAGGAGCTTCTGCCATCTTAGCTCTCTCTTCTGCGGAAGACTCTATTACGTCATCATAAAAGCCCGGGATAGTAATATGATTGTTTTCATCGTGGCAAGAGGCAATTATCTTAGCAAGAATCGTTGCAGGATTAGCCACTGCCCCACCATAAACACCACTATGCAAATCACGATTAGGCCCAGTAACTTCTACTTCGATATAACTAAGCCCACGGACACCAGTATCTATCGAAGGATTTTCCATGCTAAGCATAGACGTATCACTGATCAATATCACATCAGCCTTTAGCAGTTCTTTATGTTCCTTTACAAAGGTGGCAAGGTTAGGGCTACCAATCTCCTCTTCCCCTTCAATGATAAACTTTACGTTATTGCCAAGGGTATTTGTTTTAACCAAGGTTTCAAATGCTTTTACGTGCATATAAACCTGTCCCTTATCGTCAGCGGAACCCCTTGCAAATATCTTCCCATCAATAATGGTTGGATCAAAGGGATCATTGTTCCAAAGATTCAATGGATCAACTGGTTGCACATCATAATGTCCATAAACCAATACCGTTGGCTTAGATGAATCAATAATTTTCTCTCCATAAACCACAGGATGCCCCGCAGTTGGATATATGGTTACTGTGCCTGCACCTGCTTCTAAGAGTCTTTGTTTTACAGCCTCCGCACAGGTTAGCATATCTTGCTGATGCTCACTTTTAGAGCTTATACTTGGTATTCTTAACAACTCCAGCAACTCGTTTAGGAAACGTTCTTTGTTACTTTCTTGATAAATCTTCCATGCTTCCATAATTATTTTCTTTATTTAATAAAAAGTAAGTGATATTTGTATCTGATTGCAGGCAGCGAATTTAGCTTTATCTTATTCTTAATTAAAAAAACAATTTTAAACATTAGTCAAATGAAAAGATTATTAACAGTTGCATTACTTATTGCAGCAATAAGCAGTTGTAAAAAGAACACTAACAGTGTTACTCCGAACACAAGTTATAGTCCTGTGACTGTTGGAAGTACTTGGACCTATCTAAGGAATTCAAGTGATGGAAAGTTTAATGATTCGGTTTATATCTTCACAGCCACAAGTGGTGATACTACAATTGGCAACAAGGTATATAATGTATTTAATAACTCTACTGGTGGTAATATTTATTATGCCATTACAGATAGTGGCTATTATAGGACAGGTAGTTTGTTGTCTGGACTGGGGATTCCGCAGTTGGCATCTTTTCAGGAACTATATTTAGTAAATAAGCCTACTACTGCAAGTACTTGGTCAACTTCTTTACAAATTACGCTTCTTAATAACCCGCTTACTATTACAATTAATTATAGTATTCCAAGTATCGGAGATACATTGACTGTTTTGGGAAACCTATATAATAATGTTATACATGTTCAGTTGAACTCAGACCAGATATTAGAAAAAACACCAGTATCAGGAGATTTTTATTATGCACAAGGTATAGGCTTAATTAGTTTCAATGTTACAGCAATTGATCCTAATACTCTCAATCCAATTACTACTACCTTCAACTTAAAGTCTTCTTCAATAAAGTAAAGTAGATTGACTGATATAATTTTCTTTTTAAAAGACTGCCTAGTGCAGTCTTTTTTTATTCTATTGAACTGTCAGATACGGTGCTATCTTTTGATACAGAGCTTCCTTTATAAATACAATCTTTTTTATTCCTTCCACCGTTTGGTAGTTACCATGTTGTTGCCTGTATAAAACAATGGCCTTCGCAACATTTCTTTCTATGTATGGATTGCCACCAAGTTCATAATCTGTTGCAGTATTTATGTTTATTTTGGTAAGAATTGGACTATTTAATTTAAAATAAGGCAGCATCAATGAGTATGAAGAATCATTCATGCCATAGGTTTCTTTTATTTGGTCAATGCTTGCAAAGCCGCCTAATCTTTCCCGGTATTTCAATATTCTGAATACTAAACCATTGCCTGTTCCAGGGATAATCCTTAGTTCTTCAAGCGTTGCAGTATTAATATCTACAATTGTTGGTTTATTTACTTGAGGTTTATAAGGCGTGTAGTCTTTCTTTTTATATTCAACCTGTAAGTTGACTATATGTATATACGGCAATAGCCTTTTTGCCTCTTCAGGGCGTATTCCCCAGATCTTTTTTAGGTCTTCTGGTTGCCTGAACTGTCCTCCTTTGCTGCGGTAATTAATTAATGTATGTATTGTTTTATCCCTCAGCCCAAGCTTATGCCAGCCTGCCTCATCAACTGTATTTGGGTCGAAATTAAATGGTTGGAAGACTTTATTTTCTTGTGATGAGTACTTCGTGTATTTAGAATTATATGCTTGATGTTGATAATGACCGCTATCGCCTTTCCCTTCGCCCGATTGCTGTTTAATTATCTCCTCTTGCAGTTTAATATCCACAACAGGCTGTTTCTTTTTGGTATTAATAAGATATGGCAAGGCAATAAATACACCTATCAACACTAATAGAATAATTGCAGCAGCACCTTCTTTCCTAGAGAAAGTGAAGTAATCTTTGATAACCTTTTTGATAGCCATTATTGTTTAATTGGCTTAAAATGGCAGCTACTTCATTTTAATTGTGAGACCGTCGTATGCTAAACAAATCCCTTCAGGCAATTCATTATTGATAGCATCATTCAAGCCAAGCTGATGGCTTATATGTGTAAAGAATGTTTCTTTTATGCCTAACTCTTGTGATAGTGCAACGCCCTCTCCCAGTGTAAAGTGCGACAGATGCTTCTCCTTTCTTAGCGTATTCAACACCAATATTTCACTTCCTTTTATCTTTTCTTTCTCGCTGTCATCAATCCTGTTGGCATCGGTTATATACGTGAAGTTTCCAATCCTAAAACCATAAACAGGCATCTTCAAGTGCCAAACCAAGATAGGAATTATCTCTATGTCGCCTATTTTAAATGGGGTTTCATCAATAGTATGCAGGGCAACATCCGGCAGTCCCGGATACTTGTTTTCTTCGAATACATAATAGAACTCTTTTCGCAAATATTTCTCGGTAAGTGCATTTGCGTACACATCTATCGGGGTTCCTTGGAAGTAATTATACGGTCTTATATCATCCAATCCGCCAATATGATCCCTATGAGGGTGGGTAAACAGCACAGCATCCAGTTTCTTGTTTTGGATTCGCAACATCTGATACCTAAAATCGGGGGTTGTGTCTATAACAAAGGTGGTCTTGTCTGATTGTACGAGTATGCTGCTTCTTAATCGGTTGTCTTTAGGATTTTTCGATGTGCATACCTCACAATTGCATGCTATCATTGGAACGCCACTGCTTGTTCCTGTACCGAGGAAAGTAATTGTAATCGGTGGATTGTTCATCGCCCAAAACTATGCAAAGAATCAGTTAAGTAGCAGAAGAATCGGGTGAAATAATAACTTTCTTATTCACCTCATCGTAAAGGCGTTGACTTTCTATGGTCAATTTATCATAATGGATTTCTATTTGGGGAATCAATTCCAACAAAGTATTTATTCTTCCTTCCACGTCGAGGAATTTATTCAATACCACCACCCTTTTTGCCTCCAACAGACACCATCCGCTCTGAAAGTTGCCTCTTTCATACCTTATTACATAATCGCTTTGCGATAATATAGCTTCTAATTTCTGTAATGTCTGTTGATTAAATTTCATGTTGTCAGTTATCAGTGAACAGTTATCAGTGAACAGTAAACAGTTATCAGTGAACAATAAGCAGTTAACAGTGGACAGTAAGCAGTAAACAGTGACTAGTAATTATCGTTGTTTAATCACTTCTTACTTTGTACTGATAACTGTTCACTGTTTACTGTTCACTGTTTACTGTTCACTGATAACTGCTTACTATTTGCTTACCATTTTTACTACGGGAATTATCATTTCTTCCAAGCTTACGCCACCGTGCTGGAAGGTATTCTTATAATAATTAACGTAGTGGTTATAATTATTGGGATAACACAAAAAGCCATCCTCTTTTGCAAAAATAAATGAAGAATTTACATTTGGAACAGGCAATCCTGCTTCACGGGGATCTTTAAACGCCAACACATCCTTTGGTTCGTAGTTAAGGTTGCGCCCATGCTTGTATCGGAGGTTGGTAGTGGTTTGTTTATCGCCAATTACCTTGCTTGGTTTCTTGACTCTTACCGTTCCATGGTCGGTAGAGACCACCAATTTTATCTTTTTATCAGCAATCTTCTTCAATGCTTGGTGCAATGCACTGTGTTCGAACCAACTCTTGGTAACGCTCCTATAACTTGCCTCGTCGCCAGCTAATTCTTTCAAAACTTCCATCTCAGTACGTGCATGACTAAGCATATCCACGAAGTTATATACGATTATATTCAGGTCGTTGGTCAACAAATTGTGGATGTTGTTCACCAATACCTGACCATCGTGGTGATTGACTATTTTGGTATAACTCACCTTCAAATCATCCTTTTTCAATCGCTTCAACGATGCCCTAAAGAACCCTTCTTCAAACAAATTTTTCCCTCCTTCTTCATCATCGTTCTTCCATTGTTGTGGAAATTGCTTTTCTATATCTATCGGTAGCAATCCGCTGAATATTGCGTTCCTACTATACTGTGTTGCCGTGGGAAGGATGGAATAAAACGTGTCTTCTTCCACTATCCTGAAGCTTTCTGCGAAGATTGGTTGGATAGTTTTCCATTGGTCAAGGCGAAGATTGTCTATCAATATAAAAAACAGTGGTGTACCTTTCTCTAGCTGTGGCAATACTTTATTTTGCAACAATGTATGGCTCATTATGGGTGCATTTGTGGCTTTTGGGCCCACCCATTTGGCATAATTCTTACTAATAAATTTAAAAAACTCTGTATTCGCCTCTTCTTTTTGCGAAGCCAATACCTCCTGCATCTCAGGACTATTGGTTTTCTCCATTTCCAGTTCCCAATACACCAATTTCTTATAAATATCCATCCAATCATTATAATCCGGATTGCTATTCAGGGCAGTAAAAAGGTTACGGAACTGTTGCTGGTACGTAGTTGTAGTCTTTTCCGATACCAGTCTTTTATTGTCTATTATCTTTTTCAGGCTCAGCAGTACCTGATTGGGATTTACTGGTTTAATTAAGTAATCAGCTATCTGACTACCGATGGCATCGTCCATTAGGTTCTCGGTTTCGTTCTTAGTTATCAGGACAACAGGTATTTGTTGATTGATTTCTTTGATTTTCACTAAGGTTTGCAATCCAGTAATGCCAGGCATCGTTTCATCTATCAGCACCACGTCCACAATATGGTCTTTCAGGTATTCCAAGGCATCAAAACCATTGGAAAACGTGGTTACATCATAGCCTTTGCTTTCTAGGAACATCTTTTGCGACTGAAGGCTTTCCATTTCGTCATCTACCCAAATAATCTTTGCTAACGGCATCTTTTTGTTTTTAATTTGAATGAAAAAAGGCGTAAGGCATAAGGTAAAAGTCGTAAGTCGAAGCATAAATCAAACACTTATGCCTTACCCCTTACTCCTTACGCCTAATAAAAAAGTAAAAATCAATCCAAATAGAAGAGAATATTTTGTAGTAGGATGTAAATATACCATAACAGTGCCAAACAATTGTTGCCATCCCGATGCTTTAACAAACAAACAACGGTTTTATCACCACATAGGCACAGTAGGCACATAGATATTAGTAGTTTGCATAAGAAAACATAGAGGATTTACCACATAGGCACATAGTCTCATAGAAAACATAGTTGCTAACCCTAATTCTTTAAATCTAATGTGTACTATGTGCCTACTGTGCATAAGTGGTAAATCTTTAGCCCCTTTTTTCTCTTCCTTATGCCTTACGCCTTTTCCCTGCTGCTCAAATAAGCCTCTTTTTTTATATTTATGGCAATTTATTCCTCACAAATACAGGCAAAATATGCTTTGTAAGGGTCTTTTTTACGAATAATGAACAGGATTATAATAAGGCAAACAATTAATCATGCAAAGTAGTCTTATAATTGTTGTAAACAATACATTAATAATTAAAGACTCTTTTTAATCGTATCTACATACATCATTTCAAATTAAAAGCATAGGGATTATAGTCAATTATGCATGAATATTTTGCCATAGTGTTTCGTTTATCATCACTTGGAACATAAAAATCATCACTTGGAACCAAATAATCACTACTTGGAACATTAAAATCACCACTCAGAACCAAAAAAACATCACTTGGAACATAATAATCATCACTTGGAACTAAAAAATCATCACTTGGAACATAAAAATCAGTGGATACTGGAAAAAAGAACACTAATTTAGTTAATTGACAATTGATAATTAGTAATTTACAATTGATATTGGAGTATGAACCAAGGAAGGCTTCGCTTTTAGCGAAGCCTTCCTTAAATGAGCGATATAAATTGCCTTACTTGCAGGTGTTTTTGGGGAAAGATGGGAAAAGATTGGAAATTATTATTACCGATAAGTGCCGTTAGGCACAAAATATTGGTAGAAAATCCATCAATAACGATGAAAAAGAAACCACCCCGGCGTACCGCCACCCCTCAAAAGGGGAATTGCACCCAAACTACTTGTAACTGACCGTTGTTTTAGTATTGCAATAGAAGCAACTGACACTTTATCGGCGTGTTAATTCCCCTGTGGAGGTGTGGTCGTAGACTGGGGGTGTTTTTTTTAAAGATTTATATTCTTCCAAAGCAAAGTGTGCGCTACTTTCGTCCGTATGTTTTTATTAGAGGTAATAGATATTGAAAAGAAGGAAGAAAGGGGCAACGGATTGGTGGGCATAAACTTTACACAGAAAAGATTAGAGAAAATAGCCATTGCAGGGGAAACGGGAAGCGGAAAAAGTACATTGTTAAAGATAATTGCAGGATTAATTCAGCCCGATGGAGGCAAAGTTTTGTTTGAAGGCAAAAGGGTAAAGGGGCCATTGGAAGAATTGATACCGGGACACAAAGGAATTGCTTATTTGTCGCAAGATTTTGCCTTGCCTCACTTCCTAACGGTGGAACAAGTATTGATTTATGCCAATCCATTACCTGATTCCGAAGCAGAAAAAGACGAATCGGCGCACGCTTTATACGCCACCTGCAAAATAACCCACCTACTAAAACGGAGAACAGACCAACTGTCGGGCGGTGAAAAACAAAGGGTTGCCCTAACGAGATTATTGCTCACACAACCAAGGCTTTTGCTGCTTGATGAACCGTTTTCGAACCTCGATATGGTGCATAAGAACCTTTTGAAAGGGGTGATAACCGAAATAAGTGAACGGATGAACATCACTTGCACCATCGTTTCGCACGACCCCATCGATACCCTTTCCTGGGCACATACAATATTGGTAATGAAGGAAGGAAGGCTCATTCAGCAGGCGAGCCCGGAGGAAATCTATAAAAAACCCGTCAATGAATACGTGGCGGGGCTGTTTGGTAAGTACAACCTGCTGCCATCCACGCTTTCAAGGGAATTGTTGGGTGCGAGGGACAAAACAAAAGGCAAGGAAGGGCTGTTTATCAGGCCTGAACATTTTATTATCCAAAAGACCCAAAAGGAGTTGTCCGTAAAGGGAATAGTGAATAAAGTAAGCTTCTTCGGTAGCTATTATGAGATAGAAATGAGGGTGGAAAGTATCATAATTGTGATACAAACCAACGCAGCACACTATTTGCAGAAGGGGGATGTGGCATTTGTTTCGTTGGGGGTGTAGCTTTATCTCGCTTTTAGAATTTAATCTGAAACATTGTTCATCTTTGCAAGGCAGCATTAAGGATATATATCACATCTATCAATTAGTCTGAAAAATATAACATGAATAAAGGTCTTTTTACACTGATTATTTTGGCAATTACCATTGGTATGCTCTCTTGCCAAAAGGATTTGAGTGAAGAGAACTATGAACCATGGCCTTATCAAACAACCCCTACCAATTATCCTGTGGCAAAGGGTAGTTTGCAGGATACTTCGGGCAATAATCTGGGCGTTGTAGTTAATGGCAGCTATACCTTGGGTGAGGTACTGACAACTAGCAATACTATAACTGTAACTGTAAACATTACTACCGCTGGCAAGTATAAAATAAATACGGATACCGTAAATGGCTGCTGGTTTTCGATGGATTCTATTGTTGCTAGCAATACAGGCATACAAACTGTCACATTGCAAGGTTATGGTAGACCACTTGTCGTAGATACAGCTACATTAACGCTACATTTCCTAAATTCGGTGAGTTCTTTTGCCTTGATTATAGGCGAAGATTATCTGCCATTGTCTGCCGGCACCTATTGGACGTATGATACAGGGGTGAATCCGGGACTGAAAGATACAGTGAGATATACAGTTACAAATCGGGCACAAATCATAAATAATTTAAACTATATACTTACAATCTCTTCAAATAAAGACACAGAATATTATCGGAAAGATACCTTGGGACACTATGATAGGTATTTTAATCAACTATCTTCCTATGGATTGATGTTTGATTATAAGATTTTGGATGAAACAAAGGCAACCCAAACACCTTGGGCAACACCTAATCAAACGCTTTATAATGTTCCCGTGTTTGGTACTGTAACAGTGTATTTGCAATGCGAAATCATTGATAAAAATATTACTTATACCAATAAACAAGGGAACACTTTTGCTAATGTTATCCATGTGCAGGAGACACTTTACATACCAGGCACTCCACCTTATGCACCGTTCAATAGCTTTGATGCATATTACGCCAAGGGGATAGGTTTGGTTGAATATGATATGCCCTATTTACCATCCCCGATATATTTGAGTTTAAAAAGATGGCATATACAGTGAGCAGTGAATGGTGAGTTGTGAGTTGTGAACAATACTTTTACTGATAACTGTTCAACACTCACTACTAACGATTCACCATTCACTAAAAATCAATCACTCCATTCATCCATTCACCATTGAAGGTTGCATTATACCTTTTGTAGAAGTTGATTGCTGGTTCATTCCAGTCCAAAACCTGCCAACACATACGGCCGAAGCCTTTAATCCTGCATTCTTCAATCATTGATTCAAAAAGAAGCTTTCCAATACCTTTTCCACGCATTTCTTCGGTAACAATAAGGTCTTCTAGGTAAAGCGCTTGCCCTTTCCAAGTACTAAATCGGATATAGTACAATGCTAATCCTACAATAATTTCCTCATTATCGTCATTAGTTGTAGTGGCAACGTAAGCCCACCAAACAGGGTTGCTACTAAAGCCACTTTCCACAAAATGATCCAATGAAACCGTGACTTCTTGCGGGGCTTTTTCGTAAATAGCCAATTCAAGCACCAACTCTAGTATCCTTTTGCAATCTTCTTTTATAGCCCTACGTAGTTTAATCATATTTATTAAGATTAGCCTACAAAAGAAGGGAATAAGGGTTAGAAAAGTCCAATATCCATCACTTTATTTGGAAAGAATGGCAATCTTATTTACAAGTAGGCATTAAACACCAAGTAATAAATTGGCTTTTAGTTAAGTTTAAAGGAATTACTTCTTATTTTTACGATATACGAGGGATATTAAATAAACCAAAGACTAGTTGAATCGTTTATCATTTTCTAATTACAATTAAATACTTCCTTTATGCTAATAGGTGTTCCAAAAGAAATAAAAAACAACGAAAACAGGGTAGCAATCACCCCAGCAGGCGTGGTGCAGTTGACTAAGGCTGGTCATAAAGTGTACATTGAATATGGCGCAGGGCAAGGATCAGGTTTTACTGATAAAGAATACTCCGATGCCGGCGCAACGATTATAGAAACCGCAGCCGAGGCTTGGGGAAAGGAAATGGTGATGAAAGTAAAAGAACCCATCCCCTCGGAATACGGATACTTTAGGGATGGACTTATACTATTTACCTACCTACACCTTGCCCCTGAACCAGAACTGACTGAAGAACTATTGAAAAAGAAAGTAGTGGGAATAGCCTATGAAACAGTACGCACTGCCAATGGGACATTACCTCTTTTAACGCCAATGAGCGAAGTAGCTGGAAGAATGGCAAGCCAAATAGGTGCACAGTTTTTAGAGAAAGTAAATGGGGGAAAAGGGATTTTGTTGGGAGGCGTTCCAGGCGTAAAAACAGGGAAGGTAACGATAATAGGAGGGGGGATAGCAGGAACAAACGCAGCTAAAATAGCCTTGGGATTGGGTGCACAAGTAACAATATTAGACATAAGCTTGGATAGATTGAGGGAATTAGATGACCTGTTCGGCGGAAGGATTGCCACGCTTACATCTACCACTTACAATATTGCACAATCAGTAAAAGAATCAGATTTAGTCATTGGCGCAGTGTTGATACCGGGAGCAAAGGCTCCAAAATTAGTTACGGAGGCAATGATTGCATCAATGGAACCAGGTTCTGTGGTAGTAGATATTGCCATAGACCAAGGAGGTATATTCGAAACCACAGATCGCATCACTACCCACGATGATCCAGTTTATATAAAGCATGGAGTAGTACATTATGCAGTAGCAAACATGCCTGGGGCTGTTCCTAGAACCTCTACTATTGCATTGACAAACGCTACAATGCCCTATGCGCTACAAATAGCCAATAAAGGCTACAAAAAAGCTTGTTTAGACAACGAAGAATTACTGAAAGGGCTAAATACCTTGGAAGGATTTGTTACTTACGAGGCTGTGGCAAATGCGCAAGGATTAAAATATACCGATGCGAGGGAATTGTTGAAGGATTTTTGATGGCTTAGAATTATTATTAAGCCAAAGAAAAAGAACCGCGGTGTTCTGTGTAATATTCTTCCTCGGTTTGGTTGGATACTTTCTGTGCCAACCCTTTCTCAATAACTTTCTCTACAATTTCTTGGGTAGATTGACCAAGCACCAATAGCTTAGGGGCTAAACCAGATAGCCAATTATAAACTGCAGCATTAAAATTATCATCTATTTTATCAACGATAGGTACATTGAATCTTTTTAGTGCTGCTGCGTTGCAAAGTTGTTCGTATTGTCCCCTGATTGGGAGGCAAAGAAGTTTCTTTCCAAGATATAAAGCCTCTGCAGGTGTTTCAAAGCCCGCACCTGTAATCACACCAGCAGATGTAATCATACTCTTATTAAATCCTTCATTGCTGATTGGCATCAAAGTAACATTGCCTTTCTGTTCAGTTGCTTTAACCCTTTTAGAGAATACCTGAAAAGGAATACCCTTGCATTTATTTAAAGCATTAACCACAACATCGTCGCTGTAATGTGACAAATAAACAGAAACATGACCTTCGTTGGAAGGATTTGCAGCAATGATATTGTCTTTTATTATCGGAGAAAAAATAAAATCGTCATAAGATTCAAAGTGCAGACCAATATAGTTTGTAGAAGTTGCGTAGTGTTTCAAGACCCACTCCCCAATAAAATCTTTATGCTTTGGTTTAGGTGTATTATCAGAAAGAAAGCTTGCTTGGTGTCCAAATCCTATGCTTGGTACTTTTTTTAGTTTACAAGCAATAGAAGTAATGCTTTCAAAATCATTGATTACTAAGTCATAATTTTCTACTGGCAGTTCATTGGCTTCTTTCCAAATGCGGCTCAGGTTAAGTTCCTTCCACATCTTTACATAATCCAGCCCTCCCCTGTTGCCATAAAATAAACTCAACCCTTTGCTTCTATATTTGACAGGCAATGCTGCATCCAAGTTACTGTTGCTGCCACTTAAAAAAACATCTACTTCGCCATACTGTTGCAGGTAAGGCAATAGCTGCATAGCCCTAGCAATGTGACCATTGCCCGTTGCTTGTACAGCGTATAGTATCTTCAATATTTTATTTGTGTGTAGCATTTTATTACTGTAAAGATAGGTTAATTACTTTTTGCATGGAACTAAAAAACATAACTTCTTCAGGTACTACATTAAGCTTAGGAAGGTTCTTTTCCATTGCAACAATTGGTGCTTTTGGAGCAACAAATTTTTTACTGTCATACTGATAGATATTCCACTCTTTATTATTGTATTCCAAAGAAGTAAGGTTTTCTATCCAATCACCACTATTCAAATAAGTAACACTTCCTTTGTCTGTTGTTATTACTCTCTTTTGAGGTTGATGTATATGACCACAAATTACATAATCATACTTCTTTTCAATAGCCAACTCGGCAGCAGTCTGTTCAAAGTCTCCAATCCAAGCAACAGCTTTCTTCACTCCGTTCTTCACTTTCTTACTAAAACTCATCTTATCTTTTCCAATCAACTGTAAGAACCAATTGATCAAGCTGTTTATCATTATCAATAAGTCGTAGCCTTGTCCACCGAGTTTAGCCAAAAACTTTGCCCCTCCTTTTGTCGTAGCATCAAACACATCGCCGTGGAATACCCATGTCATCTTACCATTTATTTCCATCACTAACTTATCAGTCAATTGGAAGTCCCCAATTTGCAAATCGGAGTAACGGCGCATCATTTCATCGTGATTTCCAGTTATGTAAATTATCTTACTTCCTTTGCTCAGCAGATTCATTATTTCTTTTATCACCTGCATGTGCGCCACAGGGAAATAACTCTTTTTAAACTGCCATCCGTCT
>Ga0364887_10246_pt1 | contig 35626 bp, 27 predicted proteins | sample ExccelJu500001D4_4_FD_206924 | JGI IMG/M metagenome (GOLD analysis project Ga0364887, IMG submission 206924) | Enriched cells from Trout Bog Lake Hypolimnion, Wisconsin, USA - BchlTB.July23.5000.01.D4 | ecosystem: Environmental > Aquatic > Freshwater > Lake > Hypolimnion/Profundal zone | place...
AGGACAGGCTGGTCATTTATACGTCTAATATCTTTGCAGTATTAGGACTCAGAAGTTTATTCTTTTTATTAAGAGGTGCTGTAAATAAATTTAAATTTTTACAACAGGGTATTGCCATTGTACTTGTTTTCATTGGTATAAAAATGCTGGGTGAATATTTGCTGAACCTTTGGATCAGTAAAAATGCCCAGGTATTACTTTCTCTTGGTATGATCATTGTTTGTATAGGAGGCGCTATTATTTATTCACTATGGTATAGTAAGAAGTACCCGGAAAAAGTGGAAATAATCATACCCTAATTTTGAAAAATGACTTATTCTATAGAAAATATTGCCACAATTATTAATGCGGAAACATCTATTGTGAAATCTGGTGAAATTGAATATCTGCTGACAGACAGCAGAAAAGTTGTTTTCCCTTTACAGTCATTATTTTTTGCTTTAAGCGGAAACCGTAGAGACGGGCATTATTTTATTACAGAACTTTATGAAAAAGGCATTAGAAACTTTGTAGTAAGTAAAGCATTTAATACAGAGAGCTATGCAGAGGCCAATTTTTTATGTGTTGATGATGTTTTGCTTTCTTTACAAAAACTGGCAGCTTATCATAGAAAACAATTTTCTATACCGGTGATAGGGATTACAGGTAGTAATGGAAAAACAATTGTTAAAGAATGGTTGAACCAGTTATTGGAACAAGAGTATAATATTGTAAGAAGTCCGCGTAGCTATAATTCACAGATAGGGGTCCCTTTAAGTGTCTGGCAGATGAACAGGCAGCATACACTTGGCATTTTTGAAGCAGGAATTTCCGCACCAGATGAAATGATGCATCTGGAACAAATCATAAAGCCAACTATTGGAATTTTAACATCCATTGGTAATGCACACAGGGAAGGTTTCAGCAGCAGGGAAGAAAAGGTGAAGGAAAAGACCAAACTTTTTAAGGATAGTGAAAAAATAGTTTATTGTAAGGAGCATCTGCCTGAAGCAGTGTTTAATAAATCAGCCCTTGTTTTTTCCTGGAGCAGAAAACAAAATGCTACTGTTTTTATAAAGGCTGAATTTACTGCTGCAACAACAACCAAACTGATCTTACTGTATCTGGAGCAACAGTTTGAAATACAAATTCCTTTTACAGATAAAGCATCTGTAGATAATGCCATTACCTGTATTTGTACCCTATTGTTGTTGGGGTATCCCTTTTGGGAAATTCAGCAACGGGTGCATCAATTACAACAGGTAGAAATGCGGTTGCAATTAATTAAGGGAATTAATAATTGCACCATCATTAATGACAGTTACAGCAATGATCTTTCTTCTTTAAGAATTGCATTGGATTACCTGTATCAGCAATCTTCCGGAAATCATCAATCCGTTATTTTATCTGATATATTGCAATCAGGATTAGATGAAAATGAGTTGTACAGGAAAATTGCACTGGAATTAAAGCAAAGAAATGTAGGAAGTTTCATAGGAATTGGTGAAAGAATCGGTCATTTCAGGGAATTATTTAGCAGTATACCTGTTACCCAATTTTTCAGTTCCACAGAAAACTTTATCAGACAGTCTGCTATCCACCAGTTTAAAGACAATTTTATTTTACTAAAGGGAGCCAGGGTATTTGGTTTTGAAAAAATAAACAGTTTCCTGGAACAAAAAGTACACCGTACTGTATTGGAAATAAATTTAACAGCACTGGCTAATAATGTTAAACATTTTCAGGGTATGCTTGCCCCTGCTACCAAATTAATGGCCATGGTAAAAGCATTCAGTTATGGAAGTGGAAGTGCTGAAGTGGCCAGAGTGTTACAGTTTCATAAAGTTGATTATCTGGCTGTTGCTTATGCAGATGAAGGGGTAGAATTGAGAAAAGCAGATATCAGTCTGCCAATAATGGTAATGAATACAGATGAAGCTGCATTTGAAGCTTTAGTGGAATATAACCTGGAACCGGAAATTTATTCCATGAATATGTACCAGGCTTTTCACTTGTTTTTGCAACACCAGGGCATTACCCATTTTCCAGTTCATTTAAAAGTTAATACCGGAATGAACAGATTGGGTTTTGAACCGGTTGAAGCCGGATTGATAGGAGCCAATCTGGTACAAAGGAATACTATGACAGTTAAGACAGTATTCAGCCATTTAGCAGGAAGTGAAGCACCGGAATTGGATCATTTTACTGCCCGGCAGGTGAATTTATTTACTGTTTTTTGTGAGGAACTTCAGGAGCGATTACCTTATTCATTTTTAAAACATATTTCCAATTCGGCTGCTATTGCCCGTCACCCTTCTCTTCAGTTTGATATGGTGCGATTAGGTATTGGCATGTACGGGATTGATAATGTGGATGATCAAACAATTTCCCTGGAAACAGTTGCCGTATTAAAATCCACTATAGCACAGATTCGTGAAATTAAAGCGGGTGAAACAGTTGGGTATAACCGAAAAGGGCAACTGCTGCGTAACAGCAGGATTGCAACTGTACGAATTGGATATGCAGACGGACTCAGCAGGAAGTTGGGAAATGGAAATGGTGCCATGTATCTCCACCATCAATTAGCCCCGATAGTTGGAAATATTTGTATGGATATGACTATGATAGACATTACCGGTATTCCTGAAGCCAGGGAAGGGGATATAGTAGAAGTATTTGGAAAAAATATTCCAGTTGAAAAACTTGCAGCAGCAGCTGGTACAATTACTTATGAAATTATGACTGGTATCAGCCAGCGGGTAAAAAGGGTGTACCTGGAAGAGTAGACTGCTGTTCACAAAAGAGCGGAAAATACAATTCCGGTTAGTTATGAATACCCTGATTCTGTTACTTTATCCGTAAAAGTACTGTTTTCAGGCTTGTTTTATTAAAAGGCGGGGTAAGATAACTAAACAACTTTTTAGCATTGCTAAAAAACCCCTACTTTTGCCACCCATTTTCTGCGGATGTGGCGAAATTGGCAGACGCACTAGACTTAGGATCTAGCGCCGCAAGGCATGTGGGTTCGACCCCCTCCATCCGCACTTTATTTAAATTTCAGTGAGTTATGGCTACAGTTATCAGAGAAAACATCGGGTTGTTAAACGACAAATTGACCGTTACCTTATCTAAGGAAGATTATTTTGGTGCTTTTGAGCAAAATCTTAAAAAATATGCTAAAACTGCCAATATCCCTGGTTTCAGAAAAGGGATGGTACCTGCAGGATTGGTAAAAAAGATGTATGGACAAAGTGTATTCAGTGATGAAGTATTAAAGAATGTGGAGAAATCATTGAATGAATACCTGACCAATGAAAAGCTGGACATTTTTGCACAGCCATTGCCATTGGATAATGATGCCAGAGCATTGGATATGAATGATCCAAGGGATTATGTATTTGCATTTGAAATTGGTTTAAAGCCTTCTTTTGAAATTGATTTAAAAAGCCTGAATGCCATTCGTTACAAAGTAATTGTTACAGATGAAATGATCAACGAAGAACTGGCCCGTTTACAAACCCGCCATGGTAAATTATCTGAACCTGAAGTTGCAGATAATGAAGAGAATGTGCTGAATGTAAAATTTATTGAAACTGATGCAGCCGGAAATGAAGTGGAAGCAGGCATTACTAAAGACAATTCCTTATTAATCAAATATTTTGCAGAAGGGTTCCGTCAAAACCTGTTAGGCAAAAAGAAAGACGATTCTATCGTTTTCCAGTTAAAAGATGCTTTTGAGGATAAAGAACTGGAAGTTATTTTAAAGGATCTGAACCTGGATACAACAGAAAATGCTTCAGAAAAGTATTTTAAATTACTGATCACGAAACTTGGTTTTGTGAATAAGGCAGAAATAAACGAAGAATTATTTGTGGCTGTTTATCCAAATAAGGAAATTAAAACGGAAGAAGAATTCCGTGAGGCGATCAAAGAAGAAATAGCCGGTTATTTTGAATCTCAAAGCAAAAACCAGTTACATGATCAGATCTACCATCATTTACTGGATCATACCAAGATAGAGTTCCCTGCTAACTTCCTGAAACGTTGGATACAAACCGGAGGAGAAAAACCTAAAACAGAAGCAGAAGCTGAAGAAGAATATCCGAATTTTGAAGACCAGTTAAAATGGACCCTGATCACTTCCAAATTAGCGGAAGAAAATAAAGTGGAAGTTTTACCTGATGATATCCGTGCATTTGCAAAAATGCAGTTATTTCAATATATGGGAGGCCAGTTAGGTGCTTTAGGAGATAACCAGCAGTGGGTAGATGATTATGCCAACAGGATGATGCAGGATAAGAAGTTTGTGGAAGACAGTTATCACCGCATCAGTTCTGAGAAATTATTTGATGCATTGGAAACTCAGGTAACTGCTGTTGAAGAAGCTATTGGAGCCGATGAATTTGCTACCAAATTACATCACCACCATCATTAATACTAGTAGTAGCTATATTAAAAAAGCCCCGCATTTGCGGGGCTTTTTTAATAATAATAATTGAAGCCTAGTTTAATTCAGGATCAAAATTAGTTTGTGGTTCTTCAATTGCCCTTTCCACTTCTATTCCTGCATATTTCAGGTCTTCTTCCCTGTTTTCATTCCATTCCACTATAAAATTATTCATTCCTTCTCCTACAATCATTTTCATAAATTTCTGCTGCACCAGTTCCAGCATAGAAAGAAAAATAAACAATGCATGAATCCTGTTTTCACAGACATCAAAAATTTTTGCAAATGATACTGTTTTTTCTTTGTGTATAAACTGTGTTACATAATCCCTGCTGCCATCCATGGTGTAATTATACCTTACCACCGTATGCATGGGTTTGTTTTGCCTGGCATTCACCCTTTGCATCACTTTTTCAAATGTTTTCATCAGTTTGAATAAAGTAAGGGTTTGAATTTCAGTGCCTTCTCCGGCTTCTTCTCCAATTTCTGAAAGTTCCTTCTGCAGGTTGCCCCTTTTTACCATCAGCAGTCTTAGGGCCTCCATTTCCGCCATCTGAACTGCAGCTTCCTTAAATCTTTTGTACTCCAGTATTTTGTCAATCAGTTCCTGCCTGGGGTCAATTTCATTTCCCTGCGCATCTATTTCCTTCCTGGGTAATAACATTTTTGCTTTAATACGCATAAGGGTAGAAACAAATAAAATGAATTCGCTGCTCATTTCAATATTCAGCTTTTCCTGGAGATGGATATAGTCCAGAAAATCCTTTGTAATCTTAAAAATGGGTATATTATAGATATCCAGCTCATCTCTTTCAATAAAAAAAAGAAGCAGGTCAAAGGGCCCTTCAAACTGGTCTAATTTAATCTGATAATTAGTGGCATTCACACGGTATAGCTTTAGTTGCAAATAACGCAAATCGAAGCCAGAAACTGCCTGCAAGCTCCATTAAGTTATCCACTAAAAAATCCCGCAATATTATTGCAGGATTTGGTATTTGGGTGTAGGGTTGAAACCTTATTTTTTTAAGGAATCTCTGATTTCAGTTAATAATAATTCTGTAGTAGTTGGAACAGGAGGCGGTGCAACCGATTCTTCCTTTTTCTTTGATGCATTGATTGCTTTTACAATCAGGAATAAGGTAAATGCAATAATGATAAATGAAATGGTGGTTGAAAGAAAGTTGCCATATTTTATGGCAGTTCCGGGAATTTTAAGCTGACTTAAATCGGTCAGATTTGCTGCTTTTAAAGCAGGTGTTAGGATGGCAGGTGTAATAATATCATCTACCAGCGATCCTACAATTTTCCCAAAAGCACCACCAATAACCACAGCAATGGCAAGATCCAGAACATTGCCTTTAACTGCAAAAGCTTTAAATTCTTTTATAAATGACATATAAGGGTTTGTTTAGGGTATTAAAGTAGTAATTTTTTTTAGATGAATAGTTTATTAAGGATATTTTTTACCTATCTAAACAGGAATCAGCAAGTTTTAAATACATTCTGATTGAAAATATTGAGATTTGTACAAAACTGTTTCATTGAAATCAACATTTATTAACTGGCTCATTTTTGTTTTGCTTTCTTTTATATGGGGCAGTTCATTTGTACTGATGAAAGAAGGCCTGGTAGCTTTATCAGCTTATCAGGTGGCTACCATCAGAATTTTAAGTGCCGGTATTATTTTAGTACCATTTGCCTGGAAGTCTTTTAAAATGATACCCGGCTCTAAACTAGGGCTTGTGTTGTTATCCGGATTGATTGGCAGTTTTTTCCCGGCCTATTTATTCTGCCTTGCAGAAACAAGAATAGATAGTTCCCTGGCGGGAATATTAAATGCACTGACTACCATTTTTACCATCATTATCGGAGCCTGGTTTTTTGAACTGAAAGCAGCACATAAAAAAATTGCAGGGGTCATTATCGGGATGGCAGGCCTCATTTTACTCTTTACCGGAAATGGGAAAATTGATTTTAAAAATATCTCTTTTTCCACGCTTATTTTAGTAGCCACTTTTATGTATGGTATCAATGTAAATATGGTGAGTAAACATCTTAAAGGTATCGGTTCACTGAATATTGCTACCCTGGCATTTGTTTTTCTAATCATCCCCTGTTTGGGTATACTGTATACTACCGGTTATTTTCAACAAAATTTTACCCGCAGTATCCTGCTTTCTACATTGGCCAGTTCTGTTTTAGGTATTTTTGGTACAGCAGTAGCCTCCATCCTTTTTTATATGCTGATCAAGAGGGCAGGTACCCTTTTTTCGTCTATGGTAACTTATGGTATCCCATTTGTAGCTGTATTCTGGGGGGTGATATTAGGTGAAAAAGTAACTTTTATACAGGTAATTAGTTTAGGTATTATTTTACTGGGGGTTTACCTGGCAAACAGTAATAAAAATCCCCTCTCCAGAAAATTAGATCAGCGGGAGAAGGGACTATAAACAAAAACTGCAATTTTAAATACTCATCATTTCTTTTTCTTTCGCCGCAAGGTGTTTTTCCACCAGGGCAATATATTTATCGGTAGAATCCTGTATTGCTTTTTCAGCATCTTTGGCTGCATCTTCACTTAACCCGTCTTTTTGAAGCTTTTTTATACTTTCAATGGAATCCCGGCGAATATTCCGGATAGCTATTTTTGCATGTTCACCTTCCCCACTGGCTTTTTTAAACAATTCCCTTCTTCTTTCTTCGGTTAAAGGGGGTAAAAACAAGCGGATCTGATTGCCATCATTCTGGGGTGTAATTCCTATATTGGCCTGCATTATAGATTTTTCAATGGCTGCCAGCATCTTTTTTTCCCAGGGCTGAATACTTAATGTCCTTGCATCTAATATTGTGATATTGGCCACCTGACTAATAAGTGTAGGTGCACCATAATAATCAACATGTATGCCATCCAGCATATTCGGATTGGCTTTTCCTGCCCTGATTTTGATCAATTCCACTTCCATATGGCTGATTGCCTTTTGCATGGAATCTTCTGTATCCATAAAAATCATATCTAAATCTTCTGACATAATGCTTTCTTTTAATTGGGGCAAAGCTAATGAATGATGCAATAACTTTTAAAAATACAAAAGCAGAAATAAAGCATTCCTGGCAGAACTCAACTTGTATGAAGTAAGTTTTACGCTTAACTTCGCAGCCTTTAAAAGAAAACTATGTCAGATACTGTTCAGTTAAAAAATATTGCCAGCCAGGTGCGCAGAGATATTGTTCGTATGGTTCATGCCGTTCAAAGCGGCCATCCCGGAGGCTCTTTGGGTTGTGCAGATTTTTTAACAGCCTTATATTTTCATGCAATGCAGCATGATACTGCATTTAAAATGAATGGAGAAGGAGAAGACATCTTCTTCTTATCCAATGGCCATATTTCTCCCTTATTCTATTCAGTTTTAGCCCGGGCAGGTTATTTTGAGGTAAAAGAACTGGCCACTTTCCGTAAACTGAATTCCAGGTTACAGGGCCATCCTACCACGCACGAACATTTACCTGGTGTAAGAATTGCCAGTGGTTCTTTGGGACAGGGTATGAGTAATGCTATAGGAGCTGCACTGGCAAAAAAATTAAACGGTGATAGTCACCTGGTTTATTCCTTATGTGGAGATGGAGAATTGGATGAAGGCCAGAACTGGGAAGCCATCATGTTTGCTGCACATAATAAAGTGGATAATTTTATTGCTACAGTTGATTTTAACGGACAACAAATTGATGGTCCCACCAGTAAAGTAATGGGACTGGATAGCCTGAAAGCAAAGTTTGAAGCATTTAACTGGACGGTTACAGAAATGAATGGGAATGATATGGATGCAGTAGTTGCTGGTTTGGATAAAGCAAAGTCCTTAACCGGCCAGGGCAAACCTGTTTGTATCCTGATGAAAACAGAAATGGGTAAAGGCATTGATTTTATGGAAGGCAGTCATGAGTGGCATGGTATTGCACCAAATAATGATCAGCTGGCCAAAGCACTGGCTCAGTTACCCGAAACATTGGGTGATTATTAGTAATAAAGTAAAATTTAAGACTTTAAGGAAAATTCCTGCAGGCTTGCTTTTCTGGAAGGTATCCAGGCTGCTGCTATTGCAATCCCTAAAACGGTGCCTGTTACTAAAAAATAATCACTGATATGCAACTGAACCGGATAATAATCAATAAGAAAAGACCCGCCGGCCAGTTTAATCAGTTTGTATTTAAGCTGCAATATACAGATCAATGTAGCCAGGAGCATGCCGCTGATACCACCTACACCAGCCAGTAACATCCCCTCACTTAAAAAAATTCGTTGAATCCTGTTTTCGTGCATACCCATCGCTTTCAGCACTGCAATATCTTTCTGTTTTTCCAGCACCAGCATGGTTAATGCCCCAATCATATTAAAGGCAGCAACAATTAAAATCAGGCAAAGAATGCCATAAATTACCCATCGCTCAATAGTCATTACGGTATATAAACTCTGGTTTTGCTCATACCTTGTCAGTACCAGGTAATCCGGCCCTAATAATTCCTCAATTTCTTTTTTTATGGTACCTGCATGATTGGGATCGGATTGTATTTCAACAGAAGTAAATTCCTCCTCCTTCATATCCAGCATATATTTCAGGAAGCCCAGGTTACTGAATACATATTTATTATCAAATTCCTGCTGCACCATAAAGGTTCCGGAAGGGAGTGCATTATAAGCATTTAGTGCGTCCGGGGAACTGAAATTACCTGCTTTCTTATTGGGTAAATATAAGAGTACGGGATAAACAGATTTTTCCACATCTAAACCAGCTGCATTTTCTATACCGGCACCAACCACCAGTTTGGGGGCAGTTGCTGTACCCGTTTCAAATTTCCCTCTTACTATATGGTTAATTATTTTATTGGTATGGGTATAATTAGAATCCACCCCTTTAATAAAAACAATGGTCTGGTACTCTCCGTTTACCAGCAGGGCTTTTTCTTCTGCCACCATGCTCAGGTCATAAATGCCCTTAATTTTTTTTAACTGGCTGATCTGCTGGTCTGTCAGTTTAATTATTTTACCCTTAACCGCACCAATACGGATATCTGTATAAAAATCTGCATACAACCCTTTTACCAGGTCTTCAAAACCATTAAATACACTTAGCACAATAATCAGGGAAGCAGTACCTACGGCAATGGCGGTCACACTAATCCAGGCAATGATATTGATAGCATTGGTGCTTTTTTTTGATTTAAAGTATCGCCAGGCAAATAAGAAATTCAATGTATATGGTTTCGGGTTGCCGGAGTATTAATTTTTTGCTTCTCCCGGTTTGGGGTCAGCATTAATCTGTTTAAACAATTCTTCCATTTTAAACACATGCTCTAAAGTGTCATCATGAAAATAATGAATCACCGGTATTCTTCTCAGCTGGTGTTTCACTTTATCTGCCAGGTGTTTTTTAATTTCCCAGGCCCTGTCTTCAATAATCTTCATAGCATGGGCCGGATCTGCTACTTTAAACAGACTTACATATATTCTGGCTTCCAGTAAATCGGGTGTAACTTTTATGGCAGAGATGGATACCATCCCACCACCAATCATATTTAATCCCAGCCTCCTGAAAATATCGTTCATTTCTTCCTGTAATACTGCGGCTACCTGTTTTTGACGTTTTCCTTCTTCCATAACCTTTACCTTTGTTGACTGTAAAATTAACAGGATTGTTGGTTGCAGCACGTAATTTGTTGTTATAATTGACTAATTATTCAAAATGAAGAAATACGCAAGGATTATCAAATACCTTACATCTTATAAAACCAATATCGTTTTATACTTTGTTTTATCCGTTTTATCAATTGTTTTTTCGCTGGTTTCCTTCTCCGGATTACCCGTTTTCCTGAATATCATTTTTAGAAAAGGAAATATTGAGACTGTTAAACCTAAAAGTGTTTTTGATGTGCTAAAGTATATCAATTACGAACTGGGCCAATTTATGCAGAATTATGGGGAACATGGCCCGGTTATGGCTTTGGGGCTTATTTGCAGTATTATTATTGTAGCTGTATTCTTTAAGAACCTGTTTTTTTACTTATCCTTTTATGTGCTTTCCCCAATTAAAATGTCTATTATCACCCGGCTCAGGGCAGAGATTTATAATAAATTACTGCAATTACCCATTGGTTATTTTACAGACCAGCGCAAAGGGGATGTGATGAGCAGGATGACCAATGATATTGCGGAAATAGAATTGTCGGTAGTAGGTACCCTGGAAGGATTGATCAAAGACCCATTGAATGTGATCATTTTGCTCGTAGCACTGATCTGGATAAGCCCGGCATTATCCTTATTCCTCTTTGTTTTTCTTCCTATTACCGCTTTTATCATTGGCCGTATCAGCCGCAGTTTAAAAAAACAATCCAATATTTCGGCCATTAAACTGGGCGAATTATTATCCGTACTGGATGAAACCCTTGGCGGATTAAGGGTTATCAAAGCTTTTAATGCAGAACGGTTATTGCGAAATAAATTCATGGCTACCAATGATGCCTTGTTTTATATACGTAATAAAATACAGATCCGGAGAGACCTTGCTTCTCCCTTAAGTGAGTTTTTGGGGGTTTTAGTTCTGTGTGGTATTCTTTGGTTTGGCGGTCGACTGGTTTTGATGCATACTGCATCCCTTCAGGCAGATGGATTTATCATGTATATTGTATTGTTTACACAGATTATTCAGCCTTCAAAATCATTATCCACTTCTTTTTACAATATGCAGAAAGGAAGTGCTGCCATTGGCAGGATTGAAGAAATATTACAGGCTCCTGTTAAAGTGGACAGTAACGATAATGGTAAACCAATCACAGCCTTTAACCATAGTATTGAGTTCCGGAACGTAAGCTTTTCCTATGAAGACCATGTGATTCTGAATAATATTAACCTGACTATTGAAAAAGGCAAAACTGTAGCTTTAGTTGGCAGCAGCGGTGCAGGTAAAAGTACGCTGGCAGATCTCATACCCAGATTTCATGATGTTAGCAGTGGTGAATTGCTGCTGGATGGTATTAATATACGGGAATATTCCCTGCATAGTGTGCGTAGCCTGATGGGTATTGTTACACAGGAACCTATTTTATTTAATGATACCATTGCAGGCAATATTGCACTGGGCGTAGAACATGCTTCACTGGATAAGATTACAGATGCAGCTAAAATTGCCAATGCCCATGATTATATTTCCCATAAAGAAGAAGGATATGATACCAATATTGGTGACAGGGGCAGTAAACTGAGCGGAGGGGAAAGGCAGCGTTTAACCATTGCCAGGGCGGTACTGAAAAATCCACCCATTCTTATCCTGGATGAAGCTACTTCCTCACTGGATACTGAAAGCGAACGTTTGGTACAGGATGCCATTAATAATATGATGCAAAACAGGACCAGTATCGTGATTGCTCACCGCCTGTCTACAATTCGCCATGCAGATGAAATCATTGTATTGCAGAAAGGGGAAATCGTAGAAAGGGGTAACCATGATCAGCTGATGGAACAGAATGGTTTCTACAGAAAGTTAGTGGATATGCAGGAAGTGAAATAAATAAAGAACAGATTAATAAAAAAGTCCCGCAGTATTGCAGGACTTTTTTTTATTGGAATAACTTTCGTTTATTGATCGTGTGTTGGTTTAACCAGGCCTAATTTAGCTTCCAGGCTTAAGGTAGCATGCGGTACTGCACGTAAACGGGCTTTATCTATCAGTTTACCGGTAACCCTGCAAATGCCATATGTTTTGCTTTCAATACGCATGATTGCTTTTTCCAGGTGGTCAATATAAGTAATCTGGCGACTGGCCATCTGGCTCAATTGTTCGCGTTCCATACTCATACCACCATCTTCCATGGTCATATAACGGCTTTCAGATTCATCCCCTCCCATTTCATCCTTACGGGTAATTAAACCCTGTAAATAGGTTAACTCTTTTTTAGCCCCATCTAATTTTTTGCCAATCAGTTCCCTGAATTCATTTAATTCAGTATCGGTATATCTCACCATCGGTTCACTGGGTTTCGATGTTTCTATCCTTTTTTCTAAGGGAGTATATCCTGGACTATAAGGAACGCTTGTTTTAACACTTGTTTTAGGAACTTTCACTTCTTTAGGAGTTTCAGCTTTTTTAACAGGTTTTGACGGTTGTACCGGATTTGCCATTTTTTTTGTTTCAATTTTAGTGTGTGCTGCAGCAGGTAATACTGGTGCAGGTTTAGCCACCTGTTTTTCAATCACTTTCTTTGCAGGCAATTCTGTTTTTTTTACAGGAGCTGCTTTTTTGACTTCGTGTTTAGCTACCGGCTTCACTGCAGCTTTAACCGGTGCTGCCTTTTTGGCAACAGGTTTAGGTGCTGGTTTTGCGGCCTTTATGGCCGGCACTGCTGCTTTTTTAACAACTGGTGCTGTTGATTTTGCAGTTTTTTTTGCCGGTACCGCTTTTTTTGCAACAGGTTTTGTTACTTTTTTTGTTGCGGTTTTCTTAGTAGCCATACGCTTATCCTTTTTTGGTTACAGCAACTTTAAGCAGGGTTTCATTAACTTCTATATCTGTGCCAGTAGTTAAAACAGGCACAAAATCAATGTCGTCTGCTAAAATTTCGCCGCAAATATACTTTTTAAATTGAATGATTGATGGCTTGATATTTTCATTGTCAAGCAATTTTACGAATATACGGTCTGTTAAATCAAATCCGCTCTCTTTTCTGATATTTTGTACACGATTTATAAATTCTCTAGCATTTCCTTCATTTTGAAGGTCCTCTGTAATTGTAATATCCAGCGCTACAGTCAAAGCTCCTTTTGATGCTACACTCCATCCCGGTATATCTTCTGCTGCAATTTCCACTTCAGTTACCAGAAGGGTAAAATTTCCTGCGGAAAGTTGCAGTTCCAAATTCCCATCGGTTTCCAGATCTGCAATCTGGTGTTGCGATAATTGTGCTATTATGGCAGCCGCTTCCTTCATTTGCCCGCCTAGTTTAGCACCCAAAGCTTTAAAATTGGCTTTTACTTTCTTTTTTATAAATCCTTCTGTTTCAGTTATATAGGAAATTTCTTTTACGTTCACTTCTGCTTTTAATAAATCCGCTACCTTTTCCATCTGATTTTTCATTTCCGGGTTCATTACCGGGATCAGTATTTTTTGCAATGGCTGGCGAACCTTGATATTCAGCTTTTTACGCAAAGACAATACCAGTGAAGATGCAATTTGTGCCAGTTGCATCCTTTCTTCCAGCAAGGGGTCTATTACTTCCAGATTTGCTTTTGGGAAATCTGTATGGTGTACAGAAGCTGCTTTGTTTCTTCCGGTTACTGCTTCCAGATTGCTGTAGAGTGCATCACTGAAGAAAGGCGAAATGGGAGCCATTAACTTTACCAGGGTTTCCAGGCATTCGTATAAAGTCTGGTAAGCCGAAATTTTATCAGCTTCATATTCTCCTTTCCAGAACCGCCTTCTGCATAAACGTACATACCAGTTACTTAAATGTTCATCCACAAATTCTTCCATTAACCTGCCGGCAATGGTAGGTTCATAGTCATCAAATGCAGCAGTTACATTTTTAATTAAGGTATTCAGGGAGGAAAGGATCCATCTGTCAATTTCAGGGCGCTGTTCCAGAGGAACCGGAGCCTGTTCAAAGGCAAATCCATCCAGATTGGCATATAAAGTAAAGAACTGGTAGGTATTATACAGGGTTCCAAAGAATTTTCGCTGTACTTCTTTAATACCATCCATATCAAATTTCAGGTTATCCCAGGGAGAAGCATTGGTAATCAGGTACCAGCGGGTGGCATCTGCCCCAAATTTTTCAATGGTTTCAAAAGGATTCACCACATTGCCCAGTCGCTTACTCATTTTATTACCATTCTTATCCAGTACCAGTCCATTGGATACCACGGTTTTATACGCCACACCCGGATATTTTGTATCCGTAGCTTCAAAACCTGCATCTGACAGTTCTTTCTGAATATCTTCTTTAATCAGGGAACCGATGGCATGTAAGGTATAGAACCAGCCACGGGTCTGGTCAACCCCCTCCGCAATAAAGTCGGCCGGATAGTTATTGGCAAAAATTTCTTTATTTTCAAATGGAAAATGCCATTGTGCATAAGGCATGGCACCGCTGTCAAACCAAACATCCACTAAATCTGGCACCCGTTTCATGGGTTTACCACTGGCACTTACCAGTTCTATATTATCCACAAAAGGTTTATGCAGGTCAATATCCAGTTTACCCTCTTTAATAGCAAAACTGGCAGTTGTATTAAAACCGGCTGCTGTTGCTTTCGCATATTCCTTAGTCAGTTCCTCCAGTGAGCCGATACAGATTTCCTCTGTACCGTCTTCTGTTCTCCAAACCGGTAAAGCAGTACCCCAGTAACGGCTGCGGCTCAGGTTCCAGTCCACCATATTTTCCAGCCAGTTACCAAATCTTCCCTCGCCTGTGGATTTGGGTTTCCAGTTAATGGTTTTATTCAATTCCACCATCCGGTCGCGCAAATCGGTTGTCTTAATAAACCATGCGTCCAATGGATAGTATAAAATCGGTTTATCTGTTCTCCAGCAATGCGGGTAACTGTGTTCATATTTTTCCACTTTAAAGGCCCGGTTCTCCTTTTTCAGTTTCACGCAGATGTCTACGTTTACATCTTCATATTGGGGATCGTCTTTATAATTTTTTACATAACGGTTAGAGAATTCTCCCATTCCATCCAGAAATTTTCCCTGGCGGTCTACCATGGTCAGGATACCAATATTGTTTTTCCGGCCCACTTTATAATCATCCGCACCAAAAGCCGGGGCGGTATGTACTATACCGGTACCATCTTCTGTAGTAACAAAATCACCTGTAATCACCCGGAAAGGATCGCCCCCTGCAATTTCAGGAGTATTGGCTTCAAAAGGCATCAGCTGTTCATAGCGGCAGTTTTCCAGTTCAGCTCCTTTAAAAGAAGTAATGACAGACCAGGGTAATAATTTTACTTTTTCATTGTACTGCTCAAAATCCCCGTTTTCCCCTTCCGGCTTAAAATATTTGCCCAGTAAGGCTTTGGCCAGAATTACGTGAACCGGTAAGTGGGTATAGGGGTTAAAAGTTTTCACCAGTAGATATTCAATATTGGGTCCAACGGTCAATCCCAGGTTAGAAGGCAGTGTCCATGGAGTAGTAGTCCATGCCAGGAAGAATACTTCCGCACCATTCACGGCATCGTGTAAAAATTTATTCTTTTCGTCCTGCACAGCACGGAACATCGCTACTGCAGAAGTGTCTTTTACATCTTTATAGGTGCCCGGCTGGTTCAGTTCATGAGAACTGAGCCCGGTTCCGGCAGCAGGGGAATAAGGCTGAATGCTAACACTCTCGTACAATAAACCACGGTCGTATAATTTTTTCAGCAGCCACCAGAGGCTTTCAATATAATTATTTTCAAAAGTGATATAAGGATCATTCAAATCCACCCAGTAACCCATTTTAGTGGTCAGTTCATCCCATTTATCCTTATAGCGCAATACTACTTCGCGGCATTTTTTATTATAATCTTCAACAGAAATCTTTTTACCAATATCTTCTTTGGTAATGCCCAGTTCTTTTTCCACACCCAGTTCTACGGGAAGCCCATGGGTATCCCATCCACCTTTGCGTTTAACCTGAAAACCCTGCATGGTTTTATAGCGGCAAACCAAATCCTTTAAGGTCCTGGAAATAACATGATGAATACCTGGCAACCCATTTGCACTGGGAGGCCCTTCGTAAAAAACGAAAGGTGTTTTACCCTCGCGGATACTTACACTTTTTTCAAATGCATTGCTTTCACTCCATTTAGCCAGTATTTCCTTTTCGATAGAAGGAAGGTGTAACCCAGTAAATTCCCTGTATTGCTTACTCATATCAGCTCCTTGTAATTCTTGCCTGTATTGATTTTTAAAGGCTGCAAAGGTAATAAATAAAGTAATGGAAAATTTGGGCTGTAAGTGGAACAGTTTTTATGGGTATCCTGGTCAATAAACTCATCTGAAAGGAGTGATGGGTAACTATCCGGCAGTAATTATATTGATTTAAGTGGTACTGGCATAACAGCCTGTTCCTGATCAGTGAAAGCAATTGCAATTACAGTATTCTATCCTTTTTTATTCCTGTCAACACCCTACCAGCACCCTAATCGGATAGGAATCGGCTCATATTAAGTCCGTCATTTGACGGACTTGGTCCTAACCGATTCCTAACCGATTAGGGTGCTGATACCTGTTTGGTATAGCAGAAACTATTACCAAAAAGGAGTCCTTCCTTTTCAGGTTATCGCAGAGATTATTTAATTGCGGATGCTGTGTTACAATTATTGAATAGGATACACTTTTTGTCCGCCTAAATAAGTGGCAACAACTTTTGATGAAAGAATTTGATTTTCAGGAATTTGCATCAGGTCAAGATCTACCAGGATAAAATCCGCTTTTTTACCGGCTTCCAGGCTGCCCACTTCCTTTTCCAGGAAATCGGCTTTTGCGGCCCAGATAGTCATACCCCGAAGCGTTTCCTGTCTGCTGAGCGCATTTTCTTTTTGGAATCCGTTTTCAGGAAAGCCTTTGGCATCCTTTCGGGCAACAGCGGCTAAAAAGGTTTTGAAGGGGGAGATATCTTCTACCGGAAAATCGGTACCCAAGGGCAGCCACTGGTTTTGCTGCAACAATTGCTGGTAAGCATAAGCCCCTTTCAGCCTTTCTTTACCCAGCCTTTCTGCTGCCCAGTACATATCACTGGTGGCATGGGTAGGTTGAACGGAGGGGATAATAGAAGATTGCCCAAATAGATTAAAATCTTCAGGAGCAATGGTTTGTGCATGTTCTATTCTCCAGCGTTTGTCGTTTTTACCTTTTAATTCTTTGGTATAGACCTGTAAGATCATCCGGTTGCCGGAATCTCCAATGGCATGGGTACACATCTGAAAATCTGTGGCAGCCAGGATGCGGGCCATGGAATCAAAATGGGGAATACTGCTGAGGAGAAATCCTTTCCAATCTTTCCGGTCGGTATAAGGCTGTAATAAACAGGCACCCCGGCTGCCCAGGGCTCCGTCAGCATAAAATTTAAACCCATGTACAAAGAGTTTATCCGTTTTATAAGGGCCTTTCGGCAGGTAATGCTCATAATTTTCTTTATCGTCACTCAGCATCACATAGAGGCGCATATTCAGTTTGCCTGTTTTTTGCAGTGTATCAATGGCATCGGCATCTTTATAACTTAAGCCGCAATCAGTAATGGTGGTGAGCCCAACAGCAAAACAGTTTTTTTCGGCAGCCTGTAATCTTTTGGTATAGTCTTCTTTGGATAAGGAAGGGATGCTGTTGCCCACTAATTCCTTGGCGTTATCAATTAATACACCGGTTAGTTTCCCGTTTATAGTTTCCACCACACCACCTGCAATGGTTTGACCTGCTTTCACCCCACTGATATCAAAAGCTTTCTGGTTACAAATGGCCGCATGTCCGTCCACCCGGCTGATAAAGACCGGTTTATCGGGGAATAAACGATTCAGCTGTTCGTTGGTGGGATAAGTTTTTCCGGGCCATTTATTCTGATCCCATCCCCGGCCTAAAATCCATTGTTCTGACGGATGGGCTGCGGCAAATTTTTGCAGCTTGTCCAGCACTTCCTCAAAACTTTTAGTATCATATAAATCGGCTGTGAATAAGGATTGCCCATATCCTACAAAATGTGCGTGTGCATCAATAAAACCCGGATACACTGCCTTGCCTTTTGCATCTACAGATTCTTTGCTGCTATAATTTTTTAAAATAAAATCATTGGTGCCTGTAGCCAGGATTTTACCATCTTTTACAGCCATGGCTTCAGCAATGCTGAATGCCGAATCTACAGTATAAATGGTAGCATGATGGATGATCAGGTCTGCTTGCTGATGCTGGTTACAGGCAGTAAGTATCAGGATGATACAGGCGAACAGGTATGGTTTTCTCATACCGTAAATGTAAAAACTTACAACCAGTTTTTTCTAAGTACAACCAATTATCTCAGCAAATCGCAGGGTTTTAAGCCTGTATGTTTCTTAAATGCTGCGGAAAAATGAGATATAGAGGAATAGCCGAGCAGAGAAGAAACATCGGTTACACTTAATCCCTTTTCGTAGAGCAGGTATTTAGCATGTTCCATACGTTGTTGCTGGTAGAAGTCGAAAATAGTGGTACCAAAAATTTCCTTAAACCCTTTTTTCAGGTAACATTCGTTCATAGCCACTTTACGGCTAAGTTCCTTAATGGTTAAAGGATCGCCGATATGCTGCAGCAAAATTTCCCTGGCCTGATAAATCTGTTCTTTGCTGCGGTCGTCTGCCAGGAATTTACAGGTAAAGTTTTCTTCTTTTTCATCAGTCAGGCAATCCAGGCTGTACACCAGCAGTTCATGCACTTTGGCATTGATAAAAATATTTTCTATTGCACCGCTGTAACTGTTATTGAGTAAAGCATCCAGGGCATTTCTGGTACGGAGGCAAATGGGGAAAATCTTGGTAAAGCTGTTTGGATTTTTAAAAGCCAATACTTCATCTTTTCTGCTACTCAGTTTTACATTATGCGTAAACTGGTGTAAAAAAGTAGACGTAAAATGAAAATTAAAGACATCTACAGTCTGAAACTGGCCTTTACAGTTTTCGGTAGGCAAACTGCCACATTGCACACATATTTTGTCGGGGCAATATTTATTACCAGTAGTACAGAACCGGAGTTCCAGATAATTTTCTTTGGGCCTGGTTTCATTAAAATGATACACCAGCATACCCGTATCATCTGCCACCCAGGGGTGCTGGGCGTAGTACCGGCGGATATTGTAATGAATAGAACCCGGAATATTTTGTTTTTTGGTGTACAAAACATCCATGCTGGGTTCAATCCCTTCTTTATGTGCGGTTTTTAGTATATCTAAAGTTCTTAGCATTGTATAAGTGCAAATTTAATGTATCTACATGTAAATTCAAAGTCATTGCTTTGTCATATCTTATTACTGTTAATATAACAACAAAAATCAGCCCAAAAAAATTTAATCAGACGAGTGGATAATTTGGCAGTTTCTTAAGCCTTAAACCCACCGTATTTTCCTTATCTTCGCCCACCCCTGTAAAAGTATCAAATTCAGGGTAGATAAGAACTTTATGAACGAAGAGCAATTAAGCAGCAATGAGGCGCAGAATAAAAATTATGGTGCCGACAGTATTCAGGTTTTGGAAGGTTTGGAAGCAGTTCGTAAGAGGCCGGCCATGTATATCGGCGATATCAGTGTAAAGGGGTTGCACCATCTGGTGTATGAAGTGGTGGATAACAGTATTGATGAAGCACTGGCTGGATACTGCAAAAATATTTCAGTCATTATTCATGAGGATAATTCAGTTTCTGTAAAAGATGATGGTAGGGGTATACCTACTGCTATGCATACGAAAGAAAAGAGAAGTGCACTGGAAGTGGTAATGACAGTTTTACATGCGGGTGGTAAGTTTGATAAAAATACCTATAAGGTTTCCGGCGGTTTGCACGGTGTAGGGGTGAGTTGCGTAAATGCATTAAGCTCTTTATTACAGGTAACCGTAGAAAGGGAAGGAAGGATTTTTGAACAGGAATACCGGATGGGAATTCCACAGTATGCAGTAAGGGAAATTGGGTTTAGTGATAAAACAGGCACTACAGTCCATTTCTGGCCGGATGCTACTATTTTTCAGGAAACTGTGTTTAAAAGAGAAATTTTAGAGGGCCGTTTAAGGGAATTGTCTTACCTGAACAGGCGGATTAATATTATTATTACCGACCTGCGGGAACTGGATGAAGCAGGTGTTGCGTACAGCAAAAACTTTTATAGTGAGGGTGGAATTGTAGAATTTGTGGAAATGCTGGACAAAGGGAGTAACCGCCAGCCCCTGATTACCAATACTTTGTTTTTTGAAGGTCTGGATACAGAGAGTAATGTAGCTGTGGAAGTGGCTATGACCTATAACAATGATTTTAAAGAACATATCTTTTCTTACGTAAACAATATCAATACCATTGAAGGGGGAACCCATGTAACCGGCTTCAGGCAGGCATTAACCAGGGTATTTAAATCTTACGGGGATAAAGAAGGTTTGTTTGAAAGAGCAAAAGTAGAAGTGGAGGGAGATGATTTCCGTGAAGGGCTGAGTGCCATTATCTCCGTTAAAGTTCCGGAACCACAGTTTGAAGGACAGACCAAAACCAAACTGGGTAACAGTGATGTAGCCGGTACTGTACAGACAACGGTTGGTAAAGCGTTAATGGCTTACCTGGAAGAAAATCCACGTGAAGCAAAAAATGTAATATCTAAAATTATCCTGGCTGCACAGGCAAGGGTTGCCGCTAAAAAGGCAAGGGATATGGTGCAGCGTAAAACGGTTTTAAGTGGCGGTGGTTTACCCGGTAAACTGGCAGATTGCAGTGAACGTGACCCTGAAAGGTGTGAATTATACCTGGTAGAAGGGGATAGTGCCGGTGGTACGGCCAAACAGGGGCGTGACCGTAGTTATCAGGCCATTTTACCCTTACGTGGTAAGATCCTGAATGTGGAGAAAGCAATGGAGCATAAGATCTATGAGAATGAGGAAATCAGGAATATGTATACGGCGCTGGGTGTAACTGTTGGTACATTGGAAGACCCTAAAGCACTAAACACTGCTAAACTGCGTTATCATAAGCTGATTATCATGACCGATGCCGATGTGGATGGTTCGCATATTGCTACACTGATCCTGACCTTTATTTTCAGGTATATGAAAGAACTGGTGGAACAGGGGTATGTTTATATTGCTCAACCACCTTTATACCTGCTGAAGAAAGGGAAGGAACAGGCATATGCCTATAATGAAGAGCAAAGGAAAATACTGATTGAGAAAATTGGAGGTGGAAAAGATGACAGTGTTACTACGCAGCGATACAAAGGTTTGGGTGAAATGAATGCAGACCAGTTATGGGAAACTACCATGGACCCTGCACGCAGAACTTTAAAACGCGTTACCATTGATAGTGCAACGGTTGCGGATGAGGTTTTCAGTATGCTGATGGGGGATGAAGTGGCTCCGAGACGTGAATTTATAGAGTCTCACGCTAAATATGCCAGGATTGATGTATAAAAATGTGGATTAGTTTTATCTTCCATATTTTTTGGAAACAATAAAAAAAGCTTAGTTTGTGTAAGGTTCAACGTGGAAATTTATTTAATAACCGGATTTCTTGTTAAGAAACCAAAAATTTAATAGTATGGATACTTCAAAAATGATCAAAGCATATTGCCTTAAAACAAAGGAAAAAAATGTTCCTTTGCATGATGCAGTGATTACAAAAACTGCAAAAGGCGGTTATATGGCTACCGGCAATGATGGTAAAGGCAATAAAATGGCTGCAATTTTAGGAGAAGCCAAAGCGCTGCAGGCTATTGCAGACGGTGTTGCAAAACAAAGTTTCTAAATATCAGTATTGAATAGTTAAAACTTATAAAGGTCCCGCCAAATGGCGGGATTTTTTATTTGATAATTTCTATGGTAAACGGGTATTTGTATAATCTTCCCTCACTGGCCCTGATGGCTGCCACAATTATTAAAACTGTGCTATAAATGCCTATTACAGAAAGCATGAAAATGCCAATAATTAAAAAGATCAGGATAATAGAAATGAAAATCACTACCATTAGGGTAATATGAAAATTAAATGATTCCTTAGCATGGGCTGCAATAAACGGGGATTCATTTTTCTTAATAATGTAGATGAGTAAGGGGGCCAGAATAGGTGCTACAAAACTGAGAACATGAGCCAGTATAGCAATGTTTTTTTCATCCTGTGTAGGCGTATATTCGGGCAGGTAATCTGTACCTAATAAATCAGACATGGTTTTAATTTTCATTCAATTTAAACCAAAAAACAGAATAATACCTTTTTTAAACTGCCTTTTTTATAACAGCCTGGTGCATTAGCTGTAAAAACTGATGAGCGGTTTCCATATCTTTCATGGTTTCCACAATCAGTAAAAAGTTTTTTGCTACTTGTTTCAGCCTGGCTTTATTGGTTCCTGTTTGCAGGTATTGTAAAACATTTTTGAAAGTATCGCTTTCAAAATAGGGACTGTCATTTTTATTGATAAAATAACAACGCATCATATTTTCCTTAAGTACCAGCTTTTCAAAGCCCAGGTCTACTGCTAACCAGCGGCAGCGTACCGTAACAAAAAGGGATTCCACTTCTTTGGGCATTGGACCAAAGCGGTCAATCATTTCTGCATGAAACAGTTGCAGGTCTTCTTCCTTATCACAATTATCCAGTCTGGAGTAGAGGGATAACCTTTCTGTGATATTCTCCACATAACTGTCCGGAATCAGTATTTCAAGATCGGTATCAATGGTACAATCGGATACAAAATCGTCCTGTTTGGATATTTCTTCCTTAAATAGTTCTTTAAAATCTTTGCGTTTGAGTTCCCGGATAGATTCATCCAGAATTTTCTGGTACATTTCAAAGCCTATTTCTGCCATAAAGCCACTTTGTTCCCCACCCAGCATATTACCTGCTCCACGGATATCCAGGTCGCGCATGGCAATCTGAAAACCACTGCCCAGGTCACTGAACTGTTCTAATGTCTGTAGTCTTTTGCGGGAGTCGGTAGGTAAAGTACTCATCGGTGGTGCCAGCAGGTAACAGAAGGCCTTTTTATTACTACGGCCCACCCTGCCTCTCAGCTGATGGAGATCACTTAATCCGAAATGATGAGCATTATTTACTATAATGGTATTCACATTCGGGATATCCACTCCGCTTTCCACGATATTCGTACATACCAGTACATCATATTTTCTATCTATAAAATCAAGGATCCTTTCTTCCAGCTGGTCGCCCTCCATTTGTCCATGGGCAAATGAAATACTCAGATCGGGGCATAAGCCCTGGATCAGTGCACTCATTTCAGCCAATCCCTGCACCCGGTTATGGATAAAGAAAACCTGCCCGCCTCTTTCTGTTTCATAATAGATAATATCCCTGATATTATCATCATTAAACATCTGCACTTCAGTCTGAATGGGCTGTCGGTTAGGGGGAGGGGTATTGATGATACTTAAATCCCTTGCACCCATTAGGCTAAACTGTAAGGTACGCGGAATAGGAGTTGCGGTGAGCGTAAGGCTATCCACATTCGTTTTCAGCAATTTCAGTTTCTCTTTATGGGCCACACCAAATTTTTGTTCCTCATCAATCACCATTAATCCCAGGTCTTTAAACTTCACCTCTTTTCCCAGTAAACCATGGGTACCCACAATGATATCAATCTTGCCTTCTTCCAGTCTTTTATAGGTTTCTTTTTTTTCTTTGGCAGATTTAAAGCGGTTTACATAATCAACAGTTACCGGAAAATCTTTAAACCTATCCTTAAAAGTCTGAAAATGCTGATAAGCCAGGATGGTGGTTGGAACCAGTATAGCCGCCTGTTTGCCATCGCAGCAGGTTTTAAAGGCTGCACGGATAGCAATTTCCGTTTTACCAAAGCCTACATCACCACACACGAGACGGTCCATCGGAGATGGAGACTCCATATCTTTCTTTACATCTGCAGTCGCTTTACTCTGATCAGGCGTGTCTTCATAGATAAAACTGGCTTCCAGTTCTGTCTGCATATAATTATCCGGTGCATGCTGAAAACCCTGTTGTGCTTTACGCTGGGCATATAATTTAATCAGGTCAAATGCAATTTCTTTAACACGGGCCTTTGTTTTTTCCTTCAGTTTATTCCAAACATCACTGCCCAGTTTATTCACTTTAGGAATCGTGCCTTCCTTACCGGTATATTTGGATATTTTATGCAGTGAATTGATATTCACATAGAGGATATCACTATCCCTGTAAATAATTCTGACTGCTTCCTGCCATTTTCCATTCACTTCCAGTTTCTGTAAACCACTGTAAGTGCCCACACCATGGTCGATATGTGTAACATAGTCGCCCGGCTGCAGGTCGCGCAATGTCTTCAGTGTTAAAGCCTTGCTTTTACTGAAAGCCTGTTTAACCTTATATTTATGATAACGCTGAAAAATCTGATGGTCGGTATAACAAACTACTTTCAGGTCATGGTCTATAAACCCTTCATGAATAGATAATCCAACCGGAACAAATTTTATTTCTGTATGTAAATCGGTAAAAATACTGTGCAGCCTTTCCAGCTGTTTTACCTGTTCGGCAAAGAGGTAAATATCATAACCGGCAGATTCATGTTTTTTCAGGTCTTTAATCAGAAGGTCAAACTGCCTGTTAAAAGAGGGCTGGCTGATGGTATTAAATTCAATTTCAAAATTAGCAAGATGGGATTTAAACCCGAATTCAATCAGGTGCCGTTGCTGCATCTGTCTTTCCACAGTTGCTGCCGGTACAAAATCATTCAGGGAAACATCTTTCCATATTTTGGTATCTTCTTCGTCCTCATCTGTAACCGGCTTCTTGCCATCTTTAGCCTTTTCCAGAAACAATCCCAGTTCAATTTCCTCTATTTCAATTTTTTCTTTAATTACATCCCAATCCTTCAGCCACACCACGGTATTATCCGGTAAAAATTCAAAAAGGCTTACTTTTTCCCCACTGTCAAATTGTGTTTCCACATTGGGAATAATGGAAACCTGCATTAATTTGCGTTCACTTAACTGCGTTTCCGGATCAAAAATGCGGATACTGTCCACATCATTCCCGAAGAGCTCAACACGGTATGGCTTTTCATTGCCAAAAGAATAGATATCCAGGATACCGCCCCTTAAAGCAAATTGCCCGGGTTCATACACGAAATCAGTCCGCATAAACCCATACATCACAAACAATTCCATCAGACTGTCTACACTGATGCTGTCATTGGTTTTGATCTGTATGATATTGCTGCTCAGGGTTTTGGGCAATACTACTTTTTCAAATAAAGCTTCAGGATAAGTAACAATTATTTTTTTATTTCCACCAATAGAGAGTTTAGTGAGCATTTCTGTCCGCAGCATCACATGTGAGGAATTCAGTAACTGAAAATTTTTCCTGTTTTTAAAAGAAGAGGGGAAATAAAAAAGATCCAGTGCGGAAGTCAGGTTTTCCAGTGTATTATGAAAATAAGCAGCTTCTTCTGCATCATTTAATACAATCAGGTGATTGAGGGTTTGGGTTGCTGGCGTATTAAAAACAGCACTAACCACGAATTCTGCACTACTACCCTGTAAATTTTTAAGGTAAATTTTTTGAGCATCAGCAAAAGATAGCCGGTCCGCCAATTGAAACAGGCGGGGGGATCCAATATATTTATCCGAAAGCACACTTACATTCATATCTGCGCTGCAAAGATAAATTTGTAAACGGACCTGCAAAAAATGAATTGAGGAATCAGGTAAATAGTTTGAAATACTGATATATCGTTACAAAGCCAATGTTCCCGGGTCGCAATGTTAAATTGAACTGGAAAATCAAAAAAACTATTTTAAATAATACACGAAACAAAAGGTTAAAGTATCTAAATTTAGAAAGTTATAGGTCTGTAAAAAAGAAAGTATGGTTAAAAATAGAGTACTGCATATTTTGCTGTTGTTTTTCCTTTCCGGTTCCTGTGTATTTGGACAAAATCAGGATAAACTGGATTTATTTAAAAAGTTTGCTGCCGACCGAGCAATTGTTGAAAAAATAAACTACCAGCAAACCATACAGTTAGCGGCTAAGAAAAAATGGCCGCTGGTTTTTCATACTAAAAGTGGCGGGTTGGTACAATTAGTTGGGATAGATGCCAATGGTAAGCCCAAATATAAAACCACACACGATAATATTATTGCTGCTGCAACCACTGGTGCCAATCAGTTATGGGCAGGTGGTAGTTCCGGATTAAATTTATCGGGTTCTTCCAGTGCTTTAACTGGTAAATTGGGAATCTGGGATGGTGGTTCTGTATTAAGTACCCATGTAGAGCTTACCGGAAGAATCAAACAAAAGGATGCCAATATAGCCGCACCGCTGGATCATTCCACTCATGTTGCCGGAACCATGATTGCAGCAGGCGTAAACCCTATTGCCAAAGGGATGTCATTCGGTGCACAGGAATTAATTGCGTATACCTATACCAATGATATATCTACTATGGGGGTGGAAGCACCGAACCTGCTATTATCGAACCATTCTTACGGATATCTGGCCGGATGGTATTATGATGGAACTAACTGGACCTGGGAAGGGGATATTCGGGTGAGTAAAACACAGGATTATGGATTTGGGTATTATGATTCTACGGCTTATCATTATGATTATATTGCCAGTAATGCACCCAATTATCTCATTTGTATGTCGGCCGGCAACCAGCGGAATTCCAATGGTCCGGCAGTAGGAGCTTCTTACCAGTATTATGATAGTTCCTATAATTTAGTAACCGGAACCAGGCCTACAGGTATCAGTAATAATGATTCCTATGGAAGTATTGCCTATACGCAAAATGCGAAAAATATTTTAACGGTTGGGGCAGTTAGCGGGTTGCCACAGGGTTACAGTAACAGCAGTGGTGTAGTGATGAGTTCTTTTAGCGGATGGGGCCCAACCAGTGATGGAAGAATTAAACCGGATCTGGTTGCAGATGGTGTAAATGTTACTTCCTGTGTGGCCAGTTCCAATACAGCTTATGCCGCATTAAGCGGAACTTCCATGTCATCACCCAATGCTACAGGATCCCTTTATTTATTACAGGAATATTACAATAAGCTGCATTCCTCGTTCTTAACTTCTTCTGCTTTGAAAGCAATTGCCATTCAGACAGCAGATGAGGCGGGAGCTTATCCCGGTCCGGATTACCAATTTGGCTGGGGATTGCTGGATGTTTTAAAAGGTGCCAACCTGATTAGTTCCTCCTACAATCATGTATCTGATACTATAATACAAAGCAGCCTTACGCAGCAAGGGTCAACTACCTCCACCTATACATTTAAAGCAGTGGCATCCGGCAAAGGGCCTATTAAAGCCACTTTAACCTGGATTGATGCTCCCGGTACTGTTTTTAAAGCCGGAACAGCAGCTGCTCTTAATAACACAGAGCCGGAACTGGTATATGACCTGGATTTGCGGATAACAAATGGAACTACTGTTTATAAACCCTGGGTATTGAATCCAGTTATTCCTGCTGCAGCCGCAACAAAAAGTGATAATGTATTGGATAATGTGGAAAAAGTGGAAGCGGATACTACCATTCCCGGTCAAACGTATACCATCACCGTTACCACCAAGAATAAAACACTTCCTGCAAACGGGCTTAATTTTTCACTGGTAATCAGCGGCATTGGTGGTACAGCTTATTGTACTTCCGCAGCCACCAGTACCAGCGGCACCCGGATTGACAGTGTAAATTTTGCTGGTATAGTGAATAAGAATACCCAAACCTGCACCAGTTACAGTAATTATACAAACCAGGCAGGGCAGATACAGCCCAATCAGACCCTGCCGTTTTCAGTGAAAGTAAACAGCTGTGACGCCAGTAATGCTAAAAAAGTAATTAAAATATATATTGATTATAACAATAATGGTGTGTTTACAGACCCCGGGGAATTAGTAGCTACCAGTCCGGTGATGAACGGTGCAGGTGTTTTTTCCGGTTCCATTCATACACCATTCGGGTTAGCTGCAAATAATTTTACACTGATGCGGATTGTGGCAGAAGAAACAACGGATACTTCTGCTGTTAAACCCTGTGGTAGTTATTCCAACGGAGAAACGCAGGATTATAGTATTCAATTTGTAACGCCTTCGAATGATCTTGCACTTTCTGCTATTGTAGCACCCATAACCGGAGCCTGTTCCAGTAACAATCAGTTTCTGGTGGTAGGTATAAAAAACAATGGTGCAACTAACCAGGTAAATGTGCCGTTAACTGCCACCATAAAAAGCGGCAATTCAACCATTGCTACATTAACGGCTAACTGTGCAGATACTATTGCCGCAGGCGGACTGGTAAACTACACATTTCAAAAACAACTGTCACTTACCGCTGGAACTACTTTTACAGTTTCTGTAAATGTAAATCTGACCGGGGATCAGGATACCACCAATAATACCCTTACTCAAAATATTGTAATTGCCGCAAAACCTTCATTATCTGCCGGTGCTGAAATATGCAATACAGAAACCTTACTGGAAGTTAACAATCCGGTTTCCAGTTCCAATTATTTATGGTATAATGCTGCTTCTGCCGCTTCATCTGTTGCATACGGATCCAATACGAGTACTACTGTTACTGCACCCAATAATACTTTTTATGTGCAGTCTGGTGTTAGTACAAGTATTGGCCCGGTTAACAAAACCATATTAGGTGCAGGGAGTTACAATGCTTTTAGCGGCAATTATGTAAATATTAAAAATTCAATACCTGTAAATCTTGAATTTGTGAAACTGTATACGGCCAATGCAGGCAAAATTGTTTTTACATTAGCAGATGGGCTCACCCTTAATTCAGACGGGTCTTATTCTTATTTACCTGTTGCTGTATCAACAGTAGATGTGTATGCTACCAATCCTACTCCTGCATCAGGGGTTGTTCCGGACAACCCGGCAGATTCAGGGGCTTATTTTTATCTGAACCTGCCTATCAATACAACAGGAAATCATAGCCTGATTGTTCAATGTACCGATGGTGCCAATATTTACAGGAATAATGGGGTTACTGGTAGTCCTTATCCTTTTACTGTTCCCAATGTTTTTTCCATAACAGGAAATAGTAACACTCTCTCCGGGAATGCTAATTATTATCAGGGGTTTTATTATTTTTTCTATGACCTGAAACTAAGCAGTGCTGATTGTATAAGTGATGTTGTACCGGTAGTGGCCATCAGTTCAGCTTCGGCGCCAACCATAACACTGGTAGGAGACAGCCTGCAAAGCAGTGTTGCTAATACCTATCAATGGTATCTGGACAGTATTGCCATTTCCAATGCAACAACAAGGTCTATCAAACCGGTTCAGTCAGGCCATTATTATGTTACAGCAACAGATACATACGGATGTTCCAAAAATTCTGCTAATTATACGTATGTGGTTACTGCTGTACAGAATGCCAATGCAAATGATCCGGGACTTGATATTTCCCCCAATCCCAGTAAGGGCAATTTCAATGTTAGATTCTATTTATCAGATAAGGCTGATGTTAGTTTAGTATTGATCAACAGTGCGGGCCAGCCTTGCCTGGAAAAAACCTATAATGGTTTTAGCGGACAGTTTAACGAACAGTTTAGGATTCCACAACCTGTAAGTGGTATATATGTTTTAAAAGTGATTGCAGGCAACAATTTATATATACGGAAACTAATTGTAATAGAATAAACTGTAATTACATAAATGATTTTAATGAATACCGGCTTATTGCGCCGGTATTTTTTGTTACTTTGACCTGATCAATCAATATTCATTATCTAAACTAATTGTATGCTGCTTGAATGGAAAACAGGAAGGGTTGTTGATATTATCAACGAAACGAGTAATACCAAGAAATTTTTTATAGAAATTGCAGGAACAGAAAGCTTTGATTTTCATCCTGGACAGTTTATTACTTTAGATCTGCCCATACACGAACAAAAAAACAAACGCTGGAGAAGTTATTCGATTGCTTCCGCACCTAATGGAACCAATATTATAGAACTGGTTATCGTGTTACTGCATGGAGGTGCAGGGACCAATTATCTGTTTAATGAAGTAAAAGTTGGTTCTGAATTTCCAGTACGTGGCCCGCAGGGTAAATTTATATTACCCGAAGAACTGGATAAAGACTTGTTTTTAATCTGCACAGGTACCGGAATTGCCCCATTCCGCTCTATGATTCATTATTTACATGAGCAGAAAATTATGCACAGAAATGTGCACCTGGTATTTGGTTGCAGAAAATTGAGTGATGCATTGTATTTTAAAGAGTTAAGCCGGTTGGCAAATGATGAACCTAATTTTTATTTTCATCCGGTATTTTCAAGAGAGGAAAATGTACCTGAAGGATCCTATAAGGGATATGTTCATCAGGTATATGAACAATTACTGGCTGAAGAAAAAGATCCGGCAAGGTTTTATCTCTGCGGATGGAAAAATATGGTGGATGAAGCTAAAGATAGAATCCTGGCTTTAGGCTATGATAAAAAAGATATTCATCTGGAATTATATGGTTAGATATCATCCTTAAAAAACAACGCTAATGAGAAAATACATCTTCCTGTTCTTTCTTGCTTTACTGGCAAGTGGGGTGCTTATTGCCCAAAAAAAGAAAATGACGCTGAATGACAGCCTTTCGCAGTTTGATGCCTATGTAACCAATGCTATGAAGGATTGGAAAGTACCGGGAATGGCAATTGCCATTGTTAAAGATAACCGGGTTGTTTTTACAAAAGGGTATGGCGTGCGGGAATTGGGTACAGATAAAATGGTAGATACCAAAACTTATTTTGCCTGTGCTTCTACTACCAAGGCAATGACCGCTGTTTGTATGGCCATTTTGAAAGATGAGGGTAAAGTAAACTGGGATGACCGGGTAATTGACTATTTGCCTGAATTGCAGTTGTATGACCCCTATGTAACCCGGGAATTAAGAATCAGAGATTTGTTCATTCATAATTCAGGAGTGGGTAATGCAGATTATTTATGGTCAGACAATATTTTAACTTCCGATGAAATACTGAAGAAAATGAAGCTGGTAAAACCCAGTTATTCCTTCCGTTCTTCTTTTATCTATCAGAATATATTTTACATGATTGCCGGAAAAGTAATTGAAAAGATATCTGGTAAACCCTGGTCTGACTATGTAAAAGAAAAAATTTTTATTCCACTTGGAATGAATCATACCAAAGCATTGGCCAGTGAAGTAACTGATGAAAACCAGGCAATGCCCCATTTTATAGTGGATGGGAAAGTAATTATGATTGAAAAGGATCTGGCAGATCCTATTGCACCAGCAGGTGCGGTAAATTCCTGTGCAGATGATATCGCTTTATGGATGAAATGTATGATTGACAGCAGTAAATATGAAAAAGGGAGGTTGGTACAACCAGATACCTGGAAATATTTGCTGCATCCACAAACCATTGTTGCTGATGCTGAATTTTATCCTACCCAATACCTTACCCATGCCAATTTTAAAACCTACGGAATGGGATGGTTTCAGCAGGATTATAAAGGCTATAAACTCAATTTCCACACCGGAAGTTTAGATGGTGCAACTGCTATTCATGCACAGTTACCCGATAAGCAATTTGGGATTTATATTTTTGGAAACCTGGACCATGCAGAATTAAGACATGCATTGGTGTTCAAAGCCTTAGATTTTTTTGAATTAGGGGGTAACAGGGATTGGAGTACAGATATGTTGCATTTCTATGATAGCATCAAAGCAGAAAATAAAGCAAGGGAGGCAAAAGATATACCGGTACAGGTAGTAAATACACATCCTTCTCTGGCTTTGGACAGTTATACTGGCAGATACGAAAATGAATTATATGGGTTTGTAGAGATTGTGCTGGCAGACGGGCAGTTAAAAGCTAGTTTTAATACTAAAATAAGATGTACCCTTACACATTATCATTATGATACTTTTAAAGCGGTATATGAAAAGAAAGAATACCCTGCTTCCTATATTAGTTTCCATTTAGATACAAATGGAAAAATAAAGGAGCTGGAAGAAGATGGGATACTATTTGAAAAAACCAAATAATAAAAAAGAGCTGCAATTGCAGCTCTTTTTTATTTTAAAATATATGTTCAGAAACCAATTCCCTGATTTTGTTAAGGGGAATCCTTTCCTGTTTCATGGAATCGCGGTAACGGATTGTAACTGTGTTGTCTTCTTTGGTCTGATGGTCAATAGTTACACAGAAAGGCGTACCAATGGCATCCTGTCTTCTGTAACGTTTGCCAATCGCATCTTTTTCTTCATAAAAACAACGGAAATGCTGTTTGCATTCATTCATTAATTCCCTGGCCAGTTCAGGTAATCCATCTTTTTTGGTTAAAGGCAGAATAGCCAGTTTAACTGGAGCAATTTTAGCCGGGATATGCAAGACCACCCTGCTGTCTGAACTGCCATCTTCTTTTGGAATAGATTCTTCCTCATAGCTATTGGCCAGGATCAGTAAAAACATCCTGTCCAACCCGATAGAAGTTTCAATTACATAAGGGATATAATTCTGATTGATTTCAGAATCAAAATACTGCATTTTCTTTTTGCTGAATTCCTGGTGCCTCCTTAAATCATAATCACTTCTGGAATGGATACCTTCCACTTCTTTAAAGCCCATTGGAAAATCAAATTCTATATCACAGGCTTCTTTAGCATAATGAGCTAATTTAACATGATCATGATAACGGTATTTTTCAGGAGCTGTTCCCAGACTTAAATGCCATTGTAAACGGGCGTTTTTCCAATACTGGTACCATTCTCCTTCAGTGCCGGGGCGTACAAAGAACTGCATTTCCATCTGTTCAAATTCACGCATTCTGAATATAAACTGCCTGGCTACGATTTCATTACGAAAAGCTTTACCGGTTTGGGCAATACCAAAGGGAATTTTCATCCTGGCTGTTTTCTGTACATTCAGGAAGTTTACAAAAATACCCTGTGCGGTTTCCGGACGCAGGTAAATAGTATCAGCTTCATCGGTTACTGAACCCAATTTGGTATCGAACATCAGATTAAACTGGCGGATTTCAGTCCAGTTGCAGCTGCCGGATACTGCACAACTCATTTTATGGGTTTCTATCAGGGATTTAAGGCCGGTATAATCTTCTTTTGCCAGCAGCTGATCCATTAATTCCAGTATTTCTGCAGCTTTTGAATCTTCTCCCTTTTCTTTTAATTTATCTGTAAATCCTTCAATTAAATGGTCTACCCGGTATCTTTTTTTGCTGTCTTTGTTATCAATCATCGGGTCACTGAAATTATCCACATGTCCACTGGCTTTCCAGGTAGTGGGATGCATAAAAATGGCAGCATCCAGCCCAACTATGTTCTCCTGTAACTGAGTCATGCTTTTCCACCAATAATCCCGGATATTTTTTTTCAATTCACTGCCATAGGGGCCATAATCATAAACAGCACTTAATCCATCATAAATTTCACTGCTTTGGAACACAAAGCCATATTCTTTGGCATGAGAAATAATAGCTTGAAAACGGTTATCAGATTGTGTACTCATAAGGCTGCAAATATAGAACGGATGATTGAAACTGATTAAATAAGCCTGTTGAATTATTTTATTAAGAAATTAGGCGCTTTTTATTTCTTAAAATTTATATAAAAATTCTATTTTCATTAAACCTGTAAAATCTGTTGGGTCTATATTTGAAAACATTTCAGTTAAATTTAAAATTTAATTTATGAAAAAGTATGTTCTATCGATGTTTGTTCTATTGATTTTGTTTACCGCTTTTGCCCAAAATGCCAGTGCTCAGCGATTTTATGTAGATGTGAGGCCTACAGCACCTGTAATTATAAAGACAGAAGCGCCCTCACCCAATCATGTTTGGGTTGCCGATGAATGGTCCTGGCAGGGAGACAGGTACAAACATGTACCTCCGCACTGGGAAGTTCCACCACCACGGCACAGATACTGGGTTCCGGGTTATTGGAAACATAAAGAAAGACAGGGACATTATTGGGTACCCGGTCATTGGAAATAATGATATTCTAACTCAATAAATAAAAAAGCCTGAAATATTTCAGGCTTTTTTATTTATTGCAATTTTATATTATTCTTATGCCGTTCGGCATCCCTGTTATTTTTCTTTTCAAAATTCTTTTGAAGTGCTTCTGTAAGGTTTACACCTGTCTGGTTAGCTAAACAAATCAGTACCCAAAGAACATCAGCCATTTCATCGGGTAGATTCTTTTCAAGGTCTGATTTTTTGAAGGACTGGTCGCCATAGGTACGTGCCATAATTCTTGCCAATTCACCAACTTCTTCTGTTAAAATAGCCATATTGGTCAATTCACTGAAATAACGGACCCCCACTGTTTTTATCCAGTCATCAACCTGTTGCTGGGCTTCACGGATTGTCATATTATCTATTTCCCTGTTGGATGAAAATCATTTTCATAGCAGAACTCACAGAAACCGCTTTTTGTTTGGCTTTTTCTGCAATTGCGCCAACAAACAGCTCGTCAATACTTTCACAGAAAAGGCTTACCCATACATTGAAATCTTCCGATTTAAAAGGGTGCATCTTATGGATGTGTTCATGGGCTTTTAACGCATTATTAAAATAAACCTGATTATCCAGCAGAACAGATTCCCAAAAATCAATAATTACCGGTAAGTGTTTTGCCAGGTTTAAATGTGTTACTTCTGTAAAATAGAAGCCTATACTTTCATTGGCATATGCTTTATCATAGAAGAGCGTCATTAATTTTTCAATATCTGTTCTTGTTTCAATATCTCTCATAAAAATTTAACAAATTATACGCCTGTTGATTAGATTACCATTCTTGCTGATTTTCTATATTTTTTAATAAATGGACCATAAGATAATGAAAATATACTAATAAAAATAAGTGCTTACAGACCATAAAAATATCTACTTTATTTTATTCCCTGTTTTTTGTATCAATTATAATGGTTACCGGGCCATTATTGACGAGTTGAACCTGCATATCTGCACCAAAAATTCCGGTTTGTATGGCATGTTGCAGTTCATTTTCCAGTTGGGCAATCATTTTCTCATACATTGGAATGGCAAAAGATGGTTTACTGGCTTTGATATAAGATGGCCTGTTCCCTTTTTTGGTAGAAGCATGCAAGGTAAACTGGCTAACCAATAATAATTCACCCTTAATATCTATAAGACTTTTATTCATTACACCCTGTTCATCGTCAAATATCCTTAGATTCAGTATTTTATTGCTTAACCAAATAATATCTTCCTGTGTATCAGCATCTTCAATTCCTAATAATACCAGTAAGCCTTCCTTAATCTGACCAGTAATTGCTTTATTTACAGTAACCGAACATTCATTCACCCTTTGGATGACAGCTTTCATCTTTTCTCTTAATTTTATCAGATGAAGGTAGATATTAGAACTGAAATAGCTTTCAAAACCGCCAGAAGTGGTGGGAAAGGAGGCCAAAACGTGAATAAAGTGGAAACAATGGTCGAAGGCCGTTGGTTTGTTCAGGCATCCTGCCTGATTACAAAT
>Ga0364887_10250_pt1 | contig 35085 bp, 30 predicted proteins | sample ExccelJu500001D4_4_FD_206924 | JGI IMG/M metagenome (GOLD analysis project Ga0364887, IMG submission 206924) | Enriched cells from Trout Bog Lake Hypolimnion, Wisconsin, USA - BchlTB.July23.5000.01.D4 | ecosystem: Environmental > Aquatic > Freshwater > Lake > Hypolimnion/Profundal zone | place...
CAGCGTACAGAAATTATTTCCATTGTTATTCAGCGCAGCTAAAGCTTCCTTTCTATATTCATAATAAGGTTGATACCAGCTTTTTGCAGTCATTTTCGCAGTATCATAATCGTTTATTGCCGCTTGGTATTGCTTGTTTAAAAAATAGGCGTAGCCCCTAGAATTATATGCTTTTGCAATTTCATTTTCGTCATTAATGCTTATTGCTTTATTAAAATCAGCAATTGCAGTCTGGTAAGCTCCCAAATAAATCTCCAAATCCCCACGCAATTGAAATGGTGTTGCTTCAGTGGAATCAATCGAAATTGCTAAGTTGTAATCGGCCATTGCAGCATCATTTTTCCCAAGTCTTTGATACAGAATGCCCCTACTTAGATATGCCTCGTTAATTTTTGGATTGATTGCAATTGCTGAATCAAAATATCTTTTTGCATCATTGTAATACATGGTATTGAAAGCAATTTTCCCTTTGCCCAATGGCTTGCAATATTGTGGTATTGGCAAAATACTTTCGTGATTTAAATACTTCAAAGCTTCATTGTATCTCCCAAACAAAGTATAAATATATCCTTTATAAGTGTACGCATCGTTAAAGCGGCGCATTTCTTTCAAGAATAAGGTATCAGTCAACAATTTATCCTTGTCTGCTATTAGTTTTTCTTCCTTTACATTACTGTAATGAGCAGGAAAACAAAGTTGCAAAGAATCCTGCTTAATGGACTTATCAACCTCTTTTATGGCAAGATCAATTTCATTTTTCTTTAAATATACCCCAGCCTTGTTCAAATAGACACTTCTATGGTAATACCAACCCGTTTTTATCGAACTGTCATAATCACTCAAAGCTTCGTCATACCTTTTCAACTTATCTTTTGCAATACCTCTGTTATTATAGGAACAAGCCTTTCTATAATTCTTTTTGATGGTATAATCGTAATCTGAAATCGCTTCCTCGTATTGCTTTAATTCGTCTAATACTCCTGCCCTTCTAAATCTAGCCCCAGCATTCTCTGGTTTTAAAGCAAGGTATGCATTGTATTCTATCAATGCCGAGTCGAATTTATCCAACAAATAATATGTGTCACCCATCGATGCATACGCCCAATCGTTTTTTGGATTATACGCAAGGGATGCTTGGCAAGTAGCTATTGCATTACGGTAATTACCCTTTTTAAATTCTTTCCAAGCCTCTTTATTATAATTTACAGTCTTCAAATCTTGCTTTGTCACAGTGCAATGCGTAAATGCCATCATACATATACATAATAATATCAGGACTGCAACAGGCTTTTTAGTACACATAGTTTATTATTATTTAGGTTGTGAAAGTAATGCTGTAGTTTTATTAATAAGAATAATTTGGGTGATTTATTTTTCACCTGCGTTGATTAATTCCAATCCCCCCCATCCACTTTATTTCCTCCTAAACTCCCAAAACCTCCCCAATACTGTTAAAGTTTGGTGGATTTCAAAATAAAGTGGGTCATTATCATATTAATACCAGTCACTAACAGTATTAATGGTACTTTACATCCTCATAAAACAATAAACAATGTTTCACTTGCCTTTGTCACCAATAAAACACAACCGAGCCTTGCTTGTGGGTGGCATCTGGGCAAAAAGACTTGCCGAAGTTACTTCACACCTTCTCTCCCTATACTTTGGCACCATGTATCCGGCACAATCTTCCGCACATCCTCCGGTCTAGTTTACTAGGTAGCTGTCTAAACCCCTTAGGTAGCTGTCTAAACCCCTTAGGTAGCTGACTAAGCCTCTTAGGTAGCTGACTAAGCCTCTTAGGTAGCTGACTAAGCCTCTTAGGTAGCTGACTAAGCCCCTTAGGTAGCTGACTAAACCTCTTAGGTAGCTGACTAATCCTCTTAGGTAGCTGACTAAGCCTCTTAGGTAGCTGTCTAAACCCCTTGGGTAGCTGACTAAGCATTTCTAAATAAAACTAAACAGGTATATTCTTAAAATTAAAAAATAAACATAATGGCATTTAAATTAAAAGTTAGTCGTCAAAAGATTAAGAAATTCAAAGTAGATGAAATTGGCGGTAAGGCATTGGCAATGAGTGCCGCAATATTTGGACTGGTACTGGTATTTATAGGTGCAAAACCATATACGGCAGCAGAAATATCTGCATTGGTTGCAACTTACAACGAAGCAAAAGCTGATTATGCCGTTGGTGGACTATTGTTTAAACCAGCTTTTTTGGCGGCTAAGTTGGCTTTGTTGAATTGCATATTGGCATTTGCCCCTTATGTGGATGGTATTGCCTTGGGCAATGAAGTGACTTCTGATTTGAGCACGCTGCCCAATAACAAGCCGGTTGATTATGCCGCTCTGATAGCCGCAGGAGCCAAGGCATCGGGCATAACAGGGGTTATTGGCTTGAGTCTTCAGATAGTAACTGATTGTACTGCTTTTGGTGCTGGTGTTGGCTATTTTGCCATATTGAGTGAAGGTGTTCCATTGGATAGTGGTGCAATCGTTGGCAGTAATGGTCAGCTTTACATCCCCGAAGATGTTACGAACGCTATTTATGTAAACTTTATTCAGGGTCGCAAAAAATATTTCAATAACCTCAAACCAAGCACAACGTACTACCTGTACTATGTGCTGATGTATGGCGAAACCGTTGGGACTATTAGTGCAGGTGTGCCTGTAGGTAGCGGGGTGGCATAGGCAAGTAGTTAGTGGTTAGTTATAAGTGGTTAGTAGGTGGGTGTTCCTTACGATTCACGAACAAAAAAGAAAGAGGAAATGAAGCGTAAAAACTTTGTTTCCTCTTTCTTTTTGTGGCAATTAGAGACTTATGTGCCTTTGTGGCAACAAAGCATCAAATCAGCAATTATTTTTTCCCCTATTTTCGCCTCATCACAATCAATTTATGAAATATATTGTACCCTTTGTACTGATTTTGTCCTTTAATCTTGAACGTTTAGCTGCACAACAAACTTTTACGGATACAGTTTCTGTGTTTGCCTACAACATCAACAACTATGGCTTTTCCCCTTCTGGTTCTTGCCCGTTGGAAGGCTCTCCACTAAAGAAAGGTTATATAAGGACCATATTGGAATATGAAAATGCACCGGACATTGTTTCGTTTGAAAAATATGCTGCAAAACCTACAAATTTGGCTTCCGATTCTATGCAAAAACAAATTATGGATAGCGTTTGTGCAGGATGTTATGCCAATACAAAATACACCAATGTTTCGGGATATGGCAAGGTGAATACTTTGTTTTATAATAAAAATAAGTTTGGATACTTGGGCACCGCCACTATTTACAGTGCAGACAACAGTATCAGCGATATTGATTTGCACAAGCTATATTATCTAAAGTTTCCATCAAAAGGCGATACTATTTTCTTGAATGTAATTGTTGTTCACGATGCTTCTGGAGGTTCGGGTGCAGCACAGAGGGCTACTGAAATAGGTGGTGCCATGAGTTGGTTAAGTGCTAATGTAAAAACACCCGGCAACTATATTTTCATGGGCGATTTTAATGTGCAGTCTTCCAGCGAAGCTTGTTTTCAGGCAATGATTAATCCTGCAGATACAACGGTGCAGTTCAATGAACCCACCAATCAATTGGGCAATTGGAGTAGCAATCCACAAGCTTTTGCCAATTATCTTACCCAGAGTACACGCTCCACAGACCCCGGCGATTGTGCATCTACCAATACAATGTCTAGTTGGTTCGATCATATACTCTGTACCAATCCAATTATGCGTGGCAGTAAAAACGTTCATTACATTCCTAATTCGTTTAAAGTAATTGGTCAGGATGGGTTGCATACCAACTTGGGACTAACCGATGCGCCAACAAATACTTCTGTTCCTGCCAATGTTTTGAATGCGCTGTACATGAACAGCGAGCATTTGCCTGTGCAACTAAAATTGCAAATAAGCAGTGCCAATCCTTTGCCCATTGGGTTTGATTATTTTACGATTAAACTAAAAAACAACCAGCCTTATCTGCAATGGCAGAACAATAACAACGCAGCGGCAAGCGGATATGAAATAGAAAGAAGCAATGATGGAACAGATTTTACAGCTATAAATACCATTGAGGCAAAGAACAATACTGGGGCATATAATTATATAGATGCGGCTGTTGTAAGCAATAATGTGATTTATTATAGGATAAAAGAAGTGTTGAAAGCGGGAGGATACCTATATAGTAATGTATCGTCTGTAGGTTTGAATAATACTTTAAATCATATTGTTATAGCCCCTAATCCTGTGAAAGATCGTATGAATGTTTCGATAGAAAGCAATGTTGCTGGCTTGGCAACAATTCATGTCATAAACACGTTGGGACAAAATATAATCACCCAAAAAGCACAGCTACAAGCAGGAAATAATTCAATTGCCATCAATAATATAACTACCCTCACAAAGGGAGTTTATATCATTAAAGTTGAAAGGGAAAATGGTATGGAGAGTAGGATTTTTATAAAGGAATAAGTTGTATCAATTATAAATTATCAATTATTTATTTCACCTTCCGGTCTTTCCAACTGTATTTTCCAAACATGCCAAAGCATCCCGCAAAGCTTGTGTAGAGAATGTGTGGGAATTGAAGAAGCATGTCCCTTTTCTTTAAATTGATGGAAAAGAAAGCAGCAATATGTACTGCGAAGCTTGCTTCAATCCATGTTTTTAAGATGATAAGCAACAGCCAGAACCATAACAAAGGATGATAAAAGAAGGCAGCAAAAGGCATTGCCAATAAGCCAATATTTAGTAATAATACGAGCCATAAAACAACCACCACACTTACATCTTTGTATTTATTGGTTTTACTAGCCCAACGAATCCGTTGATTGATAAAAGCACTCAGTGTATGCATTGGTTCTGTCCTAATAATAGCTTTCGGACTAAAAACATATCCCATCCTATCTGGATAAAGAGCTTTTATCTTGTTCATCAGCAGCATATCGTCGCCACTTGCAATGTTATCAATGCCTTTAAAGCCATTTACGTCGTAGAATATATCTTTTCTGTAAGCCAAGTTTGCACCATTGCACATAGCATGCAACCCCGCAGAAACTGCCGCCGCAGTGATGCCTTGCAACGCCATAAAGTCTATGCACTGAAAAGTTTGCAGCACACTTCCATCATTTGTAAAAGCAACGGGGCCACCTGCAAACACAGGGTTCTTTTCTTGGATATAAGCATCAAAAGTTGACAACCATTCTTTTGGCGCGAGACAATCTGCATCGGTTGTAACAATCCAATCTTTCTTGGCCATCGAAATACCTGTTTCAATTGCCTTCTTTTTGTAAGAATTAAGTTGTGTTCCTTGCAACACCTTTGATAACTCTACAAGTTGGATGTTAGGATAGAGATTAGCAATTTGCAATACTATTTTGGTTGTTGCATCGGTAGAAAAATCATCTATCACAATCACTTCCCATAAATCAATTGGATATTCCTGCTGAATGATGGATTGCAACAACAAACCTATGTTTTCTGCTTCGTTTCGAGCTGGAATGAGGATAGTAAAAGAAGTTTTTGGGGGATAAGTTGTTTGGGGTACATAAGGTTTTAGTTTGATGAACCAATGCTTGTAAAGAAGCATTATTGTTGCATAACACAAGAACAAAACGCCAACAATTAGTATGAATAGGTACATTATCTGCAAAATAAGGGCTTGAGGTTTAAGAATAATCAAACTGAAGTCATTTAGCTTAAAAAAGCCTTAAAAATGTGCGTATTACTACAAAAAAAAGAGCGGCTGATGCAAAACATCAACCGCTCTCGACACTATTATTCTTTAAGTATTATTTAAACGTGCTTGGCAGTTCTTGTAAACCTTATAGCTTCATCAATGTGACGAAACGCACGGTTACGCAACCCACGGGCAAAGAAATTATCTTCTTCGTGGCCAACATCTTCACGGGCTTTTTGTAAATAGAAAATTGCTTGTTGCAACCTGCCAACATGCTCACGAGGTTCATCAATTGGCGGATGATACATAATATCCTTGTGATCATCAATGGATGCTTGCCTTATTTCGTTGATGGCAGCATCAATTTCCCTGATTGCACCTTCTTCTTCCCTAGAACGCATCCAATCGCCAGGTGTGTGGTAAAGCATCCATCTTGCAGCACGCAAATCGGACAAAGCACGTAGATAAAAGGGGTGTTCCCCAAAGTTGTTGTCAGCTTTTGCAGTTGACATTCCACAAACGATAAGGCACATTGCGAATGCCATCGCTGTCAATAGTTGATTCATTTTCCGTTTCATTTTTAAACATTTTTTAAGTGATAAATAATTAATTACTCATATAGCCAAACTTTATACCGCAAATCTAACCAAGTATAATGGAAAAGTTAAAATAAATACCACCAAATTGGTGTGGTAGTTTGCAATTACATTACATTTGAAAGACTAGTTATGAGAAAACAACAATTGAACCTTTTTAGCCTCACAATGATTGTGATAAGCTTGGTAATAGGGATGGGGATATTCAAAACGCCCGCCACTATTGCCGCAAAGGCTGGCACACCAACCATTTTTTTTGCAGCTTGGGTAATAGGTGGCATCATCGCTTTGTTTGGTGCATTGATTTATGCAGAAATAGGCTTGAGGTTGCCTTCCATCGGTGGTTATTACAATGTATTTGCAGAATGTTACCATCCATCGGTAGGGTTTACGGTAAATGTGCTGATATTAGTAAGTAACGCAGCATCCATAGCGGTTGTTGCTTTGATAGGATCAGATTATATAAGTGATTTATTATTTGGCAAACCTTCAGGTGAGTTGTTCACTATTCTTTCAGCCATACTTCCCATTACTTTGTTTTATGGGGTAAATTTATTAGGGTTAAAGACAAGCAGCAACACACAAAACCTGTTGATGCTTGCCAAAATAGGGCTGATAATATTACTTATTTCCGCTTGCTTCACAGGGTTGAATATACCTCCACACGGATACAATACTTCAGGAAAAGTTTATGTTTATGATGGTCACAATGCAGGATTGTTGCTGATGTTAAGCTTGGTAGCAGTATTTTTTACTTATGGCGGATATCAACAAACCATCAACTTTGGCAGCGAAACAAAGACTCCCGCCACCTTGCAAAAAGGCATTGTTTTGGGAATAATCATTGTATTATTTTTATACCTCGCCATTAGTTACGCTTATGTAAAAGTAATAGGTTTTGATAAGATGAAAAACGCAACCGCCATTGGGGCTTTGCTTTGTGAAACATGGTTTGGCAAAGCTGGTGGAAAAGTATTTGATGCTTGTATGTTTTTGAGCGTATTGGCTTATGTAAATGTATCGCTGCTAAGTAATCCAAGGGTGATGTATGCCATGAGTAAAGACAATGTTTTTCCCAAGATATTCTCGTACAAACATCCTAAAACAGATGCGATGATACCAAGCCTTACTGCTTTCGCAATCATTGCTATCGTCGTTGCTTTCTTTGGAAAAGGAGTTGACAACGTACTTAATTTTAGCATCTTTCTCGATTGTATTGGCTTTTGTTTTTCTGCCGCTACTTTATTTATCCTAAGAAAAAGAAAGCAAGGCAATGGGAGCATTACAGGTTTCACAAGATATATTACGCCCTATTTATGTGTAGTATTTGTGTTGGCTTATCTTGTAATTGCCACCGCCGTTGTGATAGACAATCCCAATGCCGCAATCACTGGAATTGTATTGATGGTGCTTTTCTTTTTGTTGTTCTTTGCCTTTTATCATAAAAAGGAGAGGGTTTTATAAGAATTTTATCCGTTAATCCATAAAAAAGCAGCTACTTTTGATTGCATCGTTTCCTTTCGTTTACTTTGTACAATATGAAATCCTTATTATACATTTTTCTTTTACTAATTGCAATTCAATCAACCGCACAGGACAAGTGGGACTTACGCCGCTGCGTTGATTATGCAATGAAGAATAATATTTCTGTAAAACAAGCTGATGTGCAGGCTCGCATCAGCGAATTGCAATTGAAGCAGGCACAATTACTAGTCTACCCCAATGCAACTTTCAATACTGGTTTAGGTGCGCAGTTTGGGCGTTCCATCGACCGTATCACCAATGTTTACAGCAATGTGCAGTCCATTTACCAAACTTATCAGTTTCAAAGTGGGATACAATTGTACAATGCCAATCGGCTGTGGGATAATATTTCCTATGCCAAATTCTCTGCAAAAGCTGCCCTTGCAGATGTAGAAAAGGCTGCAAACGATGCTGCATTGAGTGTTTGCACTTATTATTTGCAGGTTTTGGCAGCAAAGGAGCAAGTTACTATAAGTCAAATACAGATTTCACAAACTCAAGTTCAGCTAGACTTGACCCAAAAAAAAGTTGATGCGGGTGCTTTACCAGAGCTGAATAAAGTGGAAATAGAAGCGCAATTGGCAAATGATAGCAGCACTTATATCACATCAGAGATGAGTTATGAGCAAAGTGTACTCGCTTTAAAAGGTGTGCTGAATCTTGATGCGGCTGCTCCTTTTGAAGTGGCAATACCCGATGCCGCTTCTATTCCGGTGTTGCCTTTGGGAGAGATGCAACCCGAAGTTGTTTATCAATTGGCATTGGGCAATCAACCTTTGCAAAAGGGCAATGAATTTAGGATAAAAGCCGCTGCTAAAAACATCGATGCATATAAGGCGCAACTATCTCCTACCCTCTCTTTTGGGGTGAATCTGGCAAGTAACTTTTATAATTCCCTCAAAAATATCACCTATGGTTTGGGGGGCTATAGTCCAAATGGAGACGTTGTAAATGTTGGTGGAACCAATTATTATATAAGCTCTCCAAACATCATCGAACAAGAATCCAAGAATAGTTTTGGGCAGTTATGGACCGGATATGGAAGTCAGTTGAGTAATAACTTTGGGCAGACTGTAGGGTTTAGCCTCAGTGTACCTATCTTTAATAATGGACAATATAGGATAGCTTATGAGCAATCGAAGCTGACCTACAAAACCCAATTGCTTAATAAAGAAGGGGCAGATATGACGTTGAAACAAAACATTTATACTGCTTACTCCAATGCCGTTTCTGCAATTCAAAAATTTAATGCTGGAAAGAAAAGTGTGGAAAGCAACCAAAAAGCGTTTGATTTTGCAACGAAAAGGTATGAGTTAGGGTTGTTGAGTACGATAGATTTGTTAACCAATCAGAACAATTTATTACGGGCAAAACTGCAACAGGTGAGCAATGAATATGATTATATATTCAAAATGAAGTTGCTGGAGTTCTATAAGGGTCAAGGACTTAAACTTTAGTTATGAGTTATAAGTTATGAGTGACCTACTTATAACTTATAACTCATAATTCATAACTAAAATACGAATTATGAATAAGACATTACTTTGGATAATTGTTGGCCTAGTAGTATTACTTGGCGGATTATTTGGCTTGAAGAAAGCTGGAATAATTGGGAAGGAAGAAGGGACTTTGGTGGCATCGGAAAAAGCTACTTATCGCACCATCACTGAAACAGTAAATGCAAGTGGCAAGATTTATCCCGAAGTAGAAGTGAAAATTAGCCCTGATATTAGTGGTGAGATTGTGGAATTGTATGTAAATGAAGGGGACACTGTAAAAAAAGGGCAAATATTGGCGAAAATATATGCTGATATATACCAGACTCAAAAAGATCAGGTGTCAGCGGGATTGGTGCAAGCGGAAGCTCAAAAAAGTAATTCAGAGGCAAGTATCATTGGTTTGAAAGCAACTCTAGACCAAGCAAAACTGACTTATGATCGCCAACAAAAACTATTAAAAGATAAAGTGATTGCTGCATCAGAATTTGAAAGTGCACAACAGGCATATCTGGCTGCACAGTCTAATTATAAGGCAGCCATAGAAGGCTTGAAAAGTAGTGATGCAAATATTTTGGGCAATAAGGCTCAACTAGCAAAGGCAGATAAAGACTTGAGCCGTACTATTATTACTGCACCGATGGATGGGGTAGTAAGTTTGTTGGCGGTAGAAAAAGGGGAACGTGTGGCTGGAAATAGTTTTAATGTGGGTACAGAAATGATGCGCATCGCCGATTTAAGTAGCATTGAAGCAAGGGTTGATGTGGGTGAAAATGATATTCCAAAGGTAAAGATTGGCGATACTGCATTGGTGGAAGTGGATGCATATTCTGGGCGTAAATTCAAGGGTATTGTTTATAAAATAGCTAATCCTACAACTTCAATCACCTCTTCTACAACTGATGTTACGGAATATAAAGTTCATATCCGGTTGTTGTTGGATAGCTACAAAGACCTAATCGTCCCCCACAAAAGTTTTCCTTTTCGTCCTAATATGAGTGCGAGTGCGGATATTCAAACCAAGACAAAAATGAATGTTTTGTCTGTGCCATTGAATGCCGTTACTACCCGCAGCAACAAACCAGACAAAGTTGCCAGTGATAAAAAAGACGACAAGAAAGATGGATCAAATGATGATAAATTTAAATCAGATACTGCTCAATACGGCTTTGATGAAGTAGTTTTTGTATTGCAAAAAGCAGACACTGTAAGGCAAGTAAAAGTAAAAACAGGTATTCAGGACATCAATTATATAGAACTATTGGATGGCTTGAAAGTTGGTGACGAAGTAATAACCGCACCTTACTCCGTTGTTAGTAAAACACTAAAGACGGGTAACAAAGTAAAGGTTGTGGCAAAGGATAAATTGTACGAAGAGGACAAGAAATAATGATTAATGGTAAATGGTTAATGATTAATGGATTGGTGATTAGTGTTTATCTAACCATTAATCATTAACCATTAATTATTAAAATGGGCTTGCTAATGAAATTTGGAATGATTGGAAGCGGTAGTTGGGGTACCGCACTGGCTAAGATTTTGACTGATAATGGAAACACGATTAATTGGTGGATCAGGAACAATAAAACAATTACTACGTTTAAAAAGCGAGGGCATAACCCGCATTATCTAGGGGCTGCCTATTTTGATACGGAGCAGCTAGTGCTTAATTGTAGTGTGGAGGAAGTAATCCGTGAATCTAATATCCTGATTGTGGCCGTCCCTTCTGCTTATGCAATTGATGCTTTATCTAATTTACCTAAAGACATTTTTCAGGGAAAGAAGATTGTCTCTGCCATAAAAGGCATTCTTCCAAGCACCAATCAATTGTTGAATGAGTATCTGAAAGAAACCTTCAATCTGCCCATAGAAGACTACTTTACTGTTCTCGGTCCTTGCCATGCCGAAGAAGTAGCTTCTGAAAAACTTTCTTACCTTACTTTTTCTGGAATTGATGAAGCCTTTGCTGCACAAATTGCTACTTGTTTCAATACAGAATACATCAATACAAAAGTAAACCACGACATATTTGGCGTACAGTATGCGGCAGTGCTGAAAAATATTTATGCGTTGGGAGCGGGCATTGCACACGGACTTGATTATGGCGATAATTTCTTGAGTGTTTATATAGCCAACTGTGCACATGAAATGACTGACTTCTGTAAGAAAATGGTATGGGACAAGGAAAGTGAGGAGGAGCAAAGGAGCATAAATTATTCTGCCTCAGTTTATTTAGGTGATTTGTTGGTAACCTGCTATTCGTTGTACAGTAGAAACCGGACTTTCGGCAATATGATTGGTAAAGGATATAGCGTAACTGCTGCGCAATTAGAAATGAAGATGGTTGCAGAGGGCTATAATGCAAGCAAGTGTATCTATAAAACCAATGAACAAATACAAGCCTCCATGCCCATTGCCACTGCCATTTACCAAATACTTTGGGAAGAATTACCTGCCGAAGATGGGTTTAAGTGTATAGAAAGTTCGTTGGTGTAAAACATAAAACAAACCTCTGAACTCCTACTATGAGGGACTATAATGCACTCTTTAAATGATTGTTTATGTAATAACCATTATTTATAGATAGTATAAAACTATCATTTTAACTAGACCTCACGTTATATTACTTATAAAAGATTTCTCGGATAAAATCATTCAAAAGGTTACTAAAAATGTGCAACGTTGCTTTGTTGGGTACTGATAAAATTGATATTACGGTATCTATTTCTGTCGTAGCCTCCAATAATTAACTAGATATTCTAGCACTTAGCTTGTATTCAAATGTTACCATGAATGCAGGATTCGCCTCAATCGAATGTCTTGTTAGTTTATTACGAGACTAATACATTCCTATTTTGTGTACTAACTGTATCTCTAAGAGGGCAATCACGGCACTTAAAATTTGGAAAGGAGAAATATGCTATTTATAGTTTAGCGTTTACATGCGCACATAACTTGAATGCAATTGTAGAAACCAAAAAAATGAAATAAGATTAATTAGTGATAATAATAATCATAAGGCGAAGTAACCAGCATATCCTGATAGTAGTTATGGTATATGAAGGCAAAAGCAAGGATTACCAAAGTAAGAACACTATACACCACAAACATTACCCTTGTTGGATAATAGCTTAAATCTATAAGTTTTAATGAGTTAAGTTTCAAGCTCACCTTTACACCATTTACAACATATCCTACAGCTAAAATTATCCATACAAAATCCAACGGTTGTAAATAGTCAGGATGTTTTTGCATGAATGTCTTGGTAATGCATATCAAAAAGATTCCCCAACCTATGGTTTGAAATATTTGCTTTCTAGCATTTAATGGTATTTGTTGTGGGTAGAGCATAACTAATTAGTAATTTTTGAAGTAATACAACTACAAATATAGTAGTAAAAACTACTACTATTTGCGAGCAATACAAAAAAAATGCCTGATTTACGGCAAAATGTACAATAATTCTATCAAAAATTCGTTCTGTGCAACAATCTAAGGGATTATTGAGGGTAATACAAACAAAAACGTCCTTGTTTCAGTAGTAGAAACAAAGACGCATTTTATGTATAGTCAAAGGAAAGTATTAGTTGCCGAACACCTTTTTAAGAAGGTCGGTTGTTTGTGCTAAAGGGTCTTTCCGGATTTTCTTTTCTTCTTGCGCTACTTCTAAAAATATTCCAAAAAGGGCTCTGTCAGTAACATAAGCTGCCAAGTCTGGGTTCATTTTCTTCACAAAAGGAATGTCATTGTATAAATTGATAATGGTTGACCATTTGCTTGTTGCATCCACTTTATCTAATGAAGTCTTAATAACGGGCTTGAAAGCAGTGGTAAGCTGTGGCGTCGTTTTGCCTTTCAAATAAACTGTTGCAGCAGTATCATTACCTTGTAAAATATTAGCCGCATCAGTAATACTCATGCTTTTAATGGCATCAATAAAAATAGGTGTGGCACTTTGGGCAGCATTCTCCGCAGCCCTGTTCATACTAAGTATCGCCTCATCAACTTGTTGACCCATACCAAATTCACGTAGTTTCTTCTCTATCTTTTGCGCTTCTGGTGGCATCAATATCTTTACTGCTGCATTACCAAAGTAACCATCGGTTGCACCCAATTTCTTTGCAGCGTTTGTTGCTCCTTTGGTTAAAGCTTCCTTCAATCCACTACTAATATCATCAGTTGAAAGCCCTTTACTACTATTTCCAGTAAATCCCGAAATCAAACCTCCAAGACCTCCTCCTGAGTTTCCACCACTGCTATCTGTAGATTGAGCTTTAGAACTTAACGAAACAAAGGAAATCATTACTAAACCGACTAAAAACCTGTTCATACTTAATCTTTTATTTGAGCCGGAAAATTAGTGAGTATTCGTGAGAAGAAAAGTTAAATGAGTCTTGAACCCTTATTTAAGATACAGTTCTATCTCAACCCTACGGTTCAAAGCTCGTCCCATTGCCGTATTGTTATTGGCAATTGGTCTTGTTTTACCATAACCGGTTGCTTCCATTCTCGAAGCCCTGATGCCCTTTTCTGATAAGTATTGCATCACAGCATCTACCCTGTTTTGGGATAATGTGAGGTTGTAGGCATCATTACCTACATTATCGGTATGACCACTCAACCTGATGTCGTAATCAGGATATTGGTTGAGGATATCAACTATTTCATCCAACATCGAATAAGATTGTTGTTTGATTATCGCTTTGTCTGTTTCAAAATAAATACCCCTTGTAGCAAACCTGAGTCTCTTTTGTACCGATTCTTTTATCTCTGGGCATCCTCTGTTTGAAGCAGGCCCAGGAGTGTTCGGACACCTATCAATCCTGTCTGGCACACCATCTCCATCGCTATCAGGATCAGTTGCTGCTTGCTGAACTATTGGGCATCCATTTACATCTACAGGTGTGTTTATAGGTGTGTTCGGACATTTATCTCTCGAATCTGGCACACCATCATTGTCCGAATCTGGGTCTGAGTTAATGTGATAGTTATTATTGCCGGTTGGGCATCCTTGATACATTGCCAACCCTGGCACACGTGGACATTTATCTAAATAATCAGGTATCCCATCACCATCGAAATCCAAAGGACAACCATGTGAATCAACTTTTACACCTATGGGAGTATTAGGACATAAATCCCTGCTGTCTGGCACACCATCATGGTCGCTATCCAAACCTCTTCTTCCAAGTGCAATTGTAAACCCCAAACTTTCTTGGGTGTAGATAGCATTACTCCAGATGTCATTGTTTATTTGGTATTTGCCATCCCAACCATTCATCATTGGCATATAAATTTTACTGGCTATCTCAAAGTTTACAGCTTCGTTCACACGGAAAGAAAGTCCAATACCTGCCAGTGCATTTAGGTGGGTCTCATCGGCAATGCCCGCTGCCGAATGATCAGCCACATATTGACGGGATTTTATGTAAGTACCTCCAACACCTAACTCTAGAAAAGGAGCTACGGGTGCATCTATAGGCATTGCATAACCATTGGCAAATTTGAACCTTAATGCCAAGTCGCCAGAAAGAAACTGGGCATCGACCCCTGCTGTCTTTTGCGAATTTTCATATTGAACCCAATCATAAGAAAACATTTCCCTTAAATCGAAGAAAGGACTGAGGTATTGTCCAAAAGCAATTTCGGGCCCTGGTTTGTAATAGGGAAATCTTAATATTCCATAATTAAACCCATTCAAGCCGCCTGTGTAATCGTTGACTGTACCATAAAAGCCTATATAGTTGGATTGCCCCTCTGAAGCTATCGCAATGAAGCTAAATAAGGAAACAATAAGAATTTTGATGTACTTATTAATTAACATAAGGTAAAATTTTATAACTGAAAAAGCTAAAGTCGCGCCACAACTAGCACCCTTTAAAACTATTTTCCTATAAACACATTCCTGAATATATAAACGGTTCTTCTATTTACAGAAGAGCTTTTGGCTTCTATAACGTAATTGATGTAGTATTTATTCTGTAAACGCCATTATTGTTATAAAAATAATTCTGTAATAGACTTTTAAAATAGGGGGAGGCTTAGGGAATAGAAATCTGGATGCTGGCTTAAATAAAAACTACCAATCATTGCTTGCAAATAAGTGCAGCTAATAATTGGTAGCAAGTCTATTATATGGGAAAAAGCCCTTATTTCTTTTTATGCATTGTATAAATCGGTATTTCCATACCAAAGTTTATCTGCCTGTTATTCCAAGTGTCACCACTCATCTTGTTTACGTTGGTGAATCCATTATTGTATCGTAGGTAAAAATTTAATCCACCCAAGTCGAGGTTGCCTCCAATGACTCCCCAAAAATCTGTTTGATTAAATGGCACAGAACCGTTGATAAACAAGTTCTGATTGGTATAAACATTAAAACTTACTTGCGGCCCAGCATGTAGCGAAAAGAAATTATTAATCTTGTAGGTAATCAAAAACGGAATAGAAACTGAACCAATGGTAGCCGTAGTATTCAAATCAGTTGGGCTAGTGGCAATAGGCAATGGGCCGTAAACTTGTTCAAAACCATCGCTGTTTATTTTTTCAATGCCATTGTTGTAAACTACTTCTGTTTGCCAACCCCATTTCTTGTTAAAGTTGGATGCTGCATAAGCCCCAGCATTAAAAGAGGTTGTGAAACCGCCACCGAAAGACGTTCCAGTAAGTTTTGTAAAGTCCAAACCTCCTTTTATACCAAAAACAATTGGCTGCGCATAACTACTCACTGAAATCAAAAAGATGCTAACAATAACTGGTAATATTCTCTTATTCATAATAAATTTTGTTCAAAAAAACCTATTATTAACGTTAAAAAGAAATCGTGTGGTAGTTTATAACAAAAGTTTTGCTTTACTACTGTTAATTAAAAAAGGAGATTAGGCATTGCCGATATAATTCTTGTATTTACCGAATTGCTTTTTCAAGAAGACAAGTATGTGATTTTGCGAAACGCTTTACTCAAAAAGTTTTTGTAAAAAAGAACCTTTTATCATTTCGCAAGCTTCTTTTCTGCATTTTTGTAACTATGAAGCACTTTATCATTAGAATCTTAGGTTTAGTCAGTCTTGCCTTTGTCGTTTCCGTTTCGTTTGCCCAGTCCAATCCAGAAGACAGCCTGAAAGGTTGGCATTTAAAAGATCAAGTATCTGATGGATATGTTGGTATCAGCTTAAAGAAGGCTTATCAGTTTTTGAAAGATAAGAAAAGCACTACCGTAATTGTTGGTGTTGTAGATTCTGGAATTGATACGCTACACGAAGACCTTAAAGGTGTTTTGTGGACAAATACAAAGGAAATTCCGGGTAATGGCATTGATGATGATGGTAATGGGTATGTGGATGATGTGCATGGATGGAACTTTTTAGGTGGCAAGGATGGTACCGAAGTAGAGAAAGCTTCGTCGGAAAAAGCAAGGGTTTATCATGGGTTCAAAGATTTTTATTTGAATAAAAACATCGACACCAATACCCTCACAAAGCTAGAACTGTACCGTTATAACTCCTGGCAACGTGCGGCAAAGGAAATAGAGCCAAGTGCCGAAAGTGAAACACAAGCAATGGCGTTGAACGGTATTTCGAAGAAGATAAATGAATGGGATTCGTTGATAATGCTTGAATCGAACACAACAGATTACAGCCAAGCCGAGCTAGAAAACTTTGACATAAAAACCGAAGAAGGCAAGAAAGCCAAGCTGAGTTTCTTGAGCATCATGAAGCAATTGCCCTTTGGAAGTGATACAAAAAAGAGTTTTATCATTCAAGAACTCAACAGCGAAAAGGACAGGCTAAATGGCGAACTAGAAGAGAAAGAGAAAACACCAATAGACGTTCGCAAAACAATAATCAAAGATAATTATGCCAATTTCAGTGACAAATATTATGGCAACGCCAATATTATGGGTCTAGGAAGTATGCACGGCACACACGTGAGTGGAATTATTGCGGCAGATAGAACCAATGGCGTAGGCATTGACGGTATTGCAGACAATGTAAAAATAATGATGGTAAGGGCTGTGCCTGATGGCGATGAATACGACAAAGACATTGCCCTAGCCATAAGATATGCAGTGGATAATGGTGCCAAAGTGATTAACATGAGCTTTGGTAAAGGCTATTCGCCACAAAAGTATTGGGTAGATAGTGCGTTTCAGTATGCTGCTGCGCACGACGTATTGCTTGTTCATGCGGCAGGAAATGATGGTAAAAACATTGATAGTAATTACAATTATCCAAGTACCGACTTTTTATATGGCGGCAATGCTACCAATGTGATAACTGTTGGGGCTAGTAGCGATATTCATATCATAAACGGGTATGTGGCAGGATTTAGTAACTATGGCAAACAAAAGGTAGATGTTTTTGCTCCCGGAACCGAAATATATAGTTCGTTGCCCGGTGGAAACAAGTATGGTTTCTTGGATGGCACAAGTATGGCAACGCCTGTAGTGGCTGGTTTGGCAGCGTTGATACGCTCTTATTATCCAACCCTTACTGCTTTGCAAACGAAAGAAATAATTGAAGAAACAGTTACCCCAATCAACAAAAGCGTTATAAAACCGGGTACAGATACGCCTGTAACCATGAGCGACCTATGCCGCAGCGGTGGGGTGGTAAATGCTTATCAAGCCGTAGTAAAAGCAGACGAAGTGGCAAAAGAAATAGAGAAAAAGCATAAGAAACACAAGAAATAAACCCAATTGATTATGGCACGACCAACAGCAGGCACATTCGATCCATTTTATCAGCAGCGATATATTGATGCTGCAACAGGAACGTCTATTGCCGAATTGATAGCGAATCATAGCGATGGGTTGATTGATTTTATCAACGCTATTCCCGAAGAAAAGGCAGAGTATAGCTACGCCGATGGAAAGTGGACGGTAAAGCAACTGTTGCAACACATTATAGATACCGAAAGGATATTTGCTTACAGGGCATTGTGCATCAGCAGGAACGAGCCTTTTCCGCTACCTGGTTTTGATGAAGATAGCTATGCCGCCAATGCCCCCGCCACTCATCGAACGCTTGCAAGCTTGAAGGAAGAGTTTGCCTTGGTAAGACAATCAACAGACATTTTGTTGACCTCTTTTACCGAAGAGCAACTAAACAGGAGAGGGGTCACAAGCAATTATATCATTACGGTAAACGCCCTTTGCTTCATCATCTTTGGACACATCATCCACCACAAAACAATATTGCAAGAGCGGTATTTGTAGGATTCAATGCTAGCTATTTACCTGCTACCGGCATTGTTTCATCGAGCCATTTAAAGAATTCCCTTTGCCATACCATTGCATTCTGTGGGCTCAGTACCCAATGATTTTCGTCTGGTAAGTATAAAAATTTGCTTTTGATTCCCTTTAATTGAGCCGCTTGAAATGCTTCTTGCGCTTGCCCTATTGGAACTCGGTAGTCTTTGCCACCTTGAATAATCAAAATTGGCGTATTCCATTTGTCAACCAGATTACTTGGACTTTGGCTGAAAGAACGTTGTGCAACTGCATTGTTTTTATCCCAATAATTGCCTCCTTTTTCCCAATTTTCGAAGAACATTTCATCGGTAGTACCATACATACTCTTGAAATCGAAGATGCCATCATGCGCAATAAATGTTTTGAAACGCCCTTGATGCACCCCTTCCAACGCATACGCAGAGTAGCCACCAAAGCTTGCACCTACACAGCCACGACGGTTTATGTCCACATATTTTTCCTTACTAACGGCATCTATCGCACTCAAATAGTCCTGAATCACCTGCCCACCCCAATCTCTACTCACTTCTTCGTTCCATTTTGTACCAAAACCCGGCATACCTCTTCTGCAAGGTGCAACAACGATATACCCTTGCGAAGCAATCAACTGCATGTTCCAACGATAGGAATAAAACTGAGTCAGCGCCACTTGCGGACCACCTTGACAGTACAAAAGCGTAGGGTATTTCTTTGTGGAATCAAAGTCTGGCGGGAAAATAACCCACACCAGCATTTTCTTTTCATCGGTAGTCGTTACATATTTACGCACAACTTTACACTGACCAACATTTTTATAAATACCATCATTCACATGGGTAAGTTGCCTTGTTGTGCCATTGTCAAGTGTTACGGTGTATAGTTCCGTAGCGTGGTTCATGTCGGTACGAGTAACCACAAGCGTATCCCCTTTCTGACCAACAATTCCAGTGATATCAAAATCACCTTTTGTCAGTTGCTTTACAAAAGGCAATACGCTCGATTTGCCGGGATAGTTGACAGAAAACAATTGAATTGTACCATTTATGGGGGCAATAAAGTAGATAGTCTTATTGTCCTCACCCCATTTAAAACCTTCTACGTGGATATTGTCACGGCTTTTTGTAAGATTGATGGTTCTTGTTCCATCAGAAACAATCAAATCTTGTTTGTCCGATTCATAGCCGTCATGCTTCATTTGCAACCATGCCAAAACACCTTTGCTATTGTAAGCGGGAGAAATATCATAGCCTTTATTAGCTTCGGTAAGGTCTTTTGTTGTACCAGTTGTGAGGTCGTATTCATACAAATCGGTATTGGTACTCACCGTGTAATCAGTACCAAATTTCTTTTTACATACATATAAAATGTGCTTGCTATCAGGACTCCAAATAAAATCTTCTCCTCCACCAGATGGCTTTAGCGGGCAGTCATAAGGTTCATTGGGCATGATGTCCTTCGCATCGCCCGGCTTGCCATTTACCAACGGGGCAAAGAATACGTGACCAAACTTCCCATCCTCCCAAGTATCCCAATGACGGTAATTCAGCGATTCATAAACATACACATTAGCCTTCGGTAAATCGGGATAAAGGTCTGCAGAATGCACCTTATTCACTTGTACTTCATCTGTGGTAAGGATATATTTTCCATCGGGAGAAATTTTACTGTTAGCCAAGATACTATCCACTGCATCATCCAATTCCACTGCTTTACCCCCGCTGATAGGTATTTTATAGTATTTACTGCTAGAAGTATTCCCTTGTATATCAGGTTGATTCACGGCAAATACTACATATTGTTTGTCTTTGGTGATGCCAAGCCCGGCAACCCTTCCAAGTTTCCAAAGCAACTCAGGAGTCATCTTATTTTGTGCAGTCGCAAAGGATACAATAGCAACGGCAAGGGGAAGTAATATCTTTTTCATATCGAACTAATATTATAATGTGTTATCAAAAACGTTTTCGTTTATTAAAAAACGTAAGGCGGCAAAGCTATGGAAGGAGATATGAAATACGAAATAAGAAATACGAAATAAGAAATACGAAACTAGAAATAGGAAACTAGAAATAGGAAACTAGAAATAGGAAACTAGAAATAGGAAACTAGAAATAGGAAACTAGAAATATGAAGTATGAAATATGAAGTATGAAATATGAAATATGAAATATGAAATATGAAGTTTAAAAAGAAAAAGCCCTTGAAGACTTCACTCCAAAGGCTAACATATTTCATATTTCATACTTCATATTCCCCTATCCTTTCTTCTTCCTATCATATTGGCAACACTCATCCAATTTGTTGTAGGCGGCATCTGTTGCAGTGGCATCTTGGGTATCATAGCCAGCCTCAGCAATCTTTGCTTGTATTTTTTGTGAAGAAGTCTTTGATTGATCGAAGGAAATCGTCAATATCTTGGTATCAACGTTCCAATTAGCCACTGTTGCACCCGCTGCTTTAGCTGCTTTTTGAATATGGCTTCGGCACTGCGCACAGTTGCCATAAACTTTTATTGTTTCCGATTTTATTGCTTGTGCATTCACTGCAAAGGCGAACAAAGCCAAGGCAATAGTAAAAATGATGTTCTTCTTTTTCATAATTATAATTTTATCTTTTAATAACCGCTAAAGTAATTGATTGTTTAATGAGAACCAAATGTAGTGATGGATGAACTCAATTAGGGTTGTACCAACTATTCCCCCCACCTTTTCAAAAACAAGTAACGGATACGAATGAATCAGAGACCACGCCGTAGTTGGTGCCTTTGCGTTATCAATATATCGAGTTGCCTCAGTTATCGTATTCATTTTGTAAATGTAGTGGAACAACTAGGTTAGCTCTTATATTAATTCAATAAAATTAAAAACGCGTAAACCAATTTATCGAAGCACTTTTTATATTTTCTAGTTATAAACTGGTTTGACTAGTCGGCACAAGTTATCCTTTGGAAGAATGCCCCAGTGAGCGGCTTCGAAAGCTGTATCACCTGCATAGGCCGTTGCATTGTCTGCTAGAAAGGTGGCTAAGCTGTTGTCCCTTTTTACTTTTACTTCTAATCTGTTGTCCATTTTATTATTTTTTAAGAAATTAAACTAATTTTTTGTTTCACTTAAAACTGTTTGAGCGATATCATTTTGTTCTGAAATCGTGCATCCTTGTCAATTAATCGATATGACGGGTCAATTATTGCCACTGACTGGTTAATTATTGCCACTGGCGGGTCAATTATTGCCACCGACTGGTTAATTATTGCCACCGGCGGGTCAATTATTGCCACTGACTGGTTAATTATTGCCATTGACTGGTCAATTATTGCCACTGACTGGTCAACTATTGCTTATGACTAGTTAATTATTGCCATTGACTGGTCAATTATTGCTTATGACGGGAAAATGGGAAAAATGTGTTGGTAGTGTGTGAACTGATTGCAGAAAATTAGCTTGAAATTTTTGAGACGGGAACGTAATCAATCATTCCCTTTTTACCTTTGTTGGTCTTCTCCTAGCCGTTGTTGTGTCTCTGACCGACAACAATAAACTGGTAGTACCTTACTAGATATAGTGAAAATAAAAAACGCCCCAAAGCATTGCTGCTTCGAGACGTTAATAAATGTTACTGTCGATTACATTCAGTTGTTAGAGAGCCAAAATGTTTCGCTCTTTAATCTTCTTTGAGGCGTAGCCTATACCTGATGCAGCAAGCATCAAACTCATGCCACCATCAAAGGGTACTACTGGGCCTCCATCACCGCCAGGGCCATCACCGGGGGCACCTGGGCCACCGATTCCGGGATCGTCGGCGGGGGACTGAGCCTTTACATTTGAATGTATGCTGATACTGACAAACAGTACAACCCCAATCAGCCAAAGTGCTTTCTTTAAATTTTTCATGTATTTCTTTTTATTAATTGATTGAAATTAAAACCAAGGATGCCACCCACTAAAACACTACTAAAAGCAGGCAGCATCCTATTTGGCCTCTCTATTTTTGAACAGCCAAACTAGTTTGATAAACCAGTTGACTGCTTCCTAGCTCTCTGATAACAACGCTGTAAGTACCTGCAGCCAACGTCTTGTTGATTGTTAAGGTATGCGTTGCACTACCACCTGAGTGGTTGATGCTTTGCTCGCTGACCTTTTCTCCCAATACGTTGTAGATGCTAACCACATATTTACCAGCAACCACATTGCTTAACGAAACATTCAGTATCTTGCCTACCAATGGGTTAGGATAGATAGTTGTTAGTGGTGAGTTGTTAGTGGTGAGTTTAGCAATGTTGCTGTAAGAAACTGTACCTACTTGGCTAACTGCCTTGATACGATAGTAGTTGCTTGCTTCCACTACACTATTGTGCAACTACCTTTTACTTTGGCACTTACAATAAACAACTATGAATTATTTAGCAGCACTATTATCAAACAAATGCCCACGATGCAGAAAAGGGGATATTTTTTGTAATAAATCAACTTACAAAAAAGGTTTTATGAAAATGAATGTGAACTGCCCAACCTGTGACCAACCAACTGAAATTGAAGTTGGGTTTTATGTAGGTACTGGCTATGTGAGTTATGCACTTACTGTTGCAATTTCGGTAGCTACTTTTATAGCTTGGTGGGTGTTAATAGGAATTTCCATAGATGATAATCGGGTGTTCTGGTGGCTAGGACTTAATGGTGTTTTATTGGTGCTTTTGCTGCCTTGGTTGATGCGTTTGTCTCGCACTATGTGGCTTTCTTTTTTTGTGCATTACAATCCAAATTGGCAAACCGAAAAACCAAAAGTTACTGATAGGGTTATTAGAGAACAAATGGAAGTAGTGGTAAATTAATTCCCCCTCTTTCCCAATGTAACTAATGTCACAGTCGTTTGGTGTTGCCACGGATAGTTTTGTGCCCTAATCAAAAAAGGATATGGGTTATACAAAACAATTAGTGGGATTATTGGGGATGTTGGCTTGTTTAAGTCAGCCATTCGCTCAAACAAATACTTCCCCGCTTTCGCTTGCCGATGCAATCAGTAAGGCTACTCAAAACAACAGGGCTGTGAACTTATCTAAGCTGGATGAGCAGATTGCAGTTTCAAACTACAAACAAACAGACGCAATTTATCTGCCGCAAGTAGGACTTTCTTTCACGGCAATGAGTACCAACAACCCTTTGAATGCTTTTGGTTTCAAGTTGCAACAAAAATCTATTTCGCAAGCTGACTTTAATCCAGACTTGTTAAATCATCCTAACGGCACACCCGACTTTACCACAAAAATTGAAGTGCAACAACCATTGATCAATATGGATATGTTGTGTATGCGTAAGGGTGCTGCGATGCAAACGGAAGTGTATCAGTACAAAACAAAAAGGACAAAAGAGTACCTCACTTTTCAAGTGCAAAAGGCTTACCTACAACTACAGTTGGCGTACAATGCCTTAAGGGTTTTGGAAGATGCCTTGCAAACCACAAAAGCTGTTTATACTTTCACGGATAACCACTACAAGCAAGGGTTAATACAAAAGTCCGACGTGCTGAATGTACAGGTACAAATCAATACCGTAGAAAGCAACCTTGCCAAAGCAAAAAGCAATATCGGTAATGCTTCAGACTATTTGAGTCTGTTGATGGGACAACCAACGGGTATCATTTATACGGCTACTGATAACACTGCAATGGATACCGAAACAGATTCTACTGCAACAATTGCTACAAATCGTTCAGACTTTATGGCAATGCAAAAAGCCATTGAAGCATCTAATTTGATGATAAAATCTAGCAAGATGAGTGAATTTCCTAAGCTAAATGCCTTTGGAAGTTATCAATTGAATGATAGTCGAATGTTGGGGTTTGGTTCAAACGCTTACCTAGTTGGTGCGCAATTGTCTTGGGATATTTTCAAGGGAAATAGAACTAAAAATACTATTGCCACCCAAACTTTGGAAAGAAATAGACTCGCTGAAGAACTTACTCAACAAAAAGAACAAAGTAACCTTGAACTAAGTAAAGCAAAGCGTGACATTAGTGATGCTGCTATAGAAATAGCCACCCAAAAAATAGCCATCGCCCAAGCAGAAGAATCACTACGGATATTACAAAACAGATACGAGCAAGGGCTGGTAAACACAACCGATGTATTGATGGCAACCACCCAAGTGTCCCAACAAAAGTTTGCAATGTCACAAGCAGTGTTTAACCTGAATGTTGCCAAGGCATACTTACAATTCTTAACTACATCTACTAACAAATAACAACTTAAAAAATGAAGAATAACATACAAATGAAAAAAGTAACCAGTATAATCATAGGCATTGGCTTAGTGGTATTAAGTGCCTGTTCGTCAAAAGTTAAGAAGGAAGAAAGTTTGAAAAATACGGATTCCGCAATTGGGGTAACTGTTGCAACACCGATGGATAGTAACAATGAAACCGTTAATATCAGTGGTCAGGTTGCTGCCTCACAAATAGCAAATATCAGTACACGGGTAATGGGATATATCACCAAACTAACCGTAAAAGTGGGTGATAATGTCAATAAGGGTCAGTTAATTGCAACGATTAGCAATAGCGACATCATTGCCAAAAGAGGACAAGCCGAAGCTATGATGGCAGAAGCAAATGCCGCTTTAACCAGTGCCAAAAAGGACTATGATCGGTTCACAGCTTTGTATAAACAACAGAGTGCTTCTGCTAAAGAGTTGGACAATGCCACGCTTCAATACAACGCAGTAAAAGCAAAGGTGGAAGCTGCAAAAGAAATGCGCAATGAAGTAAACGCAATGTTGGAATATACCACATTGACTGCCCCTTTCGCAGGAATAGTAACACAGAAGTTTACGGATGCTGGCAACATAGCCAATCCAGGGATGCCAATAGTAGCCATCGAACAAGAGGATAGTTATGAGATTACCGCAAGTGTACCTGAGACTGACATTAATGTAATAAAACAAGGCGAAGAAGTTGCAGTGAACATCAAATCAGCCAATAAATCTTTCAAAGGAATGGTCACCCAAATCAATCAATCCTCACAATTTTCAGGTGGTCAGTATATCATTAAAGTAAGTATTCCCGAAGCAGAAAAGAAAGGATTGTTTGCGGGTATGTATGCAGATTTAGCATTATCAAAACCTAAAGCTACTGACTCAAAAGAGGTAAACATGGTTACAGTCCCACTTTCAAGCATCATTAAAAAAGATGACCTAACTGGATTATATACCATCAGTGCCAATAATACTGCCTTACTACGTTGGGTGCGTTTGGGAAAGACAATCGGCGATAATGTAGAAGTACTAAGTGGCTTAGAAAAGAACGAGCAATTTATAGTAAGCTCGGAAGGGAGATTATATAATGGTATCCCAATATTCGTTAAGAAATAAATATGAATTGGGTTAGTGCTTCTTTCTGTCTTAGTGCCTTAGTGGCAATTTTTTAAACTTAATACACAATAATGGAAAACGGATTTTCAGGTAATATAGCAAAAGCATTCCTTCAATCGAAGTTGACAATACTGTTGATGATTGCCTTCTTGCTGATTGGAGCATATAGTACTTATTTGATTCCTCGTGAGGAAGAACCTCAAATACAAGTACCAATGGCGGATATTTTCATTGGGTATCCTGGTGCAGAACCAAAAGATGTAGAGACCAAAGTGGCAGCACCTTTAGAGAAAATGATCTCGAATGTAAAGGGTGTGGAATACGTTTATTCTACTTCTATGAAGGGGCAGGCGATGATTATCGTGCAGTTTTATGTGGGGGAAGATGTAGAACGTTCTTTGGTGAAACTCTATAGCGAGTTGATGAAGAATATGGATAAGATGCCACAAGGCGTTACCCTTCCATTGATTAAAACAAGGGCGATTGATGATGTACCTGTATTGGGGTTGACACTTTGGAGTGAACATTACAGCGATTATCAGTTGAAGCAAATCGGTCAGGAGTTAACCAATGAAATAAAGAAGATTCCTGATGTTTCTGACATCAATATTTTGGGCGGCAGAAGCAGGGAAGTGAAGGTGATTTTGGATAAAGATAAGATGGCTGAAAACCATATTGACTTCCTTAACATCGCCAAACAGATTCAAGGCAGTAATGTACAGATGCTAGGAGGAACCCTATTGCAAAAAGATACTGCCTTTTCGGTGGAAACAGGTAACTTCCTAGCTACTTCAGATGATATTGCCAACTTGGTAGTAGGAATAAATGCGCAGCAACCAGTATATCTAAAGCAAGTAGCCAAAGTAGTGGAAGCCCCTGAAACAGCCAATCAGTATGTGTTTTTTGGTTATGGAAAGGCAGATTCGGCAAAAGCAAATGCTTACAAATCAAATTATCCTGCTGTTACTTTATCTATCTCAAAGAAAAAGGGGGCTGATGCAATGAAGCTTTCCGAAGTGATTCTGAATAAGGTAGAACACCTTAAAAAGGACTTATTACCCAACGATGTACAACTTACTGTTTCAAGAAACTACGGGGAAACAGCTTCAGAGAAAGTGTCTGAATTATTGTTCCATTTATTCATTGCGATAGTGGTTGTTACCCTATTTGTGATGTTGGCAATGGGATGGAGAGGTGGTTTGGTGGTATTTCTTTCTGTGCCTGTTACGTTTGCGCTTACATTGTTTAGCTACTATTTTATGCACTATACGTTAAACCGTATCACCCTATTTGCCCTTGTATTTATCACAGGTATTGTGGTGGACGACAGCATCATCATTGCCGAGAATATGCACCGACACTTTAAGATGAAGAAGATGCCGCCTTTGCAAGCGGCGATATATGCCATCAACGAAGTAGGAAACCCAACCATTCTTGCCACATTCACTGTAGTTGCAGCAGTGTTACCAATGGCATTTGTGTCGGGAATGATGGGGCCATATATGAGTCCGATGCCAATTGGTGCGTCCATAGCAATGATGCTTTCGTTGATTGTTGCGCTAACCCTCACCCCTTATTTGGGATATATCTTCCTTCGTGAAAAGGAAAAGAAAGGGTTTGAACACAAAGAGAGCAAGCCTTTAACGCTTGAAGAATCTGGTATCTACAAGATTTACAAGGCGTTTATTCATCCATTATTAGAGTCCCGTTGGAAGCGTTGGACATTTATCCTAAGTATCGTTGCCATATTATTTGCCTGCCTTTCTATGTTTTACACAAAAGCAGTGGCAGTAAAGATGTTGCCTTTCGATAACAAAAATGAGTTTCAGGTAGTGATTGATATGCCCGAAGGGACTACTTTGGAAAAGACACAAGCAGTTACCTGTGACCTTGCTGATTATGTTTCAAGACAGCCTTTGGTAGTTAATTATCAGGCATACATAGGCACATCCGCACCGATAAGTTTTAATGGTTTGGTAAGACATTATGATTTGAGAAGAAGTGATAACAAGGCAGATATTCAAGTGAATCTGGTTGACAAAAAGGACAGAAGCATTCAAAGCCACGCCATCGCCAAACAGTTTCGTGAACCGTTACAAGCAATTGCAAAACGATACAATGCCAACGTGAAGATTGTGGAAGTACCACCGGGACCACCCGTATTATCTACCTTGGTTGCAGAGATTTATGGGCCTGATTATAACGAACAAAGGAAGATTGCCAATCAGGTGAAAACACTGTTCCATAAAACAAGCGATGTGGTGGACATAGACTGGTATGTAGAAGCTGATCAACCCGAATATCATATTACGGTTGACAAGGAAAAAGCAATGCGTTTGGGTGTGGCAACAGCACAGATAACTGCCACTGTCAATGCTGCCCTCTCAGGTATGAATGTTGGTAATATGTATCAACCTGCTGCTTACAACCAAACAGCTATAAAATTACAACTAAGCGATGCCGACAAAACAAATATGGATGCAGTACTCGACTTGAAAGTAATAGGTATGCAAGGTAATACAGTGCCCATCCGTGACGTGGTGACTGTTGCCAAGCAGATAAAACAAAAGAGTATTTACCGAAAGAATCAAAAGGAAGTTGTGTATGTGTTGGCTGATATGGCTGGCACGCTAGAGAGTCCTTCTTATGCCATCTCTGCGGTGTCTGACAGTCTGAAAAACATCAGTGTCCCCAAAGGATTTACTTTAAAAGAAGAATATACCCAACAGCCAGAGTTTGAAGACAACTATTCTTTGAAATGGGATGGTGAATGGCAGATAACTTTTGAAGTTTTCAGGGATTTAGGGATTGCTTTTGCGGTGGTAATACTGATGATTTACATATTAATTGTAGGCTGGTTTCAAAACTTCACTGTTCCTTTGGTGATGTTGGCAGCAATACCATTATCATTAATCGGCATTGTGTTAGGGCATTGGATGGCACACGCCTATTTCACAGCAACCTCTATGATTGGCTTTATTGCCCTTGCTGGAGTAATGGTAAGAAATTCAGTGTTACTAATTGACTTTATCAATATCCGCTTGCGAGAAGGAATCCCATTAAAACAAGCAATCATTGAGGCAGGTGCGGTTCGTACAACACCAATTTTATTAACTGCAGGTGCTGTGGCATTGGGTGCAATCATCATTCTGTTTGACCCAATCTTTCAAGGTCTAGCTATCTCATTGATGGGCGGAACGATTACATCTACCTTCCTTACACTGTTGGTAGTGCCGTTGTTATATTTTAAAATGATGCGAAATAAAGATTCAATCACTGCTAAAAAATAAAACTATGAAGCTATTTATTGTAACCTGTATAAAGGAATATCGAGATGATGTTTGCAAGTTATTCAAACAAGCAGAAATAAGAGTATTCAGTGCCACTGATGTTGTTGGATTTAAGGATTCAGATGCTAAGAATTCTTTACTAGATTGGTTTGCAGTAGGTGAGGAAAAGTTTGATTCCTTGATGCTTTTCAGCTTTACGAAAGATGAAATTGCGATGAAGGGGATGGAACTTATAGAAGAATATAATAAAGATACAGGTACTTCTTTCCCAATAAGAGCGTTTATAGTGCCTGTGGATGCGGCAAGTAGTTAATTAAATTTGCACTGCCGCCAGTGGCACCATGTGTCACTTGCACTTGCACCGTTGAAGCAGCGGTAGTGGTTACATTGTTTAATGAAAAAGGTGCATAGACACCCAAGTTACCTATTGGGTAATAGTAACTTGTGGCAGATACGCCCGAAGGTATATTCCATTGAATTGGTCTGTTTACATAAGCTGAATTACTTCCAATGTTTGTTGTGGAAGAACCTCCAACCAAAGATAATAAGTTGGTTGAAGCAGTATTAAGCGCACCATTAGTTAAAGTAAGTGTCCCATTTACGGTTGTAGGTCCATTCAATGTAACACCAGATGCGTTGTTAATGGTTAATTTATTAAGAGCCGTAACACTACTAGGGATGTAAACACTACTAGCACTACCTCCAAAAACAAGGTTGGAAGAAGAAGTGGTAAGTAAGTTTGTTGAAGCAGTAGGACTTATAGCAAATCCATTTAAGGTAAGGGTATTGCTACCTACCTGTAAATAACCAGCTGTAAGATTGAGTGTTCCGGCTATAGAGAGATTGCTGCTTGTAGTGTTGTTGGTCAATAAAACTGGTGAACCAGAAGTTCCAGTTTGGATGGTTAAATTATTAAGATTATGAGATGAATCGTAAGCAGTAGGAACAACTAGCACAGGTGTAGATGAACCGTTAAGTCCAGTATAACCAGTATAAGTATTGCCTAATACAATACTAGATTTAGTAGAATAGGTAACCAATTTTGAAAGATCACCAGCAATGGCACCATTTAAGGTTAATGTAGCTGCAATATTGCTGTTGTTGGGATCATTACCTACAATCAAACGACCTGAGGTTAAGGTAAGTGCACCATTTACTGTTACATCTTTTGAAAGGGTCAAAGGAAACCCGGTAGATAAAGCTACTGTTAAGTTATTTACATTAGCTGGAAAACCTGTAGAACCATAGGTATCAATTGATCCAAGAATCGTAACATTCGGCCCTGGAGCAGTAGTACCAACAGTTAATGTACCTGTATTACGTATAAAACCTCTTGCCCTAGCAGACTGAATTGTAAATTGGTTGCCAATCAGTAGGTTTGCTAGGTTGTCTATAGTAATTGCAGCAGCTCCATAGAATGCAGCACCATTCAATGGATTATAGATTGTACCATTCGGATATACGTGAATTAAAGTTGAAACAAGAATACCAGTTAAACCTACAGTAGCCAACCCAGGGCTAAAAGTTATCTGTCCACCGCCATAAACGTTGATATTTGTAGCACTCAAACTATAAATGGATGTAGAAGGAGATTGATAAATTGCCCCGTTACAATAAGGGGTAACAGACAATAAGCCATAAACATTGATATTACCCGAAACAACAGTGGTTGTGTTACCTACGTTTAAGGTAGAACCACTGTATGAAGTTAAATTACCCGCAATAGTGGTTTTAAGGCCATTTAGTTTCCCGATAGATACAACTGTTGAAGGGTTTGTTGATGTGTTACCAACAATCAAATTGCCATAATTGCCTGATGCGGTAGAAGTAGCACCAGTAATAGGCAAAAGGAAATCTTGTGTGCCGTTAGCATCATAAATAACGGTACTTGTAGAAGCTAAAGAACCGATAGTAGCATCGGCAGTATTGTTTTGAATATCTAATGTGCTAGTAGCTGCAACATTTATAACACTTGTTGTACTGCTACCACTATTAACAATTGCATTTGAAGGAGCAATTGTAAGATACCCGCTCGAGCCAGTAACACTAATAGTAGCTCCCACAGTCCAGGTAGCACTTGAATTGTTTGCAGTAGTTGCAGCTTGCGTAATTACTAGCGTATTGCCAGTATTTGCAAAGCTGGTAGGGGCATCGGTTGCACCCTGAGTAGTTCCCCAGTTTGCATTATTATCCAAAGCCCCGGTGCCCGTGTAATAGTAAGTAGTTTGGGCAAACCCACCAACCACCAAGCCGAGCAAGAAGAGAATTGTAAGGAATAAACCTTTTTTCATGATTAGAATGTTTAATAATTAATTAATTGATTGTCAGCCGGTGGTTGGCTTAATCTTTAAATGAGTACGATATACCATGTAGATAGTATATCAAGGTGGGATACCTGATGGATGAGAACAAAAAACAGAATAATCGTGGGGTGTCATATTATATAAAGTCATTTTCTTACTTTTTAAGTGCTAGTCTTTTATTAAAGATTTTAATCTGTATTGACCGACGCTATTGATCCTTGAGGTTCTATTTAACCCAAATCGCAGAGCAGTTTCAGTTCCGTCAATCCCAACAGAATTATTGATATTAGCAGTAGTGCATTCCATTATCAGCATATTGCCAGAGTTGCTAAACAGGATGGATTTAACTTGTTGTCCTCCAGTAATAACAGTACGAGTCCACCAGCTAGCCGCATTATTCAGCACACTATTTCCGTAAGGAAAGTAGTTAGGTTGAGCAAATACCTCGGCTACCAAGCCGAGAATAAATATGACAATAAGGAACAGTCCTTTCTTCATAACAAACACTTTTTAAAGTAAAGAATATGTATCTGTTAAGTGGATACAGACACAGTTATGCGTAAACGTCTCAAAGGCATCCGGTGGATGAATGCCAACTAGATTGGAGGAATGAAAGGCGTAAGGTGGTTATGTTTTAAATATTGTATTCCCAGAAAAGAGACAATATATTATTTCAAAGCCATTAATCATTTAAACCGCTAGCAGTGAGTAAGCAAGTGCTAACAACAACAGCAACGAGTTGACATAAAGAAGGCGTTTGCAACTTTAATTGTGTCAATCCTTTTTGAAGATGTGTTGTGTTTTACTTGCATTTGTCTATTTTATTTAAAGTTTATTTATGTATTGCTATTTTTATAAACCTACTTATTTAGTGGACAAATATAGAGAGTTTATTTCATAGTGACTGTTAAATTTTCCGAACAAGTAAATATTTAATTAAAAAAGGTTCATTTTAGCTGTTAACAAAGGTTTAAACAACCGCAATGTCAGTCATATTTATATCACTGTTATTGTAGACAATTAAGTAGAATTGATTTACTCTGCCTGAACAATCTTAAATATTGGTGTATCAAAAATCAACTAAAAAAAGGAATAAAGGCATTCAGTCGTTTGACATACCATCGTTAATTGGATTTTTACTAATAAACTTTTATAAATTAATGAAACAAAAAGTATAACTAATTCCCGAAACCATTAAGCTGTTTGAGTTAATCTCTTCGGTGTTATAAACAGTTTAAAGGAGGTTGTTGCGAGAGGACAGTAAAGAATGCTCCAGTTGGATTTAGTGGAAGTTTGGCTTTGGATATTAAAACAAAAATGCAGCCACCTAGATAGTAGCTGCACTTTTAAACTATTTCAGTAATGCCTAATAGACCTTTAAATTAGTTGCTTCTATTTCTACCACATCTCCCTTTTGCTTTAAGATAGCCACACCATTTTCTTTTGCAAACTCTTCTAGTTCAGGATAAAATAAAAAACTAGCGATACCAAGATAAAACTTATGGTTGGCATATATGGGAAACAGTTTTTTGAAGCTGTCCACTTGTTTTGCTATTAATTTTTCGACATCACTTTTATGTGCTTTGTATTTGCACTCTATCAATGCAATGTTTTCGCCATTATACATTACTATGTCAAATTCTCCCTGTCCACGCTTAGACTTTGGTATAAAGTTTTTGACAATCGTATCATACCCGATGCCTCCCAACTCGGGCTTATCTACCAATGAATTAAAAAAGTAATCCTCTGCATTCGACCCATTGTTATCTGCTATGTTACCTAAACGGATGCCAATTCTTTCAAGGCTTGCATCTGTTCTAGCCATTTGCGCCTCTGTTCTATCCATTTGCGCTTCTGTTCTATCAAACTTGGCATCCGTTCTATCAAACTTGGCATCTGTTCTATCAAACTTGGCGTTAGTTTCCTTGGACATAAGCACTAATTCAGCATTTGAGACCGCCAACCCCGCCACTAATTCTTTCAATTCATTGTCTGTCATTACCTTCTATTTCTACAAAGATACCTTTTATCTAGCAGAACATTTTTAAAACAAAAAGTGCAGCCCCACCCATAGGTAGTAGCTGCACTTTTTTAATTGTTAATGGTTAGTTGTTAGTGATTAATAAGTTCTCTTAAATAACCACTTATAATTTTTTCTTTGCTGCTTTTGCTTCTTTCCTTGCTTTTGCCTTGGCTGCTTTGGCTGCTTTTTTGACATTTTCGGCAACTATAAAGGCATCGACTTTTGCAATTATTGCTGCTTCCATTTCTGCGGTCATTGTTCCTGGGACCAATGCGATGGCGAAGGTATTTGTGGCACCTCTTATTATTCTTACAGATTTGATGCCCGTTATAAAGCCGGGTAATGCGAAAGTTGCCATGGCTAAGCCAGCGGACACATCGGTGTATGGCATGATACCTAACGAATTACTCAAGCCCAACTCTTTTGTTTTGGAGAGTGTGCCTTTGACATCTGGGAGCAGTGCCAATGTTATTGAATTGGTTAGGGTAAAATTTGCAAAAGTGTGACGGACGGTGATTGGTGGGATCTTGCATGCCCCCATCAATGCGTTGAAGAACAATGTATTTGTTTCTTCATAAGGTTTTGCCAATTGCTTGATGACCTCTATATCGGCACTTGCTTCCTTTAATTCGTTTTTAAATTCCGTTGTCAATGCGGGCGAACCAGTATGTGCATTGGTAGTAGTGCCAGTTAATGAAGTATAGTTGTTTATTTTGCCAAGAAAGGTGGCCAATTGGGCAGTTGTAACGTATTCGGTGGTGATTATTAATTGGTTGGTATTCATGACGTTGTACACACTCATCAACCTGCTGGCACAAACTGCATCTGAAACACCATAGTAAAAAGAGAATGTGCCATTGAGTGCTTGTGATAGGGTTTGGTTGCCAATGATATTCAGTTTTACCTGAGCACGAGCGCATAATTGTTCGCCAAGTGTACACGCTTCATTTTTTGCAATTAATTTATCGGCACTGAAACCTTTGTTGTTTGCCTCGGCGGCAGTGGATGCCAGCACTACTGCGTTGGTATCTGCAATGGTTTTGGTTGCAATTGTTTGAAAGGGAGCATCATCTGCATACACTGCGGCGTTATCGGATAGGCATACACACACACCACCGAGCATTTTTATTTGTGCTTGTTCTCTGTTATTCATTTTATTATTTTTTAATTATTTACCAGCCAATTATTTTATACCGATGATTAAATGATTAGAGTGATTGAATGATTATTTACCCTGATTGTGACGTATTGTAACCGTGTTCTTTTCGCTCACCAATCTATTTGTGTATCATTATCAATCCCTATTGTTGTTTCCTCATTTTGATTAAAAAGTGCTTACTTGTCAAATATTGAATGTAACATGTCAAGAATGGTTACTTACACGTCAAGAATGGTTACACGCACGTCAAAAATGGTTAGTTACACGTCAAAAATGGTTACTCGCACGTCAAAAATGGTTACTTACACGTCAAAAATGGTTACTCGCACGTCAAAAATGGTTACTTACACGTCAAGAATGGTTACTTACACGTCAAGAATGGTTACTTACATGCCAAATATTGCATATTAACGAAAAAGCG
>Ga0364887_10252_pt1 | contig 34888 bp, 36 predicted proteins | sample ExccelJu500001D4_4_FD_206924 | JGI IMG/M metagenome (GOLD analysis project Ga0364887, IMG submission 206924) | Enriched cells from Trout Bog Lake Hypolimnion, Wisconsin, USA - BchlTB.July23.5000.01.D4 | ecosystem: Environmental > Aquatic > Freshwater > Lake > Hypolimnion/Profundal zone | place...
TCACCAAATCAGCATCGGTTTGATATTGCATGCCAGGTTTGTACTCTTCTGGTGAGTAAGGCGCTAAAGCGGGGCTTTGCACAATCTTTCTTGTGAGACGCAAAGACTCTGCTGCAATTTGGCGATCTTCATCAGTCGATAAGTAGTTCGGACTAATGACCGGTGGCGCATTAACGTCTAATGTGTTGATATGCACACTACCTCGTGAGGTCGGACGTAAATTACAGACACTCGCTGTAAACGCATTAAAGCGATGCAATTGATCGCCAAACTTTTCCAGCGATAAAGGTTGAACGTGATATTCCACATTTGCCCGCTCTTGTGCTGGTGAACTGTAGGCAAAGGCGCCCAGCTGCGATGGCGCCATTGACATCGGACCTGAACGTTTGAAGAGATACTCTAGACCGATCATAATCTTGCCAAACCAAGAGTGCACTTTGGTATTTAGGGTCGCAATATCATTAACTTTGTAGACCATTCTTAACTGCAAGTGATCTTGTAAATTCTCACCGACACCGGGCAGATTACTCATTACCGGAATGCCCAATGCACTTAAACGCTCAGCACTACCAACCCCAGAGCGCTCTAAAATTTGTACGCTGCCAATCGCACCGGCAGACAGCAAGACTTCACCACCCCGCTCTATCGCACAATGGGCCTGTTGAGTTTGACCACCCTGAATATATTCAACACCAAGGCAATTTTTAGTACTGGGGTCAATGATCAGCTTACTGACTATCGCCTCAGTGACGACTGTCAGGTTAGGACGTTGCTGCGCGTCTTTTAAAAATGCCTTGGCAGTATTCAGACGCCAACCCTTACGCTGACTGACATCAAAGTAACCCACGCCAAAGTTATCACCCCGATTAAAGTCATCTGATGCAGGAATGCCGGCCTGCACTGCAGCTGCTTTAAAAATATCCATGATGGGCCAACGTAAACGCTGGCGAGAAACTGTCCACTCGCCACCTTTGCCATGCCATTGATTGGCTGGGCTGTGATAGTCCTCAAACGATTTATAGCGACGCAGTGCCTCATCCCAAGACCATGATGCATCACCAGTAGCCTCAACCCAGGACTGATAGTCAGCGGCTTGACCACGCATATAGATCATGCCGTTAATGGAAGAGCAACCACCTAAAACTTTACCGCGAGGATATAAAAGCGAGCGGCCATTCAGCCCTGCTTCCTTACTAGTACGAAAACGCCAATCGGCCCTAGGGTTATCAATGCAATACAGATACCCCACCGGAATATGAATCCACACGTAGTTATCTTTTTTGCCAGCCTCAATCAAAAGGACGCGCTTTTGGGGGTCTTGGCTCAAGCGATTGGCCAGCATGCAGCCAGCGCTACCGGCGCCGATGATGATGTAGTCGTAGGAATTGGCTTGGTTCATAGAAATGATTTTTTATATTTCTCTATTATTCACCATCATGAAAATATGGGTATGAGCTGGTATTTTTGTTGATCTGATATACAATCAATAATGATCTAATATCAGATCATAGAAATACATTACAAACGGCCTTTTGCACAATTTGTAAAGAAAGCTAGTAAAGCGCTTCAGTTGGCCATAGAAGATCAGGTTTATGAGATTTGCAGGACACCATCGCTTGGCGTACAGAAGTCAGGGGATTTAAAAGATTTTTTAATACATAAGTTTTACTTTAATCGTCAGGAATATTTGATAGCCTACCGCCATAGTAGAAAAACAGAAACCATCGACATCGTTTGGATTGATTTTTATAAGGTAGGAAATCATGAAAATTTTTACATTGAATTAAAGCGATTTATTCGCCAGGAAAAAGATTCGCATCATTAATACACACATGACAAAAGAAAATGAAAATGAGCATGCTATTAAGCGCTGAGGATATTTTTGACCAAGTGCAGCAAATGCCTACTAAAGAGCGCGTTAAATTTTTTGCACTCATTGCAACTAATGCCTTCCAAAAAGTTGACTTCTCGCACGAAGAAGTATTTGGCCACTTAAAAAGCGCCTCGCTCACAGCAGAGGAGGCAGCTGAATATCTCGAAGTATCTATACCCACCTTTCGTCGATATGTTCAGTCTGGCAAGTTAAAGCCTAAACATACCATCGGAAGAAGCCAGCTGTTTGCAAGCTCTGATTTACGTAAGCTTAAACAGAGGCTTAAGTAAGGCTTAAAATACCCATATGCATGTCAATGAGAAGAATCGCACCCCCAAGCTAGAGGATCCTGACGAAGGACCCAGTAAATCTGAGCTCAAACGCCAAATGACTGAGCGACAGAAGCTTGCGGAAGTATTGGCAGCTCTGAGTAGTGACGCCCTCCAGTCGATTCCGATGGATGAGGCAATCAAAGATGCCATTGCCGAGACCCCCAAGATCAAGAGCTTTGAAGGAATTCGCCGTCATAAGCAATATCTTGGCAAACTCATGCGCTTTTTGGATGAGGCGGAACTTGAGGCGATTCAAAAGCGTTTGGATGCCATTCAAGGGGTTAGCAAAGCTGAGACAGCCAAACTGCATCTGCTCGAGAACTACCGCGATCGCCTTCTTGCCGATGACAATGCGCTAACCAAATTGATTGAGCAGTTTCCAGAGATGGATATTCAGAATATGCGAACGCTGATTCGCAATGCCAGAAAAGAGCGTGAGTCCAATAAACCCCCTAAAGCCTATCGCGAGATCTTCCAGGCCCTCAAAGACTTAGGGCTTTAGTCTTCTAGCTCAGCTTCAAGTTGCGAGATGGCACTTCCACCCAGCGGTACAAGTAATTAGCGGCAACCCAACTCATAAATACGGCGATCAACATCAAGGCAATTGCCATCACTCCATCGTGACGCTGATCCATGCCCCAAGCAATATAGAGAGTATTGGCCAATAAGATGAATGAGAAATGCAGCAAGAAGGCACAGTAGGATCGGCGACTACTCCATAGAATCGCATTGACGAGCTTATGGTATTTCATGTGTTTGTGATCTTGATAGGCGCGATTGCCCCAGATGATGAGTGCCAAGGAAACAACTAAGGCCAGAATATTGCGCACCCAAATCTGATGAAAGCTCGAGAGCACAATCACCGCAGTCACAATACCTAAAAAGATTCTGGCAAAACGATTGACCTTGGGATCGGCATAGTTTTTAGATAGCTGAGCCAATATGCCTAAACCATACGGTCCCATGAAATAAATAAAGTAGTTCTCATAAGTACCTAGGCGATTGAAGTACAACAGGGACGCTACACAGAAGATTGTCAACATCCAAATCAGCGAACGAAAGCCAGGGAACATCCCCAACATCAAAGCGAGAATGGCATAAAGCTGCCAATCAATTGCGACATACCAAACCCCAGCAGAAATCGAATCCAGTCCCAGGATGCCTTGCAAGAAGAAGAGATGCGATAGAAATTGGGCCAGTGTTTCTGACTGCCCTACAAACTCATCCTTGACCCAAAAACGCGCCACCCATGCACAGGCGATTGTCAGCAATAAAGCAATCACATAAGGCGCAAACAAACGCAGATAGCGGTTGATGATGACTTTGAGAACTGCGTGGACAGTGCGCAACTTTTCTTGCTTGAGCAATGATTGCGCTGCTAGGTAGCCACCCATCACCAAAAAGATCTGCACTGCATATCGGCCATAGTCAAAGAGCCACGCCATGACATTAGGCAAAACAGTACGAGCATCTTCTGCAATCTGTCCATAACTAGACAGATGGTGAAGAATGATTGTCAGGGCTGCAAAGGTCTTTAAAAAATCAACCAGCAGAAAGTGGGTTTTGGTTTGCAATTAACTGAATTCTAAAAAGGTGTCAATTCAAAGAAGCAGCATAAGCAGCCAGCGCTTTAATATCCTCGTCACTTAAGCCTTTGGCAGCGCTACCCATAGTGCCATCCATATCCACCCGCTCACCTGAGCGAATATTTTTCAGCTGAGTAATCAGGTAAGTCTCTGACTGACCAGCCAATCGAGCAATATGTTTTTGTCCCTGAAACTGTGCGCCATGACAGGAGTTACAAAATTGTGCGCTCGCAATCTGCTTACCCTGCTCAATCAATTGCGCGTTACCACTTTTAGCTGGCGGAGGAGGCAGAGCCGAATAGTAAGCCGCAATGTCACGCATATCTTGATCACTCAAGGCTTGCGCAATGCCTTCCATGCCACCACCTTTTCGCTGTTGACCTCGATACTGAATCAATTGATAGGTAATAGATAAGGCCGGTTGTGCTGCTAGATTAGGAATCTCAGGAGAACTGCCAATCCCATTTTCTCCATGACAGGCAAAACACATGGCTGCCTTCGCTTTCCCAGCCGCCGGATCCGGTGGTGCTGCTTGAGCAAGCTGAATACCTAGCCAAGCAGAAGTAGTAAAAAAGGCCACCCCGAGGATGGCCTTAGTATTTTTCAACTTCATCATTTCTTGTTATAGCTCACACGGAAAATCGCACCAGTTTCATCATCGGAAACCAACATCGATCCATCTTTGAGAACCTGCACGTCAACTGGGCGACCCCAAAAATTCTCGCCCTCGAGCCAACCTGTAATAAAAGGCTCGAGTTTGACAGGCTTGTTCTTTGCATCAAGTACAACCCGCACAACTTGGTAGCCAGACTTTTTAGTCTTATTCCAGGAGCCATGTTCAGCAATAAAGATATTGCCTTTGTATTCGGCAGGGAACATATTGCCGTTATAAAAACGCATACCCAAAGCTGCAACGTGAGCGCCCAATTTCATTTCTGGCTTGTCAAACTCATCGCACGAACGGCCTTTGCCAAACTCGGGATCCAAGAAGTCGCCTTGGTGGCAGAACGGATAACCAAAGTTCATACCCTTATGTGCCAGGCGGTTTAAGGTGTCATTCGGTAAATTTTCATCAGCCCAATCACGGCCGTTATTGGTGAACCAAAGTTCTTTAGTGCCCTTTTGGAAGTCCATACCAACACTATTACGAACGCCTGTTGCCACGTACTCCAAAATATTGGTTTTCAAGTTCAGGCGAACTATCGCGGCATGAGTATAGGGTGGCACCACGATATTGGCTGGTGTACCGATCTGGAAATAGAGGTATTGACCATCAGGGCTCAGGGTTAGGAATTTCCAACCATGAGGCTCATCCTTTGGCAATGCATCGAACACCACAACTGGCGCCGGTGGATTATCCAAGTTGGCTTCGATATTGTCATAACGAATAATGCGGGAGAGCTCAGCAACATACAAGGAGCCATTGGCAAAAGCGACGCCATTTGGACGATGCAAACCCTTGGCAATCGTTTTGACTTCACGCTTGCCATCTTTGGTGACTACCGCGTACACGTTTCCAGTAAAGCGAGTGCCGACATACACAACGCCACTGGGAGACTCCGTCATAGAGCGACCATTTGGCATTCCTGAAGCCCACAGCTCGACCTTAAAGCCAGGCGGTACTTTTAACTTACTGACTGGAATCTCATCAGCAGGTAATGCAGAAATACCAGGAGGATTTGGTGACAAGGAAGGATTCATACCATCTGCAGTACGACCTTGGGCCCAGGTTGGCGGAATGGCAGGTGTTGCTCCAGCGGCTGGTGCAGGTGTTTGGGCACTCGCTAGGCTCATCAAATTGAGGCCTGCTAGCAGCATCAAGGAATAAATCAGTTTGCTTTTCATTCATTGTCTCCCTATTAGGAATTATTTTTATCAGTCTGGTTTTACTGCTTTACTAACTGCACAATCCTAAAGCATTTTTGTTAAATGAGGGAAAACGCTGGCAGGATTCCTCAAAAAGTGATGCGTGCGCCCAAATTAATCGCTTGGGGCATCCCAGCTTGATAGCTACTAGCCTGAGAGGCAATATTGAAGGTCACATATTGGCGGTTCAATAAATTAATGACTGAGGCAAAAATGCTCGCTTGAGGTGTCACTTGATAATTGGCTTTGAGTCCCACAATCGCATAAGCTGGGACTGGTAAGGAACCCGTTGACATCCAGGAATTGCCTACGTATCGAACGGTGGTGGTCAAACTTGCTTGGGGGACTGGGTAGTAAGTCACCCCGGCATTAGCTATATTCATTGGTACGCCCCCCACCTGAGTTCCCGTAGGATCAGTAGTCGCAGTCCATGTCAGGATCGTTCTGGTGTAGCTATAGCCTCCATCCAGCATCCAATGTGGATTAATCTCATGCTGATATTGCAATTCCAGTCCGCGACTCAGTAAGTTTTGTTGATTGGTGTAATAACTCACATTGGTGTAGCCACTTGATCCAGCCGCACAACCAGAAATCCCTGCGGCACTACATAAACTGTTTGCATAGGCGGCATTGGCATTCGTAATCTTGTAACTGGCAATCGCATTTTGAATATAGTTGCTAAAGGTCGTGAGCTGAGCAAATCCCCCTCTCCAGCGGTAATCAGATCCCACCTCGTAACCAGTCATTGTTTCTGGCGTGAGATTGGGATTGGCCAATGAGTAGCCGCTTACCGAGTTACCGTAACTACGCAAAGTGTTATTCATACTCGGCGCATGAAATGCCTGATACGCAGCCGTCCGAAAATCCAAATCCTGTGTGGCTTTGTACATGAGACCTAATGAAGGGCTGAGCTGTGTTTTGCTCTGGTTGGCGATCGCTTGGTAGGTTGGCGTGCTGCCTGCAGTCGCGTTGTAATAAGTTGGGGTTTGACTATTCCAATTATCTACCCGAGCACCGAGAGTCGCCTCCAAAGGAATGCTGGTCATGCTCGACTTAACTTGTCCTAATAAGCCATAAAAATTTTGTTGGCCTTGCGCATAGTTCACAGAACTTACTGCGCCTGAACCGGTACTAGTGAGATTATTGGTTTGATTAGAGGCGCTGATATTGCGTGCATCAATACCCACGATGTATTGATCAACTCCAGCCATTTTGAGATCGTGAGTATATTGAGCCGATCCGCCTAAGGTGGTGTAAGGATCGGTGTAGTTGGCATTGATATAGGGCTTATAAGGGCTGGCTGCCAGGTTGTTAGCGGTCTGTTTAAAGAAATTGGTATCTTGAAAAAATACATTGACCTGAACTTTCTTGTCCTCGGCCAATTTCGTGGTCGTGCCGCCCGCAATATCCGTGGTTTGAACTAGGTTCGGTGCAATGCTGTAGTTATTACTCAAATCGCTCATGCTGCTATAGCCCACACGGAAAAAGCCTTTGGTGTCTTGCGTGGGCTTGAAATAACTTTGTAGCCTGACATTGGAGCTGCTGGAGGTTCCAGTTCCCATACCATTTTTGATATTGCTAGGAGACCCAGGTGAGATCGATGCGTAATTCTGATAACCATCGGTGTTAAAAGAATCAGCAGAAAAGCGCAGCTGTAAAGCATCTGAAGCAATGAGATCCTTAGATGCAGAAACATTACTGGTATTAAATGTGCCGTAACTTGCCGAGACCTCTTGCTGGCTATTAATCGGCGTACGAGTATTGATGTTGATGACCCCACCCATGCCATAGTTGCCATACAGACTCGAGACGCCACCGCGCACAAACTCTACCGAATCAATCGAAGACATGGGGACCAAGCTCCATTGAACAGTGCCATAGAAAGCATCATTAGCCGGTAGGCCATCAATTAGAACAAGCGTGCGACCATATCCAAGGCCGCGCACATTAATGCTTTGACCCGTGGGATCTTTTTGATAGTACGGCACATCATTTAAGAAAACCCCGGGAACATTTTTAAGCACCTGATCAATCGTTTGATCGGGTGAACTCTCTAATACCTCTTTCGTCAGAATCGTAGTGTTCAGCGGCACTTGATCTAACGGGGTATCAGATCGCGTCGCCGTTACGATGACATCACTTAAATTTTTCTCGTAGTTCAGCGGGGGAGCAATTTGTGCTGAGACAAGAGCAACCGGAAGCAGGCAAAGTGCAGCCAATAAACCACCCTGACATTGCCTGAACATGCCTTGCAATACAACTACTTTGATTTTGCCTTGCCCAGCAAAGAGCTCAGCAGTGGATTGCTACTGGCGAGCTCTTTTTTGGTCTTGGCTTTTTCATTGACTGTGGGTTTGGCAACCTTGGTCGCATTTTTCATGCGATGGGAGACTGCCAAGCCGAGATTCTTATATAAATCTGTTTTCTTCATACCAATACTGTAATACCAAGCAAGAAATTGCTCAGCAATACATTAGCTTGCTGTGTGGGACTTGGCTGCAATTCCGACAAACAGCAATGTCCAACCCTGCAAGAGCAATTCGATGGCGATCAGCAAACCAGGCAACCAGAAGCTGGAAGCTGGGAAGCTATTCATGATTAATACGCCCATCAAGATTGAAATCACGGCAGAGAGCACCAACCAGAACCACTGACCAAAAGGACGGTGCTGAAAGGCGGCGATCAAGCGCAGAAAACCAGTGATAAAGAAAATCGCTGCCAGCCACAAGGTAATGACTTCAAGCGCAGGAATGGGGAATAGCCAAGTGTATAGACCAGCAACAATGTACAGAATCGAGAACACAATCTGTATACCAACACTCTTCCAACCACTAGATTGAAATGCATGAATGGCTTGCAAGACACCGCCGATGATTAAGAATGCGCCGAGTACATTAATCGTGACAAAAGAGAACATCACTTGACCAGCTACACCAATCATGCCCAGTGCGATGAACAGAATGCCTAAGGCAATTAGCATGCCCGGAGCTTTAGCAACGGCGCCCAATACTTGGGTGCGCATCGCCTGAATTTGATCCATGGATAAACCCGTTGTTGAATTAGTCATTTCTAATATATTCCCCATCAATGTAGTTTTAAGGTACTGCGAAGCCCTACTGTATCAACAAATCATGGCAGCCCCATGAAACTGGGTTTAGTCACCTATAGATGCATATTTATGCTTCTCAAGCTTCTCGATAGAGAAAGACAGTATGCTTATCGTTCAATCAATAAAAAAGTGATTTGATATGGATAACTCTCTCACCATCATCTTTGGCATTATTGCCATTCTGTTACCCATCGTGGCAGGCCGTTTGGTGTGGAAGCGCTTTGATCGCTACTTTGGCCGAAATGATGAAGCCTATATGGATAGCCTCGAATTCTTCTTAAAGAAAATTGGCCTGACTGCTTTGGTCGCCCTCATCGTCCTGTGGCTAGGTATGAGTTTGGTATTTGGCACTCAAGCTTAAATAAGAACTAGACGTGAAAGCCATTCTTCTCAAGTCCAAACTAAACTTTGCAGTTCTGGCAGCCATTCTCTTATTTATCGCCATTGGTAAGAGCAGCTATCCGCAATTTACCCAAAGTGTTTTTGTCAGCGCTGACCAACTCGTCTCTGATCTGATCTTGGTCTTTGTAGCGATCACGCTAGGGGCATTTATTGCCAACTTTGCGATTGTGATGTTGGGCTGCCTTGCTGCCTTTGTGGTAGCGAGCATCTTGGTTTACCAAGGACTAGTTTTTCAATACCTGACCCAAGAATACCTAGTGGCAGTCCTGATTGTGGTGCTGGGTTTTGCAGCGATTGCGAATTTATATAAACAATACCAACACGCGTAATAGGTCAAATTTCTAACTTGCTCAGCCTCGGATGCCAATCACTTTCTGAAGTGCTGGAAATTCTGAGCAGCAAATTGGGGTATTGATTACCGATCTTTCAAGTGATTGATGATATGACTAATCTTGGGTAGTTTTTCCTCAAGAAAGGTGTCGATCTGTGCATCACGAGCCGTCAAGAGTGTCTTATTCTCAACGGCGCTTTTAGGGACAAAATAGCCAAGTATTTCGTTGTGATCGACTATTGCTATGGGCTGATTGCCTGCCTTAGCTATTAACTTATCAGGTTCGCGCAGCTCGGCGAGAGAGGCATTTAATTTTGTTTGGGGAAATTCCATGAAATACCTCTAATTTAGTCGATAGCAACATATCGAGTGTGTCGACACATTAAGCAGCTATTCGGAATACCCGAATTCTAGGTTCTATTTCTTCTTGTAGATTTCTCTTTGCTGTTCTCATGTCAAACTCTGATTGGAGGTTAAGCCAAAAGCGGGGCTCCATTGAAAAAAATAATCCTAAGCGCAATGCTGTATCAGCAGTAATGGGGCGAGTCCCATGGATGATTTCACTAATCCGACTTGGCGAGACATCAATATCCGCCGCTAGCTGACGGGAAGTGATGCCCATTGGCTTCATAAAGTCTTCTAGCAAAATTTCGCCAGGATGAATTTCATCAAGTAATTTCGTTGTCATCATATCCTCAGTGGTAATCCACAATCTCTACATTGTGTGCTCCATCTTCCCTCCATACAAAACATATACGCCATTGATGATTAATTCGAATGCTGTACTGCCCCTTTCGATTTCCAATCAACAGTTCCAGCATATTCCCCGGCGGTATACGCAACTCTGATATCGCTGTAGCAGCATGCAATTGCAATAGTTTGCGTCTTGCTGCCCTTTCAATATTTCCGAACTTCTTACTTGGCTTGCTATCAAATAAATCTCTTGTTTGGCCGCATAAAAATGAATGGATCATGCGCTATGATATTCTGCATAACAGAATCTGTCAAATGGAACTTTTGTTACTTTTTCTGACTTAGCTGGAGTCAAAAGAGCTTGTGCACTTAAATTGCCTTATATCTATATAGGTATAACACCTGAATTTATGATTATTTGAAGAAATATCAAAAATCCCTGAAAATCACCCCCTATGTATAAATACGACTATATCGACCAAACCCTGGTCAATGAGCGGGTTGCCCAATTCAAAGACCAAGTGGAGCGCCGTATTAATGGCTCTTTGCCCGAAGAAGAGTTTCGGCCACTTCGCCTACAAAATGGTCTATACCATCAGCGCCATGCCTATATGCTCCGAGTGGCTATTCCTTACGGCCTGCTTAGCTCTGATCAATTACGCACCTTGGCTCACATTGCCGACAAATACGATCGGGGCTATGGTCATTTCACGACCCGTCAAAACATTCAATTTAATTGGATCAAGCTAGAAGAATCGCCAGCGATTTTGGCTGATCTGGCTAAAGTACAAATGCACGCCATTCAAACATCGGGCAACTGCATTCGCAATATCACGAGCGATGCCTTTGCAGGTGTCGCTGCTGACGAATACGTCGATCCCCGCCCCGTTTGTGAATTACTACGTCAATGGTCTACTTTGCATCCCGAGTTTGCTTTTCTGCCGCGCAAGTTTAAGTTTGCCGTATGTGGAGCGAAAGAAGATCGCACGATTTTGCTTTGCCATGATGTGGGTATTTCCCTCAAGAACAATTCCCAGGGAGAGCTTGTAGCCGATATCTATGCTGGCGGCGGCATGGGCAGAACCCCTATCCTGGGCTCACTCATTAAAGAGAACTTGCCCTGGAATGTCCTCCCGAGTTATTTAACCGCTCTACTGAGGGTCTATAACCGTTTTGGTAGACGAGACAATATCTATAAAGCCCGCATCAAGATCTTGGTCAAAGCCTTAGGCCCAGAAGAATTTGCTCGCCAAGTGGAAGGCGAATGGGCAAGCATTAAAGATGGGGATGACAATTTCCAGCAATCAGAATGGGATCGGGTTGCCAATCACTTCACCAAGCCCGCTTACAAATCAGCGCAGTCAATCAGTAGGCAAGACTTAATCGATGGTGCACCTGCAAATGAACAAGCGGCTTTTGCTCGCTGGTTAGAGCGCAATGTGAAGGCGCATCAAGTTGCTGGCTACGCTAGTGTGATCTTCTCTCTCAAGCCGCATGGCTCGGTTGCCCCTGGCGATGCCACTACTGAGCAAATGCTTGCGATTGCCGATTTGGCAGATCAATACAGCTTTGGTGAGCTGCGTGTTACCCATGAACAAAACTTAGTACTGGCCGATGTTGAGCAAGCCCAACTTCTCGCGCTCTGGCATAAGGCCAAGGCACAAAATGTAGTACTGCCCAATATTGGATTACTCACTGACATCATTGCTTGTCCCGGTGGTGACTTCTGCTCTTTAGCCAATGCCAAATCCCTTCCGATTGCGAAAGCCATTCAGGAGCGCTTTGATGATCTAGATTACCTGCATGATCTGGGTGAAATCTCACTCAACATCTCAGGCTGCATTAATTCTTGTGGACATCATCACGTTGGCAATATCGGCGTGCTGGGGGTCGATAAAGACGGTGAGGAGTGGTATCAAATTACCTTAGGTGGCGAGCAAGGTAATCATGCTGCGATTGGCAAAGTGATCGGGCCTTCTTTTGGCGCTGAGCAGATCCCCGATGTGATGGCAGACATTATTGATACCTTTGTTAAACATCGCACTGCGGATGAAGCCTTCATTGAAACCTATCGCCGTCTGGGCGTAACGCCCTTTAAAGAAGCGGCGTATTTAAATCGTTCTAAAGAGAGCGCTACTGGAGCTACAGCATGAGTGCGAACCCTTCAAATCCGGTATCTCGCATCCAAGCCACTAGCGTTTTGCGCTACCCCAAAGGTGGCAAGCCCTCCATCATTGCTAATGAATGGCAAGTTTGGCATGGCGCCACAGAGGAAAGCACTCCTCAAAATGGCGAGCTCAATATTGATCACCAGCAAAAGGTTTTGGTGCCCTTTGCTTGGTGGCTCAGTGATGGGCAAACCCAGGCCAAAGACGCTGGCTCTACAGTGGCTAAACGTATTCAGGATAAAACGATTGGTGTTTGGTTTGCGGCGGATGACGATATTCTCAAACATGCAGAAGTGATCGAGGCAGGCAAATCGATTTGGCCCATTGTTGGAGCAGACTTCCCGATCTTTCGAGATGGCAGAAGTTTTAGTACTGCAGCTTTATTACGTAATCGCTTTGCATGGCAAGGTGAGATTCGTGCCATTGGCGATGTGCTGATCGATCAACTCATTCAAGGGGCCAGATCTGGCTTTGATAGCTTTGCCTTACGTGCTGATCAAAATCTGGATGTGGCTCTTCAGCAGTTTGATCTCTTTACAGTGACGACACAGAACAGTTGGCGTGACCGACGCAGTCAACTGGATAGTCAACTAGAACAGATCCAATAAACATGTCTACTTTAGGAACGGTGTATCTCGTTGGCGCTGGCCCTGGCGCAGCTGATCTGATTACGGTGAGAGGTGCCAAACTCTTGGCTAAAGCCGATATCGTCTTGCATGATGCTTTAGTAGACCCAGAAATGTTAGCGCTGTGTCCTCATGCCATCAAAGTCGCGGTAGGCAAGCGTTGCGGCAAACTGTCATCTGCTCAAGCATTCATTAACAAGCGTTTAATCGATGCAGCGCATCAATACCAAACCATCGTCAGACTCAAAGGGGGCGACCCCATGCTCTTTGGGAGAGCCGATGAAGAGCTTAGCGCTCTCAAGGATGCTGGCATTAGCTTTGAGATTGTTCCAGGCATTACAGCAGCCCTAGCGGGCGCTGCTAGCCTGCAAAAATCACTCACATTAAGAGGGGTCTCAAGAAGTGTGGCCTTTGTGACTTTAGCTCAAGCGAGTGAAGGCATCGAAGCCAATACTCTCCAGCCTATCGCCAACCCTAGCGCTGATACCCTGGTCTATTACATGGGTCGCAAAGATGCTGCCAAGATTGCCAAACAGTTACTAGAAGCTAGCCTCAATCACCACGGTGATACACCAGTCCATATTCTGGAAGCAGTCTCTACCCCAAAAGAGCGCCATTGGGAAAGTACTCTCCAAGCACTCGCTGCAGGCAAAGCCAATGACTGGTTTGAGCCTAGCTCACCTGCTCTGATCTTGATTGGTCAAGCATTAGAGAGCGCGAGCACCAAAGTCGATGATGGCTTGCAAGACAGCCAAATCCTCCCCGACAGCCGGCGTCGTGCTTAAAGTTACTTGGGGATGTGCAACGCGGCACTCCTCCAATAGCACTGGGAAGTCATTACGCAGGTGACCACCTTGCCCAAAGAAGACCGGTACGATGGTGATCTCCAAAGCGCCTTGGGCAGTAAGCTTGCTGATCGCTTCCGATAAGGAAGGCTGCATCATCTCCAGAAAGGCGAGCTCTACCGGAGTTTGAGGGTGCTGGGCTTGCCATAGGCTAGCCAAGCGGTCAAAAGGCTCACGCCAGCGGGCATCACGGGCACCGTGGCCAAATAGGATGATGGCTTTCATGAGAATCTCTTCTTTTGTTGAACTGCTAATAGCATTTAGTAATGAATATCAGCTAAAGTGAATATTATTTTTAGCACTTAATCCAAGAATACTATGCTCGCTACCCTTTCGTCCTCATTTGGCTTTTTACTGCATCAGACCTGGTTCATCTTACTCTTGAGCGCAGCGCTGATTGGCGCTGTGTTGGCCAGTGTGCACCATGCTGAAGTGATTGCCCATAAAACGGGTGAGCCCTTTGGCTCTCTCATCCTAGCCCTAGCAGTGACCATTATTGAAGTCTCCCTGATTGCCTCCATGATGTTGGCGGGCCACGAGGGATCAGAATTCATTGCTAGAGATGCGGTCTTTGCAACAGTAATGATCATTCTGAATGGAGTGATTGGAATCTGTATCTTTATTGGTGGTCACAAACACTACGAGATGGGCTTTCGGCGTGAAGGCGCGATTTCTTCTTTTTCTGTTTTAGCAACCTTGGCAGTCTTTACTTTAGTTATGCCTATTGTGACGACTAGCACCCCGGGCCCTGACTTTACAAGAAGTCAACTAGCATTTGCAGGGATCTCTTGCTTTGTAGTCTATGGTGGCTTTTTATTCTTTCAATCGGTATCGCATCGCGATTACTACCTACCTAAGCTAGAAGATCAAAAGCATGATGAGAACATTCATGCAGACAAGCCCAGCAATGCCAAAGCGCTCACGAGCCTGGGCTTACTAGTTGTGTGCCTGATTCTGGTAGTAGGCCTAGCCAAAGCCCTCTCTCCCGCCATTGAATCGGGAGTTAAAGCCGCAGGTCTTCCTAAAACCATTGTGGGTATTGCGATTGCGCTCTTGGTATTACTACCTGAGAGCTTTGCAGCCCTCAGAGCAGCTAAAGCCAATCGACTTCAGAGTAGCTTGAACCTAGCCCTGGGATCGGCATTGGCGACCATTGGATTAACCATTCCGGCTATTGCGGGCATTGCGCTGTGGTTTAACTTGCCGCTAAGTCTGGGTATTAGTGATCTGAATATCACCCTGCTGGCACTCAGTCTTTTTGTCGGAGGATTAACACTAAGCTTGGGTAAGACGACAGTCTTGCAGGGCGCTGTGCATCTAATTATCTTCTTTGAGTATTTGTTTATGAGTGTGGTGCCTTAGGTTAAATGCAGTTTTATTAAGTAACCCACCACCAAGTCCATCTTCAAAGAAAGTGAGTAAATTTTGAGCTGATAGAGCCAGCAAAATTACTTCCCATCATTCCACTCTGCTGGCTTAATAGTCTTAAATGGGATAAATCCTGCACCTTGTCTCCAATAGAAAAAATATGCAATTATTAATTTAAACTTTTTCTCATCTTGAAGTAGAACCCGCGCTATTTTTCTTAGCAGCCTCCAGATTGCCCAAGAAATTCCCTTATCACTGTGATGCATCATTAAATAAATAAAGTTTCTAAATCCACACAAGTGTTTCCATTGTGTCGCATAAGGTATCGCTTTAAGTAACTTCGATTTTTTTGAATTGCCATCAGCATTCATTACGCCGTCTTTATGCAAAATACTACTTTTTGGTCGGTATAAAATTGGGCCATAACGCATCATTCGCTGGCAATATTCGACGTCGTCATACCATATAAAAAAATCTTGTATTGGGTATCCGATTAAATCAGCTGCTTTGGCATTTATTAGTAAACCCACAAATGAAGCATATGAAATCTCTTGCTCTTGAAAAGCTAGGGTTTTCAAAAGTGGTCTGGGCCCACTTTCAGGATCAAATAAACCACGATGTAAATATTGGGGCTCATCATCCAACCCCATCTTAATGCCGCACAGTCCAGAATATTGAGTGAATTTAGCAGGATCCTTGCCATCAAAGAGCATTGAAAGCGCATCAATTGCTGGCTCTGCATCATCATCCATCACCCAAATCCAGTCGTACCCAGCTTGATGAGCAAGCTTAATGCCTGCATGAAAACCACCCGCACCACCAGTGTTCTCCGGCAACCGAACATACTCAATTAAAGCATCATCCATAAGACGCTCTCTTTTCAAAAGCTCCTGAGTGCCGTCTGTACTTGCGTTATCTATCAGATATATATGATCAAGTGGCTGCTCTTGAGCAAGCAAAGCTCTTAAGCACTCGATTAATAAGGTCTTTCGATTGAAAGTAACCACTACAGCAGCAATAGTCGCTCTTTTTGATTGAGTATTCATCTCAGGGAAAGCCGTTCGCAATAATTTTTTCTGATGCCGCCAGCGCTGCTCCAACCACCTGGTCCATATTGTAGTAACGGTATTGAGCCAATCTACCCACAAAAGTTACTTTTGACTCCTGACTAGCTAATGTTTCATAACGCTTGAAGAGCGCCTCATTTTCAGGACGGGGGACTGGATAATAGGGATCACCCTCATCGCTTGGGAACTCACGAACAATTGAAGTTCCAGGGCTATCTTGCCCCGTCAGATGTTTGAACTCGGTAATACGAGTGAAGTCCCCGTCATTGAGATCGGGATAATTAACGGTGCCGACTCGTTGAAACTCATGGGAGTGCGAGACATGCTGATGATCAAATTGTAATGATCGGTAAGGTAATTTCCCATACTGAAAGTCATAAAAAGCATCAATTGGTCCTGAATACACTACATGATCATATTCAGAGACCATCTCCTTTGAGAAATCCTTACTTAACTTAGTAGATATATTAGCGCTGTTGAGCATATTTTCAAATAGTTTTGTATACCCATCAGCTGGCATGAATTGATACTCATCGGTAAAGTAGCGATCGTCATCGTTAGTGCGAGTGGGTACGCGTGCGGCAACGCCTGCAGACAGATCAGAAAGGTCAAGCCCCCACTGTTTTCGGGTGTAGCCTCGAAAAAACTTCTCACATAAGTCTTGCCCTACACCATTCAATACAACGTCCTCACTAGTTTTGACTGGATCACGATTCTCTCTTACGCTTGCTAAATAGGCTGCCGCTCCAGCTTCATCTAGATCGAGTCCATACACTTTATTTAAAGTTGTTCGATTCACTGGTATTGGATAGAGATCGCCGTCACGGCTAGCAAGCACACGATGTTCATAAAAACGCCACTGCGTAAATTGTGAAAGATACTCAAAAATTCGTTTGGAGTTTGTATGAAAAATGTGGGGGCCATAAGGATGAATCAAAACGCCATTAACATCGTAAGTATCAAAGGCATTACCCCCAATATGGGAGCGACGATCAATAACAGTCACCTGCCAGCCTGCGTGTGCTAACCGCTCTGCACACACTGCACCGGCAAATCCACAACCGACTACTAAAGCTCGCTTATCCATGCTATTCCAAAAGGGATGTTAAGCCTGAAGTTTAAACAATTTAGGCTCTATCGATCGAATATAAAGCGCCATTAAGATGGTAACCACCAACTCAGTAATTAGGACTGATATGGCAGCTCCATTAGCCCCAAACCAATAGCCCAGGGGAAGCATGAAAAGAACATTTAAAAGACCTGAAGCAAGCAAAATTTGAGTGAAAGGACTGGTGTGTCCTAGCGGCACCATTCCTTGAATACCAAAGACATTCGAAAGGCCAATCAGAAACAAAAGAGGTGAAAGCCAGCGCAAGACTGAGATCCCAAGTATGAATTCCTGCCCGAATAAGATCGCCACTATATAAGGCGCTGATAAATATAGTATTGCGGAACTCAATAAAGTTAAAGTGCCTTGAAATATCATCACTTGACGGAGCATTAAAAAACCGGACTCACGTGCATGATGAAAAAGATGGCTGATTCTTGGAAAAAAAGCTTGAGAGATCGGTCCATACAAACCTTGGCATGCGCGAATGACAGTTTGGGCTGCTGTAAAGTATGCGACTGCAGCTGTGTTTGCCACTAAACCCAGTATCACAATATTGCTATTTGTATATAAGCTGATCGATGCGGTTGATAAAAAAAGAGGCCAGCCTGCTTTTAGTGCCCCATGCACATGACTAGTCTTTGGCAGAGTCCACAGCACCTCTTTCTCTAATAGCAGTATTGAAAAGTTAACTAAGCCAGCAAGAAAAATAAATCCCGATTGAATACCAATAGCCAAGCCCAAATCCGATGTACCGTTGACAAAGAAAAAAATACAAGGAATAGACAATAATCTAACTACGGTATTAACTAGAGCCATTTTCCCCATACGCTCTAAGCCCTGATAATAAAAGGCTGGGGTCAACATTACCCCCAAGACTGCTAAGTAAGCCAATAAATAAAGATTGGCTTGCGACCAGATTCTTGGGACGAATATAAACAAAACCAAGAGGATCAAAAACCCTAATACCGCTAGAATTCCCCGAGCAATAAATGTTTGCCAAAAAATCCGTGAGCGTGCGTCTTTATCCTCGCGCTCAATTGAGACTTGCTTAGTAGCGCTGAGACTAAAACCCCAGTCTACTAACAAGACAAAATAGGCTATAAATGCAGTAATAAAGCCCAGTTGTCCATAAGCGTCAACCCCCAATACTCTTGTTAACCAAGGCAGTGTTAGTAAAGGAACTAGATAATTGCCACCCTGCAAAAAAAATAGGGCAATAATATTGCGGCGGATGGCTAAATCAATCATTAGTACCGCTATAAGCAACCCAAAAATCTAGCTTATCGCCCACTTTAAGCAATCAAGACTAACAAGAGCGCAACGGAAATACCGGTCAAAATTCCGGCAAGTATTTCAATACGTGTATGGCCCATTCTTTCTCGTAACTTACCTGCAAAATTAATTTTTGTAGTGGAAGTTAATAGATTAATTGCTACAGCATGCTTACCTACCTGTCTGCGCAAGCTGTTAGCGTCCAAGATAACAATAAATACAAGAGCTATAGCAACACCAAACGCTGGTGTATTGATACCATCTTTAAAGGCAATCAATGCGGCAATACTAGAAACAATAGCGCTATGATTGCTAGGCAAACCACCGTAGCCAATTAAATCATAGGCAAACCGTTTAGCACGTATGCTATTGATCAAGAATTTTAGAGTCCCCGCCACTAGCCAAGCTAAGCACGGAGTAACTAGATAAATATATTGGCTCATAAATGAACACCTGATAGAGCCCAAACGCAAGTGGCAACCCAGAGGGCAACAACCAAGAGTAATTGCCAATCAGCCAGTAATGCATCTGTTGGGGACTCGCCACCATCTAAGGCCTCAACTACATACCAATAGCGAAATAATCCATAAAGAACTAAGGGGATAGTGATGGCCAACTCAGGTCTCGCCGACATTACAAACATGCTGTAGAAAAGTAATGCCCCAGTTGCAGACATTTCTGCATAACGATCAACTAGCGCAACTGAATATTTTGCCAACACCTTGCGACCATCAGTGCCGCTTTGTGCTAGCTCCTGTCTACGTTTCACGGCGGCTAGATACAAAGCCAAACAGAGAGTGGTGACACACATCCAAACCGAGGCATCTAAATTTAATGCAACCGCCCCTGCTATTACACGTAGAACAAATCCAATCGCAATTGTAAAAATATCAATAACTGGTTCGTGCTTTAAGAAAAAGGTGTAGGCTAGATTTAAAATTAAGTAAATTCCTATCACCATAATGACATTCGGGAAAAAACTATAACTCCAAGCCAGAATCAAATAAAGAAATGCCAATAAAAATAGTGCGGTATTTTTTGACACAGCCCCAGAAGCCAATGGACGAGATTTAGATTTTTTAGGATGAAGACGATCCGCTTCAATATCACGCAAATCATTAACAATATATGTTGCAGAGGAAGCGACACAGAATAAAAATGCCGCAAGCATGGTGTGGGCAAGAGCATTCGGATGCAGCATCTCACCAGAAAAAATAAGTGGGGCAAAAACAAATCCATTTTTAACCCATTGTTTTGGCCTAATTAACTTAAAAAGGCCCAATAAACTAGCCCTAAAAGGATATGCTGTTGAGGTATTATTCATTTAATATAGTTTCACCATAAATGTTTAGCCTTGTAATCAAGCTTAAACCATGCCCAAATCACAATAATGTCATTTTCGCACTATTTACCCCAAGTATAAATACCGTTTAAATACTCGAGTATGACCATTTCAAACACTAAAGAACAGAGTTTATCAACGACCCATTTAAGACAAGTCTCTTCATGGGGGCGATTGAGCAGTGATCAACACCATGTTATTGCGCTAAATGACCTCAACAGTGCCAAAGAGCAGATTCCACTCCATAGTTCTGAATTTAGCATTGCGTACGGCATGGGTCGAAGCTATGGTGATGTGTGCTTAAACCCAGATGGATTGCTATGGTTCACCCGCGGTTTAAATCATTTCATTGCATTTAATGAAAGTACGGGCCTGCTATCTTGTGAGTCTGGTGTTTTGTTGCGGGATATTCAAAGACTATTCATTCCTCGAGGATGGACCTTGCCAGTCACTCCTGGTACACAGATGGTTACAGTAGGCGGTGCAATTGCAAATGATATCCATGGCAAGAATCATCATGGCTTTGGCTCCTTTGGTGATCATATTAAATACCTCAAGATGATTCGCACTGATGGCCAGATTATTGAGTGTGGCCCTGATGCAAATTCTCAATGGTTTGCTGCTACTGTTGGAGGCATGGGTCTTACCGGGGTTATCCTGCAAGCTCAGATTCAGCTTAAGCCAACTGCGGGTCCATGGCTGGATACTGAAACAATTCCTTACTCTAATCTGGCTGAGTTTTTTGACATAGCCGATAGTTCCGAGAAAGACTGGGAGCATACGGTCTCATGGATTGATTGCCTATCAGGTAGCGGTAAGGGCATCTTTATGCGAGCAAATCCAAGCACTAGTAAAGATGTGGCGCCTGTAAAGAGGGCCAAAAAAATGCCATTTACCCCACCTATTTCCTTAGTTAATCAGCTATCACTGAAGCCATTTAACTTCGCCTACTACCAGCTACAAAAATATAAATCTGGCAAAGGAATTGCCCATTACGAACCCTTCTTTTACCCACTAGATAAATTACTCGAGTGGAATCTCATGTATGGACCAAAAGGTTTCTTTCAATATCAAAGCGTGATTCCTAGAGAAGTTGGATATGACGCTACCAAAGCGATGCTCTATGAGATTGAAAAAGCTAATGAGGGCTCATTCTTAGCTGTTCTGAAAACTTTTGGCAATAGAGAATCTGTTGGCATGTTGAGCTTTCCTCAGCCAGGAGTCACGCTAGCTCTCGATTTTCCAAATCATGGCGGCCGCACCTTAAAACTCTTTGAAAGATTGGATTCAATCGTTAAAGAAGCAAAAGGTCGAATCTATCCAGCAAAAGATGCTCGCATGTCTAGAGAGCTATTTGAAGCGGGCTACCCTCAATTAAAAGCATTTCAACAATATCGTGATCCAAAAATTAGCTCTGCTTTATCACGTCGACTAATGGGAAGTTAAATTGAATAATAAAAAACGCATTGCCATCATTGGGGCTACATCTAGCATTGCTGAACATTGTGCTAGGCAATGGGCACAAAAAATGAATGTTGAGTTATTGCTTGTTGGTAGAAGCGCATCAAGACTAGAGATAGTGGCTGCTGATCTGAAAGTAAGAACGCCAAATGTTGAAATTCAAATTCTGGAATCAGATTTGATCAAACCCGAATCCATTCAGATATTGGTTGACAGCATATTTAAGGATGGCGTACTTGATGTAGCCTTAATCTCCCATGGCTCACTACCAGCGCAAGAAGACTGCCAGAACAATCTTGGTTTGTGCCAGAACACCTTGGAGGTGAATGGCATATCACCAGTACTCTTTGCGGAAGCCTTTGCTCAGCACATGTCAAAAATAAATCAAGGGTGTATTGCAATTATCGGCTCAGTTGCTGGAGATCGAGGACGTCGCTCTAATTATGTTTATGGCGCCGCTAAGGGCTTAGTAACGCGTTATACCCAAGGATTGCAGCATCGATTTGCCGGATCTGGAGTTCAAGTAACTCTGATTAAGCCAGGCCCGACAGATACGCCTATGACTGCAGGAATGGATGGTAATGGGAAGTTTGCTTCACCAGAAGAGGTAGCAAAGCTAATTGTTACCGGAATCGAACAGAAAAAGACTGTTATCTATGCCCCAGGAAAATGGTGGCTGATTATGATGGTTGTAAGGCACCTACCAAGCTTTATCTTTAATAAGATGAATATCTAAAATATAGCTTTATCCAGCTAACCTTCTGTCTTTTTGCGTAATGCTGATTTCATGCGTGAATAGGATAACATTGCTACAAGATATAGTTCATGAGCCTAACTTTAATTAGCAATTTTTGTGAGCGCAATACTTTAAGATTAATATGGTGAGGCCAATTCTAGACTTACACGTGACATTTTTCTCAAAAAATTCCAAGTTTCTCTGCTACATCATCCGCAATGCTCAGGCACGAGGTCAAGCCCGGGGATTCAATACCCAATAAATTAATCAACCCACTCACTCCATGCTCTTTCTCAGTCTGTATTAAAAAGTCTTTATAAAGATTATTCTTTAGCCCCAATTTTGGCCGAATACCTGCGTAGGCTGGTTGTAATCGATCTAATGTTACGCGTGGCCAATACAATTTAATAACATCAAGAAAGTTAGAATTTCGATTAGGATCAACAGCATAATCTTCTGAAAAAACCCACTCTAAATCAGGCCCAAACCTACCATTTCCATTTAAATCCAAGGTAAAGTGTACGCCCAATCCCGCTGCTTCTGGCATAGGGTAGATTAATCGACTAAATGGACTTTTACCCTGTAAAGAAAAATAACTGCCTTTTGCATAGGAAAATTGAGGGATAGAATCTCTTGGAAAACCTTCAAAATTAGCCAATAAGGGGACTGCTTTCAAGCCAGCACTATTTATTAAATACCGAACCTCCAATGTTAAGTCCGGCTCCCCTTCAATGAATAACTGCAACCCGTCACTCGTTAATTTTGCAGCTCTGACGGTAGTATTAAATATTACCCTACCGCCGTGATTCTCGAAGTCTGCCAAAAGAGCCAGCATCAGGGCGTGAGAGTCTACAATCCCTGTCTCTGGAGAACAGAGTGCTCCAACACATTTTAGCTCCGGCTCTTTAGAGGTAATTTCTTTAATGCTCAAGTAATAAATCTCGCTACAACCATTAACCCTTCCCTGTAAATAAATATTTTCTAAATCTTCCAGCTGTTTTTTAGAGTTAGCGACAATCCACTTACCAATTTTTTTATGAGGAATGCTTCTATCTATGCAGTATTGATACAACTTAGTTCGTCCATCAATACACAACTTTGCTTTAAATGAACCTTGAGGATAATAAAGTCCCGCATGGATTACTTCACTATTTCGCGAGCTTGTACCTTGCCCAAAAGATTGTTGTGATTCGAGCAAAATTGTCTTTACGCCCAAGGAGGCTAATTTTTTCGCGCATGCAAGTCCTACAACACCAGCACCGATTATGACTGCCTCAAATTCTTGATTCATGGATATATTTTACAAATACTGAAAATTAGAAATGAAATATTTAGGCAATGATGAATTAAAAATACACAAACTCTTCCATCAACGATTGAAATTTTCATCAAATTAGCATGTTTAAAGATGATAATACATGGCATGCACTCCTCTAATAAGCTAACGAGGTAGCACTATAAAGCACCGGAATTTATAACGCTAACTTAGTGGAAACCCATTTTTACCATAAGTCGCTCAATAATATCAGTTGTTTGATTTATTGCCAATTAAGAGTTAGGTATTGATGAATTCTACATAATCACTATTTAAATGACCAATGCTTATGGCCAAGATAGCTAGTAAAGACTGGAAAGGCAATACCAATAGCGCTTGAAATTTCTGGAACAAGTCTAGTTACCCCAATCATTGGAAGAAGATAATAATTAAGTCCCATACTAATTAACCATGTTTGAGTGGCTGCAATAACATTCACTAATGAAAAAATAATTGCTGAGCGCTGAATGGATTGAGTACTCTGCTTAAATACAAATATCTTCGCCAAAACGAAGGCAGTTACCATACCTGTTAGGTAAGCAAAGATTACCGCAGAGGAGAAACTGCAATATTGGTTATAGAAAATTCGCGATAGAAAATTAACTACCGCTGCAATACCGCCGGTAACTAAAAAACCGATGAATTCTTTAGATAAAAAATGGCGAATCATGCAACAGCATCCTGTGCCATTTTTCTACCAAAACCGATACTTTCTGAAATCCCTCGATCTTCTGGATAGTAATAAGAAGTGTCAGCTACCCATAAACCCTCAATAGGCAATTTAGCTGGGGGTATGGTCTCCAAATATCCAGGCACTCCAATAGGCTGAGCAAAACGATATCGGCTAGCACGGATGTCCAAAAAGTCATCATCAGAGATTGAAGGGTTGATTTTTTTGAAATATCGCTTTACTTTGCCAATAAATACTTCGTCTGCATCAGAATATTTCGGATGCTCGCCTGGCATATAGAATGGAACGTAAACAATAGCTTGATCAAGTGGACGAAGATTTGAATACTCCACAATGCCAGGAATATCCATTTCGGGGTCATTTGTATTGAGCCAAAAATTTTCAGTCAGCGGTTTTTTTAGCTTAGCGATAACGCACACTACTGCTATGTTCTTCACACTCTGAAATTGCTGCAGTAAATTACTTGGTAAATCTGGAAGTATCTTGGGTATGTAAGGCAGTGGAACTGTACTAATAACAGTGTCAAATTGCTCTATACCATTATTGGTTTCAATGGCAGTAACTGCACCATTAGCAATATGAATCTTTTTGACCGGGGAAGATAAATTGATTTGCCCGCCATTCTTTTCAATATCTGATTTCATGGCTTTTAAAAGCGTCTCTGAACCACCCTCTAAATAGCCCAGCTTTTCTTTGAACAGGTTATATCTTGATCTACCTATACGTCGAATGCGACTCCAAATCCAAGCTGCCGACAAGTTATTGGTGTAGTCATAAAATTTATAGTCAAATAACTTTTGCCATAAAACCTCATAGGCCTCAGGTCCAACAGCAGTCTTAATCCACTCAACGGCGTTCACTTTGTCTAAGGGCTTCCAGTCATTGCGCTTTGTTGATAAAAAGGCATGCAAACCATACCGAAACTTAGCAACAAAACCTAAGCCCTTGAACTTCAATAAGGCAATTGGATTACCCCAAGCTTGCAATTGATTTTGGTACCAATAGCCCATTTTTGTAGGCACCCAATGCATCTTCTCGGAGAGACCTTGCTCCGCAAGAACCTTTAGAAAGGCATGATCAGAAATGCAATGGAAATGATAGTAGCGTTCAATAGATAATCCATTAAAATCAAATGCAGCAGTCATACCTCCTACGCGATCATCAGCCTCATAAACTATAGGATGATGACCATCTCTAGCTAGCTGGTAGGCAACCGCCAAACCCATTGGGCCAGCACCGAGAACAGCAACTTTTTTACCCATCGATACAATCTTTCTTAGAATTCTAGAACCACTTGACTATATGTCTGGTGATTGAATGTTTCATCAATAGCTACTTCAAAAGGTGTATATGGGACACCAAATATCTTCGGCCAATCAATCACCTCAAACTCATCCTTAGCAACCAAGGCCTGGAGCTGTTGTGTCGTAAATGGTGGATTTTTATCAAAGAGAGCCCATATCGACAGCAATGCATAAAATAGGCTATAGGGGATCTTCACAATCAGGGTCTTAGCATGCGTTGCTTTTTTGATGATTCGGATCATATCAATGTAATCAATTTTTTCGTGGCCAGATATATTAAAAATACCCGCGGGAATCTTTTTCTCTATACAGCTAATGATCACATCACAAAAATCGCCAACATAAAGTGGTTGCCGCATAAATCGACCGCTACCCGGAATTGGGAATACAGGTATTTTCTGCATCAAACGGGAAAGCCACCCAAGATGTTTTCGATCAAACCACCCAAACATGAGAGTTGGACGAAGAATTGGGCAAGCAATGCCACTTGCCAAAACTAATTGTTCTTGCTCAATTTTGCTTCGGGTATAAAAATCATCGGCGACAGACTCGACAACTGAAGAACTAATATGAACTAAATTAGGAATATTGTATTTTTTAACTAAATCTAAAATCAAAACTGTAGATTTAACGTTATTTGCAATAAACTCATTATAAAAAAGACCGCCAATTTGAGCTTGTAGCATTACTACTGCATCAGCAGCGTCAAAGTAATTTTCCCAATCTCCTGGCTTAGACAGATCGGCATAAACTACAGAAATATCGGGCTGAACTGAACGTAGAATATCCAGATTCTGTTTGTGTTTATCAATTACAACAATATTGGTATAGCCCTTAGCTCGCAATCGAGCGACTAAATTTTGCCCAACTAAACCAGCACCGCCAGGGAGAATAATTTTTGAGTTTTTCATGTTTATAAATCTTTATTTATTTACCGCTATTGAGGACCACTCACCCCATCCCGAGCCATTGTCAGTCATTTTAATTAAAATCTCATGCCTATTAGCATTTGGTACACCATTGAATTCAAGTAAAGTCCATTTTTGCGCATCCGGCAACACCACAGCAATACTTCTATCGGGTATTTCAAGTATCTGCTTACCGGATGTTGGCCCACTCCTATAAAACAACTTGTCACCAGGTTTTACCACTATTTCAATACTGCCAGTATCTGCATCACCAGCTATATAGCTTCCGTACACCAACATATCTTTGAACTTCGAATGCTCGAAATCTGTACCGGTCCATTGATTTCCAGCGCGAATTTGATTCTTCATTACCTGAGTTTTATTCGCGCTAGGAAGGGTTTCAGTGGCCGTGAATGGATAAATTGGAATAGGCAGAGGGTTAGTTTTACAGACACCTTCAAGTCCTCTCAATAAAACCGTATTGCCCATCTTGGATAACTCTATGTAACCCTCAAAGCCAGATCTGATTGCCTTAGGATTAACAGCCCTTTCAAGATCAGGTCTATAACCTCCTACAATCGCATACCCAATTACTAAATTATTTTGGTTTAAGAATTCAATTGTTTTGGGTGAGGATCCAGAGCCTTGATTAAAAATCCATCCACCCAATCTTGCATAATTTGACGAGCCCTTCACGGTTTCAATTACATCAATGAAGCCTTCACACTGAGGCAAATCTTTATTGAATGGGTCATAGCTCAATAAGTTAGATACCGATCGATACGGTTCTATATTGAAAAAGGCAAAATGATTATGCTGCGCAACTCTTGCAATATCAAGCGCGCCTTGTGCAGAAGGATAAATAGCTGTAATACGATCAGGATCGGATATGCCCATTGACAGCCCTAAAGCTGCCACTTCTTTTGAAAAATGAGACTGCTCTTGAGAGTCTAAAGCCTTAAGTTGAATAGAAGCGATTGCCAAGCAACAGAAGACCACAAGCAAATTCCCAAGCCAACCTATTTTTTTAATTACTGGAGGAATATAGGGTGAATACAAAATTAGCAATACTGCCCAAGCCATAATAGCCGGCGTTGTATAGCGACTCTCTAGAGCTTGCTGCACACCAAATATCAACCTACCTCCGCCTGTAACAAACGCGGTACAAACAATAAAGGCTATATAAAAAAATAAAGCAGAACTAAGGGGGTTATCTTTAAAGCTAGTAATGGATCTAATAAACAATGACCCATAAAGGATTATGAAGATTCCGCCAAATAATATAGACACATAAGGAGTCAATAAACCATGCGCCAAATAATGAAACGGGCTTCCAATATAAATGAGTGCGTATTCAATCAGCCCGAAAGGGTCGTGCCTGACAGCCCAAAAAATAGAGCCATGACCAGTTGGCGATTTATAGTCAACTAAGTAAAAATATGAGGTAAAAAACACAAGAAATGCAATTACACCGAGCCTACCCTTGGATTGCCTAAAGAAAAACTCATAAATAAACATCATAGGCAGCACAATCAATCCATTTGCCATGGTTCCGACTGAAAGTACCCCCATAAGGCAGGCAATTAAAAAGTTCTTTTCAAATAAACTACTTTTTAAATCCGACTTGGATAGGAAGAAAAATGCGCAAAGTGGAAGTAACTGAACCAATAAAAATTGACTCTGGAAACCCCATATAAAATTCTGAGATTGAATCCACTGGAATAACCAGCCCACAATAAAGCATCCAATAAACAACTTGGAATATTTATCTAAAGTATTGGTGTTGTAAGCGCAAAGTATTCGGCAAAGAACAATAGAACTGAGTCCTACTATCAAATAATTTTCAACAACCAGTGAAATACTTAGGCCACCAAACCAATGAATATCAGCCCAAAACAACAGTCTAGATAAAACAATACGATGTTCATTATGCTGAGCCCACCAGATACTCCAATCACCATCGACTGCTTTAATTGCAAAATTAAGCGTTCCTTCCCACATATCCCAATAAGGAATGGATGAAAACCCTCGAACCCCCCCGATGATCGCCATTAACACCATGAAGGATAAATAAAAGAATGCAACTGCTTTTGAATAATTGAAAGGCACTATTTTTCTCATTAATTAAGTTAAGTACCTCAATTTTTCCAACGACTACATCATCATGAGGTTTCTGAGATTTATCAGGTCCCAACTAATCTAGCGCGACCATCAAAAATCTGTATTTATCATCTAGATAATATCTTCTCATCATTAGTCCAATTGATAAATTAGCCCACTCTCAATAAGCATTAATTTAAGCAAATCGAGGTAACGAATTAGCTATAAGATGATTTACTCATGGGCAAGCATATTGCAAGAATTCCTTAATCCAATCCATCCTCGCGAAGAGATCTTTGAATTGGAAGATGGTTATTTTCGTAAAGATGTCCTCTAAGTCTTGAGCTCCTTACCCGATCAATCAAATCCTCAGCAATTCGTTGTGATGACAGTCCATCACCTAAGCTATGCTCCCACTTTTTACCTACTAAAGATCGTAATTTTTCTAAAACTTTTTTAGGGGGATAGTCAACAATCCGATCGGGATCAAATTTCACACATCCTCCAACATCATAAACCTGGGGTCGTTCAGTAGCTTTTCGCATTTGTATACATGGGATATTTAAGACCGAACATTCCTCAGGTATTGTTCCTGAGTCAGTAATTACGCCTCTGCTATGAGTCATCAAAATAAGAATTTCTTCATAGCCAACAGGATCGACAACAATCAAATTCTTAACTTCATCAAACCCATACTCCTTCATAACTTTTTGAGTTCGGTAGCTTGCGGGAAAATAAACTGGCAAATCTGATGACTCTACAAGATTAATAATGGCATTAAAAGAATTTTCAATGTGTACGTTTTCTCTTCTATGGCAAGTCATCAAATAATAACGCCCATCTTGAATCCCCCTATTACCAAAGAATTCTGGTGAGGCCATAGAATCCAAGCGGTCCTTTTGAGAGAAATAAAACTCATTTAATATATCAACAATAGGGTTTCTAACTACAACAATATTTTGTGGATTCAAACCTTCCGCGACTCCGCGCAATTTATATTCTTCCTCATATGTATAAATTACATCCGAGAGATGATCAATCATAGTTCGGAATTTTTCTTCAGGCATTCTCCAATCATATGAATGCCAGCAACCCTCCACGTGAATGATGGGGATATTTAGCTGTGCTGCCGCAATGCAACCTATTGTTGTATTTGTATCACCGAGAAATGCTACGCATTCAGGATTAATTTCCTGTAGAACAGGATAAAGCTTGGCAATCAGCTGTGAAGCAATCTCAGCATCGGTTTCACCTCTACAACCTAAATCAATATCTGGCAGTGGCATCTGAAATTCTCTAAAAAATATATCCTTAAGATTGTCTGAATAATGCTGCCCCGACCAAATAAATAAAACCTCAATATCATCCGCTTTTTTGAGGAATTTCATTATTAAGGCAGCTCTAATAATATCCGGCCTAATCCCTAAAATAAATGCAATTTTTTTCTTAGACACTGAATTACTCCCATTAGTTTTTAAAGCTTGAGAAAATAAATTTGCTACGGCTAAAATAATTGAATAAAAAAATTATGCCTATTGAAATGATTTTTGAAAAAAGAAAATTAACTTTTAAGACTTCAATAAAAAGATACATTAGCGCTTGATGAAGGATGAAAGCAAAAAAACTTATGACTAAAACTCCAAACAGTTCTTGATGCATTTTATATTTTGAACCGCTCTGAAATACAAAAATTATTGAAAGGAAGTAGCCAACCAAAGTTGATAATATAGAAGAAATTACAGAAGCTTCTAGCCATGGATAGTTATTATGTTCTAATAAAAGCATAAAAATTAGAACGTCAATACTCGCTCCAATTGGTGCGATTACAAAGTATCGAAACATTGTTATTTTCAATAATTTTTTAGGTAGTTCTAGGAATAATCTATATCTCTTGATATGAAATGTAATTGGCAAATCCTGCTGATTCTTAACCATTAAATAGCCTTATTGCACAAAATCAATTCATGCCAGCTTTGATTCTTCTTCACCAATTCGTTTAGAGCATTAAATTTGCTTGTTAAAATACGAGTTACTGGATTAGAGGCGTTCTGGGCCTTAACTCCTATATCAGGCCTACAGCATGAAGATATTATTTGAACCAATTGGTACTTACTAATTACTTCGTTAGGGCAGAAATGATGTATTGAAGATAAGGAAGATAATCTATAAAAAATGTCTTCATCCTTTAATTTTTCGCACAACTGTACAAGCTGCCTTGTTGTAACGCCTGCCCAGGAATGATTCTGGTATCCGCTTATTTCTTCGCCAGCATTCAACCCCAAAATCCAAGACCACATTCCAGCTTTTTTTTCAGTCTCTACGCAGCCTATAAAAGAACATCTTATATTTATAACGTTCCTGCCAACCGGCTCACCAATGAGTTTAGTAAGGCCATACATCCCGTCTGGGGATGTCTTAGAATTTTCATTAACCTCACCGACATCCTTTGAAAATACAGCATCAGTCGAAATATGAACTAGTCGTAAGCCCATATTAGAAGTCAAGCGGCTTAACCTTCGGGGAAATAATGAATTAACAACTATTGCCTCTTCTATATCCTGGGGACTTGATTCGTCTATATCTTGAGTTAACTTTCCAATTGCATTAATGACAATAGCATTTGGAGTTAGCTGATGGAAGAAAGAAATCAAATCATCATCACTACTAGTTGCAGATAACTGCGAATGCCCCCCTGGACGCCTAGAGCTTCCAATGAGCAGATACCTATCTTTTAAACCTGCCATCAGCTCCTGACCAAGCAAGCCATCCGCACCCAAAACTGCTATCTCGTATTTCATATTACCTAGAAGCCAATCAAAAGAATTTCATATCAGGCAACGGGGTAATCCAAATTCCTTCGAACCATGGTTCCTTTGACTTGATCACGTCCGCATAATTCCAAGCAGTAATAAAGATATAGTCAGGCGGGTTTTCTTTCAAGGCAGATGGGAAAACTATTGGTGTATGGGTTCCAGGCATAAACCTCCCAGCACGCAAAGGAGATTCATCCACTATCGCCTCTAAATAATCCATATCACAAGCGTTTAACCACATTGCTGCCTTCCCAGCTGCACCATAAGCCCAAATTTTTTTTGTAGCACTTAAGGATCTCAAGGTACTACCCACAATTTCTATTTTTTTAGCAATACTCTGCCCAAACATCTTCCAGGTAGAAAAATCATTCAATTTTAATGTGTGCTCATATTCACTGACTGCGTCATAGGACTTTGTTTTGGGCCTCTTATTTAAGCTTGCCGAAACCCTCAAAGAGCCGCCATGCATTGGCAATTTAACCGCATCAAACACTTTGAACCCATATCGAGCTAAAAGGGTTTCTAAGGTTCCCAGGCTATAAAATGTTAGATGCTCATGGTACAGTGTGTCCCACTGCAACTTTTCATATAAATCCCCTGCGTACATTACCTCTAAAACTAAAACGCCATTACTTCCCAGACAGGCTTCCGCAGCCTTAAGAATTTCTTCGGGATGTTCATTGTGAGCAAATGCATTACTTCCGGTGACTAAATCAAACTCCCCAAACTTTTGCTTTAATCGCTGCGCCAAATTTCTATCAAAAAATCCCGTCTCAACATTGAGGCCATTTGATCGCGCAATTTCTGTAATATTCTCAGAAATATCTACACCAACAGCTAGAACTCCTAACTCCTGCAATGGCCTTAGCAACACGCCATCATTGCATCCAAACTCCATGACAGATTTTGGATTGAAATTTTCTATCAGCCAAGACGCGTAGGCCTCAAAATGCTTTATCAATGGCGAAACAGTACTTGATGAAAATGCATAATCACTAAAGAGGACCGTAGGATCAATTGGGTTTGTTATTTGAATAAGCCCGCAATTTTTACAACCAAAAATTGGCAACGGATAAAGAGTTTCATTCTCTACCTCGTCCAAACTTCTCAGAAATCCACCAGCCGATGGCATAGACCCCAGATCTAAAATTTCTGACAAGCTGTCAGCATTACAAGCGCGGCAATTTACAGTCATTTATATCTCTCATGTAGGTTTGTAGTTACTAAAAAATTTAATCTTGAAAAAAAACTGAGGGCAGGATACTTCAAATATTTTTTATAAGTGTCATAACTATAATTAAAGCTTGTTTTTCTTAATGCAACAGCTCTGGTCGATAAAGTAACGGGTATGTTGGAGTAAGTAGAGGCCTTATCCCTTAGCAAATAAAGCTCCTCCATGATGATGGGGAAGCCATTCTCATAAAAGCACAAACCTCTGAGAAGGCTGGTCTTAACAGCTCTAAAGCCGTTAGTGCAATCTGTTACTGGCAACCCGAATAATAATCGAGCCATTAAATTACCGACTTTCGATATTAGCAGCCTCCTAAGCGGGACGCCAGCAGTTGCACCCCCGTCGGAATATCTAGTAGCTTTAATAACATCGCACCCCTCAAGCATTTTTTTATAAAATTTTTCAATATCTTTCGGGCTATTCGTTAAATCACTATCCATAAACAATACATAATCGACGCCCAACTCAAGTGCCTTTTGAACCCCCGAATTCAATGCTGAACCATACCCTAAGTTTTTTGGATGGATTACAACTACTAAATTTTTATAAATAGATTTGAGTCCAACAAGAATCTCTTTTGTTTCATCTGTACTCCCATCCTCTACTACTATTAAATTAGGACTTTTAGGCATTCCATCCAACACAGAAGATACCTGACTTACACATGATTGCGCCCCACTCTCTTCATTAAACATTGGAATGACTACCGCAAAAGATGGCTCTAGATCTAAAAACATATGATTAGCGCTCCTCAACGTCCCAAATGTTCCATAAGCGAGCATCGAAACGATAATCATCTCCCTGGCTTTCTTCTAGTGTTGATGTTGAAAAAAATATTAATTTAGTATCATCGGTTAATGACATAAATCCATTAGCATATCCCGCGGGTATAAATAGGACACTGGGTGATTTTTCTGAAATCGTATAGCTTATAACTTTCAAATCAGGTGATGGCGCCCCCCAATCATCAACCTTTACTGCCCCAATTAAAGCCGCTCCCTTTACAACCGATACATACTTGGCCTCTTTTTTATGCCCATGCCATGCCCTTACGAAACCACTCCTGTGGTTAGAAACTAAATACGCCCTTCTCACTCCTACAAAATTAAAACCATTAACAAAACTTACCTCCCCCCTTGCATCAACAGCAATACCGCCACGAATCAATTCGATTTCATTTTGCATTTCGTAAATCCCCTATAAATAGATTTGATGAATCTCCTTTTTCCTGACCTTCACCCAACTCCGAAATTGGTGCATATAAGTTTTTACGCGTGTTAGGATCATAGAAATTTGGAAGTGAGGTTTTAGTGATGCTTAAATTACTATAGCGCTCAGTTTTATAATCCGAATAACTCCCATTATTAAATTTTATTAGTATTTCTTCGATTCCGTCCTCCATAAGCATGGAGGCTTTAAAGTTAAGAGTGTTTGCAATTTTTTTAAATGAAACTGCGTAATTTCTTTTATCAATATTTTCTCCATCAATAACATTTACCTTCAAATCAATCCCAAATTTTTGGGATACGGCCCGAACTTTATTGGCAAGATCCATCAAAGTCATATTTAATCTTGAATCCCCAACGTTGAAAATTTGGTTTTGGACTATTTCAGGTTTTGCATCTAACGCCAAAATGATCGCCTTAGCCAAATCCCTAACATGAATAAAGGGGCGCCATTGGTCAGGTCCCATTACAGTTATTTGTCCTTCAACCATGGCCTGTATAGAAAACAAATTAGCAACAAGATCGAAGCGAGGTCTTGGAGAGTCCCCAAAAAACCGTTGCAAATCGCAAAATTGTTACGATAAAATCGTCACGATTGGCCTTAAGTAACTCTATCTCACTGTCTACTTTCGTTTCAGCATATAGTGAGACGGGATTCAATTTATCTTCCTCTCCAACCTCAACATCACTAACCCCATAAACAGAACAGCTTGAAGCAAAAATAAACCGATGCACCCCCATTGACTGAGCTACATCCTTAACAAGTTGGGTAGCGGTAATATTTTGATGTCTAGTAAAGTCCTTATCCACAGCACATGCAGGATCGCCAACCAATCCACTAAGGTGAATAATGGCTGAAGAGCCCCTCATAATCTCAGTCAAGCACTTTATATCAGTAGCATCCCCCTTTTTCAACTCAAAGTTAGGGTGATTTTTAAAGCGCTCCAAAGATGAGTCTCCGTACATCAACTGATCTAAGACTCTCACCGACCTTCCAGATCCAATCAACAGATCCACTACATGAGAACCGATATAGCCAGCACCCCCAATAATTACTACCGGCCCTCTTTTGTTTAGCACATAACTCAAGGAGTTATTTTTATCTGTTGCGT
>Ga0364887_10253_pt1 | contig 34606 bp, 8 predicted proteins | sample ExccelJu500001D4_4_FD_206924 | JGI IMG/M metagenome (GOLD analysis project Ga0364887, IMG submission 206924) | Enriched cells from Trout Bog Lake Hypolimnion, Wisconsin, USA - BchlTB.July23.5000.01.D4 | ecosystem: Environmental > Aquatic > Freshwater > Lake > Hypolimnion/Profundal zone | place...
TCATTTACATTTCCAATTGGAGATGTCTCATCTAATTATTCACCAATTACACTGAATTTTACATCAGGAATATTTTCGCCTGGAACTGCTTATGTATCAGTGAATGTAACGAATTCAAAACATCCACAAAATTTAAGCCCTACAAATTATCTTAATAGGTATTGGACAATAAGCCAATCAGGAATTACTTCATTCTCATGTAATATTACCGGGACTTGGACAAATTCGGACTGTATGCCCAATACAGGTAGTTGGAATCTTCAAAATGCAGTAGAGTATACAGGTTCGCTACCTTGGATTAATTATTCAGGTCTTACATCAAATACCCTTACTGCTAATGGAGTTACGACTTTTGGTGATTTTACAGGTATGGGAATACCTTCTTTTACAACAAATACAACTTCGATAACCGGGTTTACCTACGCATCAGGCCAGGGTCCTACTACAGGTGGTCAAGCGTTCTATGTAAACAGCAATAACCTTACGAGCCCTTTTTTAGTTACTCCTCCTCCAGATTTTGAAGTTTCATTGTCTAGTGGTTCTTCTTATCAGTCAACTCCTCTTACAGTTCCACAATCTGGTGGAGTAATAAATAATATTCCAGTCTATGTTCGCTTAAAAGCAGGATTAGTTGTTGGAACATACTCAAATGAGATTATTGTTTGTTCATCAACCGGAGCAACTAATATAAATGTAACAGTTTCCGGTTCGGTAACACCATCTGCCTATTATTCTATTGGAAGCGGAAACTGGAATTCTAATACAACCTGGTCTTTTAATTCTGGAGGTGGAGCAGTTCCGTCAGGAGCATATCCGCAAGCAGGAGATAATGTTTATATTGAAAGAGGACAGGCTGTTACAGTAAACATTCCTAACGCAACTTGCACAAACCTGACTCTTGGAGGGCAGGGTTTAACAGGTTCCCTTACATTTGCAGGTACCGGAAATCCCGCACTCACAGTTTCAGGTGCAGTTCAGGTTGGCGGTACTGACAGTAGTAACTCATATGGATTCATAACATTTGTTAATGGAGCAAGTATGTCAGCAGGGAGTCTATCAATGGGGTATACAACAAATAGTAGAGGAACTGTAACAATGACTGCTGGTAGTACATTAACACTGAACGGTGCAATCACAGTTTCCGGTACCGGTACCAAAACCTGGACACCAAGCACAGGAACAGTAATCATGAATGCAACAAACACATTACCATCTACGATATTCACAACATTCAACAATTTAACATGTAATGCCGGAAATACAACAATGGGAGTAGGTTTGGCAATAAATGGAAATCTAAGTATCGCAGATGGAGCTACCTTCACTGCACCTGGTTACGCATTATCAGTCGCAGGAACAACTACAGTGGGTAGCGGAACTTCCGGAACATTGGCTATATCATCTGCCACTGGCACCAAAACTTTTACAGGTGCTGTGACCGTCAACAGCGGTGGTGCCCTTACTGAAAGTGCGGCAGCAATACTTGCATTTGGGTCAGACATTACAATCAACCTAAACAGCACATTAACTGAGTTTGGAGCTGCAACTGTTGTTATTGCCGGAAACTTCACAAATAACGGAACATATTATGCAAGTTCAGGTGTTCATACTTTGTCCGGAACTACCAAGACGATCGGCGGTACAAGTACAAATACGATACCATCGGCTGCATTTTCCGGAACATATACAAACACCGGCACGCTTACAATAGGAACAGCATTAACAGGCGGAGGAGGTCTGACACAGGCAGTCAATTCAACTCTTTACATAGGAGGCACCTCCACAATTACAACATTGACGGCAACAAATTCCGGCAATACAGTCAATTACACCGGAACTGGACAAACACTAAATGTAATACCTTATTATAATTTAACATTAAGCGGAGGGGCTGAAACTTTTGGGGCTATTACAACTATTGGGGGGAATCTGACTTTAAGCGGAGCGGCTACTGCAACTACAGGAGCTGCTTTAACCGTTGGAGGGAATCTGAATATTGGCGATGGAACCACCAACTTCACTGCCGCCGGCTTTGCATTGACAGTCACAGGAACTACCACAGTGGGCGGAGGAACTTCAGGATCATTGGATATATCATCTGCCACAGGAACCAAAACTTTTACTGGTGCAGTGATCATCAACATTGGCGCTGACCTGACAGAAAGTGCAAATGCACAACTTGCATTTGGGTCGGATGTCACCATCAACGGTACATTAACAGAAAATGGCAGTGCGGTCGTTGGTATCGCAGGAAGCCTTACCAATAACGGGACTTATACGGCAAGTACCGGTATACATACTTTCTCAGGATCTACCAAGAGTATAGGCGGAACAAGCACAAATACGATACCTTCGGCTGCTTTTACCGGAACATGTACAAATACTGGGACACTGACAGTAGGAACTGCATTAACAGGCGGAGGAGGTCTGACACAAGCTGCCAATTCAGCTCTATACATAGGAGGGACCTCTACAATTACAACATTGGCAGCCACGGCTTCGGGGAATAAAGTGAACTACAACGGCGGCGCACAAACCGCATGTATTGTAACTACCTACGACAACCTTACTATTTCTGGTTCGAATGCAAAAACCTTTTTGACAACACCTACAATCAATAATGTACTTTCCATGGAAGGTACTGCATCAGTTGTAGTCACCGGTACCGGAGTAGTAACTTACGGGGCCAATGCTACGCTTCAATATAATAAACCTGCATCCTATACGGCAACATCAGAAGAATGGATAACTCCTTTTACCGCGACCGGCGGAATCATTATTGCGAATACCGGATCCATAACGATGAATAATGTTGCGAATGTACTTAATGCCAATGTTCCACTTACTATCAACTCAGGAGCAACCCTGACTATACCTAATTATCTGCTTACTTTAGGGGGCAATTTTACCAATAACGGTACTTTCACGAGTGGCACTAGTGGCGTTATATTAGGAGGCAATTTAATTAATAACGGAACTTTCACGGGTGGCAGCGGTGGCGTTACCATAACAGGTACTGCTACGACACAAAGTATTGATGGCTTTACAACCACAGGGACAGTCACCATGACAAAAGCAGCCGGGACAGCTACCTTTACCGATAATGTAAACGGAGCCGGACTAACCATCAATGGAACGGGCGGAACATTAAATCTCGGAGTAGGATTAACGCATACCTTTACGGGTGATATAACCTTAACTGCAGGAACATTAAATGGTGGGTCCAGTATGCTCAACGAAAATCATGTAAGTACAACAGCATGGGGTGGCACCGGATCCCTTTTCACGGCAGGTACCGGAACTGTCACTTTTGGTGCCAGTGGAGCTCAGACACTTTCAGCGACAGCGACCACATTTAATAATATAGTTTTGGGTGGCAGTGGAACAAAAACTTTTTCATCGACATATATAACCACGACGAATGGTGATTTTTCTATCCTCAGTGGGGTTACTGCCAATCTGGGAACGGGAATAACTCATAAGGCAGGAACGCTCACGCTGGCAGGAACTGAACAAACTACTGGTTTATGGGGAGGCGGTTCAAATGCTACTAAAAACTCAACCTATTTTACTAATAATGGAACAACAAGTGGCCTTTTAAATGTATCATCTTGCGATGGTTTATGGACCGGAAGTACAGGTACTGATTGGAATACGCCATCGAACTGGTGCAGCGGAAACGTCCCTACCTCTACTACGAATGTGACAATTAATTCAGGAGGAAATCAGCCAACGATTGGCGCAACCGGTGGGCTATGTAAAAACATAACCATTAATTCAGGAGCTACATTAACAATTTCAGGATCAAATAACCTGACTGTTAGCGGCAACTGGACAAATAATGGTACATTTACCTATGCAACCGGAACCACAACATTTAATGGAGTTTCACAAACAATATCCGGTTCTTCAACGTCATTCTATAATCTTACTCTGTCAGGAAGCGGAACCGTGACCTATACGGCTACCGCTGCCAGTACGACAAACATATTGACAGTTAATTCCACAGAAACTTTAACGTTGAATGGAACAACTACTTTAACTCCAGCTAGTGCTGTTATTAATGGAACTGTTATCGCTCAGAATACAGCATCCTTAGTGAATGGTACAAGTACGATTTCATTTACAAGTGGATCAACTTATCAACATGCAGTTGATGGCGGTACTATTCCTACCGCAACGTGGGATAAAAATTCAACATGCTTAATTACCGGATATATAAACACACCAACCGGAAATCCGGGAAATCCAGCCAATTATAGCACAAATTTTTCACAATCATTTGGAAATTTCACATGGAACTGTAGTTCACAAACAACTTCCATTACTCTTGGTGGGGCTCTAACTACTATTAATGGAAATCTAACAATTTTATCTACTGGATCTGGTTTTTTAGCATTAGCAAATACTGTTGCAGGAACAACAAATGTGTCTGGAAATTTCATTTTAAATGGAGGCACCTTTGCATTAGCGTATACATCCAATACTATCAACCTAAATATTGCGGGTAATTTTACACTTAGTGGCGGAACTTTAAACAGCGGTTCAGGAACAGGTAATATATATTTTACAGGGACATCACCACAAACCTATACTTCAGCCGGAGGAACAGTTACTAATGCTGTAAACTTTACTGTTAATAACGGGGCAACACTACAAATGGGAACAGGTTCAAGTCCCTCTGTCATAAATGGTAGTACTGGCACATTTACTGTTTCAGCAGGCGGCACGTTGGGTGTTACATCAACAGCCGGCATTACTACAGGAACAACCGCTAGTGGGAATATTCAGGTAACGGGAACTAGAACTTACACAACAGGCGCCAATTATATTTATAATGGAACTGGTGCACAGGTTACAGGAAATGGATTAACTCAAAATACACCCGCAAACATTACCATCAACAACAGTGCAGGTGTAACTTTAAGCGCTGCCACATCTGTTTCCGGTATCCTGACACTTTCAAACGGAACATTAACAACAACTAGTACGAATCTTTTATCTATTGCAAATACCGCCACAAATGCCATTTCCGGAGGTTCTACTACTTCATTTATCAACGGCCCGGTCAAATGGAGTTTACCCTCCGGGTTAGTTTCCGGTTCAACCTATAATTTCCCTGTTGGAAACAGCAGTACTTTTCTTCCGTTTGCATTGGTTAATCCTACGACTTCAGCAGCTGCGACCGCACAGGTACAGGCAACAACCGGAGCTTCGGTTGCAACTTTTGATGGAACACTAATGGGAAAATCGAATACGGAGTATTGGAACCTGGTTACATCTGCTAATTTTACCAATAGTTCGGTATCTTTGACCAGGCCTTCTTCAGCTATTGCACCGAACGATGTGATCGGAAGAAGCACTAGTTTAACGGGGACTTATACATCGTTAGCCGGAACAGCGGGTACGTATGGTGTATCCGGTTCCAATTCTATCGGTGGAGGTTCAACGAATCAGTATTTCGTATTCGCACAATCTTACAAATCAATTACAACCGGAACTATTACTGGCTCTCCGTTTTGTGCCGGTCAGGCTGTTTCGATTCCATATACCATTTCAGGTACTTATGGTTCAGGCAATGTTTTTACAGCTCAATTATCCGGTCCAACCGGCAGCTTTAGTTCACCGGTATCTATTGGGACTTTAGCCTCAACTAGTGCAGGGACTATTTCAGGGACAATACCTGCCGGAACTTCTTATGGAACGGGTTACAGGATTCAGGTTGTAAGCAACACTTATTCAGTTACAGGAACACCTAATCGGACTGATTTAATTATCAATTCAAACTCGATTGCTGCTCCCGGAACAACAGGAGCTACAACATCCTGTATCGGTACTGTTTCGTCGCTAACTGCTTCGGGAGCTACTACAGGTTATTTTTATAAATGGTACGATGCCCCAATGGGAGGGAATGTGTTATATACAAGTACGAGTTATACTGATAACACTTTTACTACACCGTCACTTTATTCGACAACCAGCTATTGGGTTTCAATTATGGCTTCGGGTGGTTGTGAAGGGGCACGAACACAGGTAACAGCCACTTATCCTTCGGTGTGCACCGATACTCAGACACCGGGTACTAATTCATGGATGGGTTATGTATATAGCGGGTATGATACAAATTTTGCCAACAATATCTACTTTGGACATTATGCAGTAGCCGAAACTTTTAATGAAAACTTTGGAAACGGAGGTGATAATTATTGTTTTTCAATAACTTCAAATTCAACTCCCATTTCCATCAATACATACCACTTTTCGGTTCGTTACCTGATGAACTCCACTCTAAAAGGATTATATGCCGTCGATTTGGGATCAGACGATGGAAGCCGGTTAACCGTAGACAACACGCTTATTTATAATAATTGGACTGACCAGGCTTATTCCGACAGACCAGGTGTGTTAATGAATCTGACTGGTTCCAGTACGTTAATTTACGATTATTATGAAAATACAGGTGCAAATCAGGTTGTTTTTCAGAACCTGACACAGATATTGGCGAATACTCTTACAAACAATACTTCTCAGAGTATTTATGTTGGATATTCGGGTACAGCGATTAGCGGAGATGTCTATGGCACATTACCTTCCGGAATAACATTAAGCGGTACAGGTTATCAATGGACTTACAGCACCACTCCATCCGGAACTAGAACAGCCATCTCCGGTGCTACGGCAGCTACTTATATGCCAACTGCTACAGCAGCTCCCTTTAATACTCCGGGCACCTACTACCTGTACAGAGATGCCATCCTGAGCAGCGCCAATAATGTATCGCCCGCTACCTACGTTGCTACCAACGAATCGAATGCCGCCACGTTGATTGTGACTTCTGCCTCTGCCGGGAACGGAATCATTACAAATTCTTCTTGCCCCTTGGTTGCTGATGGAGCCATTTCACTGAATACACCTGTTGATTATGCCGTTCAGTTTAACCATGCAACAAATGACTATATTAACTTAGGTAGTAGTTTGCTGAATGGTTTACCGGCATTTACGCTTGAAGGTTGGATTAAATATAAAAGTTCGGATTTCGGATCTTATACACGAGTTGGTCTTTTTGGACAAAACGATGCCATCGAGTTTGGACTTTTCTCAGCTACTGATCTTCAATTATATACTTCAATTGGTCATCCATTAGATATTACAATTACGGCTACAACATTAGGGGATAATAACTGGCATCATGTTGCTGCCGTTGGCACTTCAACAAGTATCACCATCTATATTGATGGTGTTTCACAAGGCACTCCGACAACATTCACAGCCATTAGCAGTTTTGGTACATCAACGGATCATGCAACTATCGGTCAGGTTTTTGATGCTGCAGGTACAACCAATGAAACTTTCCCTGGTCAAATGAGACGGGTAGGAATATGGAACACAGCGCTCAGTGCAGCTCAAATAGCCTCTCTGGCATCATCCTATACAAATACGTACACGGGTTCAGAAACAGGTCTTATTGCCGGATATAACTTTTCGGAAGGTACCGGGACCTCTGTTTCGTCATTATATTCTTCAGGAGGTACAGCCCACACAGGGACTTTTGTTTATTCTCCCAATTGGGTTGATTTGCTGTCACCCTATTCATGGACTAATACAACTCAAACGACAAGAAATCTCTCCGGGCTTTTGATGGGAACTTATACGTTAACGCCCAAATATGGAAATGGTACCACCGGAACAGCCGAACCATTTACAGTAGCCTCAAACAATACTTGTGCCACTTACTGGGTAGGGGGTACAAATTCAACATGGACTAATACGCTTAACTGGTCAGCTCAATATGTGCCTGTTTCAGGGGCCGATATTGTGTTTGCAAATGGTACAAATTATAGTCCTGCAGCACAAAAAGAACTGGACTTGGATCAGAATCGCACGATCGGAAACTTAACCAATACATCAAATCAAGCGTTGGTTATACCACCGGCACTTTGCTTAACCGTAAGCGGCAATATCACAACGTCAAATGCCAGCAATATCCATATTCAGTCAGCACAGGGAAAGGCAAACGGCTCCTTTATTTTTCCGAATGCTTCGAATGTGCAAGCCACGGTTGATATGTATTCGAAAGCAACTGCACTAACTCAGGGAGCTACTCCATCAAACTATCAATGGCAGTATTTTGGCATTCCTGTTACATCGATTGCAACAGCAGATCCCACATTTTATGGGTCGTATGTCAGGGCGTATACTGAAGGCAGTACAGCGCAATACGGGAAATGGACACAGCTGACAAATATGAATTCTTTAACTGAATTCCTGGGTTATGAAATTACGCAAGCGAATCCTACAACAATTACATTCCAGGGGACATTAGAAAATGGCAATAAAACGATTAATCTGACTAACACGTCAGGTGCTTATGACCCGGGACAAAATATCATAGCGAATTCCTATACTGCCGCCATTGATGTCCGCCAGTTAACCTTCGGAGCAAATACCGAGCAAACAATTTACCTGTACAATACCGGTTCATTTGGGCAATGGACAACTAATACCGGTACAGGGGAAACATCTTATAGTTCTGATTCAACCGTTACCACGCCCGGACAATATTTAGCTATCCCTAAAAACAATGCAGGGACAGGAAAGATCCCGTATAGCATTCCCTCTATGTCCGGATTCCTGGTTAAAGCCACTACCACCGGAGTGAATGGGAGTATAACCATAAATTATAAGAGTGCTGTTATAACCCCGAACGTAAGCGTGCAGCGTGCACCGTCAGAAGTCAACCAGACTTCGGATAAAGTTTATATGGAGATTTCATTAAAAGGGAAATATTCAGGTGACCGCATGTGGCTGGTCAATCAACCGGGTACAACCCGTGCCTTTGATGACGGATGGGACGGATATAAATTACCCGGAGCTACCAATGCCCCTCAACTATTCGCCATGGAAGAGAGCGGAAACTATCAGATAAGTACTTCCGAAGATATGAGCAATACTTACCTAGGCTTTCAGGCAGGTTTAGATTTGCAAGACACGCTTACATTCGAAAATGAGAACCTCACAACAAAATATGCCGCGGTTTATTTGGTCGATTTAGTGGATAACTGCGTAACAGACATTACGAAATCGGGCACTCAATATGCATTTGTAACTGAGTCGACCCCAACTCCGGTCAAGCGGTTTATGATCATTACCCGAAGCAGTGAAGAATCGGCTAATGGTACCGATCTAAAGTTATTCAATTCAGGAAATACAATATTTGTAGAAAATTCTGGTAGTCAAAATGGCAAATTGGTTGTTTATGACATGATGGGACGACCCCTAAAAATTGCTACCTTTAGCCCTTACGGGGTTACGGCCGTTCAGACTGATGCTATTCCGGGTGCATATGTGGTAAATGCTGCCACTAGCAACGAACAGGTGACAAAGAAATTCATTTTTGGAAAATAAAAAGTGACAAAGAAGCAGAACAAAATAATGGTATGGTTGATCGTATGGGCAGGATTGCTCATAGTGGTTCTCTATTCCCCTGTCGGAAGTCCTGATTTATATGCTCCTACAAATTATTACGTAGTTAATCAGTCTGTATCAACAGTCAACGGAACGACATTAAACGCTCCGAAAGGAAATTTCGAATCGGACAACTATGCCAATGATGAATCTGAAATACCCGATGTCAGTACATCTTCGGGAAGCAGCTATTCAGTAAGTAATTATCAGTCTTCCGGTGGAGGGTTGCAGGGTTCATCGTATGGGGTAGAATCCCAATCGTATCTGAACAACAACTCTTCAGGTTCGGGCGGTTCAAGCGGAGGATTCATGTTATCCGGCGGAGGTTCACATGGTAGTGCAGGTTCGTCCGGCACCTCCATGTCCGGTGGATTATCCGGTATGTCGTTTACCTCAAGCATTAGCAAAAGCATGGCAAAGCAATCCACAAACGTTTATACTCCCGGCACCGGAGGCACCGACCCGGGTGGTGATCCTACCGGAAGTCCAATTCCTGTGGGCGATGGCTGGGGATTATTGGTATTGTTTGGCATACTCTATGCTTTTTTCAAAATCTATTCTAAAAAGATACGCCTTCACTCACAAAAAACAAATTAACTATTTACAGGTAGACTTAAAGCAGTTATGAGTTTCAGCGGAATGATTATCTGCATTATTCCCTGAAATTTCATTGCTTTTATCTGTGCTACCACAATGTCAGTACTACGCACCTTTGGATTCGTTCTTGCAGCACAATTGCAAAAATTCAAAATTTCGATTAAGTCAATCAGACCTCTTAGTAATTCAGGGTCATTGTTTAAATGTTCAGTATTTTATTTCAAATCATTCAAATCCTAAGGATTTTAATGTGAATAGCCTTGTATGAAATGCAATGGATATTTGAAAAACATGCAAATAGCCCCGACATGGGTTGTAAAACAATAAAGATAAACCCACCTAACACTCTACCATCCTCCTGTGAACCTCCTGTAAACCTCCATGGACATTCATGATAAATGACTTACATTATAGTTTCTAAAAATAAAGGTAATACATTCATAATATATATCTGAATAAATATGTTTTTAATATGTATTGTGTATGTATTGTATATGTATTATGTATGTATTATCTAATACCTTTCCAAGGAGGTTCATTGGAGGTTTCGTACAGTCTGACCGGAGAAAGGCAGGTACCCGGACAGGAGAAGTGAACCTCTTTGAATACAATTTAAAATGACTCGAAAAGAATAAGCATGTATGGTGGAAGTAACATAAAAAAACTTACAGGTTTGGCATCTATCCAACTGGTTACCTGATGATTGAGAATTATAACTTTAAACCCATATTCGGCGATTTAGAATCACCATTTTTTATCATATAATTCTTATTATAAAATAATCCTGCCAGTGAACATTCCATACTATCCCTGCGTTTAATTGTACAGAACATGTAGCGTATAATACATTTATCCGGACAAATTGCCACAATTATATGTTATATGTTGTTAATCTTGGTCTGTTTTTCATAATTTCCGGTTTATTTGCTATATTTGTACGGTTTTTCTGACTTGTTTATTCCCTTTTAATATTTTATTAAATGGAGAACAATTACTACAAACACGTCATACTATATATAAACAAGCATTCTCTCTTTAAAAAACTGAATGCTTACTTCCCTATTGCAAAAAAATTAAAAGCCTGCATTCTTTCTCACGTACCGGCTTCTACCCAACAACCTTCTGCTTTTTTCAACCTTTCAAAGTATTTTATTATTGCCCTGCTGCTTCTGGGAATGGGTGTGGGGAGTGTGAGGGGGGCTACAACTTATACGTGGACTGGCAATACAAGTAGCGCATGGGCTCTTGCATCCAACTGGAGTCCATCAACTGGATACCCAGGCCAGGCGGCAAATGATATTGCTCAAATAGGTGTGGCTTCCTTTACAGGCTCCCAACCAACTCTTAGTGTTACCCCTGCAAATACATTGGCTTCTATCACACTTGGCACTGCTACAAATGCAACACTTACCATCTCTGCATCCTATACTACCGGTTTACTGACTATTGGAACCGGATCTACTGTAACTGAAAGTGGTACAATAACTCCTAATTTCACAGGTGGTATAACAAACAATGGGACTTTTACTGCTAGTACCGGCGTACATACATTCAGCACTAATGCCCAAGTACTTACGGGAACATTATCTATTCCAACAGCAACTTTTACAGGAGCCTATACCAATAATGGCACCTTGACATGTTCAACTTTGCTTACAATAACTGGTGTTACACTTACTAATACCGGTACAATAAACTCATCAACTTCTTTAACAGGTACAGGAACTTTGTCAAACACTTCTGGAATAGTGAATATTACCGGAGGCACCTGTGGCATTACCTCTCTTGCTAACGCAGGGACTTTGGCAATAAGTGGTACAGCTTATACCACCACTACATTGGCTAATTTTACAAATACAGGAATAATTAATATTAGTAGTACATCAGGAACTGCTATTACTGGTATTACGAATAGTACCGGAGGTATTGTTAATCATTCGGGGTCAGTTACGATCACTTCCTTTAATAATTCCACGAGTACAAGTACACTTAATATCAGTACGACCCCAACTGTACCGACATTTACCACTCTTACGGTCAGCACTGCCGGAAACACGGTTAATTACAATGGCACCGGCAGTCAGACGGTAAAAGTAGTAGCGTACAGCAATCTTATCCTGAGCGGTAGTGGAGCCAAGACATTTGCAGTAACCTCTGTAACGAATAACTTTACCTTAAGCGGAACCGCTACAGTGTCAAACACGGCAGTCCTCACGGTCGGTGGTAACGTGTATATCAATGGAGGTACTTTCACACAAGGCTCAGCAATGACAATAACAGGGAACCTCACTTTAGGAGGAGGAAACTTCACCACAACAAGCACAGCAGCCACTGCCTTTACGGTTACTGGAACGACAACAATTACTACAGGAACGCTTTCTGTTCCTGCCAGCACAAGCAACAAGACCTTTACCGGTCTGATCACATTGAACGGCGGAACGATGAGTGGAGCCAGTGCCACTCTTGTTCTGGGTGCCGGAATTTCAAATAACAGCGGAACCGTAACATTAACCGGTACAACAACTATCTCTACTTCCGGATCATCTTTTAGCGGTTCTAACCCCATTGCTGTATCAACACTCACTGTGTCCTTACCGGGTACGGTAACAAATAACGGTACGGTTACAATCTCCACTGCCCTTGGTGGTTCAGGCACATTCACAAACGGAGGATCGGGCACGTTGAATATTACCGGAGGCACCTGTGGCATTACCTCTCTTGCTAACGCAGGGACTTTGGCAATAAGTGGTACAGCTTATACCACCACTGCATTGGCTAATTTTACAAATACAGGAATAATTAATATTAGTAGTACATCAGGAACTGCTATTACTGGTATTACGAATAGTACCGGAGGTATTGTTAATCATTCGGGGTCAGTTACGATCACTTCCTTTAATAATTCCACGAGTACAAGTACACTTAATATCAGTACGACCCCAACTGTACCGACATTTACAACGCTTACTGTTTCTGCAGTTGGAAATACAGTTAATTACACAGGTACTGGTCCTCAAACTGTGAGAACTGGTACCACCTTTTATAATTTAGGCCTTTCCGGAAGTGGTACTAAAACTATGTCTGGTGTAACTGCCATTACAAATAATTTCAGCATGAGTGGTTCAGCCACAGCAACACCGGTTATTACAACAATTGGGGGCTCTGTTGATATTGAGGGTACAACATCAATGACAACAGGAGCGAATGATGTAGTCACGGGAAGTTTGACTGTAGGCACTGGTGCAACATTAAGTTTGGGTGGATTTTCATTCAGTATTGGTTCAACGTCTTCTATTTCGGGTACAGTAAATACAGTAACGTCTGCAACCGGCACTAAAACATTTACGGGAGGAGTTACTATTAATTCCGGTGGAGTTTGGGATCTCTCAGGACAAAATCCTGCCACCAGTTTTGGGGGCGGTATCACCATGAGCGGAACCACATTTAATAATGGGACAGGTGCGGCAGCATTCTCAGCAAACCAATCGTTGCTTGGCTCAATTGCTATGATCTTTGGTGGAAGTGTTACTCCTGCTGGTGGAATTACGCTTACTAACAGTAACTCAGGAATAGTTACCATTAACAATATTATTCTAACAGGTAATTTCACGCAAGGATCAAATTCACCAACATTGTCACTTGGAAATGCCACTCCATTCAGTGGTGCAGGAACATTTGATGCAGGCACCAATACCAATACCGTTATTTATACTGGAGCAAGTGCAACTATACGGGTAGGAACCTACAGCAGTTTAACTATTAATGGATCCGGCACCGCAACAATAGGTGGTTCAACAACCGTCAACGGAACAATGACTGTATCTTCTGCTACTACCAATAATAGTACATTAACAGTAACAACAGCACTTTCAGGAGTAGGCACACTCACCCAGGGGGCAAGTTCAATCTTAAATATCGGAGGAACTTCAGGTATTTCAGGATTAAATGCATCGTCCAATGCGAACACTGTAAATTATACAGGTGGGGCTCAAACGGTGAATGCAGTTGCTTACAAGACATTGGGATTGAGTGGAAGTGGAGCCAAAACGATGACAGGCGTAACTACTATTGGAACAGATCTCAATATGAGTGGTTCGGTAACTGCCACTCCTGTTATTAATACGGTAGGTGGGAATGTCAACATCACCGGTACAGCAGCAATGATAACCGGGGCTAATAATACAGTCACGGGAAGTTTGACGGTAGGAACTGGTGCAACTTTAAGTTTGGGTGGATTTTCACTCGGTATTGGTACAACATCTTCTATCTCGGGTACAGTAAATACAGTAACGTCAGCAGCCGGTACTAAGACATTTACTGGTGCAGTTACCATTAATTCCGGTGGAGTTTGGGATCTGTCAGGACAAAATCCGGCAACCAGTTTTGGGGGCGGTATCACCATGAGCGGAACCACATTTAATAATGGGACAGGTGCGGCAGCATTCTCAGCAAACCAATCGTTACTTGGTGCAAATACTATGACATTTGGTGGAAGTGTTACACCTGCTGCATCAACTACGCTTACCAACAGTAACTCAGGAACTGTCACCATTAATAATATTGTTTTAGCAGGTAATTTCACGCAAGGATCGAATTCACCAACATTGGCACTTGTAAATGTTGCACCATTTAGTGGTGCAGGAACATTTGATGCAAGCAGCAATATAAATACGGTTAATTATAACGGAGGCGGCACACAGACAATTAAAGCAGTCAACTACAGCAACCTGGGAATTAGTGGTGGAGGAAACTCTATTAAAACTCTTGGAGGTGGCGGAACAGTGAGCGGAACGTTAACCATTGCCGCAAGCACCACACTTGCCTTTGGTACAACGGCTCAAACCCTTACACTTTCGGGTACCGGGCCAAATACCTTGTCAAACATCGGTACCATTGATATGAGTACGAACAATGCCGCACATTTACTGCAGATTGCAGCGACAAGTATTGCCAGCTTTGGGACTTTAACAACCGGAACAGGAAGCACTGTAGAATATACAGCTTTGGGAGGAAGTCAAACCATCAATCCTGTCACATATAATAATCTTAAATTAGATAATACATCAGGAACAAATGTAGCAGGCGGTTCTATTACTTCTAATGGAACCTTGGCTACCACAGCAGGTGGAACTCTGGATATGGGAACCAATGCACTCTCAGTTGGCACTGCAACTCATTCAGGAACATTATTGACACAAAACACAACGGGCACTCCGATAACAACCGGGAAAACATGGGGTGGCACTGTAAATTACAATGGTTTAAGCGGAGGGCAAACAGTTATGGCAGGTACATACAATAACCTAACGCTAAGTAATACGGGCGGTACAGAAACCGCAAGTGGCAATTTAGCTGTAAGTGGTACGTTTACAACTACTTCGGGTGGAACATTGGATATGGGAACTAACCAATTATCAGGAACACTATCAACGATAACCAACGGAGGTACTATCCTAACACAAAATTCAACTACTTCACCTATACCAAGCAGTATGACCTGGGGTGGAACAGTCACTTTTAACGGTTCATCAGTCCAAACTATTCCTGCTTCCAACTTTGCAAATCTGACATTGAATAATACCGCAGGCGCGGGTTTAGGGGGTGCCGTTAATGTTGGTGGTATCCTTACTCTGACAAGCGGTGTTTTAACTTCTACAACGACAAATTTACTGGCAGTAACCAATACGGCTTCGGGTGCTGTTACAGGTTACTCCTCTACCAGCTATATAAAAGGGCCGTTACGTTGGTCGTTGGCAACTGGGATCTCTTATTTCTTCCCGGTAAGTGATGAACTTTCAAATTACCGTCCGTTTGAATTGAATAGTATTACAGCTAGTTCTCCAATTGTTCAGGTTTCTGTTTCAAGTTCAGGGGCAAGCACTGTGGATGCGACCTTATCATCGGTAACCACCCGTAACTGGTACGCCCAATTAATAAGCGGCAGTTTTACAAGTGCAACAGTAAGAATCACCGAAAGCGGATTGGCTTCGAATAATGTCGTAGCAAGCACTACGACAGCCCAAGCAGGGCCATATACCAATCTGGGAGGAAATAGCATTGGTGGTGGCACTATAAGCTCCAATGCAGCCATACCTTATACAGGCTCCACCTATTTTGCAATCGGGGCTACGCCGCTAGTTGCTTTATCTGATAACGGTACACAGGTAACTGCTGCCAGCGTTGCAGGAGGAACAAGTAATGTGGTTTTGCATCAATCGGCTCTTGCCGTTACCTTGCATGATGCCACGCTCACCGGCATGACCTGTACTACTGCAGGAACTTATGCTTCAGCAGATATAACCAATTTAAAGGTCTGGTATCAGACCTCCAGCATTTTTAATAGTGGCACAGCTAGCCTGTTAAGCACTCTGACAGCTCCTGGTACATCGGGGAGTAAAACTTTCCCCTCTTTTACATCCCAGACAATAACAGGCGGAACAACCGGCTACCTGTTCATTACTGCCGATATTGCACCTGGTGCCACTGTTGGGAACACGATTAACCTGAGTGCCTTGACAACAGGTAACTTTACGTTCAATAGCGCTACAAAATCAGGTTCAACCTCTGCCGGAGGCGTTCAAACATTTGCCGTTGCTAATTATTACAACAAATCAAGTGGAGCAAGTCACCTTGAAACGCTTAGCAACTGGGGTACAAATACCGATGGTACAGGAACAGCACCTGTTAACTTTACTGCCAATAACCAGATATTTAATATTTATAATGGCACCACCGCCACCATCGGCGGTGCATGGACTGTTTCAGGTACAAATTCAAAAGTAGTATTAGGAAATGTATCCGTAGCTGCAATTACCTATACCATACCTTCCGGATATGCTTTCACCGGTACCATTGATATTGCGGCTGCATTATCCGGATCAAATAAATTATCAATACAAAATGCAACAATACCAACATTTGGCACGTTGAATTCAGGCAGTACTGTTGATTATAATGGCGCAAGCCAAGCAGTAACAGGATTTACTTACGGCATTTTAAATATATCTGCAACAGGAACAAATACAGCATCAGGTACTGTTACTGCAACTACCCTGAATGTTACTTCCATCCTGAATATGGGTACGAATACATTGAATGTAACAACACCCAATAACAGCGGAACTATTCAAACCCAAAATACGAGTACTACACCTATACCAACAGGTTTGACATGGGGCGGAACCGTTCAGTACAATGCAACGACAGGCGCACAGACTGTCATGGCAGGTACGTATAATAACTTAACGTTAAGCAATACCAGTGGGACGCAAGCTGCCAGTAACAGTTTAACTGTAAACGGAACACTTACTACAACATCCGGGGGTACGTTAAATATGGGGACTTACCAATTATTAGGAACACTTTCAACAATAACTAATGGCGGCACTATTCAGACTCAAAATGCAACTACTACACCTATACCAACAGGTTTGACATGGGGTGGAACCGTTCAGTATAATGCAGCAACGGGAGCACAAACTGTTATGGCAGGTACATATAATAATTTAACGCTAAGCAATACCAATGGGACGCAAGCTGCCAGTAACAGCTTAACTGTAAACGGAACACTTACTACAACATCCGGGGGTACGTTAAATATGGGGACTTACCAATTATTAGGAACACTTTCAACAATAACTAATGGTGGTATTATTCAAACTCAAAATACAAGTGCTACACCTGTACCAACAGGTTTGACATGGGACGGAACTATACAGTATAATGCAGCAGCAGGGGCACAAACTGTTATGGCAGGCACATATAATAGCTTAACGCTGAGTAATACAAGCGGCACACAAGCGGCCAGCGGAAACTTAACTGTCAGTGGTACGTTAACAACCACAGCGGGTGGTACGCTGAATATGGGAACTTACCAATTGCAGGGTACTCTCACAACAGTTTCCAATGCTGGCATTATCCAGACTCAAAATACAGGTTCTACACCAATACCAACCGGAAAAACATGGGGCGGAACCGTTCAGTATAATGCAACAACAGGTGCACAAACTGTTATGGCAGGTACGTATGGAATATTGACTCTGAGTAACACCAGCGGAACACAAACTGCCGGCGGAAACTTAACTGTTAGTGGTACGTTAACAACCACAACGGGAGGTACCCTAAATATGGGAACTTATCAATTATTGGGAACACCTTCAACTGTATCCAATGGCGGTACTATACAGACTCAATGTACAAGTTCTCCCTCTTTGCCGACTGGTGAAACATGGGGTGGAACCGTTCAGTATAATGCAGCAACGGGAGCACAAACTGTCATGGCAGGTACGTATAATAACTTAACGCTAAGCAATACCAGTGGGACGCAAGCTGCCAGTAACAGTTTAACTATAAACGGAACACTGACTACAACATCCGGGGGTACGTTAAATATGGGAACTTACCAATTATCAGGAACACTATCAACAATAGCCAATGGCGGTACTATACAGACTCAAAATACAACAACTACACCTACACCAAGCGGTTTGACCTGGGGTGGTACATTCACGTTTAATGGTTCATCAGCCCAAACCATTCCTGCTTCTGCCTTCACCAATCTTATTCTGAATAATAGTACGGGAGCCGCTTTAGGAGGTGCCGTTAATGTAGGCGGTATCCTCACTCTGACAAGCGGCGTTTTAACTTCCACACCGACAAATTTACTGGCGATAACCAATACAACCCCAGGGGCAGTTACAGGATATTCCGGTTCAAGTTATGTAAACGGACCTTTGCAATGGTCACTGGCGACGGGAAACTCATATTTCTTCCCGGTAGGTGATGCAACAAATTACCGTCCGTTTGAAATGAACAGCATTACGTGTGGAACTCCTGTAGTAAGGATTACCATGTCGGGTACCGGGGCAAGCACCGTGGATGCGACCTTATCATCGGTTGCCGCCCGTAACTGGTACGCGCAATTAATAAGCGGCAGTTTTACAAGCGCTACGATTAGAATCACCGAAAGCGGATTGGTAAGTACGAACGACATTGGAAGTTCAACGACTCAATCAGGCCCATATACCAACCAGGGAGGAAATAGTATTGGTACTACTATAAGTTCCAATGCAGGCATACCTTATACAGCCTCCACCTATTTTGCAGTTGCCTCATCCCCTGCCTCGGTTGTATTATCAGACAATGGTACCCAGGTAACTGCTGCAAGCATTGTCAAGGGAACCACGAATGTGGTTCTGCATCAATCTGCCCTGGCAGTTACCGGAGCCAATGCGAATCTGACAGGAATGACCTGTACCACTGCAGGAACTTATGCTTCGACAGATATAACCAATTTAAAAGTCTGGTATCAAACCTCGTCCACTTTTAATAGTGGTACTGCTACTCTGCTAAGTACTCTGACAACACCGGGAATAGCAGGAGCAAAAACATTCCCATCCTTTACATCCCATTCAATAGCAAGCGGAACAACCGGCTACCTGTTTATCACTGCCGATATTGCATCAGGTGCGGTTTCAGGCAATACGATTAACATGAGTGCCTTAACTCCGGGTAATTTCACGTTCACGAGTGCAACAAAATCAGGGTCAACAACTGACGGAGGTGCACAGACATTTTATACAACCTATTATTCCAGGGCAACCGGCAACTGGAATGTCAATACTACCTGGTCATTTTCTTCGGGCGGCGCAGCAGTTGGTAACGGAATATATCCTTTAACCGGGGATATAGTTAATATTGAAGGAGGTTTTACAGTCACAGTTACTACAAACGCAGCCTGTTCAACTATCGTTTTTACCGGGGGCAATAGCAATAGTACTACTTTATCAATAAATCCCGGGATCACTCTATCAGTGGCAGGAACAATCACCATACTAAGGGCAGGCGGCACCGGTACTACTTACGTAAACACACTTGCTGTCGGAGCAGGCATATTAAATGCAGGGGCTATAGCATTTACAACTGGCGGTGCTTCTGCAAGACATTTAATGACTATATCTACCGGGACGGTTACAGTTGCAGGAGACATTACTGAATCCGGCAGTACGACCAGTGCAACAATCACTTTTACAGACGCAGGAACTTTAACATTAAATGGAGCACTTTATACAAATGCAACAGGAATCCTAAATACAGTATCAGGTAGTACGGTAGTATATAATGCAAGTGCCGGGCAGACGATTCAGGATTTCACGTACAATAATTTAACCCTTGCGGGGAGTGGAATTAAAGCAGAGAATGCAGCTACTGTTAATGGGATTCTATCTATGCAGGGAACGGCAACAATGACAGGTACTCCTACTTACGGTTCTAATTCAACATTACAATATATGGGAAGTGCCTCTCAGACTACAGGATCTGAGTTCCTTTCCCCCTTCTCTGGCTCCGGTGGGTTAATTATAAATAATGTCAATGGCGTTACCTTAAATGCTGCAAAATCTATAAGTTCATTAAAACTTACCAGTGGAATATTAAATACAAATACCTATCTTTTATCAGTAACAGGTAATGCGAGTTCTGGTATTTTAGGAGGTTCGGCTACTTCCTTTATTAACGGACCAGTCAAATGGACATTGCCGGCAAGTTTACCAACAGGTTCTACATATGTTTTCCCGGTTGGAAATACTTCGTATCTGCCATTTACATTGGTGAATCCTACTACGGGCACAGGTACAGTAACAGCGCAGGTACAGGCATTTAATTCAGCTTCAGGCGGAACAGCTGATGCGACGCTGGACTCCATCAGTCACACAGAATACTGGTCATTGGCAACTGTAGGTAATTTCACAAACAGTTCAGTTTCTTTGGCCCGGCAAACAGCGATTATTCCGGTGCTGGACGCAGTGGCAGGGAGTACTTCATTAGGCGGAACCTATACGGCATTGGCCGGAACTGTTAGTACCTTTGGCGTTAGTAATTCCAATTCCATTGGCACTGACCGGTTTTTTGTACTGGCAAAGGGGCAAGCCATTATTACGACAAGCACCACTACTTTAACCGGATTCACGTATCCTGCAGGGAATGGACCTTCGAGCGCACAATTCTTTTCGGTTAAAGGGAATTATCTGTCTACTAATATTACTGTTTTGCCGACGGATACTTTCGAGATATCGCTATCGACAGGGTCTTCGTTTGCCCCGCAAAGCAAAATTACGTTACAGGTATTAAATGGAACCGTCGCGTTGGATACCGTTTATGTCCGAATGAAAGCAGGTTTAGGCGTTGGCACGATTGCTCCTGTTCATACTATCTCCTGTTCATCGGACAATGCCATCACAAAAACAGTAACCTGTAGCGGAACAGTAAGCAGCACCCCTACCATTACCGTAACTCCGGCTACTTTAAACGGGTTTGTATATAACGTTGGTTCGGGTCCATCTGCTGCTCAATCGTTTACAGTGAGTGGAGTAAATTTAACTTCCAATATAACGATTAATGCTCCTACTGATTATATGATATGTTTAACAACCGGAGGAACGTATGTTGCATCGCTTACGTTGACTCAGTCAGGAGGAAATGTAAGTTTAACCACCATTTACGTTAAATTGAATTCCGGACTACCTGGTGGATCCTATAATGAAAATGTCGCCCTGACAGCTACCAGTGCAGTCACTCAAAATGTAGTATGTAACGGAACAGTGAGTGCAGCCATCGTAAACGTATCCACTTTTAACCTGGGAGGATTTATTTATAGCCAGGGTAACGGTCCATCAGGCGTACAAACATTCACGGTGAGTTGCTCGAACCTCACTGCTATTTTAAGATTGAAAGCACCTGTAAACTTCCAGATTTCGCTCGATAACAGCACCTATAAATCAAGTACGGATTCACTGACGATAACACCGACATCCGGAACCATCAATTCAACCATTGTTTACGTCCGGATGGCAGCCGGGTTAACTGGTGTCGGTTCACCAACTTATGGTCCGGGGAATTTGACTGCGGCAACCACCGGAGCTATTACACAAAATGTAGCCTGCAGCGGACAGGTAGTACCAGCAAGTACACCAGCCAGTATAAGCTCGAACAACACCCTGGTCGGATTTGTATATACACTGGGTAACGGCCCTTCGGTGGTGCAATCGTTCACTGTGAGTGGTACGGCACTTTCAGCGGATATTACCGTTACCCCTCCAACTAATTTTGAAATTTGCTTAACATCAGGCGGCACTTATGTAACAACAGCCCTGACTATTCCGCAATCGGGAGGATTAGTAAATGCAGTATCTGTCTATGTTCGACTAGTAGCAGGGCTTGGGGTTGCAACATATTCCGGAGGAAATATCACACTGACATCAACCGGAGCCACCACTCAGAACATATCATGCAATGGAATTGTCATAACCGCTCCTACTATTACTGCAGGGCCTTCAAATCTGGGATCAACCTGTGCCAATTCCACCGTGACGTTCACAAGTAGTGCCGGTTCAGGGACATCCAATATTTATTGGACAGGTCCTAATAATTTTTTTTCAACCGATGCAAATCCAAGCATCAGCAACGTTACCACCGCTAATAACGGGATATATACAGTAACTGGAAATGCATTGAGTGGTGTAAATTTACTGACCAATGGAAGCTTTGAATCGGGGAATACAGGATTTGGCAGCAGTTACGGTTATGTTGTACCCTCTGCTGGTGCTCTTGAACCTGAGAATCTTTATACCGTGCTCAATAGCACTTCAGGTTTTCCAACTCCGGCTTCCGTTCATAACAACGACGGTGGGTTTAGTGCCTGTACTCCGGAATCTGGAAATAACTTTATGGTTATCAACGGAGCAACCAGTCCGGGTGTTATAGCCTGGTCGGAATCCGTTTCAGTGGTACCCGGAGCTAACTATCAATTTAGCTACTACGTGGAAACCGTTAATACAAATAATGTTTCTCCTCCCGGAAACAGCAAATTGCCGGCCAAATTGCAGTTATACGTCAATGGCGTTCCTGCCGGACAGATTTATACTTCCAGCGAAACTACCTGTAGTTGGCAACAATTTGTTTATAATACGAATGCCGGATCGAACACAGTGTTGCAGTTAACATTGATTGATCTGAATGATGTAGCCAATGGAAATGATTTTGCATTGGATAACATAGTGTTTCAGCAAGTATTTTCTGTTTCAGCTTCGGATACCCTGACTGTTAATCCTTCCCTGGCTGTAAGTGCAAGTATAGCAGCCTCTATAAGCCCTCTTTATTCCGGAGGTTCCGTCACATTTACGGCTACACCGGTTAACGGAGGAATATCTCCTGCTTACCAATGGTATGTTAATGGGGCTCAGGTAGGAACAAACAGTTCGTTATTCACCTATACACCGGCGACAGGCGATAGTATCCGTTGCAAAGTGACATCGAATTATCCCTGTATAACAGGCAGCAACCCTGTTAATTCGAATGAAATGTTTGTGACTGCCCGGAACAACTTCTGGTTAGGAACAAATAGCACTGACTGGGGGACTGCATCAAACTGGTCGGGTGGATTCATTCCTGCCCCTGGGAATGACGTGGAATATGCTACGAACGCGAATAATAACAATCACCCGGCTCTCAGGGATCTGCGATTGGATCAGGATCGTACGGTAGGGAGCCTGGTGAACGCAACAGGTAAAAAATTGATTATACCAGCCGGCAAAGAGCTGATAGTGAACAATACTATTTCAACCAATAATGCCGATTCCATTATTTATATAGATTCGAGCACAACAGGCCCTAATGGTTCATTGATCTTTCATAATTCATCCGGCTCTCCGGTTCATGGCTCGGTTTTAATGTATTCAAAAGCTTTTTACGATCCGAATGGAGCCGTAAATCAGAAATTTCATTGGCAGTACTTTGGTATTCCACTTAGTTCGCAGGTTGCTGATCCGATTTTTTATGGATCATATGTTCGTAGTTGGGACGAAACAGGAACTTCCATCAGCAATCACTGGGTGAGCCTGAATAATAGTTCAACCTTATTGCCCTTCTATGGTTATGAAATAACACAATTAAATGCCATTTTTATCCTGTTCCAAGGCTCGTTAGTAAATAGTGATTTTAATTCAGGTCAGATGTCTTATACTTCTACCGCATTATACCCTGGTCAACATATTTATGCGAATCCTTATACGGCGGCAATAGATATCAGGCAATTAATTTTCGGGAGTCAAACGGAAGCAACCGTTTATATGTACAACACAGGGACTTACAATCAGTGGAAAACTGATTCAATTTCAAAAACGTATCTTGGATCATCACCCGGCCAGTATATTTCGGCACCTAAAAACACAGCAGGAAATCTTGGCATCCCGGTACAAATACCTTCCATGCAAGGCTTTTTGATAAAAGCTATGAGCAATGATGCCAATGCTACTTTTGGGATAACCTATAATTCAGTCATCATGAAAAACGACTCGATGGCTCGTGCACCGCGCCTCAAAGATGTTTCGGTTACTGATAAGGTTTCCACCCTGATTGATCTGAAAGGGACAAACTATGGGGACAGAATGTGGTTGTTCACTCAGCCTGGTTGCACACGTAACTTCGATAATGGTTGGGATGGAGTCAAAATATTGGGGGATGCTTTTACTCCACAGATATATGCTATCGAACCTGACGGAAATTACCAGGTGGATGCAGTGGATGATATTAATAACACGATCCTTGGTTTCCAGGCCGGGACGGATACAGAATATACCATGACCTTTACCCATAATAATACTGCTACCAGCTATTCAGGAATTTATTTACTGGACATGGTGGAAAACAAAACGGTTGATATTACTCTAAGCGGATCGACCTATTCGTTTGTCAGCGGATCAACACCTGTTCCGGTAAAACGGTTTATGATTGCAACAAGGAATATCGAAAAAAATGCTCCGGATGCAAATACTCAATTGAAAGTATTCAGTTCAGGACATGTGGTCTTTGTGCAGAATTTAGGAAGCCAGAACGGGGAGATGGTTGTTTATGACATGATGGGTCATTTGCTGAAAAGAACAACTTTTGGTCCATTAGGTGTGACAGCTATTCAACTTGGTGCTATTCCGGGAGCTTATGTAGTCAATGCTGCCACCAGCAGTGAAAGGGTGAGTAAAAGAGTTATACTTGGAGAGTAAGTGTTATATAGTTTCAAAAGGAAGCAATGATTACCTGGTATTTAAAAAGACATTCTTTCAATATTATTTAAAAGTGACTAAGAAACAGTATAAAATAATGGTATGGCTAATAATATGGGCAAGTTTACTCATAGTGGTTTTATATTCTCCTCTAGGAAGCCCTGATTTATATTCTCCCCCACATTATTATGTAATTGACCAGTCATCGTCATCGGGTAACGGAATGACATTAAATGCTCCGAAAGGTGATTTTGAATCGGATAACTACTCCAATGACGACACAGAAATACCTGATGTAAGCTTTTCATCAGGGAGCAGCTATGCCGTGGGTAATTACCAGTCAGGTGAAGGAGGGATGCAGAGTTCATCGTATGGGGTAGAATCCCAATCGTACAGGAATAACAGCTCTTCAAGCTATGGGAATCCGGGCGGAGGAGGATCCTTCTTTACCGGCGGAGGTTCACGTGGCAGCAGCGGTACGTCGGGGATGTCAATGACAGGTAGTTTAACTTCAATGACTTTTACTACGAATATAAGTAATAATCTGACAAAACAGAGCACTAACAATTACACTCCTAACTCAGGGGGTACTGATCCCGGTGGAGATCCGACAGGAGGTCCGATTCCCGTGGATGATGGTTGGTGTTTATTACTCTTTTTCGGAGTGTGCTATGCTGCACTTAAAATGAGATTTAATATACTATGCCGTTTGTTGAAGGATTTGAACGCGGATAAAACGGATGTAAACAGCGCGGATATTTGCAGATGATAATCTTTTATCCGAATTTAGTTAAATGTTTTTAAAATTAGTTCGAATCGTCGTAATTAAAATCCGCTTTAAAATCCGCTAATTCAGCGAGTATTCCCCTCCTATTCTTATTGTTGTTAAGTAGAATTATACGACATTATTTATTTCGACGTATTCACAATTTGCGGACACCTATTCCAGGTTCTTTATTTAATGTCACTTTTCCGTCTACCAGCTTTGCTCCGCTAAACTGATCATTACTGATTAGCAAATTACCATCCAAATCGGCATAATCCATTTGTGGTGACAGTTGAGCGGCAGCAGATATGGCACACGAAGTTTCTGTCATGCAACCGATCATTAGCTTTAGTTCACAGGTTCTGGCCAAAGCAATCATTTTATTGGCTTCCCTCATGCCGGTGCATTTCATGAGTTTTATATTGATGCCATTGAAGACATCTTTCATTCGTAAAACATCCTCCAACCGCTGGCATGATTCATCAGCAATAGTAGTCAACGGACTTTGTTCGGTAAGCCAGGCCATGTCATCCAGGTTATGCTTTGGCAAGGGTTGTTCAATGAATTCTACATTTTTATCCGAAAGCCATTCAATCATTTTCAAGGCATAGTGCTTGTCTTTCCAGCCTTGGTTTGCGTCCACCCGAATCGGTTTGTCCGTTACAGAACGTATGGTGTTTATAAGCATTTTATCTGTCACCTCGTCAGTCCCCAATTTTACTTTAATCACTTTGAAAGGAGCTGTTTCAAGAGTCTTCTCCCGTATTTCCTTTTCAGATGCGATGCCAATAGTGAATGTCGTAACAGGTACTTTTGAAGCAGTATAACCCCATATTTCATGCCATGGCCGTCCAATTAATTTCCCTACTAAATCATGAAGGGCAATATCCACAGACGCTTTTGCTGCAGTGTTATTTATAGCAATGGTATCCACATAGGCTAATATATCTTCCAACTCAAACGGATTACTAAACTGATTCAAATTCACCTTTTGTAAAAAAGCTATCACGGACGCCGAAGACTCACCCAGATAAGGAGGCATTGCTGCTTCTCCATAGCCGGTTATTCCTTCATACATAACTTCTGTGAACACTATAGGAGTAGTCGTCCGCGAATATCCGGAAACAGAAAAAGGATGCCTCAGAAGAGCCTCAAATGGGCGAAACGTAAGTTGTATTCGGCTACGTCCACCGGTTTTAATGACATTGGTTTTTTGTGAAAACATAGAAGATGGATGTATAAGTGATCCGGCAGTAATCAGTGCGGATGCTTTGATAAAATTTCTACGGGTAAACATGTTGAATGGGTTTATAATGTTACAATTAAGACAACTGATTAATGATAAACGATTAGTGATTTGTTCGGTATGAGCGTCTGACCGTTTCTTTCACGGTCTGACACGTTCATAAGCATTGTTTTTATCCGACAAACCGCAAAAGAAGCGGTTGTTCGACAGCGTCTGACCGTTTCTTTTACGGTCTTACGCATGCATACAGATAAACGGCATATTTAGGTATTTTCATTCCTTGTAGAATGGATGCTTCCTGATTGATACAATGGAAGAGTCTATATCAATTCGTGTCAACAACCGCTGTGCCCGTAACAATCTTTTGGTATTATAATCATCATACAGATTACTGCCAGGTAGTAAACTACTTATATGTACCGTACCGGAAGAATGAATAAACTTTCCATTTCCAATATACATACCAACATGCGTAACATATTCTTTGTTCTCTTTTTTTGAACCGAAAAACAACAGGTCAGCAGGTTTCAATTGATGAATGTCTTTTGAAATATCAACATTTTCACCTGTGAGTGCCTGTTGACTGGCATCTCGGGGCAGGATGACCCCGTTCAGGTAATAACAAATTTTTGTAAAACCGCTGCAATCCATGCCTTTGATGGAAGTACCGCCCCATAGATACGGGAAACCGATAAAATGGGTAGCCGTTTCAATAATATTGGCAGCAGTAGGTTGATGTGTAGCAAACCATTCATTAAAAGGCATTGCAAAAGTTTTAAGCAAAAATCCTACACGTCCATCAGGTAAGATCACTTGTATATATTTTTCACTTTGACCCTGATAACACAAAATATCACCCCAAACTACATCCGAAATAACATCTGACGATTCTGACGGCTTAGATCTCAAAACGGTGAAATAGTTACTTACAATTACTTTGGGAGCCACTTTCCAGGCAGTAAATTCAGGTTGACTCATTTTTTGAACACTTTCTTCAGACGTCCAGGCTGTATAACCTTCCGGTGTCATTACATTACTCCAGCCGTGAACTGTTTGCAGTATGTGCACAGGAGTACCCATAAGTGCCTGTGTCCCCATTTCGGCACTAAATCTGGGAAAGGCACGAAGATTGATGACAGATTGATTAACAATACCAACTTCAAATTCCTGTTGAGCACAAAGTGACGGAGAAATAAAAAGAAGTACAAAGTAACATATCGACAACATTTTTAATAGATTAGTCATATTTTGAAATTTTCAATGTCATTTTAAATATATGCACAACGCATATTTACTTTAAAGTTATCAGTAAATGCTTTAATATTGAGATTCATTATACAAGCTCCTTAAAAATAAAGGGAAGTATTACAAATGAAAGCGATTGATTCCACCAATGGAACTAAAACAATAAATAACAATAGAGATTTTAATTAGTCTTAAGCGCTTAATCTGCCCAAAATTTCTATTTAAATTGCCTACTGCTTTAGCTGGAGGTTTTGTGATTTTAAAATCATATTGGCTTTAGCCGAATTTCAGATAGTTGATATATAGAGCTTATAACTTTAAATAATTTGGCTAAAGGCTATTTATATTAACTCTTATTCCTCCAGCTAAAGCAGGAGTCAATTAAGGAAAGATAGCTAAAGCTGGAGTCAATTGAAATGTTCAATATTTTATTTTAGACAAGTTATTAAAAAAACTTCCGGAAAGTCAGATTCAAATTTGCATTGAATAAATCTATGTTTTTTATCCTGGCAAATTACGAATCTGAATTTTCGGAAGTTCTCAAACATTTGACAGGTTACAATTACAGTGGACTGTAAGAAGCTAATCTGATCACCTGATCTGAACTGTTTGTCGTGCCCTCTTTACCATTCAGGTAAATTACGTATGCACGCCCTTTACCTAAACTCCAGGCAGTATTGGTATATGCTGCTTTTACAGAGGTTGTAGTAGATGTAAACGACTGATACTGCACTCCATTGCTATCAAAGATACCAAAAGTGATACTCGATTCAGTACCTCCCCATGGTTTCGAAGCGGCTGTATTCTTCAATCTGTAAATGTAGTAGGCTGAAGATATGGTTCCAAAATCAATATTCGAAGCCACAGTTTCCCATGCTGCTCCTGTTATGTTATGTTTTGCCATAAGGGTTATTTTTCCATAAGGAGTAACTCCATCCTTTTGATAAAAGAAATTGGCCACCCTGATAAAGCAAACCGTATCCGCCCAAGCATCGGTAGAAGGCACATTGTCGAGATCCTGCAACAGAATCGGATTTTGAGCTGCATTGCTTATAAAAGCAGACCATTTCCCTTTTGTCAACGTCATGCTTCCTTTATAAGTGAAAGCTGCTACAGTTGGAGTCGTTGTCTTTGCTAGAAAATGCAATGAGATACTGTCCTGACCTAAAAGTAATGCAAAATATTTAGGTGAAGATAATGGATAGTAGCTTCCCACAGAAGTAGTCACAGAAGAACTGTTCACCCCGTTAAACAAAAGCGTATCGCTGCTGCCTGTGTATGGAATGACATTTAACAACCTGATTTCAGCGTACTTATTTACATCCAACGTGCTCATCGGAAATGTAATTTCATTAGTTTGGCAAGAAACAAACGCCAATCCGAATATTGCAAAAAATATAAATTTTATTTTTTTCATATTGTAGAATATTTAATAGTTATTATTGAGGAGTCAAACAAAACCACACCATGGATGTGTTGTAGTTTGCCGCCAGACCGGAAATTGGTTTCAGTGCTGCCAATGCACTAACATTCCAGATATATTCGGAATTGTACCTTGGAAGAATCCTGTAAGAAGGAGAGCCTAAATCAGCTGTAACAAAGCCCCCATAAGTAGCCCTTCTGGTGGAAACATCCGCTGATGACAAATAAAATCCTTTATATACCCTAGTTGGATCAGTATCTGCTTTATAATAGGTTCGTTGAGCAGTCCATGATCCATCTGCAGCGCTTGGAATTCCTGTTGATCCGACTTTCAGGTCATACTGGTAACGACGTAAATCATTCCAGGTATCCAGTCCCCAGGGATAAAGAGCTACATATTTTTGCATCATAATATGCGCCAGTTCAAAATTACTTACTGTTAGACCATTTACATATTGACTATTCAAATAGGCTTGTGCCAATGCATTAAAAGTTGCTACCGGAATTTTGTCTCCAATCACAGAAGTTTGTTTATTTTTCGCTCCTCTAACTACTGTGCCAGGTACAATATAATTAGCTGTAGTCTGCATACTTGCGGCAACAGCATTTTGAAAAGTTGTTAATGCATCCGATGTCAACCCTTTTCTGAATTGGGCCTCTGCCTTTATAAATTGTAATTCTGCATAAGTCATGACTATATAAGGTGCATTGTCTCTGTAAAGCCATCTTCCAGTTCCTGACGTGGCGGCTGATGGAGCCGATGTTGTTCCCATAAACGTTACCTGGACTCCTTGCCCGGGGAATGTACCTGTAAATTTATATGTCTTTACATTTATTTTTGTTAAGTCTGTAGGGATGGTATCCGTTGTTCCAAAATAACAAATAGATCTCGGATCCAACGTCAACGTGTCAGTGACATACTGTTTAGCCATCAGTTGGGTAACATTCCCGTTTGTTGCGGTATTGCCACTTGCATCGTAAAATTTAACTTTACCTGTCATCACATCCACAATATAATCGGATTGACCCAACGTAGTTGTCAAATTGCCCCTTAATACACCCCAGAAGTTACATGTTACTGAATTTGTTCCTCCTGCGACCATAACGGTTGCATCATCTGTGTAACTTGTCATCGAGTTGTTGGCAGCATTAATAGCCGAATCCAGGTAATTTTTACGAATGCCACCCTGATCTATCGTTGTAGTACTTGACATGGTCATGTAGTTTTTTGCCAGAACTCCATAGGCAAATTTCAACCATTTTGTCCTGTCGCCCTTGTACATAAGATCGGTTGAAGTTATTGAAGCAGGATAAGTAGTAACATCCGGTGCGCTTAAAATAGCGATCGCTTGTTGTGCCCACAATCTAGATTGACTTAAAATATATTCCTGGGAATCGTAGTCAAAAACAGTTCTTCCCGGATCTAAAAATTCTTTGCACGGAGCATCCCCATGAATAGAGGTCAACTCATACCAGCCATAAGCCTTTAAAGCCAGCCCAATCCCAGCATAAAGCGGTTGTTTTTGAGTTTTAGCCTGATTGATCATATCTTCCAGGTTTTGTCCCCATTCGTAATAAACCATTTTCCATACTTCAGCATAATCGGTTGCTGCAGGATAAGACATGCTTGCACCAAATGTTAACCCGCCGGTTCCATTCCCACTAAAATACTGGTCTATACATCCAACCGATCTCAGATCATAATAATTGGATACAAATCCGCATAAAATGGGTGCTAACCTTAAGTTAGGCACCACTTCATCCGGTGTATCGACATTATTGTTGACGTTCAAATAGTCACTACAAGATACACCTAAAAACAGTGTAAATATTATTGACAATGATATTAGTATCTTTTTCATATTATTCAAAATTAAAAAGTTATGTTTAATCCACAGGAGTATCCACGTGGTGCACCTATACTTAACATATCCATTCCAACGCCTCCGGTTCCGCCTACGGCAGATGAAGTGGCATTCCCAACAGGATCAATCCCTGAATAGTTTGTCAGTAAAAACAGATCGGAACCTCCTATATAGATAGAGAATGCTGAAACAAGATTTCCGGTTAACGAACTGACAAGCTTCTTGTCAAAGTTGTATGACAATCTTACTTCGGACATGTTTAAATAACTGATGTTTTTTTCAATCCAATCAGGATCAGCTCCTGCATATCCGTATTGCAAATCACTTAACTTGACAGCTATGTCACTTACAGTCGGGGTTGAACTGTCCTGCTTCCCATCCTTAATAACTCCGTTAAAGACAACTGCACCCATTTTCCGTTGGGCTACCGATTCCAGACTTGTACCGTTCGTCATCATGACTCTTTTTGTTCCATTAACCACCTGAGTATTCAATTTACCGGACATCAAACATGACAATGTGAACTGTTTATACTTCAGGCTTGCTGTAAACCCAAATGACAATTCAGGTTCCCTGTCTCCGATAACAGACCAGGTACTGTTAACCAATGGAATTCCGGTAGTTGGATCAATTAAAATCTGCCCTTTCTTATTGCGTTGATAGTCGAGGCCTGTTAGAGATGTAATAGGACTTCCCACCATAATACCGTTTCTGATATTCCCTGATACCCAGGTGGCAGAGTTATAATATTCACTTACTCCCGGTGGAAGTGATAATACTTTACTCCAGTTTTTACTTCCGTTTACTCCTAAATTAAATGTCCAGTCTCTGTTTCTGATAAAATCATAATTAACCAGAAACTCCGCGCCATTCGAATCGAAAGATCCCATATTCCGGTTATTCAACACGAATCCGGTTGCATACGACATACGGAAACCTGTTATAATTTGATTTGTAGATTTTGTATCATAATATGCCAAATCAAAATTCAATTTACTATCAAACAAACGTCCTTCCACACCAACTTCCCAGTCCTGGTCAATTTCAGGTTTCAACGCTGTATTTGGACCTGTAAACCCGTAAGCATATCCTGCCCCGGTTGTGGTCTGCAAAGCAAGTGCCGGTTGTATGGAAAGCGGAGGTGCATCTTTACCTACCTGGGCAATAGATCCCCTTAATTTAAGATAGTTCCAGGTGTCTGAATAATCTTTCATAAAAGGAAGTTCGGATAACATAAAACTCAAGTCGGCTGCCGGATAGAAATAAGAATTATTTGCCTTCGGAAGGGTTGACGACCAATCGTTTCTACCTCTTACCGTTAAAAATGCCATATTGTTGTAGGAAGCCATGAATGAACCGAAAACAGCCTGAACACGACGAACCCTTGTTGCTTCCAAATCAACGATAGTTGCCGGATCGCAGTTATTAATGGATTCAAAATCCTGAACATAAAAATTAGCACCGTGTACGGCTAATGTTCTTGATCCTGTTTCCTGTTGGTTATAACCTCCCTGTATAGAAAAATCAAATTTATCCACTTTTTTTGAATAAGTGGCCAGTAAGTTCATAGTAGGATCATCTTCAACCACATTTGACCGGTCATAACTTCCGCTTTTAGCAACTGCTGTTGTAAATTGAGGATTAATCGATGTAATGTAAGTACTTGCCGAAACATCCCATCCAAACAGCGCTCTGACTTCCAGATCTTTGATCGGTCTGATCGTCAAATTCATAGAGGTTATAAAACGATCGGTAACGTCAAGTCTCTTATCCCTGTACATATCAAAATATGGATTCAGAACATCAATATCCTGATATTTATTTGGATACTTTATTGAACTACCATCAGGAGCGAGGAAGTTTTTCATATTGTCGGTCAAAGGCCAACTCATGGCCAGGTCCAAAATACCACCTGCCCCTTTTGCCACTTTATTGTTTGTGCTGTTATCATATTGCATGGAGCCACTCAAATCCAACCATTTGGCAAGTTTGACTGTTCCTGCTATGGATATGTTTTTACGTTGATAGTCTGCCACATCAACAACACCTGTCTGATCGAGCAAACTCGCAGAGGCACGGATAGTCGCAGTTTCACTACCGCCTTCAAACGATACATTATGCTGTTGGCTGATACCTGTTTTGAAAAGATTGCCTACATTATCATAAAGAGTGGTACCCGGTGCATAAGGAGCACCAAAATGTCTGGCATTGTCATAGTTGGTGGTTCCGTAACTACCCTGATCATACATGGTCTGCAATTGAGGAATTCTGTTTACCTGATCAAATTTGATATTGTTGCTATATGTTACTTTACCAACTCCGGCTTTCCCTTTTTTGGTAGTAATAATAATGGCGCCGTTTGATGCATCCGAGCCGTAAAGAGCAGCGGCTGCACCACCTTTAAGGACTGTTATACTTTCAATATCATTCGAGTTAATATCCGAACCACGGTTAGTAAAGTCATTTTGTTCGCCTAAAACAGAAGTGGCAGGAGCTACTGCCCACTGGCTATTCATATCAAAGGTCGTATTACTCATTGGAATACCGTCAATAATATACAAAGGACTGTTGTTTCCTGAAATGGAAGTAGGTGCCCTGAGTACAATTGTCGAAGAAGCTCCGGGAGAACCTGATGAAGCAGTGACATTTATACCGGCAACACGTCCCTGCAGAGCATCAATAAAGTTTTCACGTCCTGATTCGGCAATATCCGACCCTTTGACGTTTTGAACCGAAGCTCCAATGGACCGGGCGGCCCTTTTTACTCCGAACTCACCGACTACAACAGTTTCCTGTAGCATGGTTGCATCTTCAATCAAAATTACGTTTATTACATTTCGACTTCCAATTACTTCTTCTACTGTTTTATATCCTATAAACGAAAAAATCAATGTTTCTTTCGCAGGAACAGAAAGTGAGAAAAAACCATTAGCATCTGTAATAGTTC